>Ga0181589_10004906_pt1 | contig 10698 bp, 9 predicted proteins | sample 071ome_25_FD_132444 | JGI IMG/M metagenome (GOLD analysis project Ga0181589, IMG submission 132444) | Coastal salt marsh microbial communities from the Groves Creek Marsh, Skidaway Island, Georgia - 071410BT metaG (megahit assembly) | ecosystem: Environmental > Aquatic > Marine > Intertidal zone... | reverse complement strand
CGTGGTCTATGGGTATTTCGCCCTGACCTTTGTCACTCCGATGCTGCGAAACATTTTTCCGGACCTCCAGGTGTTCAATGCCCTCAGTGCCGCCATCGTGGTGGGAATCATGGTGCTGCCGATGGTGGCCACCCTCAGTGACAATGCACTAAGAGCTGTACCCGTCAGCCTGCGCCAGGGCGCCTATGCCCTGGGTGCGACCTCCTATGAAGTGACCACCCGTGTGGTGGTGCCTGCTGGCCTGTCTGGTGTGATGGCATCATTCCTGCTGGCCATTTCCCGGGCTATCGGTGAAACCATGGCCGTGACGCTGGCGGCTGGTCAGACGCCAAACCTGTCCCTGAGCATGTTTGAGAGCATCCAGACCATGACCTCCTACATTGTCCAGGTCAGCCTGGGGGATACCCCCACCGGTGGCGTGGCCTACCAGACCCTGTTTGCTGTAGCGACCCTGCTGTTTGCCATCACCCTGACCATCAATATCATTTCCCAGATTATCCTGAACCGGTTCAGGGAAGTGTACGACTAATACGACGAGTGACCTGACGTGGCATTTTCCTCTACTGAACAAGAAAAGCTGAACCTGGCCAGGCGGCACAGGAAAGCCCGGTTGTTTTCGCGTTTTTGCGGGGCCATCACCTGGTCCGGTGTCCTTTTGCTCGCTGTCCTGTTGTACCAAGTCTCCATAGAGGGATTTCACTGGCTGGACTGGCAGTTTGTCGACAGCTTTCCTTCCCGCTTCCCCGAAAGGGCTGGGGTCAAATCCGCCCTCGTAGGTACGCTGTGGCTGATTATCCTGGTGGCCATGATTTCCATCCCGGTGGGCGTTTCCACAGCCCTGTATCTCGAAGAGTTTGCCGGTAAAGGCCGTATTGCCAAGATTATTGAAGTGAACATTGCCAACCTGGCAGGGGTGCCATCCATTGTGTACGGTATTCTGGGCCTGGCGGTTTTCGTGCGTTACATGTTGCTGGAAAGGAGCCTGATTTCAGGTGCCCTGACCATGAGTCTGCTGATTCTGCCGGTGATCATTATTGCCAGCCGGGAAGCCATCAAGACAGTACCGCAAAGTATTCGTTATGCGGCGTACTCCCTGGGAGCGACCAAATGGCAGACGACCTGGGCCCATGTGTTACCTGCCTCTTTTCCGGGCATCATGACAGGTGTCATCCTTGCCCTGTCACGTGCTATCGGCGAAACCGCTCCCCTGATCATGATCGGCGCCAATACCTTTGTGGCCTTCCTGCCCGAAGGTCCGATGGACGCGTTCACCGCATTGCCGATCCAGATTTACAACTGGGTGTCCCGTCCCCAGGAAGAGTTTCATGAGCTGGCCGCGGCTGGCATCATCATATTGCTGGCTGTGCTCCTGATCATGAACGCTACAGCTATTTATATCCGCAATAAAACCGAACGGAGATTGAAGTAATGAGTCCTCCTGGCATGGATCCGTCCACCGCGGAAGTCGGTCAGCCAATGCACAAGAAATCTGTGCTGGAGCTGCGCGACGTCAATATTTATTACAGTGAGAAAAGGGCGGTGAACAACGTGTCCTTCAATATCCGCCGTAACAAGATCACGGCCATTATCGGCCCGTCCGGTTGTGGTAAAAGCACCCTGCTGCGCTCTCTGAACAGGATGAACGATTTTGTGGAAGGAGCCAGGGTCGAGGGTGAACTGCTATTTGGAAATGAAAACCTGTATGGCAGTGATGTTGATCCGGTTGAGGTGCGTCGCCGTATCGGCATGGTGTTCCAGAAACCAAATCCCTTTCCGAAGTCCATTTATGACAATATTGCCTGGGGACCGAAAATCAACGGCTACAAGGATTCCACGGATGAACTGGTCGAGCGTTCCCTGAAACAGGCGGCCCTGTGGGAAGAAGTGAAAGACAGACTGCACGATTCCGCTCTTAATCTGTCAGGGGGGCAGCAACAGCGTTTGTGTATTGCCCGTGCCCTGGCCATGGAACCTGAAGTGCTGCTGATGGATGAACCCTGTTCTGCCCTGGATCCGATTTCCACGTCACACATCGAAGACCTGATGTTTGAACTGAAAGAGCAGTACACCATCGTGATCGTGACCCATAACATGCAGCAGGCTGCCAGGATTTCCGATTACACGGCCTTTATGGAAATGGGCGATTTGATAGAATTCAATGTCACCAAGCGCATTTTCACGCGCCCGGCTATCAAGCGCACAGAGGAATACGTCACTGGCCGATTCGGTTGATACGGATAAGGTTGAGAGAGAGTTATGTCATTACATTTACAGCGTGACCTGGAAAAGCTCAAGAAGGAAATCCTTAAATTGGGCAACCTGGTTGAAACAGCGATCAACAATGCCATTCTTGCCCTGCAAAACCGGGAAGCCACGTATTTGGATGAGGTTTTCAGACAGGAGCATCTTATCAATGACATGGAAGTGAAGATCGAAGAGGACTGCCTGAAGATTCTCGCCTTGCACCAGCCGGTGGCCGGCGACCTGCGTTTTATCGTGGTAGCGCTAAAGGTCAATAATGACCTGGAAAGAATGGGTGATTTTGCCACCAATATTGCGAAACGGGCCAGGGACCTGATGATTGAGGAGCCCATTCCGACACTGCCTGAATTCGTCAACGATCTGCCTGACCTGGTCAGGACCATGGTGCGAAAATCACTGGATGCCCTGGTGAAGCTGGATCAGGATCAGGCTGAGGAAGTCATCGCCATGGATGACCAGGTGGACCAGATCAACCGTGACATGTATGCCGTGGTCAAGAAGGAACTATACGAACATCCGGCCAATGCCGAAAGTGCTATCAACCTGCTGTCATGCTCCCGTTACATGGAGCGCATTGCTGACCTGAGCACCAATATCGCAGAAGATGTGATTTTCATGGTGGAAGGCAAGGTTATCAGGCACGCCGATTAAGCCATGCGCATTCTCCTGCTACTGCTTGTCACCACCAGCCTTGCCGGCTGCGGATCAGTCTCAACCCGGGACGAATCAATACGTGTGGATGATGTCATCGCTACCTATGTGAGTATTGCACAGGCGTCCTACGGGGATTCCCTGCTCACCGCACGGGAGCTGGATACTGCCATTGATGGGTTTCTTGTGTCTCCTTCTGATGCCACCCTGGCACAGGCCAGACAGGCCTGGCTTGCCGCCCGCATCCCATACCAGCAGACCGAAGCCTTTCGGTTTGGTAATCCGGTGGTTGATGAATGGGAAGGCCGGGTGAATTCCTGGCCGCTGGATGAAGGGCTGATCGATTACACCGCAGCATCCTATGGCTCAGAATCCGATTTCAATTATTTCTATTCTGCCAATGTCATTGCCAACAGGATCCTGGATGCCGGCGGTGTCATGGTGGATGCCATTGCCATCACACCACAGTTCCTCGCGGAAGAGCTTCATGAACTGGATGGTGTGGCAGCCAATGTTGCCACCGGTTATCACGCCATTGAATTTTTGCTTTGGGGACAGGACCTTAATGGCACCGATCCGGGTGCCGGCAACCGTCCCTGGACTGATTACTCGCTGACCGACTGCACCAACGGCAACTGTGATCGCCGCCGCGACTATCTGAAGTCTGCCGCCACCCTGCTGGTCAGTGACCTGGAGGAAATGGTGCAAAACTGGCAGGAAGGTGGCGCCGCCTGGAATGACCTGATGGCCAAAAATCCGGAAGGGCAGTTATCGACCATCCTTACCGGTATGGGCAGCCTGGCCTATGGTGAACTGGCGGGTGAGCGTATCCGTCTTGGCTTGCTGCTCCACGATCCGGAGGAGGAGCATGACTGTTTTTCCGACAACACCCATATTTCCCATTTCTATGATGCCCTTGGGATCCAGAATGTCTACTTTGGTGAATATCGGCGGGTTTCCGGTGAGAAGATTTCCGGTCCTTCAATTAATGGCATGATTCGTCAGCAGGCTCCGGCGCTCTATGCTGAAATGCGAGCCCGTCTTGAGGAAACTGAACTGGCCATGACCGCCCTGGTGGATGAAGGACGGCGTGGTAATACCTATGATGTGCTCATTGCCAGCGGTAATACTGAAGGTGAGGCCATTATCACCCGCATCGTCGATGCCCTGATGGAAGAAACCCGGACCATCGAAAAAATCATCAATGAACTGGCGCTGGCCAATGTCAGTATTGAAGGTTCAGACAGTCTGGATAATATCTGACTACCCCTGATTTCCCTTTTTAGCGATAGCGTCGCTATCGCTGTACCAGCTTTCGTCAAAGACCTTACCGCGTGTAAACTCCCCTTTTACGTGCGGCTTTACCTGTCTCTCTCAAAAAAAGCGAATGTCCAAAAAAACGCCCATAAAAGCGCTTCTTTCTCTGCTGCTTTGTCTGTTTTCGGACATTGCGAGTGTCGCTGGCCAAATCGAGGGCCTGGACTTTGCCACTGGCAAGGCCCTGTTCGACAAGAACTGGGTGCCGGCACCTTCTTCCACCACGGCCAGTGACGGTCTTGGTCCGTTTTACGATGCCCGTTCCTGTGCCCAGTGTCATCCGGATGGGGGACGGGGCAGTCGTGATGCTTCCCTGACCCTGCATATCGACGATCCGGTCTATGGAAGGCAATTACAAAAGTTTGCCGTTACCGGACTGGTGCCTGAAGCCAGAGTCCAGATATCAGAAAGCCCAAACGAAGCCGGTGTGGAGGTCAGTGCATTGCGCTACGGGCCTTTAAGCAGTGAAGGGTATTCAGCACGCATTGCGCCATCACTGCGAGGAATTGGCTTGCTGGCCCAGGTGCCGGAAGCAGATATCGAGGGTCGCGCTGATCCGGATGATGAAAATGGTGATGGTATTTCCGGACGTGTTAACCGGGTAACAGATACTGGTGCCATTGGCCGGTTTGGCTGGAAGTCTTCACAGAGTTCCCTAAGACAGCAAACCGCGCTGGCCCTGAGTCTGGATCTGGGCCTGGGGAACGTGCTGCATCCTTCTGGCTGGGGAGATTGCACAGCAGCACAGCCTGATTGCCTGGACTATCCGTCCGGGAATGATTCGGTGACAGGTCTGGAAATTCCCCCGCAGGTTCTGGACCTGCTGTTGACCTATGTCAGGGGACTGGCCCCGCAGGCAGGGGTAAACTTGACTGCCGATCGGGTGATCCAGGGTAAGCGGCTGTTTGATCAGGTTGGATGTGCTCAATGCCACACGCCTGATCTCATGACAGGCACGAAAGACTGGCAGCCCTATACCGACTTGTTGCTACATGACATGGGTGAGGATCTTGCCGATGAGTTGAGGGAAGGCCAGGCCAGCGGCAGCGAATGGCGCACCGCTCCCTTATGGGGAATTGGTCTGATCACACGCGGTTTTCTGCATGACGGCCGGGCAGCATCAATAGCCGAGGCCATCCAGTGGCATGGCGGTGAAGGAGCCGTGGCCAGGATGAACTTTGAAGCCCTGGATGAATCTGAGCGCAGTGATATCATCCTTTTTTTGAATAGCTTATAATGAGAAGCATTATCAATTAGACGAATTCCACACCATGAAACACTTCTTGTGCCTTCTGGCTGGTGGCCTGCTTTCCCAGGGGCTGCTCGCCCAATCCAATGAAAACTGGACCGAGGTCAACCTGGCCGTCACCGACAACCAGGTCATTCCCGCCTATGCCGATTTTGCAGCAGCTTCTGCCAGTTTGTCCGATGCTGGAAACGCCTTTTGTGCAGCGCCGGATGAGTCTTCACTCAGTCATTTTCGTGAACAATTCCATGCCAGCATGGATGCCTGGCAGGGTATCCAGCATATCCAGTTTGGCCCCATTACCTATTTCAACTGGAATTATCGTGTGCACTACTGGCCGGATGAAAAGGGCACCGGGGGCAGGCAGCTGGATGCGTTGATTGCCGGTAAAAACAGCGAGGTATTAGTGCTGGAAAATTTTGCCCGGGAAAGTGTGGGCGTACAGGGCTTTCCTGCGTTGGAACGCCTGCTGTTTGCCGATGACAGTTTGCAAGCCCTGCAAAGTGATCAATACCGCTGCCAGGTAACACAAACCATTGCCGCGAACATCAGTGATATCGCCTCGGGGGTCCACAGTCGCTGGGTGGAGGAGTTCCGCACCACAGTAGCCAATGCAGACGATCGGGGCTTTTTTGAAAATGCCGAAGATGCCACGATAGATTTTCTCAAGGCCCAGGTGGAGTCAGTGCGCCGGGTACAGCAACAGAAAGTGGAAGAAATCATTGGCGAGTCAGCCGGGCAGGAGCGTGTACGCCGTGCCGAATCCTGGCGTTCTGGCCGCTCACTGCGCAATCTCAGGGTCAATGTAGCCGCCCTGGCCACGCTGTTTAACGGTAACGGAACTCAGGCAACTCACCTGGGCAGTGTTCTGTTGCCAGAAGATGAGGTGCTGGTTGCCGAAAAGTTTGCCATTCTGCAATCCACCTTGCAGGCACTGCCGGATTCCTTTGAAGAGGCCCTGGCTGCCGAAGCGGGTTATGCCAGCCTGCAGTTGGTGGCAGCCCAGCTCGACACAGTATTTGAGACACTCGAAGCGTCACTGAAAAACACCGACCTTTACCTGGGCTTCAATTCACTGGATGGTGACTAGCGGTCCCTGTGACAAGTATGCAATTCAATCGACGAGAATTTATTGGTTTAGGCTCGCTGCTGCTGGGCAGTCCTGTGTTGGCATCTCATGGGCAGGATACGTCGTCAGCGTTGTTTCTCAGTGCAGCTTCCAACAGCAGGGATGAGCACTGGATAGTGGGATTCCGCTGGCAGGCAGAGCAGGCTGTCCCTGTGTTCCAGCATGCACTACCTGGCAGAGCCCATCATATTGCCATCCATGAAGGCCTGGGAATTTATATCGTCATTGCCAGGCGGCCGGGCAGTTATCTCTGGATAGGGGATCTGGAAAGCGGGGCCTTCCTGGCAGAAATCACTGTACCAGATGACAGGCACCTGTTTGGCCATGGCGTTTTTTCTGCTGATGGCAGTCGATTTTATGCGCCGGAAAGTGACTGGCAGGATATGACTGGTGACAGCGGCAGGATCGTCAGCTGGCAAGTGCGTCGATCGTCAGACTCTGTCAGTATGGAGCGCTTGGACGAGCATCCCAGTTATGGGGTAGGTCCCCATGAAATCCTGCTGATGCCTGACCAGGACACCCTGGTGGTTGCCAATGGCGGTATTCGAACCCATCCTGAAACGGGTCGTGAAAAACTCAATATCGATACCATGCAGCCTTCCCTGGTTTATATGAGTGCTTCCACCGGTCAGTTGTTTGAACAGCGATTCCTTGAAGAGCATTATCATCAGGCCAGTATCAGGCACATGGATCAGACTGCCGATGGCTTGATTGCGTTTGGCATTCAGTACGAGGGCGAACCTTTTGACAGCGTGCCCCTGATCGCCACCCACCGGCGGGGTGAGGCCATCAGAACCCTGTGGGCGCCGGAACCGCAGCAGGGACAGATGTCCCAGTATGTCGGGTCTGTGCGTTTTGACAATGGCGGCCGGGTGTTCGCGGCTTCCTGTCCCCGAGGCAATATGATCACGTTCTGGGACAGTGAGCGTGGTGAGATGATCGATGCTGTTCGATCTCGTGATGGTTGTGGCATATGTGCGATGGAAAGCGGTTTCCTTTTCACCACAGGTACTGGTCGGATAGCCTGGTACGATCCTGTTCAGGCCGTGACCAGGGATGTGAATGCAGAGGGTTTCGATAAACTATTCTGGGACAACCACCTGAGTATGGTTAACCCGGCAATGAAAGGCTGAATCATGAAAAAGCTGTTATTGGGGTTATTGCTGAGTTTCAGCCAGTCCATGCCTGCTGCTGAATATGATGACCCGTTCTTTCAGGAAAAACTCGAGGACCTGGGGCGGGCCCTGTTTTTTGATGTTTCCCTATCTCTGGACAAGACCCAGGGTTGTGCCAGTTGTCATGATCCGGCGCAGGCTTTCATCGACTGGCGCGGGAGTCCGGCTGGTCGCGCTGCGTCAGTAGGCAACGATTTCAAGTCCGTCGGAGATCGTAATGCGCCGACATTGGCTTATGCGGCATTGATTCCCGATTTTCATATCAACGCAGACGGTGAGTATGTTGGCGGTATGTTCTGGGATGGTCGTGAACCTGACCTGGAAGGCCAGGCAGGAGGCCCTTTCCTGAATCCCATTGAAATGCAGATGCCGGACAAGGCAGCGGTGGTGCAACGGCTACAGGAACACACCCTGTTTCCGGAAGCATTTGAAGAGCTCTGGGGCGAGAATGTTTTTGACGATGTGGATACTGCATACCGTCATATGACCGAAGCGATCGCAGCGGCAGAACGCACAGCCTTCTTTTCCCCGTTCGATTCAAAATATGACCGCTACCTGCGCGGTGAATATGATCCCACTGAGGAAGAGGAACTGGGCATGACCCTGTTCTTTTCCCAGCAGTTCACCAACTGCAACCAGTGCCATCAACTCAAACCTTTTGCTGAGAGCGAAGGGGAGACCTTCACCAGCAACAAGTATTTCAATGTGGCCACACCAGTGAATAAAGAACTGCGCGCCATCAACGGCCTGGGAGAGGATCATAAAGATCTGGGTTTGCTGGAAAACCCGGCGGTGAATGATCCTGCCCAAGCGGGCAAATTCAAAACACCGACCCTGCGCAACGTTGCCATGACAGCACCCTACATGCATAACGGGGTGTTCAATGATCTGGAAACGGTGGTGCGGTTTTACAACAAGTTCAATGCACGAGGACCGGCAGCTGACATTAATCCCGAAACCGGTGAGCTCTGGGGAGAGCCGGAAGTGGTGGAAAATATCGATATGGAAATACTGACTTCTGCACCTGCACTGGACCAGAAACGTATCAATGCACTGGTCGCCTTCATGAAAATGCTCACCGACAAACGGTATGAGCATCTGGTGAAGTAATCCCCGGGTTTCTGTAGCCGAGGTCTTTTATTCCTGCCACTGGAAGAGCATGCCCTGATACGCAGGCAACGAGCAGGAAAAAATCCGGGCACCTGGGCGAGACCGGAGTTTCCCGATGACAAAGAAGGGTATCTCAGTTTGTCGAGGATTACCTGTCCGGTTAAGCCTATTCCTTTGAAGACGAAGGACTGATATGTATCAAAGTCCGTGATACCCGTGTGAGTAACACACAGGATGATATGTCGCATTTATTGGAAGCCTTCAAGCGACTGGGTAATGCCAGTACACATATCAATGGGACCGGGTCAGAGCTGAATCTGGCCAGAAAGATTCCAGAAATAGTGTGATTCGTCGGCCTGATTGCTACCGGGTAAGCAGTATGAGGAAGGCAGTCTTTCCGTCAGTCGATCACAAATCTTGCAATCTTCAAGCCTTTCTCCGGTTCTGCTTCCTCAAATTCAGGTGCAGCCGGCAGCCAATCCTCAAGCCTGGCATTGGGCACTTCACTGTTGAACATATCCACCAGGAAATCCTTGTCCAGGAAGGGGCTGTTGAGTACGGCGATGACTGTGGCGCCCGGGTTGCACAGTTTTGGCAGTTTCCTGACCACTGACTTGTAATCCCGTTCCGCATCGAAACTGCCGCGCTGGCGTGTAGGCGGATCGATGACCACCAGGTCGTAGCGTCCGTATTGTTTTACCTTGCCCCAGGATTTGAAGATGTTATGGGGAATATTATGGATGCGCGTGGGGTCCTGCTGGTTCAGCTGATGATTGCGCATACCCCAGGCAATCACAGGTTTGGCCATATCAACATTGGTGACACTGGTTGCGCCACCGGCATGGGCGGCAACGGACAGGGCGCAGGTATAGGCAAAGAGGTTCAGGACGTTCTTGCCGGCACTGTTCTCCTTTAACCATTCCCTCAGGGGGCCGGTATCCAGAAACAGGCCAGCGTGTTGGCGTCTGCCGGGATTCACTTCAAATTGCAGCCCCTGTGCCTGAACAATCACTTTTCCAGGCTCCTCACCATACAAGACCTGCGCAGGGGACTGGGTGACATAGCGATGCTGCAGCACGATGCTTTTCACCTGACCATGGATGTCCGCCGAAAGAATCAGGTCGGCAAGCGCCTGGGCATTGTCGATAGCCTGCCAGGTTGAAATCAGCACGACCGGGTTGAACCAGTCGATACAAAGATGTTCCAGCCCGGGGTAGCAATGACCGCGGCCATGAAAAAGTCGGCGGGCTTCGGGTTGGCGGTCGAAAAAGAACTGCTGGAGTTTGTGTGCCAGAGGGGCAGTCATGGACGTGGATACTGAATCCGGGTTCAGGATTCTGAATCCGGTTTGTCAGCGGTGTAGTACTGCACACCGATTTTGATCCGGTCACGCCCCTGGGCCAGGCGGTGAGCATTGGTGTCGCGCAGGGAATAGACGCAGCCGCAGTATTCCTGCTGGTAGAACTCCTCACGCTTGCTGATTTCGATCATGCGCTGGGAACCGCCGCCTTTACGCCAGTTGTAGTCCCAGTATTCCATTTTCTCATAACGTGCCGCCGCACGTTTACCGCAGTCGTTGATCTGGTCCATATTTTTCCAGCGCGAAATACCCAGTGAGGACGAGATCACTGGGAAACCGTTTTCCTGCGCATAAAGCGCCGTGCGCTCAAAGCGCATGTCGAAGCACTTGGTGCAGCGTTCGCCTCTTTCCGGTTCCAATTCCAGTCCCTTGATTCGCTCAAACCAGTTGTCGGTATCGTAGTCGGCATCGATAAACTCGATACCATTTTTTTCCGCAAAGGCAATGT
>Ga0181589_10004900_pt1 | contig 10704 bp, 8 predicted proteins | sample 071ome_25_FD_132444 | JGI IMG/M metagenome (GOLD analysis project Ga0181589, IMG submission 132444) | Coastal salt marsh microbial communities from the Groves Creek Marsh, Skidaway Island, Georgia - 071410BT metaG (megahit assembly) | ecosystem: Environmental > Aquatic > Marine > Intertidal zone... | reverse complement strand
TTCGTTCGTCATCTATTGTCGTCCGGTCGCGTAATCATCGGCGCTCCAGGCCGTCTTGTGCCGCCGGGCCACGCCGCGAAGCTCATCGACCGACAGACAGCCCAACTGCCCCAGGGTGGAGCTGAGCTCCGCCTTCAGTACATCGATCATATGCGCCGGTCCGCGCTCGCCCAGCGCGCCAAGGCTCCAGAGAAACGCCTTTCCGGCGAAGGCCGCATCCGCGCCAACCGCCAGCGCGCGCGCCGCATCAATGCCGGAGCGAACCCCGGAATCCAGCACGATCGTCGCCTTGTCGCCGACCTCCGCCGCGATTGCCGGGACCGCATCAATGGAGGCCGGCAACGCCTCGATCTGGCGGCCGCCATGATTGCTGACAAACAAACCATCGAGGCCAACCTCCACCGCACGGCGGGCGTCCTCCGGATGGAGAATTCCCTTTATGACCAGCGGTCCCTTGAAGACATCGCGATAGCGCTTGATCTCGTCCCAGGTGAAGGCCCCACCGCCTTCCGTACGCATGAATTTGGCCGCTTCCTCCAGACTGGTCGCGCCGCCCATATAGGGCTTGATGGAAACGAAGCGCGGTATGCCGTTCCGGACCATCGACATCAGCCAGGGCGGTGAGGACATGGCGTCCATACGCAACCGCATGTTCAGCTTGAACGGGTTGGTGATACCAGCCTTCACCTCGCGCGGACGCGTGGTGCGCACCGGCGTATCCCAGGTCAGAACCAGCGCCTTGACTCCGGCTTCCTCCGCCCGGCGAGCGAGATCAAGCCCGATCTTGTGATCGTTGCGCGCAAACCGGTAAATCTGCAGCCACAACACGTCCGGCGCGATTTCGGCGGCTTCCTCAATCGTAATGGCGGAGAGAACCCCCAGCGTATAGGGCACCTTTGCCGCCTGCGCCGCGCGGGCGAGAAACCTCTCCGCGCCCGGATAACCAGTGCCCGGCCCGCCGATGGGCGAGATACCGATGGGCGCGTTATAGGGCACACCGAACAGTTCGGTATCGGTCGGCGGTGGGGCGATGACGTTGCCATAGCGCGGCATCAGTTCGATCCCGTCGAGCGAGCCCCAGTTGCGCTTGATATTGCCGTCGGAACCCGCGCCGCCATCAATATATTCGAAGGCGAATCTCGGCAGGCGCTTCCGCGCTTTCTCCCTCAGATCATAGGCATTCGGATAACGCCGCCGTAATTCCAGCGCCAGTTGCTGATCGCGCGACGCGTTACTGTCCACATAGCGTGGATCGACATAGCCCTGCTTTCCCTCGGCGGGTTTTTCGTTCGGAGAACCGGAATCCGGCATTGGTGAAGCCCCTGAATAGTTTGTTGTTTGTTAGGTATATCTTACGCGCGGAGCTTCAAGCCGAAAAGGGAACACTGCGGCACGCCGGATTCGTAAAAAATTCCCGACAATTTGAGGGATCGGCCCGTCGAATTTCGAATATCAGGAAAGTTGGTAGCGGGGGAGGGACTTGAACCCCCGACACGCGGATTATGATTCCGCTGCTCTAACCAGCTGAGCTACCCCGCCACCGGAAGACGCAGCGTAATAAGCAGGAATACCGCCGCCGTCAAGCGGTTATGCTGCCTGATGATCTTCTTCCCGCATTATCCGCCCGCCACCGAGAACACGGTCCTCCTGATAAAAGACGCAAGCCTGTCCGGGAGCAACGCCCCGGGTCGCGGCGGCAAGCTCTACAGTGGCGCTATCGGTGCCCTCCCGCCGGACGATAGCGCGAACCAGCGGCTGGCTGGACCGGACGCGAACCTCGCATTCAATTTCGACCCCCTCTTCGAAGCCGCTCAACCAGTTCACATCCTTCAATCGAACCGTTCGGGTTTCCAGCGCATCCGCCGGCCCGACGAGAACCTGCCGGATCTCGGGCACCAGCCGCACCACATAAAGAGGCGTCTCCGTGCCGCCGATATCCAGCCCGCGCCGCTGCCCCACGGTGTAGTTGATGATCCCGTCATGGCGTCCCATTACCGCGCCGGAGAGATCGACGATATCGCCGGGTTCGGCTGCCTCGGGCCGGATCTTTCTGACGATATCGCTATAGCGCCCCTCCGGCACGAAACAGATATCCTGACTGTCCGGCTTGGCGGCGACCGGCAAATCGAAACGGTCCGCCAATTTGCGGGTTTCCTCCTTGGTCATTTCGCCAAGAGGAAAACGCAACTCCGCCAACTGATCGCGTGTCGTCGCGAACAGAAAGTAACTCTGGTCCTTACTGTCGTCCTTCGCCCGGTAGAGAGCGGGACCGTCTTCCGCCACTTCCCGCCGGATATAGTGACCCGTCGCCATCACATCGGCATCAAGGTCGCGCGCGGTGTCCAGCAAATCGCGAAACTTGACGGTCTGATTGCACAAGACGCAGGGGATCGGCGTTTCCCCCCTGATATAGGAATCCGCGAAGGGCTCGATCACATCTTCACGAAAACGCTGCTCGTAATTCAGCACGTAATGCGGGATGCCGATTGATGCGGCAACCGCACCCGCATCCGCAATATCCTGCCCGGCGCAACACGCGCCTTTCCGGGATATGGCCGCGCCATGATCATAAAGCTGCAACGTGATGCCGACGACGTCATAGCCCTGCTCTTTCAGGAGCGCGGCCGTTACCGAGCTGTCCACCCCGCCCGACATGGCGACGACGACCCGGGTTTCCGCGGGCGGTTTATCTAGTCCGAGAGAGTTCATGGCGGGCAATATAGGTAGCCGGCACCGCTGATCAATTCTTTTCCGCCGCCAGCCCCTGTTCCCAGAAAGCGATTTCCAGCCTTGTTGCCTCGGAAAAAGTACGTTTCAGACTATCCAGCCGGTCCCGCCCGCCCCGCTGCGCCGCCAAATTCTCGATATGCGCCGCGGCATCACGCGCGACCTGCTGGTATTCGTCACCGGCATACATCTCGATCCAGGCGGCATAAGGGTTTTGCGATACAGCCTCTTTAGACAATGCCGCGCCGATTTCGGCGTACCCCAACACGCAGGGCGCCAGCGCGACCTGCAAATCCAGCACATCCCCGGCAAGACCGCATTCCAATACATAACGCGTATAGGAGAGGGTCGCGGTATCCTCGGGCGTGTTTTCCATTTCCGCCTCCGTCAGGCCCCATCCCCGGCAAAATTCGACATGCAGCCCCATCTCAACGTCAACGATGGCGGCGCAGGCCGCTACCGCATTCCGGATATCGGAAAGCGAGTCGGATTTATAGGCCGCCAGGGCGTAGGCCCTCGTGAAATGGATCAGAAACAGGTAATCCTGCGCCAGATAATGGCGAAAACAGGCTTCGGGCAGGCTGCCATCTGCGAGCCCTTCGACAAAGGGGTGGTGAAGATAAGCGCGCCATTCGTCCGTCGCGTGATCCCGCAAAGCTTCCAGAATACCGCCGGAAGGAAACAGCGCCGGATCAGCGGCAAACTCCCGTTTGTTCATTTCTTACCCCTGTAGGTCATGCGTTTCAGAGGGCAGAGCGACCACCAGCCCATCCAGCGAGTCTGTCATGACAATCTGGCAGCCGAGCCGGGACGTCGCCGTCACCCCCCAGGCAAGATCAAGGATCGCGTCTTCTTCCTCACCGGTTGGCTCAACCTTCCCGGCCCATTCCGGATCGACGATCATGTGACATGTCGAACAGGCCATAACCCCGCCACAAGCACCCTCGACCGGCAGATGATTATCCCACGCGATATCGAGCAAAGAATCGCCGGTTTGGCCGTCCAGCATTTGCCGGGTGCCATCGGGCAACACAAAAGTAACGGCTACCATTCCGATCAACCCGCCGCCCGCGCCGACCGCCCCCGATTGCGGGCATGCAGCTTTGACCATTCCGCGACAAAACCGTCGATTTCATCGGCCGTCGTCGTCCAGCCGAGGCTTATCCGAACGGCGCAGGTCGACAGAGCGTCATCGACCCCCATCGCGGTCAGAACATAAGGCGGTTCAACCCTGCCCGCCGCGCAGGCCGAACCGGCGCTGATGGCGTAGCCGGCGAGATCCATCCCCATAACCTGCGTTTCCGATGTCAGCCCCGGCGTCGCGAGCTTGCTGGTATTGGGCAGCCGCGCCTGATCCGCGCCAAAAACTTCGATTGAGGGCTCTATTGCAAGAAGTGCTTCTTCAAGCCGGTCGCGCAACGCCGCCACGGCTCCGAATTCCGCGAGACCGTCAAGCGCCGCCTCTGCCGCGGCTCCGAAACCGGCAATCCCGGCGACATTTTCCGTGCCCGCGCGCAGACCGCCTTCCTGCCCACCGCCATGGACGAAACGATTCAACAGCGTCCGGTCCCGTGCGACAAGAGCGCCGACGCCCTGCGGCCCGCCGATCTTGTGCGCCGAAAGGCTGAGAAAATCGACATCCCATTCCGCCATATCGACGGAGACCTTTCCCGCAGCTTGAATAGCGTCGGTATGAAACATGGACCCGTATTTGCGGGCCAGGCGCGATATTTCTTTCATCGGCTGGAGAACACCGGTTTCGTTATTCGCAGCCATCACGGATATCAGTGTTTTACCTTTGCTGGCCGCCAAGGCTTCCTCCAGTAAGGAGAGGTCGATTACTCCGTTAGCGCCGACCGGAATTCTGACCGCATCGGAACGCGCCAGCAGGACCGCTTCATGCTCAATGGCGGAAATCAGAACCGTATCAGCCCCGGCACAACGTAATACCTGATTGTCTGCTTCGGTGCCGCTTCCGCAGAAAATTACCCAGCCACGCTCCGCCCCGACCAGAGCAGCCACCGAAGCCCGGGCTTTTTCGACGGTTGCACGCGCGGCCCTGCCTGTCGCGTGAACGGATGACGCGTTACCGCCCGCAGCCATTGCCTCGTTGACCGCGTCAATCACCACGCCTCGCATGGGCGCGGTGGCATTGAAATCGAAATATACTTGCAACATATAAATGATGGCCCATTTTGGCGAAAACCGACGGGTTGGAGATAACATCCGAACCGCGCCGGTCAAAACGAATTCCCGATGAATGCAACAGCGGGCTTGTAATTGAGGGTGCCGTTTCTCTATATTCCCGCGCCTGTTACAGGTTTATCCCCTTTCCGCCGGGCCACGCCACGATTTTCGGTCCGCTGAATTGGTGCCGACATGGCGGCAAATTGAACAAGTGAAAGGCAATCGACGATGCCAGAAGTGATTTTCGCGGGTCCGGAAGGCCGGCTAGAAGGACGTTATCACCATGCGCGCGATGAGAACGCGCCGATCGCCCTGATTCTGCACCCGCACCCCCAGCAAGGGGGAACGATGAATAACCGCGTGGTATTCGAGCTTTATAATATTTTCGCCAAGCGCGGTTTCTCCACGTTGCGTTTCAATTTCCGCGGTGTCGGGCGGTCTCAGGGAGAATATGACGAAGGCGCGGGAGAGTTGAGCGATGCGGCCTCCGCGCTGGACTGGCTGCAGGCGTCCAATCCCGATGCGCAGCAATGCTGGGTGGGCGGGTTTTCCTTCGGTGCCTGGATCTGCATGCAGCTTCTGATGCGGCGGCCGGAAATCGACAGCTTTATTTCTGTCGCGCCGCCGACCAATAAATATGATTTCAGCTTTCTGGCGCCCTGCCCGTCATCCGGGCTTATTCTGCATGGCGCGAGCGATGCCATGGTCCCGGAAGATTCTGTCGCCGGGCTCGCGAAAAAGCTCTCCGCCCAGAAACGGATCGAGATTTCCTATAACGTCATAAAGGGCGCCAACCATTTCTTCCACGAAAAGGCGGAAGATTTGAGCGGTCATGCCTCGAAATATGTCGACAAACAATTCAAAAAGGTCGCCAAGGCGAAAGCCGGCGAAGACTGAACCGCATTATCCCGGCGCCGGACTGAACAATTTTCCTCCCGTCCGGGGCCGGTCCACACCCGTCGTCCCGGGTAAGGTCAGAGGCAACCCGTAAAGGTTCCTTACGGCCAGATAGGCAAAGGCTTGCGCCTCCAGCGCGTCGCCATCCCATCCGGCCATCTCAACCGGATTGACCGGCGCGGCCAGCAGATCGCCCAATCGTTCCATCATAAAACCGTTCTTCCGCCCGCCGCCGGTTACCAGCCATTGACGGGGCGGTTCCGGCAGGAAATCGGCCGCCCGGGCAATCGCCGCGCAGGTGAATTCGAGCAGCGTCGCGGCGCCGTCCGCAGGCGACTGCCCCTTTACGGGCTCAATCGAAAAATCGATACGATCCAGCGATTTCGGCGGAAGCGTGGAAAAATAGGGGTTCCGCAGAAGCCCCGCGACAATTTCCTTGTTCGCCACACCCGACCGCGCGAGCGCTCCGTCCCGGTCGAACCGTTCTCCCGTCTCGCATTCCGCCCATTCGTCGAGCTGACCACCGCCCGGCCCGGTGTCAAACGCCATAAGATTGTCATCCGATAATCCGATCCAGGTCACATTCGCGACGCCACCGATATTCAGCACCGCAAACGGGCGCTCCAGATTCCAGCCGAGAGCCGCATGATAAAGCGGTGCAATCGGCGCACCCTGCCCGCCATGCGCGACATCATTCCCGCGCATATTCCCGACAACCTTTACCCCGGTGCGGTCGGCAAGCAGCTGCCCGTCGCCAATTTGCCAGGTACGCCCCTCACCGGGCTGATGCAAAATCGTATGACCATGAAATCCGATGATGTCCGGAACCAACCCACCGGCCTGATCATCTTTCAAAAAACGCGCGACGGCGGCGGCATGGGCTATCGTCAATTCGCGTTCCACCGCATTGGTATCACCGTTACCGCCCAGAACAGCGCGCAGCGCATCGCGCAGCCCGTCGCTATAGCTCTCGAATTGGACCGCCCCCCGTTCCAGGACCGACACACCGTCGCTACGAATTAGGGCAAGATCAATTCCGTCCAGAGAGGTTCCACTCATCAAGCCGAGCGCCCAGAGCGGACGGTGGACGGTTTCATCTGAATTGCGTGCGGGCTCGCCAATTGACATGACGCCATGCTAAACCACGCCGGAAATCGCGAAACCCCAATTTCCGGCCGCAAGGCCGCCAGGCAAGATGACCGAATTCAAATCAGATTTTTTGCGTACGATTTATGATCGCGGCTATGTCCACCAATGCACGGACGAGGCAGCGCTTGACCATGAACTGGCCGAGAACGCGCCGCGCAGCGCCTATATCGGGTTCGACTGCACTGCGGATTCGCTCCATGTCGGCAGCCTCGTGCCGATCATGCTGTTGCGGCTTCTACAAAAATCCGGTCACAAGCCGATTGTCGTCATGGGCGGCGGCACGACCAAGGTCGGCGATCCTTCGGGCAAGGACGAATCACGCCAGATTCTGACCGAAGAACAAATCGCCGCGAATATGGAAGGCATCCGGACCATTTTCGAAAAGTTTCTGACTTTCGGGAACGGACCGACGGACGCCGTGATGATCAATAACGACGACTGGCTTTCCGGGCTTTCCTACATCCCGTTCCTGCGAGAGTACGGCAAGCATTTTTCGGTCAACCGGATGATGACATTCGAATCCGTAAAACTCCGGCTTGAACGCGAACAGCCGCTAAGCTTTCTCGAATTCAACTATATGATTTTGCAGGCCTACGATTTCCTGGAGCTCTACCGCCACAACGGCTGCATTCTGCAAATGGGCGGATCCGACCAATGGGGCAATATCGTGAGCGGGGTGGAGCTCGGCCGCCGCGCCGACGGCGCATCGCTTTTCGGGCTGACATCACCGCTGATCACCACGGCGTCCGGCGAAAAAATGGGCAAAACCGCGCAAGGCGCCGTCTGGCTTAACGAAGCCCGTCTTTCGCCATACGATTATTATCAATTCTGGCGAAATACGGCAGACGCGGATGTCGGGCGCTTCCTGCGACTTTTCACCGAACTGCCGCTTGCCGAAATTGAAAAGCTTGATGCCCTGGAAGGCGCGGAGCTCAACGACGCCAAGAAGGTCCTCGGCTATCAGGCCACCATGTTGTGCCACGGCGAAGCGGCCGCCAAAGCATCCGAGGAAACCGCGGTAGCGACGTTCGAACAGGGCGCCGCGGATGCGGGGCTTCCAACGGTTTCGGTCGCAAGCGCAGAGCTGGATGGCGGGTTGCCGGCCTTTGCCGCCCTTGTGACCGCCGGGCTTGCCAAAAGCAATGGCGAGGCGAGGCGGCTGATCCGGGGTGGTGGCGCGCGCGTGAATGATCAACCTATCGCGGACGAGACCACAACTATTTCCCAATCGGACGTGACCGAAGACGGAACCATCAAGCTGTCGGCGGGCAAGAAGCGGCACGTTTTGATCCGTCCGGAATAATCCCGAATAGCAGGGTTTCTGATTTTTTTTCCGTTCGGGGGAAGTGGCTTCTCCGGTGTCGGCGGAATCGAAGATGCCGATCAGGTTTCTCAGAAATCCGGGCGCGAGCGCCGAGAGCGCGTTGACCTTAACGCCGGGATCCGCCCCCTTTCCAACCACGCGATAAGTAGCGGCGAAGACCCCGCTGCCTTTCTTGCCGGTCAGAATACTGCCGAGGATGGCAATATTCCCCAAAACGCTGTTGATCGTATAGGCCGGAACGATGGTGCCACTGATATCGAGAATATCGCGATTCAGATCGTAGCTCCCTTCGCCGGTAATCCCGAGTTCCGAACCAAACGCGCGGGCGTTGGCGACTCTGAGGGCATCGTTCTGCCACCGAAACGGCGCATGAAACCGCGCGAAGGCAACACCCTGACCGGAGAGTGTGTTCAGAATTCCCGACAAGGAAGCAAGAGTAAGCATGCGGGCGAGCACGGGCGCGTCGACCAGCGAAAAATCCGTCATTTCCGCGACGCCGGCCCAACCATCTTTCGGTTTGGCGTTCAGCCTTTTTGCGAGAATCCTCAGCTTGCCGCCTTTAACGGCATCCGAAATATCAAAGAATTTCACCACTTCGCCGGCGTCGTCGGCAGAAATCGATATTGTTTGATTTTCGGCGCCGGCATCGAAATCGATCTTCATCGGCATACCGGCAGGCAATTTCGAAACCAAACGGGCTGACCGCCAACCCTTTGCATCACGGACGATCTTTCCGCTCACCGCGTTCAGGCGCGTCTCCTTGGAAAGGATAAGCCTATTCAATTCCAGATTGATCGTCAGGGGCAACTGGTCCGTGGCGGTCGCCTCATTCAAACCGGCATCGAATATCCGGGACGCATCATAGGACCGTCCGCGGACAGTTATCGCGAGCCCGCCCGTTTCAGTATCGGGGGTCGCCACCAGCTGCAGATTGGTTTCATTCAACACAAAACTGCTCAGATCAAGCCGTATTAACCGGCCTTTGGGATCGAGCAACAATCCACCTGAGACCTTCAGACCGGCGGTTGCCATGTTGAAATTGCGAACATTGATTCCGCCATCCCGCGCGATGAACGCGGTTACCCAGCCAAGCGCGACCTCTCCAGGCGATTTATTCCAACCCAGCTCTTCGAATCGCATTGTCGCATCCTGCATCTGAAGTTTTGCGACAATCTCCATCGGTTTTCCGCCGGAGGGCTGAAGCAAGGCGAGGTCCACGCCGACCGGTCCGCTCAACCTTTCAGAAAAGAACCCGAAGCCGAATTCCTCCCATTGAGGCTGAGCGAGGACGCTCTTCGCCTCAATCTGCCGGACGTATTTTTCGTTCTGACCGAACCGTTCTATCCATCTTATTTCAGCGGGGGCTCCCAATATCCTGGCATCACCCGTTAACTCCAACCCGGCAAGATCAATATTCATTGTAAAAGTGCCGTCGGTGACGTCCTTACCGGCGGCGACACCGGGAATCGCGGCACCGGTCATGCTTGAGGCCGCGCTCAGCTTGATATCGTCAAAGGTAACTGCGTCGATCAGCGGGACGACAAGGCGAAGACGAGTCCGCGCCTCCCCGCCAAGCGTCTTCGGGTCCAACCCGAAACGAGTGGCGTATCTCAGGCGCGGCACATTAATGATTCCGACCTTGTCCTTGAGCGAGCCAAGCAAGGTAACGTCTACTTTGGCGTACTCTTTCGAGCGGTCCAGCTCGGTCAGGGCCACCGTACCGGTCTCGATCGCCACGCCGCGCGACTCGCCGCCTTCCAGGCGGAACAATATCTGATCCAGTCCGATTTCCGCCGTCCCACGCGCCTGCACAATGGCGGGCATTCCGTCCATATAGGAAATCTTCACGCCGTCGATACGGGCTCGTCCCGCGAGTTTGGGAACACCGACAGCGCCCGTCTCGCCATCAACACGGATTTCGGCCGATACCCGCCCATCCGATATATCGCCCGCGGCAATATTCTTGACCACCCACCGCCTGCCGCCTTGCGCCACATTTATGGGCCATAGGCGCCCGAGATTCTTAGCCTTCAGCCCTTCGAATTTGGCATCAACCGAGGCATCCAGAACGCCGTCTTTCTGCTGACCCGTCACAGCGACATCTATTACCGGACCGTTCAGATCAAAGCGAAAATTCCGGATATCCGCGCGTTCATTCTCAAGATCGACCGTGCCGCGCAACAAAGCGGATTTCACGCGAATTTCCTGCTGCCAGAATTCCTTATCGTCGATCTGTCCGGTGCCGCTGGTCAGATGAAACCCGATCTTGCGTGGATCGCCCTGTGGCGACAGGTTTATTGTAACCGTCCCATCAAGGGCAAGCCGGACACCTTTGAACGGCTTGAGTCTTCCTATCCGGGAAGCCAACGCATCCGGCCTCAGATTGGATAGATGGACAGTAACAACGACTTGTTCATCAG
>Ga0181589_10004892_pt1 | contig 10710 bp, 11 predicted proteins | sample 071ome_25_FD_132444 | JGI IMG/M metagenome (GOLD analysis project Ga0181589, IMG submission 132444) | Coastal salt marsh microbial communities from the Groves Creek Marsh, Skidaway Island, Georgia - 071410BT metaG (megahit assembly) | ecosystem: Environmental > Aquatic > Marine > Intertidal... | reverse complement strand
GGCTCGCGGGCAGACGATTCTCGACCGCCTCGAACGGCCGTGGATCGGGGAGAACGCGTGGGTGGGGCGGCCCGAGGTGGAAGTCGGGGTGGGGGTGGACAGCGGGCAGGTGGTGGCGTTCGTGGTCGAACTCCTGAGGTCGAAGTGAGGCAGCGCATTTCCCGCGCTTTTTAAGCTTTTAAAGAAGGCCTGAGATCCTGCGGAGGAGAAGGAGCACCTGCAGAGTTCGTACGGAAAACACAAGCAGCAGCAGATCTCAAAGCACACACAGAGAACACACGTGTGTGTCAGCCAGTCGAATCCAAACCCAAGCCCCAGCGACGGTTGCGGCGACGGCGACCTGGGAGGACGAGTCCTGAACCTGAAGAAGAGATCGAAACAGTATGTGTTTGTTCTTCTGGCAGGGCGAAGAGGCGCCGCCGGCCACCGCCCAACGATCCGGAAGCCTCTCGCGGGCACAGTCGATGGCCGACGGCCGCGACCACTTCTTCAAGAACCTGATTCCCAGCTTCAAAAAGCGGGAGCCGGCGCCCGTTCCTCCCATCATCACTTAGACCTGATGGTTGTCTATAGCGTGTTTTAACGGGACAAGATGCATGAATTCAGAAAGTCAGGAACGACGCCTAGGCCAGAGCAGCCTCGATGGCCTCCTTCAGCGCCGGAAGCTTGTTGCCCACCACCCGCGCCACCTCGGTATTGTCCTTGTACACGATCAGCGTCGGCACAGACTTGATACCAAGCGCCTTGCCCACCGGAGCATTCTTCTTCGACGCCTCAAACGTCCTGAACGACACCCCCTGGGATGCCATGCTCTCGCTCCACTCAACCAGCGTCGGCTTCATCAGCTTGCAAGGCCCGCACCACTGCGTATAAAAGTCCATCACCAGCACCTTTCCGTCCCCGCTCAGGTCGGCCACGGTGGCGTCATAGTCCTCCAGCGCGACCTCGATCAGATCCGCGCCCGCGCCCGGAGCCGCATCCGTCGCCGCGAACGTCTTCGTCTCGATCGACTTCTGGAGGTGCTCGCTCAATCCGGTTTTGAACTCTGACAAATCCGAGTTCCCGCTCATGAACTTGCTCGTCCTGCTGGTGAACCTCGTCCTCGGCCTGCCGCCACGGACCGCGCTGGCCATCGCCGGACGCCCCTGTGTCGAAAGCTGAATCATCTTCATCGTCTATGTGTACAGCGTGAACGAAATAAGATTGCTCGGTTGGATAGACCGGGAGGATTGGGTTATCTTCTGGCTGAGCGCCATGGCGCTCAATGGCTGTGGCCACAGCGCAGTTGATCTCTCTGTTTTCTTCGTTTGTCTCGTTCCTTCGTCTTTTGTACATCCATATATATCCAATGCTTGCGAGCACGCGGACAGCCGCCCTCTCTTTCCCCACACAATCGAGTGTCAAGGCCAAATTCAAAACACCCAGGTGTTGCAAACCACCCAGGTCGAGCGTCGTCTTCCGGTCGGCACAAGACCCCGATGCGATCGCCGCGCGGGACATTCCGATCGTGAATCTCGAGGAGCTCGACGGCTCCAGCGCAGACGCGTTCTACTCGAGCTTGGCCGAGCGTGGACCAGAGACGCTCAACGTCATCGTGGCGTACACTGCCAAATGCATGCCGTGCAAGCTTGCCAAGCCGCAAATGAAGGATTGGGAGGTCGAGCTGCAGTCTCAGGGACGAAACGTGCGGTTCTGGCAGTTTGGATTGACGTTGCCGTGCGTATTGACCTCTACCTCGACCACCGTGCGCCCGCGCCTTTCTCACTACGCGCTTTCTCACTACGCGCTTTCTCACTACGCGCTTTCTCACTACGCGCTTCGTTCGATCGACAGGCATAAGGATGTGGCGAAGAGTTTGGGGGTGAATTCTTCTCCTCGGTTCTTGTGCATCAAGGACGGCCAGTTGATGGCGCACATGCGCGGGAAGGCGGCGCTGGAGGAGTTCAAAACGTTTGTGTACAACGAGTGCTGATCACTACCCCGATGTCCATTCCAACAATAAACTTTGCGTCATCATGGTAAAAACGACGCCACTCACGCCACAGATGACATACGCCAACCCAGCGTACGGAAGCGCGTCCGGTTCGGTCTGGCCGAGGACCGCGGCGCCCATCCCGTGCGCCGTGGCCGCTGCCGTGACGCCTCGGACGATGACGTCAGTTGCTCCCATGACCGTCAGGAGCGGCCTGATCATGATCGAGCCCAACGCGGCCGTCAATGCCACCGCAGCAGCGGTGATCGCCTCGCTGCCCTGGAGCAGTTTGTTGTTCTCGAGCGCCAGTGCCACCGTCATACCACGGCTCAGCAGGGATCTCGTCACGAGCGGGTCGTCGATGAGAGGGATCGAGAGGAACGCGGTGGACACGACGGTGAATGCAGCCGAGGCAAAGCAGCCCAACGCGAGTTCCAGCCTGTGTGCGACGACGAGATCCCATCGTTGGACAACGGAGATGGCAAAGCAGAAGATGATGGGGCCGAGTTGACTGAAGAAGACCGGCCGGACGGTCCTCGAATAGACGTCGATGGCGGCCCCGTACGTCATGTTCTCGTGCACTCGGCCCAGTAGAAATGCTTGAGCGTTCATCGCGACCGCGATGACCACCATCGGATTCAGAAGCAGGTTCGCAGGCCTCGGTATCCGGACAGAAAGGCAGTACACGCCCACGCTGAGGGCGATCTGGGAGAGCGCGACGAATCGCCAAGACCACCAGCTCAGTGCCGATCCGACACATCCGATCATGAGCCACACCACGATGAACCTCGCGGAGAACCGCACGTCGTCCTGTTCGACAGAATCGGGCACCTTGTGTCCGTTGTGCGACAACCGACGAATCGACTTGACCAGGAAAGCGGTCGTCACCGCCGTCAACAGGCACCCGATCACGATGATGAACAGGACCCGCGTCACCAGCTGCATCGTGAGCTTCTCGAGCGGCAACGCCATGGGTAGCAGTACCAAAGCGGGCGAGTAGAACAGGGCGAGGTACCGGTGCGTGAGAAAGTACTGTGCCGGTTGGAAGAAGCGCGCCACCTGCTCCCACGTTGCTTCTCGTCGGTGTCGAAGGTACACCCCCACGACCACCACGAGGACAACACCCAGGAGGGGCGCTGGCACTCGATGGAACGGGTTCAGTGCCGTGAGAGCACGGTCGAACAGGGTGAGCGCGAAGAGGGCCATGGTCGGGGCAAGAGGAGCCAGGGCCTCGCGGATACCACCCTGGGTCGTCGTCGTCGTCGCTGGGTCTGACCCATCGAACGAGAACGGTCTGAAGATGACGTCCTTGCGGTCCATGCGCCAGGTCGACCGGGCCCCCCACGCGTCAAAAACACGAACTGCTTATATAGTGATGCATATATGGGTGGCACAGATGGACAAAAACGGGATGACCCCCCTAGGTCAATATGTACGTATGTACGTCCATCGCGAGATGACGCATATAGCTCGTTCGTACCCAATGCGGGCACCCGGGCGGATAGGAGGTACGGGGCGACGATGCTGTAGTTCGCGGTTGAAAAACCACCCACGAGCAGCACAACACAACCCAGCACTCGACGACCTGCACCAGGCCATGACACGAGAGGAACAGGCACACGGAGACGTTCACCCGAACGTCAAGCGGATGACGGCCAAATTCATGTCCCCACTGATCGCCGGCACGCCGTCGTCGTCGCGGACGTTGCATTCCCCGACGTTCCAGATTCCCGCTTCGAGCGAGCTCGTCGATGTTCTCCCGTTCCTCGGCCGGCTCGCTCTGGTCGACTCCCAGCTAGTCTGGCGCATGCTGCTGGCGTTCGGCCTGGTCATCGTCTCCAAGGCGGCCGGGCTGCTCGCTCCGTTGTACTTCAAGCAGGCCGTCGACGCGTTGTCGTTATCAACGGCGGCATCGGCGGCCGCATCGACCGTTCCCCTCGTAACTGCCGCCCTATTCTTCCACGGCGTGGCGCGGGCGATAAACTCCCTGGCCAAGGAGAGCCAGGCCATCGTCTTCACGCCGGTGGCCCAGCTGGCCGGTCGGCGGATAAGCTTTTATGCGCTGTCGCACGTGCTCGGGCTGGATCTGTTTTTCCACCTCTCGAAGAATTCGGGGACGCTGAGCAGGATGCTGGAGCGCGGGTCGCGGTCGATCGCGATGATCTTCCGCGCCGTCGTCTTCACGTTCATGCCGACGTTCATCGAGCTCGTCGCCGTGTGCGTCATCCTGTACAGGTCGTTCGACTGGCGGATCTCGGGCATCGTGGTCGCGACATTCGCGGCCTACTTTCTTTGGACCGTCGGGCTAACCATGCTGTCGACGAAGATCCGGAGGGAAGTGAAGAACTTGGACAACAAGATCAGCGGTCGGGCGGTGGACGCGCTGCTCAACGTGGAGGCCGTCAAGCTCAGTGGCGCCGAGCGGTACGAGGTCGAGACGTACGACGAGACACTCGCGTTGTATCAAAAGGCGACGGTGCGGCTCGAGGTCGCGTCCGCGTCGCTGAACTGCGGTCAGGCGATCGTGTTGGCCGTCGGGATGACGGCGTGCCTGGTTGCGGCCGTGCGGCAACCGATGGTGACCACGGGCGATTTGGTCATGATTCAGGGCCTGCTGCTCCAGCTTTGGGCCCCGCTGCAGTTCCTCGGGTGGTTCTATCGCGAGCTTCGACAGTCTCTCGTGGACATGGAAGACCTGTTTGCGCTCATGCGGACCGATACCAGGGTGCCGGAAGGAGGCGAGGAGCTGCCACAGACGAGCGCGCCGGTGCGGATCGAGCTGAAGGACGTCGAGTTCAGGTACCCGGGGACGACCCGGCGGGTGCTCAAGGGCGTCGACATCACGGCCGAGCCAGGCGAGAGCATCGCCATCGTAGGGCCGAGCGGGAGCGGCAAGTCGACGCTCTTGCGGCTGCTGGTTCGGATGTACGATCCCATCAACGGGAAGGTCGAGGTGGACGGGGTCGACCTGCGCGATTTGCGGAGCTCGTCGCTCCGCAAGTGCGTGGCCGTCGTGCCGCAGGACACGGTGCTCTTCAACGATACCATGCTGCATAACGTGACGTATGGCAACATGGAAGCGTCCCCCGCCGACGTGCTGGAGGCGGTGCGTGCGGCCAAGCTGACAGAGACGGTCGACCGGATGCCCGACGGGTGGGCGACGCCGGTCGGCGAGCGCGGACTCAAGCTGTCCGGGGGCGAGAAGCAGCGGGTCGCGATCGCGCGCGCGTTCCTGAAGAAACCGAGGATGCTCATCGCCGACGAGGCGACGAGCGCGCTGGACAGCGCGACGGAGATCGCCATCATGCGGAGCCTCGAGGAGCTGGCCGTCAACCGAACCAGCGTCTTTGTCGCGCACCGATTGAGCACGATCCAGCAGTGCGACCGCATCTACGTCCTGGCTGACGGCGTCGTGCGCGAGTCGGGATCTCACGAGCAGCTCATGCAGTCGAACGGACTGTACTACGACATGTGGCAGGCCCAGGCCCAGCAGGACGTCGTCGACGCTGAGTCAAAGGCGGTCGCCGCGATGGCCTCTGACGATCGCCTGTAAGGTTCCGTTACATATCAAACATACTGTCAGTTGTTTTCTGTCAATCCGCTGGGCCACGTGACGTTGTGAACGGGCCGGAACAGCTCCGTCACCCGCGCCGCCACGTCCGCGACCACGTCTCCGTCTTGATCTCCGTCGCCCGCTTTCCGGAGCGCCATCAGCGTCGCATTGCAGTTCTCCTCCACCTGCTGCGGCGTGCACATGCCGACCAGCGTCGTCGCAATCTTATCGTTCTTGAGAGAAAACCGCAGGGCGACGTCCGCGATATCCACCCCGGCCTCATCGGCCACGTTCGTCGCGGCCGCGGCCGCCTGGAGGACCTCGGCCGGCGCCGGGTGCCAGCCTGGCGGCCCTCGCCGCGTCAAGAGCCCCATACACAACGGGCTCGCGTTGATGATCCCGACGTTCTTCGACTGCAGGTACGGGATCAGCTCGACCAAGGTGTCGTCCAGCATGGTGTAATGGCAGTAGCTGAGCACGCAGTCCACGCTCCCAGCCGGTGCTCGATCCAGCACGTACTTGAAGATCTTGAGCGGCAGTCCCGTGATGCCGATGAACCGCACCTTGCCCCGCTTCTTCAGCTCCAGCAGCGCCGGAAGCGTCTCGTTGACAATCTGGTCGAGACTGACAAACTCCATATCGTGACACTGGATCAGGTCGACAAAGTCCAAGCCCAGTCGCTCGAGACTCTCGTCGACGCTCCTGAGCCAACCGAGCGAGTGGCGCGGAGCGTTGAGCGTGAGAGTGGGTGAGCGGGTATGATGCACAAGAGTCTGGGCGTGCCAGCACGTGGTCTTCCGGCCGAGTCAAATACGCACCTGGTCACCCGTTCGGCCGAAAAATCAAAGGTGTCGGCGCCGTACCGCCCGACCTTTGTGGCCACGACGATCTCAGCGCGGGGAAGGTCGGCGATCGCCCGTCCCAGCGCCGCCTCCGACTTGGTGTCCCCGTAGAACGGCGACGTGTCGAAGAAGTTGATTCCCCTCTGGAAGGCGAGCCTGTCGAACGAACGCGAAGCGCGAGTGCGCGAGTGCGTGAGTGCGGGTGGTGGTGGTGGGCGTGCCAGCCGTCCCGGCTCGATGGTCGTCAATACCCACTCGACCGCCTTTTTTCCCTCGCCCGCGTCGACATCGTGGAAGACGCCGCCCAACGGCGACGCCCCGAATCCCAATACAGAGACCTGCAGTCCCGTATTGCCCAATGGCCGTCTCGGGATCATCATCATCATTTCTTAAAGGTACCGGCACCTCTACGTCTCCTTCCCTCCTTCTCCCCCGTCCTGTCTCCGCCACCGCATGACGTTCTTGACCGTGAACAGCCCCATGAAGAACAGGCAGGCCCCAGCCAGGGCCGCCCGCCCGCCCGGCGTCCCTGTCAGCGCCGGGAGCGCCACCCGTCCACCCTCCCGCCACACGACGGCCATCGCCGACCCGAGCATCCACCCGACGATGACTTGCGGGTACGTATGGTACCCCTGAGCAACGCGCAGGTACGCCAAGAACGCGCCGCCCACCGGCAGCAGCCACGCGCCGCTGGCCGTCGACATCATCATCAAGTACGGAAACACGGAAAGAAAGCCGAGCGTGCTCGCGTGCGAGCTCGGCATACCGGGGTCTTTCCGATAGCTTGTATCGGGACGCGACATGTTGATCGCAAATTTCGCCGCCCGGCAAACGATGGCCGTCACGACCCCACCGATGATGTAGAACTGCGTCAGCGAGTCGAACCGCCTGACGACCAGCGAGGCAAACACGGCCCCGCTGACCACCCACTTGGTGAGCTTGTTGACGCGGTACTGGACGAGCTCCGGAAGGGACGCCGACGCCGACGCCGACGTCGCCGACCGGTCGTTGTTCGTGTCGCTGCTCCCGCCCATTGCCGAGCGTCGTGATCGGTTCCGTCCCGGGTCGAACAGATGCGCTCGCTGCTGCTCCCGCGGGAAGCTCGAGACGCGCGGTGTATATATGGAGCTCCTGGAACTGCACGAATGTACCCGTGCCCGTGCTGGCGACAGGAGGCGAGCAGCAGAGGCCGACATCTCCTCGGGGAAAAGTTTTTTGAACCGCTCACTCGCTTTCAGTCACACAGTCACAGTCACGACGGCCTCGTCTGCACATCCAGCACATATCTTATCATGTCTGCACTGCGTAGTCACGGGAGGCGAGCGATATGTGGTCTCGTGCGTCAATTGGACGGGGTTGCATCCCCATCCCAGTCAGCGGCGACCCACTCCCCGTGGGGCGACCTCGTGCGCGTCTCGGGCGCGTCGTCGTCGGCGGCGGCGTCGGCGTCTGCATCATCACGGCGGTACGCCGGATCGCTCCCGAGCGATCTCGAGCGGGCTGCGAGCAAGGCGCGGTTTCCCGCCAGCTCGAGCAAGGCGAGCGGCGAGCCGACGACGTCGGCGTCTGTGAAGGAGGAGATCATCGACGCGGAGACTGCGAGGCTGCACAAGGAGCAGCAGGACGTCGTGTCGGGCTTTATGTTTCCATGGGAGCGGCGGCAAATGCAGGGGGGCGGGGAGCTGAATACGTGGGAGAAATACTACTGGGGGGTATTTGTCGTGGCGATTGCGGTGTTTCTGTTCAATAGAGCGGGGTCTTGGAACAATACGGAAGAGGAGCTGGAGAAGGCGGCGGCGGAGAAGCGGAGGGAGGAGGAGATGGAGCGTTTGAGGGTGGAGAGGGCGCGGTTGCTCCTGGCGGGGGGGACCATACTCGGCCCGATCGGTGCTGCCGGCGCCGACGGGGAGGAGGATCCGTTCGAGGGTATGAGTCCGGAGGACATTGAGGAGTTTGTCCGGGGGCAGACGGGCGCGGCGGCGGACCCGTTTGCGGGGCTGTCGCCGGAGGAAATTGACGAGTACGTCAAGAAGCACAACTTGTAGTGATCGTGATGGTGGTAAGGTTTTTACGAAGACGAAAGGACGGAGCAGTTGAGTATCGTGACGTCTTGCGCGGGCCGGTCGTTTCGGTCCGTCTGGATGTTGCCGATCCGCTTGATGACCTCCATGCCGTTGGATACGCGGCCAAACACCGTGTGTTTGCCGTCGAGGTGCGCGCATGGCGCAAGTGTGACGAAGAACTGCGAGCCGTTGGTGTTGGGTCCGGCGTTTGCCATTCAGATGACGCCGGCACCGACGTGTTTGAGGTCGTTGGGCTCGTCGTCGAACTTGTCACCATAGATTGACCGGCCGCCGCGTCCCTGTGTGGCGCGCGAATGGGTGAATGGGTTTGTGAGTGCGTAAATGGGTGGGTGCGCGGGTGTCGGCGAGGGTGTCGGCGAAGCGCCCGCCGAGGCGATCGCCGATCGCCGACCGCCGACCGCCGACGTACAGTCCCGGTGGGGTCGCCCCCCTGAATCATGAAGTCCCTGATGACCCGGTGGAAGACCGTGTTGTTGTAGTATCCCTGCGATGCCAGCTCTGTAAAGTTGCGACACGTCCGGGGCGCATGTTGTGTGTACATCTCCACAACAAACTCGCCCAGTGTCGTGTTGATGCGGACACTCGTCATGTTCTCGATCGTTTTTTAAACCGGCCCAGCTGATCGGCTCATGAGCCGATGACCGAGACTGCAGTCACTTTCCACTTTCTTTTCAACCAACACTGATGGGTTGCCACGAGTCATGGTTATGGTTCCCTCCCATCCTCACTCACGGGTACATCATCGGCACGTCCGCCGCCCGGCTCCCCAGGGCCTTCCGCATCTCCATCTCATGCTTGGTCGCCGTCGCCCCGGTCGTCGACTCGAGCATCTTCCCGTCCATGAAGAAAAACACGCTCGGCGTTACCCGCACCTTGAGCCGATCTTTGAAGAACGTCTTCAACGCATCACTCTCGTTCCCGTAGATCTTCAAGAACACGACGTCACACGCCTCACCATACGCCGCCGCCATCTTCTCCATCTGCGGCTGCAGCTTCTTGCACGGCCTGCACCACGTGAGGGACGCAAACATCACAACCAGCGTCGTGTCCGCGACGCCGGCCATGATCTCTTCAAACTCCTCGGGAGACTTGAGCACGTGAACTTTCGTCTGGTCGAGCGACAGCGTCGAAGCCTTCTTCTCCGTCTCCTCCTCCTCCATTGGCGCCGCTGCCGCTGCCCCTGCCCCCGACACGCGACCACCGCCAGTGACGTAGCACAAAATTTCTTCCAGCGGCAGCACGGACTCGTACCGACAGAGCCGCAGAAACTCCGAAAACTCGATTTGACCGTCGTTGTTCAGGTCGTACTTACCCAACAGCCGCTCTGTCCTGTCAAAGCTGCCCACCCCGTCCCCGCACTTGCTGTCCTCGAAGTAACGGAACAGCTCTGTTGGACCGATCATCCCGTTCTTACCCTATAGAAGGAGCGAGGGGGCGAAGGATCGAGCGAGCGAGTGAGCCAGCCGGCGAAGCCCGGGCGGGTCGTTCACCAACAGCGGGTCGTTTCGCTGTCGCTCGGTCGTCAGCTGCCCCCATGAAATCAACACGCACCGTATCCAGCCGATCGAAGATCTCCCTGTAATCCGCCAAACTACGCAGCAAAAACACATTGTCCTTCGCCATCGCCTGAAACTCCTCCCGGGAGATGACCCCGTCGCCGTTTTTATCGTATGCATCCATCGCCGCGTCTATATCCTGATCCGTCAGCCAGTCCATGGGCACGACTTCCGTACCGACCGACTGCATCACCGTGCGCAGAGCGTCCCGGGTCAGGGTGCCGTCCGAAGCATACTCGTCGAAGAGCGCCAGGTGACGATCGAGTATGGCCGACGAATCGTCGTCAACCGTCTCTCTGTCGGGAAAATACGCCCTTCCCACGACTGACTGGCTCTGGTACCGTCTCTGCACCAACTGGGAACCCGACCGAAGCCTGGAACGGCAGACCCGAGGGCGCGATGAAGGAAGAACACGCTGCAGCGTGGTAGAACGAAGAATCCCGCGGACCATGTCGGTGTTCTCGCGCTCGCTCTCGCGCTCGCTCTCCCGTCGTCTATCCGAGGCTACCGAGTGTACGCGAATACCCGTATGTATACGAATCCGGTTTACACAATCAGCTCTCTGAGAGCTCTCCCCTTCTCTCTCTCTCCGTTCTCTCCGTTCTCTCCGTTCTCTCCGTTCTCTCCGTTCTCTCCGTTCTCTCCGTTCTCTCCGTTCTCTCCGTTCTCCGCTCCCACACGGGAGGCATGACCTGTACTCGCC
>Ga0181589_10004886_pt1 | contig 10715 bp, 10 predicted proteins | sample 071ome_25_FD_132444 | JGI IMG/M metagenome (GOLD analysis project Ga0181589, IMG submission 132444) | Coastal salt marsh microbial communities from the Groves Creek Marsh, Skidaway Island, Georgia - 071410BT metaG (megahit assembly) | ecosystem: Environmental > Aquatic > Marine > Intertidal... | reverse complement strand
GTGGGCGGGGGGTGGGGGTGGGGTGGTGGGGGTCCGGTTGGGGCGGGCGAGGTGGGGGTCGCGAGTCGGCGCCCATTCCGGTGTGCTCACCCGCGGTCTTCTTGGCCCCGTGCCCGGGGGCGTTGGGGTTCTTCTTTTTCTTCTTGTCGCGTCCACTTCCCATGTCTCTCGGCGCTTGTGCGGTGGGCGACGGCCCGGTGTTCTCGCCCCGAGGCTCCCAGTGTGGGTGCGGGGGGAACGGGGACGGGGTTCTCCTGCCGGGAGGACAGATGAGCCCCGAAGCGATGGCGTGCGGTGGAGACGGAACCTTTTTCGTCTGAAGTGCCCGCGGACGCGGCGTGGATCCCACTCTTGTGGACGCCGTGGGCGCCGCCGATCGTGTCAGAAGCATGGTGGCGGGGGTCGATCCACCCTGCACGAAAGCCGCGCGTGGCCCTCCCCCTGCCCCAGTTCCCACTTGCGCTTGTCGGCGCGGTATCGGACGAGCAGGCAATGGCGAAGAAGACCAAAAAGGGAAAGGGACGCTTGGACAAGTACTACCACCTGGCGAAGGAGCAGGGGTGCGCCCTCCCGCCGACCCGCTCCCCTTCCGGGGCCTTTCGCCCGCGACATCGGCCTTTTCCGGGCTTTTGTGACTCGTATCAGTGCGAAATGCCGGCCATACCGTGTAGATAGAGCCTGTGCGCAGCGTAATCGCCCGGCTGCTCAGGCAGCCGACACCTCGCTTCCGGGGCCCTTCCCCGCGACCTCTCCGCCGTCTCCGTCCAGAATCCTAGTGGCCTCTGGGCCTACACGCGCACTCCCACCGCACGTCGTATAACACAGGGGACACCTCCCCTCGGGCCACGGCCGCGTCGCCCGGCGCGCCCTCCTCCGGGGGACGCTCCTCACCCGCAGCAGCCCTAAAATCCCGTCCGGCCTCCCGCCTCCCATGCCCGCGCAGGTACCGCTCCCGTGCGGCCTTCAAGCTGGTGCAGCTGAACCGCAAGTACCACTTCCTCGAGAACTCGCGGGCGTGCCTCGATCTGTGCGCGGCCCCCGGGGGATGGCTCCAGGTGGCGGCCAAGACGATGCCTGTGGCGTCCCTCATCCTGGGGATTGACCTGGTGGCGATCAAGCCCATCCGGGGCGTGACGACGCTACAGGGGGACATCACGACGCAGAAGGCGAGGCAGGACATCAAGGCGACGGCCAAGGGCCAGATGTTCGACTGCGTCATCCACGACGGCGCCCCCAACGTTGGCGGTGCCTGGGCCACGGAGGCCTACTCCCAGGCCTGGCTCGTGCTCGAGTCGTGCAAGCTGGCCTGCGAGTTCCTCCGCCCCGGGGGCACCTTCGTCACCAAGGTCTTCCGCTCGAAGGAGTACACGTCTCTCCTGTACGCCTTCCAGCAGCTCTTCGGCAAGGTGGAGGCCACCAAGCCCCCGTCCTCCCGGAACACGTCGGCCGAGATCTTCGTCGTGTGCCTCGACTACAAGGCCCCCTCCAAGATCGACCCGCGCCTCCTCGACCACAAGACGCTCTTCCAGGAGGTCGACGACGGGCCCCGGGCCATGGGCCCCGACGCCCTCCTCAAGCTCAAGACCAAGCAGCGGCGCTTCCGCGAAGGGTACGAGGAGGGCATCTCCACCACCCACAAGGCCCTCTCGGCCGTGCACTTCGTCCTCTCGCAGCGCGCCCCGGAGCTCCTCGGGGGCGCCACGCAGCTCTTCATCGACGGGCCGCAGTCCGAGGTCATCCCCCGCGCCGAGGATGACAAGGACTTCGACGACGACGAGGTGGAGCGGACCCTCGACCTGGCCCGGCTGAGCCAGCACACGACGGCAGAGGTGCGGGCGCTGTGCCAGGACCTGCAGGTGCTGGGGCGCAGCGAGCTGCGGCAGCTGCTCAAGTGGCGGAACCAGCTGCGGAGACAGGTGGACAAGTGGAGGAAGGAGAACGCCAAGGCGGCCAAGGAGGACGAGGGTGGGAGCGGGAGCGAGGGGGAGGGGGAGGAGGGGGCGCCGGCCGGGGAGGAGGGCACGGACGAGGCGCTGCTGCGGGAAATGGCCGACATCCGCGCGCGCATGGACGACCGGTCCAAGCGGGAGAAGAAGAAGGCCAGGGAGCTCAAGAAGAAGCGCAAGATCCGCGCCGCCCAGACGACCAACAAGCAGGACGACAAGGACGGGGAGGACGTTGAGCTCTTCGACCTCAAGCGGATCAAGACGCAGAGCGGGGTGGAGGCCGTGGCACAGGCGGGGGTGCCCGAGGTGGAGGACTTCGAGTCGAGCGAGGAGGAGATGGAGGAGATGTCGGACTACGGGTCCGGGTCGGAGGAGGAGAGCGACGGGGACAGTGAGCGGGAGGACCGCCTCCGGTATGAGGAGCTGATGGAGGAGATGCTGGAGCGCAGCCACCAGCAGAAGCGGTTCAAGCAGGGGACGCTGGGCAAGACGCAGCTGGGAGACCACGACGCGGTCAAGATCCAGCGCATGGACGACGACGGGGAGATCGGGAACGATGGGTGGGGCGGGGCCGACGCCGTCGAGCGGCTGGGGGGCAAGGCCGCGGCCGTGTCCCGGCGCATGGCTCGGGGGCCCGAGGAGGAGGGCGACGGGGGGCTGATCGTCACCTTCGACAAGCGCAAGGCCGGCGTGACGACCTCCAAGAGTGCCGCCGCCCAGCAGTGGTTCGGCGACGCGGCCTTCTCGGACGCGCTCGGGGTGAGTGCTGGCGCCCGGGCCGGATGCACCCGCCCCCTGTACCACTCTTGAGGGCGCGGCCGTTTCCTCTCCGTCGGCACGCCGCCTCACGAAGACAGGGTAGATCAACGCTGGTCCCTTTTGGGTGAGGGTCGGGGCTACCAGTGCCTCGATAACCTCAATCCGGGGCCCGACACCTCTCTCGCCCCGCCCCCCTGGCCGCGGAGCTCTGCTGGCCGCCGGATGCTGGTGTCAAAGCCGCCCGCTGACACCCCCCCCCCGAGCTCGCAGATGGCGGGGATGGTGGACTCGGAAGACGAGGACATCGGCGACGAGGGCGACGCCGTGATCAACGGCGTCGCCCTGAGCGACGATGAGGCCGACAGCGACGTGGAGGAGGCAGAGGCCATCGCTCAGATGAAAGAGGACAAGCGCAAGGCGGACGCCAAGCCCGCGCGGGGGGACAAGGCGGGCAAGGGCGGCAAGGGCGGCTTCGAGGTGGTCCGGGCGGTGGAGCCCGAGGTGGGCGACGGGAGCGACGACTCGGCGTCGTCAGACTCGGAGGACGAGTTCGAATCGCTGACGGACAACCAGAAGTCCGAGGTCATGGCGCTGGCGCGCAAGATGCTGCGGAGCAAGGACAAGCGGTCGGTGATGGAGGCCGCGTACAACAAGTACGCCTTCCACGACGACGGGCTCCCCGACTGGTTCCGGGAGGACGAGGACAAGTACAACCGGCCGATCGAGCAGGTGACGCCAGAGGAGATCGAGGCGGAGAAGGAGCGCCTCCGGGCCATCGACGCGCGGCCGCTCAAGAAGGTGGCCGAGGCCAAGGCGCGGAAGAAGAGGAGGGTGGCGGGGATCATGGCCAAGGCCAAGGCCAAGGCCATCAGCGCGGCCGACCAGGAGGACATCAGCATGAAGGCCCGCATGCGCGAGGTGGAGCGCATCTACGCCAAGGCCAAGGGGCAGGCCAGCAGCGCCCAGAAGGGCAAGGGGAAGCGGAAGGGCCCCCCGCTCGACGCCCGCATGCGCGCCGACCTCCGGGGCCAGAAGAAGGCGGACCGGAAGAAGGGCATCAAGCGGCCCTCGGGGGGGAGGGTGTCCAAGCGGAGCATCAAGGGCTACTCGAAGAAGTAGGGGGGCATTCTGGCCCGGCTGCGCCGTTCAAAAGCTAGTGTGGCTTGGCCACGAACCCGTCCACTGCCATGTTGCGGGTGGCCGAGGGGATCTTGAGGCGGATGCCGTCGAGCTCCTTGGCCGCGATGACCTGGCACCCCAGCCGGGACGTCTCGGTCAACCCGAAGGCGAGGTCCAGCATGTCCTCCTCGTCCTCGTCGGGCTCGGGGAGGGCCTCGAAGAGATCCTGCTGCTGTACGACCACGTGGCACGTCGAGCAGGCTAGCGATGCCTCGCAGGCGCCCTGCGGGAGAGGGGTCCACTAGGGAGGGGCTCAGGGAGGGCCCCTGAGCCGTTCCCCCCCAGAGCCCCCGCTCCCCGCCGTCGATTCCCACCGGGAAAACGGGGTCGGATAGGGAGCAAGCGGTGGCACCGTCCACGAATATTGCACCCGTCCCAGTATTGTCCTCACCTCGAGCTCAATGTCGTAGGCGTGGGCGGCTTCGAGCATGTGCCACCCGAGGGGGACCTTGACCGTCTGCTCGCTCCCGTCGCGGTTGATGAAGGTCACGTCGATTGTCTCCGCGTCCTCGGGGATCTTAGACTTGTGGGACACGCGGGGGGAGTCGCGAATCCAGCGCCCCGCAGCGTAGAAGCTCTCAGAAGCCCGCCCAGAGGACGAGGGGGCGCAGAAGGCGTTCTCCCCGAACTGCCCCGCGATGCCGCGTGATGAGAGCGCGAACGCCTCCTGGACGCCACCTCCGAGGCGAAGTGCCCGCCTGGACACGCGGCCCAGCATCGCTATAACGTCCCGCGTGGGTGAAATCGCCGGTTCCACGGTGTGGGCGGAGTTCGTGGTGGGGGGAGGAATGGGCGATGCGGCGCAGTCCGGGTTCCGATGGGTCTATCCGCGCGTACGCGAGTCGCTCCTTTGAAAGACCGCGCGTCGCCGCGGGGTCGGGTGAAAGAAAGGGAGCCGGCGCGCCCGCGCCAGAACACCCTGGCAGCCCACGGCCGGAGGGTGGCCCCACGCGGTGGCAGCCCTCGACCCGTGGGCCACCCCCGGGGCCGCCCCCTCACAGGTCGTACAGGTCTGCACGCTCCTTGATGGCCCCGCCGGCAAGCACTTTCTTCTTGCTCATCTTGCGCCCCACGGCGTTCTTGACGACCGCCCCGCCCTTGACCCCGACCCGTGTGGCCCGGCCGCCCTTCTCCCTCTTGGCCTTCTCCCCGTCCTTGGCCCTCCTCGCGACCTTCACCTTGCCCTTGAGGATGCCGTCCTCCCAGTCCCTCTTGAACCGGTGGTACAGGTACAGCGCTGCGGCGGGGGGGGCGGGTGGGGGTGGCGGGGGTTGGCCGGCGGGGTCCCCCGGCCGGTCGGCACGCGGTGCCGGGCGCCGGGCCCCGGGCGCCGCTCACCGCAGCGGGCGTCGTCGGTGGGGTCGTGCCCCTGGTTGCCCTTCTGGATCTGCAGCCCGAGGTGCTCCTCGGCGAGGTGCTTGAGCGCCCGGGGCCGCGCCTTCCCCTCCCTCCCCTCCGCGGCCGGGTCCGACATGAGGGGGGGGTACGTCGAAGTGTCGCGAATCAGCCGTGGCGGGTGCTCCAGGTCCAGGGCTGCGAGGTCGTTGTGCAGGGCGTGCCCGACGAGCACGCGCCCCTCGAGCATCTTCTGCACCTTGGCCCTCACGTCGCTGCGCGGGGCGGGAACGGGGGCGGGAGCGCCGTGAGTAGGGACGGCCGCGCGCGCTGCGACGGCGACGGCGACGGCGGCGGGTCGCGGGCACCTCACCTGAAGGACGGAGCCCCCCGGAGGTTGGCCGGGGTGACCCCCGAGTACTTCGTGCGGAAGTCGGTGACCTTGCCCGCGGGGCGGCAGTAGGACTCGTACACGGTGTGCCCCGAGTTGTTGACCACGACGACGTGCGCCAGGGCGCTCTTGCGCGCCGGCCCCACCCCGACCATCTCGCAGTCCAGCGCCAGGACGCGGGTGAGGCCCCGCTCGTCCCCGACGGCCCCGGGGCCGCGGTTGGCCCGCGTCGCGGCAAGATCGTCCGCGTCCGCCGCAGCTCGCCTCTTCTTTTTCCCCTTCCCGTCCCCCATCTGCGCCCGGAGCGCCTCCCAGTTGGACGTCGGCCCCGCCCCCTGGCCGGCCGCGGCCCGCTCCTCCTCGGGGGACGCGCCCGGCGGGCCCCCCGCGAGGTTCTTCTTCCAGCTCTTCCCGGCGCCGGCGGGCCTCTTCTCCAGCCTCCTCTTGCCCGCGGGGGGCTGCTGGCCGGCCACGTTGGCCTTATCCGTCACCGCGCGGGGCTCGCCGTGGAGGGCCTTTCCCTTGGCCCCCACGCCGCCCCCCTTCACGTAGAGGGGCTTGCCGCTCTTCGCCCCCCCCCCTCCCCCGCTGCCGGGGGAACCCCATTTCCTAGGCTTCTCCCCCCTTACACGCGCGTTTTTCTTCGCGACGCTTCCGTGTGCAGCCCCGCCCGCCGCCTCCACGCTCCGCGGCTGCCCGCCGTTCCCATCCCCTTTCTTCCCCATCGAACCCTAGCGCGGCGCCAGTGATACGGTCCTGTGAATAACGGGCGAGGCAATGTGCGGACTATTGATTGTAAGGCACAGGCGGGGAGCCGACAAAGAACCCCGGGGAGACCCCCCGACCACCGCGGCCGGGCGCCGAAACATGGGGGGCATTCCCCACGAACGTGTTTCCCGGCAACGCGAAACGGTGCCCAGCGCGTTCCAGCCCTCGTCCTGCATTCAGATGCGTCGAAGACACCCCCGTCTTTCGACAAGAGGTGCGCATCGCCTCAAACGAAAGAGACGCCAGCCCCTACGTCCGACGACATCATTTTCCCCCTGCCCAACTCCCTCTCGTGCCGGAATCTGTCCCGCTGCTGGCCCGGTATCCCCGATGCAGTCGGTTCTGGCCACGAGTACGACCATACCCCGCGCAGTGGCCCCCCTGTTCCGCCCCAGGCAGCTCGTGCACTCGGCCCGGACCATGGCAAGCTCCAACCCCCTGGCAGGTGAGGGGCCTCCGAGCTTCTCCCCAAAGCTCCTTCCACGCCCGGCCCTCCCCAGCCCCGGACGAACGCCCCCCCCCTGCCCCCCCCCGCAGGCGACGTCTTCTTCCTGGATGGCTTCGCCCTCCGCCAGTGGGACGACCCCAACTACTCGGGCACCCGCATCGCCTTCGACAAGGCCGAGTTCGTCCGGCGCGTGCATGAGCATCACGCCCAAGGGGCGGCGCTGCACGACGGGTACGCCCCCTTCTGCAAGCACGTTTTCGTCCCGAACTTCGTGGGCGCCAAGCTGGGGAGCCTCGAGATCACCGACGCCAACCGGAACCTCGTGCGGTCCGGGTACAAGAAGCGCCGCCCCGAGGAGCTGGCAGTCCTGAGCCGGTGGTTCGACAAGGACGACGTGGCGGGGCAGGTGCCAGAGGCCAAGATGCTCGACGTGATCCTGTACTCGCGGGAGCAGATCCAGAAGGAGTACGAGGCCATGCCCGCGGGGGACAAGGCGCACGGTGGCGACGTCCCCGACGCCCCCTGGGGTATCATCAGCATCAAGGCCCAGGACGAGGACCACGAGACGCCCATGCAGCCCATCACCATGATGCGCAACTCCCTGGGGCGGGAGGAGGGCGGGAGCGGGGTCCCCATCGATCGGGAGGCGTACGCCGCCGCCTGCGACTACTGGGACAAGCACGCCGTGATCGCCTGAGCCTTGAACAGCCCGGAAACCCGCGGGCACTGGCGCCGGCCGGTCGCACCAGCGTGGGCGCGCTCGGCCCTGGCGCCCCTGTGCCTGAAGGCGGGGGCGACCCAGGCTCAAGATGGCCCTCGGCAACTCAGCGTCTCCCAAAACATTCGCTCGCACCCCGGTCGCCCCTCCCTCGCGGCCACTGACCGCGCAAAAGGGTGCCAGCGGTCTGCAGAGACCCACGTCTCGGAGCCCACCGACCTTCGCACTCTCCGCGAGCTCTCTCCTGTACCGGACAGGTTTTATCTGCGTCAAGCGAATCGGAACGAACATGATGAATCCCATGGAAGCACTCGAGAGGGCTCTCGGAGAGCAGCCCGGCGGGCCCACCGCGGCGCCCGCGCCCCCCAACATTGAGGGGCACCAGACCAGGCCGGCCCCCGACATTGAGGGGCACCAGACCAGGCCGGCCCCCGACATCGAGGTCGAGTGGCAGGCGTATGCCGACGAGCTCCGGTCGTCCGACGACGAGGAAGATGTCGGGAAGGGGGACGACGAACCGAGCGACCACGAGGACGGGGACCGCGGCAAGGGCGTGGCCAGGGGCGCAGCGGGCGGGGCCATCGCCGAGGCCGTGCGTGCGGGCGTGCGCAAGCACCTGGCCGAGCGCGGCCCCGCTGAGGATGGCGCGGTCGTTGCTATCTCGGTGGAGGAGATCCTCGACATGGTGGGCTCGGACGCGGAGGAGGACGCGCAGCCCCCCGCCATGACCGAGGGCGAGCGCTTCTGGGCCGACAGCGGTGTCCCGGTCGTCCCCTTCAACCTGGACGACGAGAGGGCGGAGGGGGGCTTCAACGACTTTGGGGAGTACAAGGAGGACGGCGATGGGGAGGAAGACGCGTGGTTGGATTGCTTGGGGAACGAGGAGCTGGACCCCGAGTGGGTCCGGAGGGTCACGACTCGGGGGAGGGGGGAGGAGGCCACCGGGCCGTCCTCGCCCGGGGACGGGGGCGACGAGCGGCGGAGGGGGGAGCTCGCTCGCCGCGTGGCGGGGGCGCTGCTGCCCGGGGAGACGCCGCTGGCGGCACTCAAGAGACTCGGTGGGAGGCGGCACCGTAAAGGGGAGGCCGTGGGGCGGAGGGAGCAGCAGCGATGGGTGCCAGTGGGCTCCCGGGCCGCATTCGACGGCCTCACCGCGGACGTGAGCCAGCTCGTGGACCTGAGTGGGGACCCCGGCTGGTACATGCGGACCCGGGAGCAGTACGTAGGGGGTGGGTCTGCCAGTCACGGGTCTCCGCCACACGGGCCGAGTGGACCGCGGGACGACGTGGACATGTTTTCATGACTCGCCTCATGACTCGTCTGTTGCCACCCGTGTGAAACTCGTTAGGCATTTTCGCCATGGAATGGTCAAAGAAGCTCCACCTCATCTCGCCACTAGGTGGCTCCTCGTCAGAGGGGAGCCTGCTAGACAGCGAGCCGGAGGACGTCACTGCCGGTGACACCAGCGACAATCAAAGGAGGGCGAGGCGCCGTGTCCGCCCCGGCAGCTTCTCGGACAGCGGACGGAGGACGTGTTCGGAGAGGCCAAAGGGAGCTGCAACCGATCCGAAAGGACGGCGCGAAGGGTCGCTGCGCCCCGGAAGAGCCGTTGATACGCGAGCGAGCCCTGATGCGCCTACGTTACCAGGTGCGCGTTCCTCTGCGTGCGTATCAGCCCTGCGAATCCCTCCCAGAGGCAGGTACGGGGTCAGCAGCACCAAATCGGTCAGCCCAGCTTTGGGCAGAGCTGCACTGTCCGGCGGGCTTCCCGCCCGCCTCCTTACGGCACAGGGAGGGACTTTTCTGGCCCATCGTCGGCGCGCAGAGCCCCTCGGATCCCCTCGGGAGGCGGTCGTCCCGGCAAGCAAGGCAACGAAGCAAAGCACCTCCGGCCCTGCGCCTCTCGATGGAGGTGTCCAGAAGGACCCAGACCCGCTCGCCCCCAGGGCCGAGCCGGGCTGGTGGGCCCAGATAGACGCCGAGGTTCTCGTAGAGGAGGGGGCCGCGGAGGACCAGGCGCGTCGCGGGCTTCATTGAACGCGAGGGCTCCTCGTCTTAGTACCCAGTGCCGGGCTGGTCGGGCCCGTAGAGGCCGTCATTCCCGAGGACACCCGTCCCGCGTCGCGGGAGTCTACAGAGCGGGTGGGACCCGAGCGAGGCTACCTACTCCGGGCGGTAGTAGGTGGTCTTGACGAAGGGCATCTTGGTGACGGTGGCGGAGTTGGACTTGCCGCGCACGACCACCTGCAGCTCAGTGCCGGCCTTGGCCAGGGCCTTGTCGACGTAGCCCATGGCGATGTTGGCCTGGAGTGTGGGGGAGAAGGCGCCCGAGGTCACCTCGCCCACCTCCTTGCCGCTCATGTCCACAATCTGGGAGTGGGACCGGGCGGGGGCTCCCTTCCCGACCACGAGCCCGACCCGCCGCCGGGACACGCCGTCGGCGATCTGCTGCTTGATCACGTCCCCCCCGAGCATGCTGAACGCCTCGCGGCGGGGCTTGCCCACGGTCCACGTGAGGCCCGCCTCCACGGGGGTGATGTGCTCCTCGAGGTCGTTGCCGTACAGGGGCAGGCCGGCCTCGAGGCGGAGGGCGTCGCGGGCGCCCAGTCCAGCGAGCTTCACACCGTCCTGGACGAGGGTCGAGGCGAGGGCCTCCGTGGCGTCCAGGGGCACGGAGATCTCGAACCCATCCTCGCCCGTGTACCCGGTGCGGGTGAGGTAGCAGGGGGCGCCGTTGATGTCGATCTTGACGAACTGGGAGAAGTAGAACTTGGAGAGGTCGAGGCCCTTCACCAGGGGCTGCAGCGTCGCGGCGGCCCGGGGGCCCTGGAGGGCGAGGAGGCCGCGGTCGCGGTGCTCCGTCAGGGTCACGTCCTTCCCCGAGGCCTGGAAGGGGGCCAGATACTTGTTGATGTGCGCGAGGTCCTTGTCCGCGCACCCGGCGTTGAGCACCAGGTACACCTCGTTGCCGTCCACCTTGGCCAGCACCGTGTCGTCGACGATGCCGCCCTTCTCGTTGGTGAAGAGCGAGTAGCAGCCCGTGCCGTCCTTGAGGCCCTGCACGTCAGCCACCACCATCTTCTCCACGAACTCCACGGCGTCCTTGCCCTGGAAGGTCACGCCGAGCATGTGCGACACGTCGAAGAGGGCGGCCGCGTTCCTGCGCCGGGG
>Ga0181589_10004858_pt1 | contig 10734 bp, 9 predicted proteins | sample 071ome_25_FD_132444 | JGI IMG/M metagenome (GOLD analysis project Ga0181589, IMG submission 132444) | Coastal salt marsh microbial communities from the Groves Creek Marsh, Skidaway Island, Georgia - 071410BT metaG (megahit assembly) | ecosystem: Environmental > Aquatic > Marine > Intertidal zone... | reverse complement strand
TTGGGTGGCATGGCGGTGTAACTTTGGTTTGAGAAGAGGAAGGGGAGACGAGGGAAAGGGTGCGAGGCCTCGCATTCGACGATCGACGATCGACGATCGTTGCCCGTTGCCCTGGGTGTCGGGCGACCGTCGCTGGGCGAGCGGCTTTGCGCGGGACGGACATTCCATGGAGTCGGCTGTGGTGGCTTCGACGTCTGCGGTGGGAGCGACGTCGACACCGATACGGACACGCCGACCCTGGCCCTGGCCCTGGCCCTGGCCCTGGCCCTGGCAACGATACGCGCAAGAGCCCGCTTCATGGTACCGCGGTGGTACCTTGCGTCGCGCACGGCCCGCCAGGCTTCCCAGGGACTCGCTCTTCCCGATCTGGCAGGCACAGGAAAAAGAAATTCTGATCGAGATGGGGCCAAAGAAGGGCTCCAAGAAGGGAGACGACGGTGATGCACTCACCAGGATCGCTATCGTCGGCGCCGAGAAGTACGTGTTGTTGCCACTGCGCTCCGCCGTCGGAATGTCCGAGCTGGGAATGCGAATGCGAAAGTTCGGACGTCCGGGGGTCGTTCGGGGCGGGAAGAGAAGGCTGTGATGACCAGATTGTATTGTATTGGATGATCGGGACGTAGGTCGCCGTCGTCCTGTTGGCCGTGTCTGTCCGGGACTCGGTCGTTCATGACGGACGTGAAGAGAGAGAGGGCCAGCCCGACGCGCCCTCCCTCCCTCCCTCGTCACGCTCACTCTCGTACTCACCCCCGCCCACCCACCCCACCCCACCTCACCCACGTAGGTGCAAGCCGAAGAAATGCCGTCAAGAGTGCAAGAAGTCGTGTCCGGTGGTCAAAATCGGCAAGTTGTGCGTGGAGGTCGCGCCGACGTCGAAGCTTGCGTGGATTTCGGAGGAGTTGTGTATCGGATGTGGTATCTGCGTGAAGAAGTGTCCGTTCGAGGCCATTATGATTATCAACCTGCCGAAGAATCTGGAGCGGGAGACGACGCATCGGTACGGGGCGAATGCGTTCAAGTTGCATCGGTTGCCGATGCCGAGGCCGGGTCAGGTGCTGGGCCTTGTGGGATCTAACGGGACGGGGAAGTCGACGGCGCTGAAGATTCTGGCGGGGAAGTTGAAGCCGAACCTGGGGCGTTTCGACGGGGATCAGCCCGACTGGGCCGAGATCTTGGCGTACTTCCGCGGCTCCGAGCTGCAGAATTACTTTACGAAGATTCTGGAGGATAATCTGAAGGCGATCATCAAGCCGCAGTACGTGGACCATATTCCCAAGGCGGTGCGGGGTAACGTGCTGGATGTGATCAACGAGAAGGACGAGAGGGGGGTGAAGGACTTTCTGATGGACGAGCTGGATTTGGTGCAGGTGACTGATAGGAATGTGGAGAACTTGAGTGGTGGAGAGCTGCAGCGGTTCGCGATTTGTATCGTGGCCGCGCAGGCGGCGACGGTGTACATGATTGACGAGCCATCGTCCTACCTGGACGTTCGTCAGAGGATGAAGGCTGCCGAGGTGATTCGGGGATTGTTGACGCCGGATCAGTATGTGATTGTGGTCGAGCACGATTTGTCCGTGCTCGACTATCTGTCCGACTTTGTGTGCTGCCTGTATGGCAAGCCGGGAGCGTACGGCGTGGTGACGATGCCGTTCTCTGTGCGGGAGGGGATCAATATTTTCCTGGCTGGGTTTGTTCCGACCGAGAACCTGCGGTTCAGGGAAGAGAGTCTGAGCTTCAAGGTGTCGGACACGGGGCTGGACGCCGACGAGGACGAGAAGCGGTTCCTGAACTACGTCTACCCCGCGATGAAGAAGACCCAGGGCAACTTCACGCTCAACGTCGAGGCAGGAGAGTTCAACGACAGTGAGATTATTGTGCTCCTGGGAGAGAACGGAACCGGCAAGACGACCTTCATCCGCATGCTCGCGGGCATGCTCGAGCCCGACTGGATCGACGGAGAGAAGCTGGACGAGTTTGCCGTGTCCATGAAGCCGCAGAAGATTAGCCCCAAGTTCCCCGGAACCGTCAGGGACCTGCTCCACAAGAGGATCCGGGACTCGTACCTCCACCCCCAGTTCCAGGCCGACGTCATCAAGCCCCTCAACATCGAGGCGCTCTACGACAACGTCGTCCAGACCCTCTCCGGCGGAGAGCTCCAGAGGGTGGCCATCACCATGTGTCTCGGACAGCCCGCAAACGTCTACCTCATCGACGAGCCCTCCGCCTACCTCGACTCGGAGCAGCGAATCATGGCCGCCAAGGTCATCAAGAGGTACATCATGCACACCAAGAAGACGGCCTTCATCGTCGAGCACGACTTCATCATGGCCGCCTACCTGGCCGACCGGGTCATCGTCTACGAGGGCCAGCCCTCCAAGGACGCCACCGCCAAGTCCCCCGAGACCCTGCTCTCCGGAATGAACCGCTTCCTCGCCAACCTCGAGATCACCTTCAGGAGGGATCCCACCAACTACAGGCCGAGGATCAATAAGAAGGACTCTGTCAAAGACAGGGAGCAGAAGGGCCTCGGTCACTATTACACGATCGAGGACGACTAGCGGGGAGCTGGAGGGGGCGGGGGAGGGGAGGTGGAGGAGCTCGGATGACGATGGTCGGCACCCATTTGATTTCCATGCATGTGTAATAGTGTCGTCTGAATGTCTCGACCTCGACCTCGCCGACCTGTCTCTGTCTCGACCTCGCCGACCTCGAGAGCGAGTCGGCCACCGGCACAGATTAAAACTCTGCACCCTTCTTCGTACACGCACTGACCACACCCACATCAATGGACGAACATCACGTTTCTCTTAACTCCTCGGATAGTAACGATACAGAGAACCAGAACCAGAACAGCAGCCAGCTAGAGGTCGCATTTGAAATCTCCCGCTTGCTCAACACAGGACTGGACAAGGAGACGCTGTCCCTGTGTATGGGACTGCTGGAGCAGGGCGTGAACCCCGAAGCCTTGGCTGACGTCGTCATCGAGATCAGGGAGCGGGATCAGCGGGAACAGCAAGCGCAGCAAGAGCAAGCGCAAGAGCAGCAGCAGTAACGTGCGTCGGCGCGGCCAGCCTCTCTCATCGTCCACGTCCACGTCATGTCGAACAACCAGGACCCGGACAACGATGACATCGACGGGCCCGTCAGCGCGGCGACGGACTGCCCGAACCTGATGGGGAACACGGGCAAGGAGTTTGTCCGGGACTCGCTGGAGAAGGGAAACCCGATGGAGGCGGTCCTGTTAATTCAGGAAAAGGCGGCGTTCAAGAACGCAACGTGTCGGCCTTTGCTTGGTTTCTTGGATCAGCTCGGGGTGCGCCGGAAAGAGTCGCACGAGTACGTGCTGAACAGGGCGCTGGAGTCGATCCTGAGGAGGATCCCGCAGCTGTCGTCGGAAAAGCTGGTGGGGCTGCTCGACGAGACGTTCCCGTTCATCGGGATCCATCAGCTGCGCAGTGTTCCGTTGGCAGTCCTGGATCGGCTTCATCCGATTCCGGTGACGTTCATCAAGCAACTGGCGATGGACAACGAGGTGTTCTGGGACCTGCCGTCGCGGGTGCAGCGGCAGGTGTGGGCGCTGGATAAAAACCTGTTGAGGCGGCACGCGCTGTCTTTGATCGCAGAGTACAAGTACGAAGAGGGCACGTGGCGGCAAGGGTTGAACATGGAGTTGGAATACGGCGTGCGGGAGCGCAAGGGGGTGCGGGAGCGGAGCCAGGCCCTTGGGCACCTGGTGGCGATGGTCGGGTCCAAGGCGGACATCTTCAAAGGCGTGTCAGAGATTCTGACGGAGTCGTACGGGGATAAAGAGTCTTCGATCTTCGTGGGGATGAAGGAGGCGGCGGTGTGCGCCTGCAAGACGCAGCTGCTCATGTCGCTGTACGACGCGGACGAGGACGCGAGGAAGCTGTGCGCGACCGATCCGGCCTACAGCCTGGCTTGGATGATTGATTCGTGCATCAAGGTCAGGGAAATCAGCGAGCAGAAGCTCAAGGAGATCGACGGGTTCTTTCTGAGCGCGATCAAGGCGGAGGAGAGCAAGGAGAGGAAGAAGAAGAGCGGGGGGCGAGGGGGGGGCGGTGGCCAGGCGTCGAACGCGAAAGGGACGAAAGCGCCGTCGTCATCAAAACCCGCGTCGGGAGTCTCGGACAGGACAAGAAACGCGCTCAACGCCAGCAGGGACGAAGAGTCGGCCGGCGCCCCCGTGAAAGTCGGATCCCCCGCCGCTGACAAGGCCGACGAGATTGGCAGGACGCTCGCGGAGGCTTCCATGTGCCTGAGAGATCCTTGCGCGTTTCATCTTCTCGTGCACGAGATCATCAGAGCCGTCAAGCACTGCGTGGAACACGAGCAGCTCCCCAGGGTCAACGCGAGGCTGAAACTGCTGACCAAGCTCCTCATCATGGCGACCAACTCGAAGGACATGTTCCGCCATGACTACTTCCAGTATGCGGAGCCCGATATGGACATCATGGGGACTCTGTACCCCCTGATGTGCGGCTTTGTGCTGGACGGCAAGCTGGACGAGCTCGACGAGCAGGAGGTCCTCCTCAGCCAGACCGAGGCCATGCAAAAGGCCCACACGGAGGTCGTCCGGTCGATGGTCCGTTACGAACTCTCCAGGAAGGTGATCGAAGTGTTCGCGCTCGAACGACTCGCGAACGACGACGCGTGGATGGCCGAGTCGCTGCTCGACATGGTCGCGTCGTGCATGAGCAAGCTCGCCACACCGTCTGTGCCCGAGTTCGCCCCCTTTGCCTACTCGCTGGCCAGACGCGTCGGCCTGATGCTCAAGAAGGGAACCATGCGCGTGGACAGCGTGCTGTGGAAGCTGGCCGTCGAGAAGATCCTCCTCAACCTGGTGGACTCGGAGACCGAGGCCCACGAGGAGATCCTCAACACGCTCCGCATCGCGCAGTCGCTCGAGAGCGACGCGCTCGACGTCGCTCAGCTCGGAGGGTACCTCGATACCTGCCTCCAGAAGAGCGCGAAAAGCCGACAGCTGTACCCGGATCGCGCCATCGAGCGCGAGGCCCTGCCGTGCTCCTTCCGATCGAGCGAGGCAGGCGCTGGGGCGGGGGAGGGGCTGCACACAGACACGTCTCTGTCTCTGCCGCTGTCTCTCACCGCGGCGGCATCCATGGAAATCAGCAATGTCAACGCGGCCGGGGAGGCGTTCGAGGACCGCTACGGCGACGGCGTCTACCCGGCATACGCCCGCCTCGCTGCGGCCTGCCCGGCCGTCCTCGACCACGCCCCCATCCTCAGCGCGTACCTCGGCGATGGCCGGTGAAGCGGTCTGGGTGTCTTAAACTAGTATACATGTTTGTAACGTCCGTTTGTCTCAGTGTACAGTCCCGGGTGGAGTGAACAACAACAACAAGTTGTCGAACCGTCCACCGCCCTCGATTGTTGTTGTTGTTCGCCCGTTCAACAAAATTGTCTCCCACGCTCCCCATCTCCGTCTCCGTCTCCGTCTCCGTCTCCGTCTCCATCTCCGTCCCAGTCGAGCAACACCGCCTTGAGCCGCGTGACGAACCCGCCCATCTCCAGCCCTTCCTCCGCCAGCTCGTCGCCAAACCCTGCCCGCAGAACGACCCCGACGCCCCGGCACTCGACAATATTCCGGAAAAGCTCGTGCGAATCGTGCTCCGCCACAGACACCGTACGGGTCGCGTCGACCGACATGCCCGCAGCAAACGCCTCGGCGTCCTCGACCTCGCTAAACACGACGATACCGTCCACCAGCCGGCTGCACGTGATTCTTTTCTTCCCGACGAACAGCAGCGCGTTGAGCTCTGACTCGACTTCCGTCTGCGGCGACCGCGTCCGCAGGAAATAGACGTTGCTCGGCCGTTCTCCGCGCTCGTCGGCGTCCTCGCCCCGAGGTTGCTCGCGGTCACCATCACCGAACCCGTCCACGCAGATCGTCCACACCCGTCTCGGCACCACCCACGGACAGCTCGCGTGCACATCAAAAATCCCACGAACGATCGCATTCTCCTCTTCCAACCGCCGCGTATACGTCTCGGACGTCACATGCCGGAGGAACGCCAGCGGCGACGACAGGTCCAGAGCCGGCACTGCTTCGAGCGCCTCGTCAACCCGTTCCTCCTCGAGCCGTTCCTCCTCGACCACCGGCAGACAGGGATACCGGATCCGACGCTCCTTCCCGTCGGGATACCTCAGGATCCGCTCGGGCGGACACACGGACGCCCCGAAGAGGTTGTGGACCTGGTGTCGGTGTTTCTTCCCCCCTCCTGCTCGACAAAGCACGCCTCGGCCAGGTGTATCCTGAATATGAACCCGCATGAACGGTCGGTCGGCTGGGTCGTTGCTCGTCCGGATTTCTGGACTGGAAAATTATGACGCGCGCTCTCCGCGCCGCGCGTCTCTTGTCTCGCGTATATGACTGTTCGGAAGAACCGTATCGTATGGCCCGGGGTATAGGGCTGAGGTTTACAGTTTGAGGCGTCCGACACGTTCGACCGGACCAAGAGCTCAAAATCTCAAGCCTATAGTAGCTACTACCCTATAGGGTCGGACGGGCGAATATAGCGTCTTCCAAAGTGCTAGGCACCTCAACCGAGGAGGACCAAAGACAGACAGGCGACGCCCGCGGCCGTCGCCCCGAGCAGATGCCCGGCCGACGACGCCAAGAACTCGATCGTGTTGTCGGCCAACCTCAGTCCGGGCGGCACGCCTGTGTAGCGGCAGGCGCACTCGACGACACCGTCGGAGCCCAATTCGGGATCATTGGCGAGAAATCCGACCAGATCCTGTTCCGTACTCGACGTCACAAGGACGTCGTCGCCCTCCGCATCCGCCAACTCAGTCTCTTCCTGAGCGAACCTCTCAGTATAGTTGTAAAACGAGAGCCTTTCCTCCTGGAACGCTCGTGAGTACATTTCCTTCTTGTCCTTCACATACTCCTGGTCCTTGCCGTCCATCAGATCTGCAAGCGTCAATCCCTCTTCGAGGTACGGGTGAATGGCCAACGTGATCTTGTTGACGTCGTCCTTCGCAAGGTGCACCTCGGTAAAGCAGAACGTGTACGGCCCAGCGGGCTGAGCCGTGTACTGCGTGTACGCCACCCGCTTGACGTCTGCCATCGAGCCATCGACAAGCGCGCTCTTCAGCTCGTCGAGGTAGCCCACGCAGGTCGCGTAGTTCTCATCCGCGTTCTCCTTCCCCAGTACAGGGGACAGGGCGATGGAAGCAGCGATGGCGAACGCCTGAGGTTGGGCGGTCGGGTGGTGAGGAGGTGAGTGAGTGGGTCGAGTCGAGTAGTAGACGTCCAAGTGAGTCGAGAGGATCTCGTCTCGTCGCATGGACGGACCGTAAAGCTGGCAGAGGACGGAAGCATCGTATCGGTAGGTAGGTAGGTAGGTAGGTAAGTAGGTAGGTAGGTACACAGCGAGTTGCAGAAAGGTTTATAAACTTGATCATTGCAACGCGTTGCAACTTGCACGACTTGGCACTGCCAAGTAGACTTGCGGCAAGTCTACGACTTTCTCGTGGGGTTGCTAAATTACAAGTCCGACGAGGCCTGCCAACCTGGTCCCACACACATTTTGTTCAGCACGCATCTCATATGCTTGCATTGTGCTACTCAGTACCATCGTGGGTCCGAGGAGGACGGCGGGGCCGCAATCTCAGCTCGATTCGCTGCGCATCGATGCACACACACACATCAGCTTCTTCAGACGTACGGGCCGTGCTGTTCGATATGGACGGCGTCCTCGTCAGCTCGGACGGCATCTCCCGCCTGGCCGCTCGCGACGTGCTCAAATCCCTCTACGGTGGGTATTAGTTCCTCGACCGCCGTGCGGCCACGCTTTGCTCGTTCGCAGGCCCCGACTCGTTCGCTCGTTCGCTCACTCGCTCGTTCGCTCGTTGGCTCGTTCGTTCGCTCGTTCTCCAGGCCTTGAAGTGGACCCGAAAGAATTCCTGGCGTACACCGGCATGGGCGAGGGCGTCTTCCTGGCCGGGGTCGCCCAGAGTCACGGCGTCACGATCGACGTCGAGAAGACCAAGGCTGCGTTTTTCGACAGGTACCTGAGCGATTACTGCAACGGGAGCGTGAATATCGGGTACCCCGGCGCGGCTGAGCTCGTCACGGCGTGCAAAGAGCGGGGACTGAAGGTGGCCGTTGCGTCTGCGGCGGATCGGGTCAAGGTGGACGGGAACCTCAAGGCCGGTGGCATTGATATCGGCATGTTCGACGCGGTCGTCTCGGCTGACCAGTTTGAAGGGAAGTTGAAGCCGAACCCGGACATTTTTCTCGCGGCGTCAGCGCGGCTGGGCGTGCCGCCGGACCAATGCGTCGTCATCGAAGATGCCGTGGCCGGGGTGGAGGCCGCGCGACGGGCGGGGATGCGGGTGGTCGGGGTGTCTACGACGGTCGGGGAGGAAAAGCTGGTGACTGGGGAGTATACACCGGACTTTGTGCGGGGGCAGATTGGCGACATTGCGCTCGACGACCTGCTGTTTCTATAGTACGTTCGCGGTGACGTCAGCGCGAACCGTCGACGGTCGGCCACTCATTTTCAATTTTTCCGAACTTCTGAACGAATTGAACGCTACCCATTTCATTCAATCAACATGTTCACTACTGCTACCATCTCGAAGACCTCGAAGGCCCCCGTCGTCGCGAGGCACGTCCTGAAATCCGTGGATTGAATACCTGGCCAGTTTCTCACTCGCGCTTTCTTCTTCTTCTCGTCCCGACGGCAGGCCGGCCACTGCCCCTCGCAAGGTCATCGTTCGCGCACAAAACACGGAGGAGCGCAAGGTGGGTATCGACCTCGACGATCGACGTGCCGCCCTTCCACCACGCTCTCACGCTCTCACGCTCTCCCCATCTCCGTTCGCCAGCTGGACTTCACCCCGTCGGCCCGTTCCGGACTCGGATTCACCGATGACGATTCCGCGGGCCAGTCCAACATCTTCGCGGTCGAGCCGAAGCAGTACGTGAGCGACTCGAACACCTCGTCGAATGTCGGCGGACCGGCCATCGCCGGAGCGGTCGCTGTCGGACTTATCGTGGCTGGTATCAGGATCCTGACCACAGGAGAGGCGGAGCTGGTTGTCGGCGGACCGGATGCCGGACTGAAGACGCTGGGTGCGTACGCGGAGATGTTTGCGGTCAAGGAGGTGGCCGCACCGGTCGCGGCCATGGAGGAGGCGCCCGAGTTGAACTAGGCGAGTGGTTTGTAGCGAGTGGGCGGCTGCAGTTTTTTTCTTACCAGTATCACGACGATTCTTTTGATTTTTACGCTCTAACGACGACGATATACATGCAAGGGTGGTAGTGGGAACTGGTTTCCCGACCACGTTGGTCGGCCCCTCGTCAGCGAGGGGGTTCCCGGCAGGGAAACTCACACACAGAAAAATTCCCCAATGCATGCTTCTACGGGTCAACCGCAATGAATTTCGACCTCTCCAGCCCCTCTCTGACGCTCAATAGCAAGCGGAAGAAGAAGGCCCCCGCCCCGAAGTTAAATCGGAAGCAGCAGACAGAGAATCTCTCCTCTGCGCGGCAGTCGGGCGCTTCCGGCCTTCCGTCCGACCCGCCGTCTGTAGATGGTACGAAACCAAACGGGGATGCGACGACGACGACGACGCCGACGACGACGCCGACCAATGCCGGTGGCGTGGCGGAGGGTCACGTGAGGACTGAGGCGGGCCAAGTCGGAACGACGTCCGCCCCGGGGCAGGCGCCCGGACAGAATACGCCGGAGGATTCGGAGGAAGCGAAGAAGAAACGTGCCGAGCATCGCGCGGCGCAGTTGGCCGCCGCCAAGAGAAAGCGGGCTGCGGCGCTGGGGACGTTGGGGGCGAGTTCGCAGCCGCTGCCGCCCGTGGAGACGCCGCCGGTGAAGGTTTTGCTGGCCCAGCCGCTGTCGGAGCGGCGGTTGCAGAGCGGCAGTGGGAAGAAGAAGCGCGCCAAGACAGTGGCTGAGAAGAAGGGCGGGGAGGCGGGTCCGGGCGCGGGCGCGGGCTTGGGTGGGGAAAAGGCGGACGATGAAACCAAGAAAGCGAGCGAGGTCCCTGCCTCCAAGAAGTCTGCCGCAAAGGGCAAGAAATCGTCCGTGAGCGCGGCAGACGGCCAGGCAGATGGCCAGGCAGATGGCCAGGCAGATGGCAAGGCAGACGGGGAGACCACCGAGGAGAAGACCGCCACCAAGCGCAAGACCACCGCGAAGATGAACACCCGCGCGGGCGCCAAGGCAGCGGCGGCGGCGGATAAAGAAAAGGGGCTGGCAAAAACCAAGCGGGCGGCAAAGGGCAAGGCGAAGGAGACGGCGGGTGCCAAGACGAAAGCGACCGCCAAGGGCAATGCAAAAGCAACAAAAGGGGGAGCAAAGGCAAAAGCGGGGTCGTCGGACAAATCGAAAAAGGGCGACGACGGGTCGCCGTCAACGGCGCTGACGACGACGACAGGAAAGCAGAACGGGGACAAGGAAGCTGTCCATTCGCTGGCTGACCTTCCCCTCGATCCCGATGGATGGTGCGTGCTTCGACCGACGTGCGCTCGTTCTTCGCACGCCCCGACGCGCTCTCTCTCACTCCCGCTACGCGCTACGCGCCACGTGTTCTTCCGTTCTCCAGGTCTCTGAAGGAGATTGTCAAGTGGGGGAACGCCCGCGAGCGGCGGCTGGCGAAGGAAAACGCCAAGCTGGCGCCAAAGCCGGTCCAGCCGCCCATGGTCCCGCTTCAGCCGGCGCCGGC
>Ga0181589_10004856_pt1 | contig 10735 bp, 8 predicted proteins | sample 071ome_25_FD_132444 | JGI IMG/M metagenome (GOLD analysis project Ga0181589, IMG submission 132444) | Coastal salt marsh microbial communities from the Groves Creek Marsh, Skidaway Island, Georgia - 071410BT metaG (megahit assembly) | ecosystem: Environmental > Aquatic > Marine > Intertidal zone... | reverse complement strand
TCGTCGATCCTCATCTCGTTCGTGAGCTATCGCTTTCTTGGCTGGGTCGATATCGGCCTCACCAAGGCCGAGCTCTTCAGGCAGAGCGTCGCCCTGGGCGTCATCCTGTCGTCGACGGACAGCGTGGCGGCGTTGACGGCGATCCAAAGCAGGAGAAGCAGCCCGAATCCGGGCGCTTCGAAGCACAGCGAATTGTTCTATCTGGTGTTCGGCGAGGGCATCTTCAACGATGCCACGGCGATCGTGCTGTTGCGCTCTGCGTCGAGGCTGAGCAGCGCGCAGGGTGACGCCGTCTCGGTGGGCCTCACTTTCGTCGAGCTGTCGGCAGGCTTTGCGTGGATGATGCTCGCGAGCCTCTTCGTCGGGCTTGGCGTCGGGCTCCTGTCGGCATACGTGCTGCGGCGGTGGTTCAACCCGCATCGTTCGACCGACCGGGAGGTCGCCATGCTCCTGACGACCGGGCTGCTGTCGTACTTCCTGGCCGAGCAGCTCGGGCTGAGCGGGGTGTTTGCCATATTCTTTTGCGGCGTGACGCAGAGTCACTACGCGTGGTACAACCTGTCAGCGTCGGCGCGGATCGTCTCGATCTACTCGTCGCGCGTGATGAGCGTCGTGGCCGAAATCGTTCTCTTCGTCGGAACCAGCCTGAGCCTGTTCGGAGAGTGGGACACGATCGACTACACGAAAGGTCGCATGATGCGCAAGGTGCTGGTCGTCGCGCCCTTTCTGTTCACGTTGGTGGTCGTCTCGCGATGGCTGGTCATCATGCCGCTGCTCGCCGCGCTCAGGATCCGGGACCGGACGTCCGTCTTCCTGGCCGGGAGCGTGCGCGGCGCCGTTACCCTGGCCCTCGCTGTGTTTCACTTTCTGGGTCATGGCCGCCACTTGAAGCACCACGAGATTATCCTGTGTGCGAGCGTGATTTTCATCGTCGTCGCCAGCACGATCGGACTCGGGACGATCGTCGCGTACGTGTTTGAGCGAAAGCGGGAGGGCGAAGAGGACGCGTACCAGGGATACGAGCCGCTGCCGTTGCCCCCGCCGACCGGAGGCGACGTTGGGAGCGGGAGCGGGAGCCGGGAAAGGATGTCGCTCAAGCAGCTCTGGGTGGACTTTGACCGAAGGGTGATGCAGCCCGTGTTTGGCGGCAAGGCAGCTTCCTCGGTGACCTCCAGTGCGGCAGCTCCGGCCGCAGCCAGCGACGCCCGCCGGGATCGTTCCCCGTACGAACAACAACAAGAAGAAGGAGAAGAGGATCACCAGAGTCTGCTGCTGGATCCGCTCTTCTCGCTCACTTCCCTCTAGATTACTATGTACTTTTTGCTACTACCTGTACTTGTCATCGACACCCACCTACCACTACTGGTCCTTCTTGCTGTCGCCGTTTGAGCTCTCGGAGGGCTCGTCCATCTCATGAACGAGATCGTTGACCATGACCGACAGCGCCTTGAGCTGGATCTCGCCGTCCTCGTCGAACAACTTGCCGACGTACTCTTTCCGCACGCTCTCTTTCTGGCCCATCGTAAGTTTCAGCGTGTAATGGTCGTCCGGAAACTTCATACTGCTGTACAGCCGCAGGCCCGGCAATCCCGGCGACGACGTCACAATGGCGATCGTGTTTTTCATCGAGTACGACTCGATCCACCACAACAGACCCGACAGTCCAAAGTAGCCCAGGACGCACGGCACGAGGACGATCGGCTTGTCGCGAAGCTCCGGCATGAAGGTCCAGTACTCGCTCTTTCCCCAGAACTGCGCGGTCAGGGCGATGAGCACCTGAGGGGTGGGCGCCAGGGTGGGTTTGGGCGTGAGTGTGAGGGTGACGGTGAGTGCGAGGTGGAATACGTACTGCCACGATGGCCATGCCCATCCGCATGTCATCCAGTCTATGGTCGATGCTGTACCCGGCCTTTTTCAGGAGCTCGACCGAGTAATCGTCAAGCGTCGCCTTGACAGCGTGGTAGTCCCGAACGTCCACCTTGTCGGGCGCGGTCCCTTCTTTGCTGCCGCTCGCGCCCATGTTCGGCCAATGAGATTCCGTGCTTTGCTGCTCGGCGACAACGTGCTGCTGATCGGATCGGGGACTGTTCGAGGCGGGCAAAACGAAAAGTTTGGAAGCTGCTGGTCCGTTCGAAAGCTTTGAACTCACGACTCACGAACAACCCGGCGCGTCCGAGTCCCGCGGTGGATCGCACGGAGAGGTCGACGACGACGAGCAGAGCGCGCGGATCTCGACGTCGAACGTGGGTCTGAATTACGTAGTTCCGGATCCGGACGAGACCACCAGCGATCGAAACCACGATGCCGCTCGAACAGCCGCTTCTCCTGGACAAATTGCGAGTCTCTGGCGCCTCCGAGACCGACAACAGGAACGTGCGAGATGTGTTCAGGTGCATTGGCGACGGGGTCGCCGAGATTGTCCGTAGTGGCGCAATTGGAGCCTCGGATGCCGCGACGGCGCTGGAATCGGAGAACCGATTCGGCGACGTGCAGCTGCAGGCCGACGTCGCGGCTGAGGGCGCCATCCGAAAGGCGCTCTCGGAATGCTCGCACGTCGGCATCGTGTCGAGCGAGGAGACGCCGACGTCTGTTGTGTTGCGGGACGGGGGCGAGTACGGTGTGGCGTTTGATCCGCTGGACGGCTCGTCGATCATCAAGTCGAACTTTAGCGTGGGCTCCATCTTCGGGATTTTCCGGTTAAAGGATGGGGGCGCGAAGCGTACTTTTGCGGGGCTGGGTGGCGCCGACATGGTCGGGGCGGCGTATGCGGTCTTCGGCCCGCGGACCGTCCTGGTGGTGGGCTACGAGGCGGATGCCCCGGGGGTCGTCGAGGAGTACGTCCTGACGTCTCGCGGCTGGGAGTTTCAAGCAAAGCTCTCGTTGGGCGACAGCAAGAAGCTCATGGCGCCGGCAAACCTCCGTGCTTCGGCGGAGAACGAGGCATATCGGCTTTTGGTGTCCAAGTGGATGGCGGACGGGTACACGCTTCGGTATACAGGGGGCATGGTCCCGGACATACATAATCTCATGTGCAAGGGCGGTAGGTGTTTACCTCGACCGACGACGTGCGCTCGCACGCCCCGACTCCCTGACTCCCTCACTCACGCGCTCGTTCCGTGCCAGGTGGCGTCTTCTGCAACCCGGTGTCTCCGGGTGCCCCGGCAAAGCTCCGCCTTCTCTACGAATGCCTGCCGTTCGCCTACGTGGCCGAGTGCGCGGGGGGAAGAGCAATTACAACGGGAAACAAGCGGATGATGGAGTGCTGCGTGTCTGCCGAGTCAGAGGTGCACGACGACCGGGCGCCCATCTGCCTGGGCTCGCGCGAACAAGTCGATATGTCGAGCGCGTGCTTCTGAGAGGCCTATAATGGTACCCAATCGACCGCACGGAGGAGCAGGAATTCGCTACAGCAGTTCCCCTGCGGCGAACGAGTGATGAGCGAGTAGAGCACGTGAGTGGGTGCGTCTGGGCGAGCGGGCGCGTCGGGCGCACGTCGGTCGAGTTCAATTGCCCACCTGCGGGTTGTCTTCGCGACTCGCGATCGCATACCCCAGTCTCGAGAGGTGCCCGAAGAAGAGTGCCAGGTCGCTCAGATCGAGGTGGTGGACCGGCCAGAGGAGATTGCTAAAGTCCTGGACTTTATAGTGGCTCGTTTCGTTCTCGTTTCCGCCGGTGTAGATCACCGACGAGTGGTGGACCTCGATTGAGATCTGGACCGGGAGCGAGTCGGTGATGCTCCAGCTGCTCAGCTCGTCGAACTCGTACCCTTCGATGTCGACCTTGAGCAAGTCCACCCGCTCCACCTTCAATTCCCGCATGGCGTTGGCCAGTGTGATGAACCTGGAGAACGAGCGAAGCGCGTAGCGCGAGTGAGAGAGTCGGGGCGGGCGAGCGCACGTCGGCCGACGTCAGACACCCACCGCTTGTCGGCCCCTTCTTTCTCCTGAGTCCCGATGCACTTCTTGATGTACTTATGCCGCTGACGGTCCTGTGAGACGCCGTCGTACGTGCAATCAAAGGTAAATATCCGGCATTTCGTTCTCTTCAGCAGGTCCCTCTCCAGGTCGTATTGCCCGTTGCTCCCCTGCCATCACAACGAGCGCGTGAGTGTGAGTGAGAGAGAGTCCGGGCGTGCGGAGGCTCGTCAAGATCAATACCCACCAGACTGAAGATCACACAGTTCTGCTCTTGCAGTATGTCTATGCAGACCTGGAGAGAACGAGCGTAGCGCGAGTGCGAGTGAGAATGTGAGCGCGCCCCGGCCGACGCAGAGATCATCAGCTCGTCAGCACCCACCCACTTCCCCCCGTCCCCGGCGTCGCCAATACGCTTCATCAGCTTCTTCCCAGCGGGACACGTAATGTAGGCGTTGAATAGATCGTATAATTCGAACCCCACCTGGCGAACGAGCAAAGCGCGTGGCGCAAGTAAGAGAGTCGGGGCGCGCGTCGTGCGTCGCGACGATCAGTCGAGCTCAATCAATACCGGCTCGGGCGGACGCCGCTTGTCAACAGCCTCGACACACTGATCTCGCGTCTTGTATAGATCGGAGCACACCTCCATCGCCTTGTGCTTATACATCTGGCAAACGAGCAAAGCGCAAGGGAGTCAGGGCGTGCAAGCGCACGGTCGTCGGCGGTCGGCGCGAGTTCAATCAACCAATCAACACCCACCGTCATCGTCGCCTTGAACAGCTCGTCCTGAAAGTTGATCAGTTTCTGTAGTGCCAGCAAGCCAAAGACGCCAGGGAAGTGGGCAGCGTACGTGAACCCGGTGCCCTGGGCGTTGGACGCCGCTGGCAAGGTTACCGCACTCGTCGGACTGTCTCGCGGCACTGACGTTAGTATCAGAATGATCGTGCCCACGAGGATGACCACGAGAAACCACGGAGACGCGACCAGCGAGCGGACTCGTGTGCTGGCGTTCAGTTTCGGCATGATTGCGCTCTGTTCTGTTCTGTTCTCCTCTGCCTGCCGTGCGTACGTGATGAGATTGCAATCACGACGTGTAATGACCCTCAAGAGGGCGACTTTATGTGCTGGAGGGCACAACACAGAGAACTGGGGTTTCCAACTGAAATCAGCGGGCAGGGGTGTCCCAGGAGTTGCGAGTCGAGAGGGCTCCTTCGGCCGAAGACGTCGTCGACGACGTCGATGTCGTCGACGATGACGGCGTCCCCGGCTGGTTAGCGGATTCGGACGCTTCCGAGCTATGTTGGCGCCGTGCCGCGTCGTGATTGGAAGCGGAGAGAGGGTGGTTGCCGCCGAAGCCGCGCCAACCGAGTCGATCAAGCCACGGCCGCACAACCTGGGCCGTGAACAATGCGCGGTTCGCAATCATGCATGTATGAACACGGTCACACGGCCTGGCTGCTAGGAACGATCGCCTGTCACCGGTCTGAGGTCCGTACCTCTCGCTGCGTCCTGGCCAGGACGACCATGGTCGTCGAACACAAATTTCGAATGAATCCGTCTCCGTACGCGGCGACGGGCCTCGTCGCGGGCAACAACAACCGCAGGTCGATGACGTTGGTGATGAGCTCTTCGTCTAGCGACGATGACGAGTATCCCCGCGCCCGGGAGCAAGTCTCCGAGGATCGATCATTCTCTACGCATCAGCAGCTCCCGTCGGCATCCAGCTCGCTCGCTCGACCTTCGTCGGGCGAGCGACGGCTCGAAACTACTCATAACTTGACCCTCGCCGCGGGCCGTCGCAAACTCGAAGAATTCAAGCGGAAAAAGGCCAAGGCAGCGGCCCTGGCCAAGAGCGCGAAGAACGCGCTCACGGACGAGGCCAAACTGGCCAGGCTGGACGCGAGGCTGGACGAGGCCGTGGCCGAGGCGGACGGGCTGCGCGCGGAGGCAGCGGCGGTGGAGGCGAGGTGGGCGGAGCGGATGGAGGAGGTGGAGGGGAGGGAGCGGGAGAAGGTGCGGGAGGCGAGGGAGGAGGTGGACGCGCTGCGGGCACGGGTGGAGGAACTGGAGACGGCGAGTGCAAGTGGGGGTCAGGGTGGAGAGGACAGGTATGCGCGCATGATGGAGGAGCGCGCGGAGGAGCGGTCCGTGATGGAGCGGGAGAAGGCGGCGCTGTTGGGCGAAGTGGTCGGGCTGCGGTCGACGGTGGCTGGGCTGGAGGAGGCGCTCGAGGAGGCCAAGATCAAGTCCGAGAACGGGCTCTTTCCCGGTACCGACGACGCGGAACGGAACCGCGTCCTTCAGTTGGAGCAGGCGATGGACTTGTTGAGGGAGGAAATTGGGGTCATGGCGGGCAGGGCCGAGGGGTTGGAGCGGGCGTTGGGCGAGCGTGAGCGAGCGTGTGAGCTGCTGGCGACGGAGAAGGACGAGCTGGTGGCGAGGGTTCGCGAGCTGACGGTCAAGCTGGCCGTGCCAGCGACGGCGGCGACTGTACCGGCAGCAGAGCCGCGCGTTGATGCGTTGGAAGCGGAGCTGGAGGGAGTGCGGGCGGCGTTGCAGGCGGCAGAATTGAAGGCTCGGGAGAGGGAGGGAGCGGGAGAGGGAGAGGCTGCGGCGAGAGAGGCCACGGAGCGGGCGTATCAAGACCAGGTGGTCGAGTGCCAGCGGGTTCAGGCGTTGCTCGCGGATGCGACGGCGCGCGAGGAGGATGTCATGTACGAGCTCGAGGAGTCGAAGGAGAATATCGAGAGTCTGAGAGAGTTGCTGGCGGAAGGAGAGGCGGAGCGCGTGGAGCTGGTCGCCGCGATGGCCGCGCTCAAAGCCCAGACCGATGCGGCGGCCGCGGGAGCTCGTTCGGTCGACGACGGTGCCATGCAGCAGCAGCAGCAGCTGCAGCAGCGTGTACACGAGCTGGAGGGCGAGTTGCAGATGGCCCGCTTGGAGGTGACCGAGTGGCGCGATCGGGCCGAGAAGGCCGCTGCGGATGCCGAGGTGCGGGGCGCGTCGGCGTACCGGGCCTCGCTGGACTTTTCGTCGCATGGGCACGCCAACTCGAGCTCTCCCAGCGAGGCAGCGTTGCGCGTGAGGCTGGCGAAAGCAGAGGCGGCAGTCGAGACGGAGCGACAGGCGTACTACAGCCTGGAGCAGAAGTCGAGACAGTGGCAGGCGGCGCTCGACGAGAATGCCTCCCTTCGACATCGCGTTACGGAGCTCCTAGAGAAAGAACGGGAGATGGAGTCGGCGATCGCCGAGCTGCAGCGGAGCAGTGGCAGCCGGGACGGCGTGTCGCGGCAGCCAGAAACGCAGACCGAGCTCGACGCGTCTGCAGCCAAGGTTGCCGTCGATGCGTATTGTCATGGCAATGCGAACGCAAACGCAAACGCGAATGGAAATTCGCACGAGACCGCCCTGTTCGACCGGCTCGACCAGCATCACCAAGAGCCGCAGCCCGTCCCGCCACCCTTCCCGTCGCAAGAGCCAGAGACGGCGGAGCAGGCGGCGGCGCCCTTTGACCTGATTGACAAAGGGTCGCAGGAGGAGCTCGATCCAGAGCCGATCGCGACGGCCGCGGGAGCCGTGCCCGTGGCGATGGGGCCCCCGCCGCCGCCGATGGCGTTCCCGGATGTGCCTCCGATGCCCGCCATCCCCGCCATCCCCGCGCCGGAGTCTCCTATGTATCTGCAGTCCCACCCGACAGAACAACCTCACCAGTCTCCAGGCTATCCCCAGCAGCAAGAAGACGAGCCCCCGGCACTCATGCCTTGGGCCATCCCGGGAGGCGACGCCTCGCCTTCCCCGAAGACGGCCACCCCGACCCGGACGCCGCCGCCGGAACATAGCCAGCACCTCGTCCAGCAGCCACAAGCCAAGAAATCCGTCGGCTTTTGGGGCTGGATTGCCGGCGCCGACCGCGTCATCGAAGGCGAGGAGAATTGATTTCGTTACTTCTTATTGTATCATCCTGTGGTCAGAGAGCCCCTCCCGTACGTATCATAAACACTATCTCCCCATCTCCCAGACTTGGCCTCTACATCTACCTCCCACGCCCCCTCCCCCGACCTCGCTCCGTGCCCCCGCCCCCGATCCTCCCGCTCGACATCTTGTTCGCCGGATCGATCCGCTTGAACATCGGCGCATTCTTCAACAGGTCCGGCACAATCACTAGCCGCACCCGACTCCCCCTGACGAATATATGCTCCATATGCGTGACCTTCCCGTCTCTGCCCGTCGCCGTCACGTTTTGCAACTGCACGCTCCAGTTGTCTTCCGCTTCCGTCATATTTCCGCGCAAAATCTCCCCGTTCTTGAGCTCCACCGTGACCACATGACCCTCGGCCTCGTGAAGAAGCTTGACCGGGACGCCAACACCACGCAGCGAGCCCGCAGTCGCCATTTTAGCGAGGTTCCTGAATTCGAGAAGAAGATGCACGAGCAGAGAAAATCGGTCGGTTTCCTGATGTGTGGCCGTGTGTTTGCGCTCGACTGTGTCGTGTGTGTCGTCTCGTCTGAAGAACGGACGAAGAAGTGATGGGTATGGATGCCGGTGTGGAGGGGAACGAGAATGAGACGGACAACTGGATCCACCACAAGCGGCGGCGATGCACGGGTGTGGAGAGCGTACGGCGTGAGGAGGTGGAGAGCGGTCGTCAGGTACATATCATCGTTGTCGGTATCATCGCTCGAGTCTTCCACTGGCCCCCGGTGGTTCTCTCGTTCCTGGCGCCGTACCCGCGGAGGACGCCGGCACTCCGTCCTTCGGCGCTCTCCGTCCTTCGGCGCTCTCCGTCCTGCCAAGCTCCACTGCTCACACCCACGTCACCGCGCTGCTCCTCGTTCGCGTCCACCCATCGGCTCCGTTCCCGTCCAGTGCGTGCGGATGCACTCCCGTGGGCACGGTCGTATCGTCAATTTTCTTCAGTTTTCTCGACTCATGACTGGTCACGCGCGGTGATACTACCCGTCTTGATCCTAACGAGCGGCCCATACCGCTCGAATCGACCTGCGGTGTCTCAAGCGCGCCCAATCGACCGACTGACCGACGAGTTTTGAGCTCCTAGATAGCGCGCGAGACGCTCACTCGTCGTCTTCACTCCGATGGAGAGACGTACGCCGACTGAAGATCACAATGCGCGGGAGGATGTGCCGATGGAGAGCCAGCAGGAAGAGGAGAGACGAGGAAGAACACCGGATCCGGTCGGGTCGTCCAGAGAGCGAGCGGCCCTCGGGCCGCTCGTCGCGAATATGACCGGTCCCGACCATTCAATGTCGCAGTCGGACTCGTCGATGTCGTCGTCGGACGGGTCGCAGCACGAAGAGCTCGAGCTGGACTTTGACGAGTACCCTTCGTGGCCGGCGTGGTTCTGTAGCATCAAGGGGAACGAGTTCTTCTGCGAGGTCGACGAAGACTACATCTCGGACGGTTTCAACCTGTCTGGTCTTGCGTCGCAAGTGCCGCTGTACGACTACGCGCTGGATGTGCTCACAGACGGGTCGCATGCGCTGAAACACGAGGTGCTTTCTGCGGGGGAAGAGGCGCAGGTGGAGCAGTCTGCGCAGGTGCTGTACGGGCTGATCCATGCGCGCTATATTATTACGGCGCGAGGGATGTCTCGCATGCTTGAGAAGTTCAAGGCGTGCGATTTCGGTCGGTGTCCGAGGGTGATGTGTCACGGGCAGCCGTGTCTGCCCGTGGGCCTTTCCGACGTGGCGAGGCAGAGCGCGGTGAAGCTGTTCTGTCCGAGGTGCGAAGACATATATTATCCGAGGAGCGGGACGCATGGAAATGTGGACGGGGCGTTCTTTGGAACGACGTTCCCGCATTTGTTTCTGATGACGTTCCCGAGTCTGCGTCCGGACAGGAAAAAGGTCAAGGAGATGGCGGAGAGCTACGTGCCCAAAGTGTTTGGGTTCAAGATCAGCCCGCTGGCGGTGAACGCTGGCAGCAGCGGAAAGAGCGGGACGGCCGGTGTCGGTGGGAGCAACAAGGGTTGATGTATATGATGCGCACCTCGATTGGAAAAAACGAGGCGGCGCACGATTGTGATGATGATAAACCATACACGTTATTCTGTTAAATTTGATTGGCATTCGAACCCAATACGTTATGAGTCAGCTCTTCCTTCTTCGACAGCCGCTCGCTCGGCGAGCAGTACGCTGGCGATGGCCGATACCTTGTTCGCGGTCGCCGCGGAACGGAGTGCCAACGTGCCGTTGGACAGCTGCTCGGAGGTGCCGCCCATGCGGGCCAGTTCGCGAGCGAGATAGGCATACGCAGCCTTCTCCAGGCCAACGCGATCGTCTCCCTCTCCGCGATGATCGACGCATGCGCGGACGGCGTCGTCCAACGCGTGCGCCAGCTCATCGATGCTCAGGCGGTCCTGGTCGTCCAGCTCGACGTGATCATGCTTCTCACGTATGCGGAAGTACGACAGGTACAGCTCGCCACCGATCCTCCAGCTTCCAGCGTCGATCATGTCGGCGCGCGACTCGAACTCCTCGAGCGCGCCCAGCAGCGACCCGTGCATGGCGCCTTGATTGCCCGCCGGGCTCTGGGCGAGGAACCACGTCGGCGCGATCCGGTGACGGAGGACATCGTGTGCCTTGTTCCAGTCGCCGGATTCGATCAGAGCGTCCAGGAGCATCTCGTCGTCGTTGAAGTGGTCGGCCCAAGTCGCCTTGGCGGCCTCCAGCATAGCCACGGGGACGCCGAGCTCCTGAACGAGGAAATCGACGAGGCCGGCATCGGCATGCCATTCCTCGACGTAGCGAGAGAGGAGATCGTTCACCACGATGTCCCTGTAGTCGTCGTCCCCGATGTGGAG
>Ga0181589_10004833_pt1 | contig 10765 bp, 8 predicted proteins | sample 071ome_25_FD_132444 | JGI IMG/M metagenome (GOLD analysis project Ga0181589, IMG submission 132444) | Coastal salt marsh microbial communities from the Groves Creek Marsh, Skidaway Island, Georgia - 071410BT metaG (megahit assembly) | ecosystem: Environmental > Aquatic > Marine > Intertidal zone... | reverse complement strand
GGCCCGATCGCCAACTGGCAATCCCACGTTGCGGACCCGGTTCACTCCAACGTCCTCACCAACGCGGCCAAGGGCTTCGGCTTCTACTAAGCGGTTCACCGATAGCGACGTCGCGTTAGCGTTGTCCTTTTAGATAAACCGTAGGGTACTATTAATAAAAACGATTTTCGAATCAACAAAACAACGCCACGTCAGACGCTCCCCCTCCTCCGTCGTCGTCGTCTTCGTCGTCTTTCGCATAGCGCCCTCCGTCCTCGTCGTCCAGTCGCCTCGCGCATCCTTTCGAGCAACCGACCGCGCGGACGTTGATTTCCGGATGCATCATCGTCCAACCCCGCCGTCGGCTCACCGTGCCGCATCGTCGGGCGCGTCGCGGCGAGACGCGCGCGGTTCGCGCACGTCGACATGTCTAAAGACGTCGACGGGCGCGGCGTGCGTTCGCTCACGCGTCGATACGTCGTCGTCTACGCGCTCGCCACGTTCGGGGACTGGATTCAAGGAGCGTATCTCTACGCCGCGTATCGAGGACACGGATTGGCGAAACGAGAGATTGGATGCGTGTACGTGTTGGGATACGCGGTGAGCGCGACGCTCGGCACGGCGGTGGCGGCGATGGGGGATGGACACGGACACAAGAGGTTGGTGGAGGCGTACGGATGGTTGTATGCGGCGAGCTGTGGGTTGCTCCGGTCGAACGCGATGGCGGCGCTGTTGACGAGCAGGGTGCTGGGAGGGGTGGCGTATTCGCTTCTATTTTCGAGCTTTGAGTCGTGGGTGATCATGGAGGCGGACGAGATGAGGATTGATCGGAAAAAGTTGGTGGGATTGTTTAGCGTGGCGACGTTTTTCAACGCGGCGAGCGCCGTGGTGGCAGGGTTGGTGGGTAATCTCGTCGTTGAACTGTCAGAATCGGATAAATTTACTTGGATTGGGATGGAAATAGGGACGAGTAGGCTGACAAGTCTGGACGGAGAGCGCAAAGAACAGAGCGCGTTGACGCTGTCTACGAATGCGTACACGCCCGCGTTCGACGTCGGGGCGGTGTCTCTGATTCTCTGCGCCGTTTGTGCGAGGATTCTCTGGCCAAATCGAACGACAGGGCGTCCGAATAGCGATACTCTAGGACCCCCGGGATCACCGGCATCGACCGAGGACGCCGCGAGCCTGACGGCGGCGGTAAAAATGATCATGAGAAAGAAGGAGTTGTTTTGGCTCGGCGCCACGAATTCGTTATACGAGGCTTCGCTTCATCTGTTCGTGTTCGTTTGGACGCCCGTCCTGGAAAAGCGTGCCACGGATGGAGACTTAATTCCTCACGGACTTTTATTTAGTGCTTTCATGATTTGCAAAATGGTCGGTAGTCAGGCTTTCAACGTGTTTGGATCGAAGATTGCGGCGGAGACGATGCTGCGTTTCGTGCTCTCTGGATCGGCGCTTTGTTTCACCGTCGCGACGCTTTCCACCAATTACTGGCTCACAGTGCTCGCTTTTTGCGCCTTCGAATTCGGGCTAGGAGTGTACTGGCCGACGATGTCCATTCTTCGCGCGCAACACGTTCCGAACAATCTGCGAGCGACCATGACGAGCGCTTTTAGGATTCCGCTCAACTTTCTCGTCGTCGCGCTGCTCCTGTGCGCAGGTTATGCAAGCGATCGCGTGCTGCTCGGGTTGTGCGCGGGGACGATGATCACTAGCGTGTATAGTTTCCGGTTAGATGGGTGAGTGCAATTGATTTGTTGTAGTGATATACTTCAGTAGCTCCGATGCAGGAGATAGTTACATGTTATCGTTCGCGTGAGCTGCGCGACTGCGCTAGGCTATGTCTCGCCGCGGCGAGACTTTTGAATCCACTTTAACGACCGTCTCTCATTTCTTCGTCGGAGTCGGAACGCACGACCCAATTTGGATCGCCTTGGCTCGCTTGGATTCACTTCCGCTCATGCACTCCACGCTGAGAACACGCTTCATGCCTTGACCCTTCGGGTTGGGCACCGAGCCGCCGACATCAGAGAGCTCTATGTATTGCTTGTTTGTCACGGCGAACGCACTTCCACGAATCTTGCCTTCCGCGTGAAGCGCGATTTCGTCGTCGACGAAACGAATGTCTAAGGTGCGCTGATGCGTGTACAAACCCGCGTCTTGCATGGGCAACACCCACGCGGCATCGTCGCTCTCGTTGTGGTGCGAGTGCCACCAACCCGGCGGGGTGATGAAAACTCCTCCCGGAACCCAATCGCATCGGATTGGATCGATGATAAAACCATCCTTGTCGATCTCTTTACCCATCAGGGTGTACACGCCCGGTTTCGCCGCGACAGCAAGATCCAAAGCGACCGAGTTGTGTCTGTGCGGTCGCTGCACGCTTTGCGCGGGAATCGAGTTGAGAAGAGACCACAAAACGTGCGTCAATGTCTTCGTCTGGGAGCACGCCTTGTTACCGAGCAAGACGCCGCAGCGGTTGTTGCTTCGATCGCTCGCGTGCTTGATCTCCTCCACGCGTTCGAGCATTTGTGATTTACGATAGAGGGTCGGTTCAAATTTCTTCTTCGCCGACGGATTGACGCCGAGGTACGTCATGAGCGGTTCGTCGTGCACCCAGTACAAAGCCGCACCTCCGTGCGCCTCAGCACCCGTGCACGCGTGCTTGATGGTACCTTGCGTCACCGGAACGACGAACATGTCCCCAGTGCTCCACGTAATCTTCCCGTGTTCGCTCTCACTCTCGCCGCTTCCTCGAATGACGTAAAATGCCTGTGACGTTGCGTTTGCTTTCGTCTCGATCGATTCCCCCTCGACGATTCTCACGAACGACGCCATCAAGTTCGGCGACGTGCACGATTCCTCAATCTCCAAGAAATCGTTAATATCGAACGGCACGACGCGCGTCTCGCCGTTTTCGTGTAAATCCGCCGGGTGCACCAAGACGGGAATCGGACGCATGTCCGGATTCGCCGCGCTTCCGTACTCGAAAATGTCCGCCGATTTCCCCCATTTCTTCTCTTCGCGCGCGACGGCGTCGAGTTTCGCGTCCTCGCGCGCGTTCACCGTCACCTGGACCTCCGTCGCCGCGGACATGGCTCTCGCGCGAGGCTGGAAAAGATGGAAATCAGGGAGCCTGTCGCGTCCGCACGCGTTCCGTTTGAACCGCGCCTCGACGTGTGACGCGCGCCTCTTCGTTCGCGGTCGCCTCGACGACGTTGACGCGCACGAATTCGCGCGCGGTCGTCTCGTTCGCGTCGCGCAAGTCGCGCCGCGCACTCGCGTCGCCGCGTTCGGTTCACCGCGTCGCGACCGGGAAAGGGGGGGGGACGCACCAATCACGACTCAACAAACCGATCCAGAAGTTGAAACAAAGTCGGCTCCGCGTGGTGCAGAACACGAGGAGTGACTGACGAACGGGCGCGGCGGCTCGCGTCGCGGATGAACGCTGATGTGCGCGAGATGCCGATTACAAAGGACGACTCTCGCGTCGAACACGAGCGCATGTTTTATGGATTCGAGTGGCTAAAGCTACGGGTGACGACAACCGCCAGCCGCCCGACGTCGAGACGGCGAAACGGTGGACGAATTTAGTACGCCTTGTTGAGGATGACGCCTTCGAAGGTTTGTTGGAACCACTTCATGGCGTCAGCCTTGGTAAGCTTGTGCTGCTTACCAATCTTCTTCTGCTGCTTGCGGCGACGGGAAACACGGTAACCCGGGCGCTCCAACACGACGTAGAAATCCATACCGTAGATACCCGTGGACGGATCGTACTTGATACCGAGGTCAATGTGTTCGGAGATACCGAAGCCAAAGTTGCCGGTGGCACTAAAGTTCTTCTTGAGAAGTTCGAATTCCTTCACCTTGAGCCCGCTCTCCTGTGAATCGATGCAAAGACGTGACGCAACGTCAGTCGACCGAACGCGCGCTGCGAGACGGCGCGACGAGGCGCGCGAGAGACCCTAGCGAAGACGCACCAAAATTTGCATCGCCTTGTCACGGTTACCGATGGTGACGTGGGCGGAAATCTTTTCGTTACGGCGGATACCGAACGTACGGACGGTGTACCGCGCCTTGGAGAAGATCGGTTGTTGACCGGTGAGTTGCTCCAACACCTGTGGGGAGAAAAGCCGTCGGCGGTCAGTCTCTCGCGTTCGCGTCTCTCCCTCTCTCGCGCGCATCCACCTCGCATCATCCGTCGTCCACGATATCGCGCGACACGAAACCTACCTTCGCCGCCTTCGTGAGGCGATCACCGCTCTCCCCAACGCAAATGTTAAGGACGAGCTTGTGAATGCGGATGGCCCGCATCGGGTTCTCAGTCTTCTCAGCCTGTGGAGGTTGGACACAGATCACAGTCAGTCATCTTCCTCTACGAACGCTCGCACGACCTCTGACGCGACCACACGGACGTCCTCACGATTCAAAACATATCCACACATCCATCTTCACCCACGATCGCGTCCGACGCATCGCCTCCGCGCGCACACGCCGCGCCATCCTCCCGCCCGCGCGCGTCCAAAAAACCCTACTCCCCACATCGCTCGCGCGCGTCATCGCCTCGCGCCCCCCTCGCGCGCCCGCTCCCGACGCCGCACATCGACGGTCCAGACGCATCCACACCCTCTCGCGCGCGCGATCGCTCTCGTTCCGTTCGCACGCACCATGACGTTCGTGCTAGTGCGTCAAGAAAAGGCGGACCGCGCGCGCGGCGACTCGAGGACGACGACGACGACCGCGCCCGAGGCTGGGCGGGTCGGTCGCATTCGCACCCGGACCACACGACACGTCATGAAACGCCCTCCTCGCGCGCGCCGCCCGATCGCGTCGGGTCGGTCGTCGTTCCCCTCGTCCTCGACCCTTTCTTGATTGCGTCTCGCGATCGCATTACGCGAAATCGAATCCCGCGGGAAATCGAGGGGGTAAATTTTTTTTTCTTCGCGCGTCCCGCCGAGGGTACAAACGATTCTCGGGGGTCATCGAGGGTTGTGAACCGAAAAATACCCCCCACCCCCTCCCCCCCAAAGAAGGGAGCAGGAAGTTCGGACACGACGCACGTGCTGACGTGGCAAATCCACCTCGGGAATTCCCGGGGAAACGAGAGGGTGGGGTGAATCGACCGGTCGTGATCGAAGAAACACCCCCCACCGAAAAGAGAAATTCGGTTGAGGGGACAGAGAAAAAGGAGGACGGATCCGCGGGGGACGTCATTCCCACACGCTCCGCACACTCGCGGTCGCACACAACCGACGCACGTCAGCGCTCACGAAAACACACAACTCAGTCATCATGAACGAAGCTACCATGTCCATGTCCGGTCGCGTACGTGTTCGCGCGCGAGGTGACGCGACGCGGAAGAATCGCGCACAACGGAAATTGCGCGAAAATTAAGGGATTGCGACACGTCAGCGACTGACTTTTGTGATCACGCGCGCGCACACAGATTGTCGTCGGCGGTAACGGTTCCTGCGCGGAAGATTCTTTCAAGATCTCCGCCTCCGCCCCGATCTGCAACGGCTCCGGCTCCGTGTCGCTCTGCGCCAAGCCAAAGTACCGCCCGAGGTGCGCGATCGACGCGCACAATTCCACGATTCTCCCCGATCGCGATCGACGCGGATGATGGCGTGCGAGCTGGCGTGTTCGACGTTGAGTGTCGACGCGCGACGCGATGTCGACGACGATGGCGATGAAAACGCATAGAAATATTTTTTATACGCGCGTTCGCGCGCGCGTCGTCGCGCACGCGTCGTCGCGCGCCGAGGGGAAGAAGCGAATGATCATCGACTGACGGCAACCCACGCGATAATTTGTCCTCGTGCCCCACACGCAGCGTCTCCTCCAAGAATGGTGTTTCCCACAACATCGACCCGGCGGACATGGTCGGCTTGACCAACATGTCTGATTACGACATCTCCGTGAACAAGTCCGCGACGCTCGCCGGTCAAGACTGCGACGTCACGCTCGGCATGCACAACGTCAAGTCTCGCCAAGCCGGTTCTTTGAGAATCTCCACCAACCACGACAAGCTCGGCGACGTCACCGTCACGCTCGCGCAAGCCGGCGCCAAGGTTGACGGCGATACCGAAGGCGCCGATCGCGCTTCCGTCAAGGTGAACTTGCCGTTGAAGGACATGATCAACAACGATGACGTCACTGCGTCTGTTGAGTACGACGTTCCGAGCCAAAACGCCACCGTCAACTTGGGCTACTCCTCTGGCGACGTCAAGGTCGGCCTCAAGTCCAAGGTCAACGTCAACTCCCAAAAGGCGACGCACAAGGCCACCGTCAACTACTCTGGTATTGAAGGTGTCGGCGTGGCTGTTGAAGTCGACCAAGATGTCGCCGGTAAGCTCTCCGTTACCAAGGACAGATATGAGCTTCGTGTGCCGTTCTCCAAGGATGGTGGCGTGAACGCTGACGACGTTCAACTCCGCATGACGTGGAGCCAAGACTTGTAAACTTTTTAGTTTACCCTTGCTCTTGCATCGTGGGTCGGGTTTTTTTGTAAAGTATTTTCATCGTCGAGAAGAGTGTAACGACAATCGGCGTACGAGATACGTGATGTGATGGTGTGTGTATAAGAACGACTATCCACCGTGAACACATAAAGTGTGTAATGTGAAATGAGTTCAATAATCCCTTGCATCTGTATCTAAATACATCTCTATGCCTATATTAATTCTAAGCGCAACCTTGCTGAATGATCCGCAAGTCGCGATCAACGTAATCTAGTTCAGGAATTCTGAAAACTGCGCTCTCTGGCGACCACGTCGCTCCGTCGTTTGTGGAAACCCGTACAACGGTGTCGTGCTCGGCGTCGACGACGCTTGGTATCTCGACCCTTACGAGTGCAGAGGACACGTGGTGCGCGGAAACGAATGTCGTCTTACCCGCGTGTTCAAAAGACACGCGAAGTGTCGCACCGTCTTGCAAAGATTTGAAGTAGCGTCCATTCACGTTCAAAGGCATGCCAAAGGCGTTGGATACGTGCCACCAAGCTCCGCCGAATATTTTCAACGCTGGTAACACAAATTTTTCAGTCTCGTAAGGCGTCTCAGGTCGCCCCTCGTACACGTCGTGTGCAAATTCTTCCGACACCGTCGTCACATCTTCTAGGGGCGTGCAATCACTGTCTGCGAACGCTGGACGATAACCGTACGGTGGGGCAAGCGCGCTCACCGTAACCGACGACACGAGCGGAGGAGTGACGTACTGAAAAGTAAAGGGTGATGTGATATCCTCACCTCCACGAACCGCAAGTGCCATCGTGACGAATGCAATGTCAGTGCGGAACGCCTGGTCTCCCAAGGCTGCTCGCCAAGAGCAGTAGCCAATGTCTGAATTCGATGAATCCACCGTCAGAGACGCAAGACTAAAATCTCTGTCTCCCTTCATGTAACATTCGTACAGCGCTTTCTGCGCGCTCGGTGCAGAAGAAAACGAGCCTTCGAAATAATCTGCACTGGGGACATGGGTAATGTCGCCTTTGCCGTAGTATTTTAACATCGTGAGACCATTTGCCAAGAAAACTTCGCCATGGTGACCGGGGTCACCCTGACTCACGGCGAAGCGGATTTCGGACGCATCATACGAACCAAAAGCAGGTGAAATGCACCGCATCTTCGTCGTCGTGGTAACGTTAGACCACAACCAGTCCGCCAAGACCTGGATCGTGCCAAACCTACACACCGTACTCAACGTCGACGCGGTGCCGTTCTTCGCGAGCACCGAAACTTCGGTACCGCCGTCGACGCTCATGAAGGGACTCGAAAGGAGCTCTATCGAAGTCATGGCGGCGTAGAGGTTCGCAACGCTGCTAGCGTTGTTGATCCCATCGACAACTTTCACCACCGGTCCGGTACCATCGAGTGAGTCGTCAAACGTTTCGACGGCGAGGCGGGCCACGAGTTGCGTCATCCAGCCGCCTCCATCCTGGGTCAAATCCCAGTTTACAGAGTTTTCTTCGACTTTCGGCGCGAGACATTTCATCAGAGAGCTACTCTGCCAGTGGCAGACGTTGGGGTCGTTGATCTCGCTGAGTCCATTCGCAGCGATGTGCAGCGATACTCCGTCACCTGGAAGAAATCCCGAACCCGAGAGAGTGAGCGACCATCCCCCGTACAAGGGACCGAGCGCCCCGGCGGACACGATACCGCCAACATATACGTCATCTCGAACCATGACGTGCACATCACTCGGCACAAAGGTGTCGCTCATACGCAACAAGTAGTTATCCACGTGCACCGCTCTGAAACCCGATGAGGATGCACCGAACTTGGCCGTATTACAGCGGACTCGCTCCGCGTTTAGCCACGTTGCACCGACACCCTTTTCGTCAAGTTGACACCGTGGACTCAAACTTGGAAAATTATAGCCCACGATTTGAAAAGTCGGAGCACTCGTTGCGACCGAAAACACGCTCGGAGGCCAGATCGCCGTTACCACTGGATGCGTGGAGTAGTAAACATCTCCAGTGGAGGTGGTGGAATTCCACTTGGTGTATGAAGTCAGCATCGACGACGCAAATAACGTCACGAACAATGGTATCGCCACTGGAGCTGATTGAGTAGCAGCTGGAGACACGCATTCAAATGTTTCAGATTCATTGTACCGAGCGGAGATCGGGCGTATAGTTCCAAACGCACAGGCAACATCGAAAGATGTCACCTTCCCAGATACGTGGTCGACAAACGCCCCGGAAGCATCCGCTATGCTGTGAGTTATCGCGACCGACACTACGCTTCCACCGAGCTCGGAAATGGCCGTTAGCGCTTGATCTGGTCCAGCATAGACGGTATAGCTCGATATGACTACGGTCATCCATCCGCCATAAAGATTGAGAGATTTTCCGGGAGCAAAATTGAACGTTAAAATTAGTTCGACCGTTTGCCGAGCCTCGAGCGTGTCAGGGGCATAAGATCCAGGATATTCGCATCTTGCAATAGTATCCGATATTATCGTCGCATTGGTGGCAAAGTGAAAGTTCCCGTCTCGCTGAAAGGTGCACAGAGGGTGGTAAAAGCCACTTCCCGCAGACTGCGCAAAACCATAACCGACCACGGTGATGACTGAGCCAAGAGCCCAATCGACCGTAGATGGCATGACACTGGTGATTTCTCCGTGACTGTACGTCAAAACCGGTTGATCATACGTAGGAAATGAATTTGCACCGGCAGAAACGTACGTTGAGTCATACGGCCTGGTCGTTACAAAGTAGTCCACAGGTGTTTCACCCGAGCAGCATCCCATAGAATAGTCACAAAACACTGGTAGAACTGAAGCAATCCCATCGGTTGCACTCGGTGCATCGCATAAAACTTCAGTATCAGAAACCACCTTTGCTATCGTGGTGATCGATCCATACATCGATGAACCAAATATGCACACAGCATTCACTCCATCAAATTGCGCCACAGAGCTGCTGCCCCACGATGAAGCAGGGCGGCGAAATCGCTCACCATTCAGACTCACTTGGGAAGGTTTGTGAGTGTTAATGATGCTTGGTGCCGCCCACATGACGGAAGCACACGTGAAATTGCGCGCAACGATCCATTCATGGTAAGTCAGTGTCCACGTCGCTGAGCTCCCGCTATCTCTATCTAATACAGCACTGCCACATCCAGCATCAAAGGGGACGTAAGATTCCAATCCAGTTTCCGTCCCCGCCATGAAACGTTCCATATTAGTATAGATGTCCTCCGTAGACCGTGCTATTGACCAGTAACGCACTTCATCTATGGAAAATCCAACAAGACCACTGCCTCCGATAGTACCGTGCGGCATGGCAAACCCAACGTTTGTGAGCTCACTGTGGAAGACACCATTTACAATCAAACGAAGATTCGCACCAGGCGCACTGTATGCGGCTGGGTAACTATTCTCATACATCACAAACGCCAGATGAACCCAAGTCCCCAGCGGCGCTTCGTAATTGAACGTGCCGCCAGTGACACCGGTTGGCGGAACAACACCAATCTTGCCAGTTGCGCCAGCCATTTCCAGCATGATGCTGCTCGCGTCGCTCGAGCTTTGGAACAGTACCTGTTCACTCAGCCACGCATCTCTACGGACCCACGCCTCGATCGTCCAGGGAGGAGATACCGCCAAGGTGGAAGAAGATATAATCTTAGGTGATGCTGCTGATGACCCTGAACAGCTCGATGTTTCCGAAGTCCCGCGCACCGGGATTCGAATGGCTCTGCGACGATCCGGTGGACACGTATTAGCGATCTCATCGTATGTCGTCCTCGCGTTTTCTGTTGCGACTTCATTCGACTTTTCGAACAGGCTGTACGAAAATCCTCGAACCAAGATGTTGGCGGTAACTGTCGCGACACTGATTGAACCCGTCGTCGCTGTGTGGGCAATCGTCGTGATATCGATGCCCGTTGACCCAGCGCTCTCTCCTGTCGCGCCATCCCAACCTTTGAAGGCGAACGAAGCGACAAACTGGTCGTCAAGAGTTGCCACGTTTGGAATGAACCTCACGAAGTCATTATCAGTGGCAGTCAAAAGTGTGGCAGACGTCTCACTGAGTGAATCGCCAAAATTTGTCCACGTTGAACGTCCGTCAGTTGAATACTGCCACGTACCACGTGTTTGATCCGCACCCACCAAGGCTATTCCGTGAGGAATACGTCTGAGGGATGGCATTGCATCATAATCGATGACATTCGCACCGAGAACATCTTTGAAAGTAGTACCAAGGTTACCAGTATCCGTGTACGCGATCGCTGGCACTTCATAGTGAGCGTTGACATCCAAAACTGGCGGATCATTCGTC
>Ga0181589_10004827_pt1 | contig 10773 bp, 10 predicted proteins | sample 071ome_25_FD_132444 | JGI IMG/M metagenome (GOLD analysis project Ga0181589, IMG submission 132444) | Coastal salt marsh microbial communities from the Groves Creek Marsh, Skidaway Island, Georgia - 071410BT metaG (megahit assembly) | ecosystem: Environmental > Aquatic > Marine > Intertidal... | reverse complement strand
TTCTTGCTCTTATCAATATTGGATAGCTCTTTTATAATCACTTCGTTTCTCATTTGTGACGAAGGAAACTCTGTAAAGTTTCCATCTGGGCTATATGCCTTATTTCTCCAAATAGCGGCAGAATTGTTCCAGTAATTAATGGATTCTTCTTTATTTTTATCTAGCATGTGTCAAACTCTCCCACTAATTGATAGCAAATCGATATTTATTAATCAAATAAAAAAATAACATTATAGTTTCAAAAAAATTAATGTTTGGAAAATCGCTTACATTATATTTTTCAGTCTGTTTTTGGTTACTTCAGACTGCATGTCTTCTACAGTATCCACTTCTATCCAGCCTCCATAAATTGGAACTGACATAACATTTATATTTGAGTTAATAACTTCTTGCAATAAATCTGTCATATAAGAACCCTTAATTGACTTTCCCAATAATTCATTATTCTTTAGAGCAGAGTTAAATACACTTTTTATTTGGGACAAGCCTTTACTTGAGAGCTTTATAAGGCCTATATACTGCCCCTCTATTTTATCCTCCTCTATTGGCTTTTGACCAATCTCACTAATTGAGCCGTCTTTACGTAACTTTAGTGTTTCTGCATCATCCAAATAATTATCACTTCTATTCTTCCAGTAACCCTTCCATTGTTTATCTATTACTACAGATATGTCCGCATCAGACTTTAATAATGCCTTTAACACTTCTCTCGAATAAACAATGTCTCCATAGCTAACAATCACATCACCCTCTAACTCTTCTTCTGCGCAAAATAAAGTCCAAACCATGTTTGTTGTTTGGTATTGTGCATTTAGCTTGAGTTTAACGCCTTCTCTTTTCAACATGTCTGACCTATAGCCACCCACCATAACTATGTGACTCAAACCCTCTGACTTCAAGACTGACAGCTGTCGATCAATTAAACTAATGCCGCCAATCTCTACCATGCATTTTGGACGATCCAATGTGTAGGGACGAAGTCTTTTACCCTCCCCTGCCACTAATAGAATTACTTTTGGTTTTTTATTTCCAGCCATTCATCAATTTTTTAAATCTTTCTTGATTAATTTCTGAAAATTTTTCCTCTCTTTCTGGATGCCACATCCAGCCCTCCCATGGTAACTTTTTATGTTTTATTGCCTCCAAACTACCATCCTCAGATTTAGCTAATACTTCAAATCTGTCTGGACAGCTTTCTAAAACTAAGTTATGGTAGCTATTTACTGTTGCTGGTAGCAATGAGCTGTCACTACTATTTACCCGTAGTTTATGATGAGATTTCACATGCCCATCAATCTCAACTAAACCTATACCCATATACACTCCCATCATCTGCATTCCACGACATACCCCTAAAACCGGTTTTCTATTTTTCTCTGCCCATGAAAGTAGATATTGCTCTGTTAAATCTCTTTGCTGTATATCACCAATATCATTCCCTCCTGATAATAAGAGCGCATCAAGCTTAACCATACGCAACCAATCATGCAAAACTAACTGTTCATGATTAGATAAATTTATATCAATTATAGTATTGGGAATTGGCACTGGAAAAAAATTAGCCTGAATAACCCAGTCTATTAGCCTTTGATCTAATGCATCTCGCCACTCATGATAAGACCCAACCCTATCTACTCGTTGTGTTATCCCAATCTTCAACTTGCTACACATAACCTACTTTTGCCCAATATAGCTAAATGCTTCAATACAGGATGGATAATATAAAATGTCTCCCCTCCAAGATTGTTCTCCAATTCATACTCCCAGCTGCCGGAATGCACATAATTTTGCAAACACTCTATTAAGACTTCTGCACGAGCCTCTGAATCAGTACTATGATCAATTTCTGTGCGATCCTTTGGTGGTGAGAATTTCTTTCTCAGCAATATAGGACCACAATCAATCTCTTTTGTCAAAAAGATAGCCGATGCCCCAATTGCATTATCATTTATCAAACTATAGTAGTTCGTTGTACTTCCTTTGTAATCTGGAAGATAGCCTCCATGTATGTGAAGAAATTTCTTTCCGCTATCTAAGATTTTCTCTTTCAACAATACTCCGCCAAATCCCGAAAAAATAAAAACCTTTTCTACTCTGTTAGCTATTTTCGTGATCACCTCATCACTATTAATATCCCTATTTAATACAATATCATATTGAATACCTATATCCTTAAGTAAACCTATATCCTTAAGTAAAGATCTTTCACCCTTGTTTTTACCTGGTAGAAATTTACCATCACTATTCAAGAGTAGTAATATGTAGTGAGGCAGCAGGTCATTTTTGATTAGCTCTTCTATATAATATCTAGTGCGTGTTGTATCTGCCGCAACCATTGCCACATCATGCAAAATCAAGATTCACCTCGTCAATATTTTTTGATAGTTTTCTTATACTTAATAGCTCAACTAATAAAATGAATGGCAGACCCTGTGGTGGTGTTTCCTGTCTTAATAACTCTTCATCTAAAGAGCAAAGCAAGTCTGTTACTTTTAGTAGCGTACTTAAATATTTAATACTTTTCGTGGCGCAGTAAAATAGAGTCAAAGAGAGCGCAAATAGCCAGTAAAGCTTAACGATATCGTTTTTCCCCTCACCCTTTCGAAAATTAACTGGATACCTTTCGTAGAGTTTCTTTGTAACTTCAAATCGTTGCACCAAGCGATCTATCCAAATTTTCACCAAACCCTCTTCATCTCCATCAAGCTGGCAATCTAATAATGATATTAATAAATTTTTGCTATTTATTTCATTATCGATATTGAAAGAAGATAAAGCCACCTTATCAAAATCAACGTTATCAGATAGCAAGTTATCTTTTTTTATAGCGCTTTCCCAGTCAATAGTTGATTTTAATGATTTACCAAACTCATCATAAAAATCTCTATCTAAATGGCTCTTTAAAACAACAACAGCTTTTGAGTGTAGAGATAGTTCAGCTCTATTTTTATAGCTCCCACCTTTTTTCTGTTGGAGGTTTTTTAACTTACTCAACCTATCTAAAAAATAGGCATCTAAAAAACCACTCCCTTCATACGAGGTATACATATATTTATGAGGATTATCAATACGATTAACCTCGGTGTATTCATAATTTATCACTTTTCATCAAGGAGTTTTTTTATAATTGGTCCAGCATAATTCAATAACGACTCTTTTGAACTGATATTTTTGATCACTAAATCAGCTTTTTCAGGTTTTGGAAAATTGATATCCATACCAGCAACTTCTTTAATTTCTCCTCTACTAAATTTATCATAAAGACCTTTTGAGTCTCTCTCTACCAAAATCTCTATTGGAGTATCAATAAAAACCTCATAGTAATTATCAATATTTTTTCTATTCCACTCTCTGCTCTCAGGAAAAAGAGATAAAACAGCGACTACTACATTGAAGCCTTGATTGTCTAAAAACTTACCCAATTGACAAATTCTTTCTGCGTTTTTTAGACGATCTGCCATTGAATGACCAAGATCATTACCAAATGTTTCACGAATTACATCACCGTCTAGTAGAATTGTATTGGCGCTCTCTTTGTTTGCTCCCGCAACAATCTCACTTGCTAAAGTTGATTTCCCAGCACCAGACAGTCCAATTAACCATATAACCATAACTTAACCTTAATATATCGGACTAATCAAACCCGCGGCACAATCAAGATGCACTCTGTTTGATTTGAGAAGCAGATCAAAGCGTTGTTCGCCACAACCGATGGCCGCAGGTATTCCAAATTCAGCACAACGAATCGCCATGTGAGAATTTGCACCGCCATATTTAGTAATCAATCCCGCTATTTTCTGAGAAAAAATCCAATCAAAACCAGGGTCAGCCCCCTCTATAACAATCACTTTATCCTTTAAGGAGTGTTTATCCGTCTCCGAACTGAGTATGAGGCATTGTGCAGTTACTTTTTTATGGGTGATAAAGTTAGGATGACTAACATGAAATGGGATAATATGTACGTCTGCTTGATCGATTAACAGCTGTGGAAGTCGTATAGACATACTAATTTGATGCTTTTCTTTTTCCAGCTCTGAAATATCTCGCAACTGTTCTTCAGTAGTCTTTTCACTGCTATTTTTTACTACCTCAAGTATCGAACGAAGTGGAACGTGAGAAATTTCATCTCGACTTAACCCATTTTTTTCAGAAAAACTAGCAATTAACTCTAACATATCACTAACAGATCGTGTAAATACAAACTTCCCGTACTCTCTGCCAATAATTGCCTCTCTCATATAATTCAACAAATCATCTGCTTTATAAGCATAAAAACCATTGTCTATAAGTAGTCTGTCAACCTGTTCTTTTTGTTTTTTTGAAAATTGATATGGTGCTATCTTATCTTTTTGTTTGGGCAGTACTGAACTATTGGACAAATCACCCATCTGGTCGTAGCGGTGCGACATAATATCATAAGTTCCAGGGCGCAGATGGCCATAGCGTGACATAAATCTATCATTGGTTAATTCTCCCAATTGTAAAGCATGCATATCATCTACCAAATCACTCGCTACTGTCTGTATAGTTGACTGAAACTGGTTAACTTCATCTTTGGTCATAATGCCAAGAGAATTGAGCGAGAGAAGTATTGTCTTTGCAATAAAACCATGTCTAGCTAAAATTGAAAATGGGATGGTGCCATACTGAATGCAGTCTGAAACTATTGTAAATAGTGCCGAGATATTAATAGGCAGCTCATCACTGCTTTGCTCCTCTTGTTTGTTACTCAGTGTTTTTATCTTATCCAATGCCTCTATTAATGAGCCCCCTTCTTTTCCTTGAATAAGCCCTCTTGTTTGTTTTAGGTACTCCTGTTTCAACTCTTCTTTTTCATTATCAGTTAGTGCATCGCCGATTAACTGTTCTATCTTATTATCCATATCGAAACTAAAAGTGGTGATGGCAACATCAAACTCCACCTTATCGTGTAGCTCTGGTGACACTTTAAGACGATTTAGCCAGTGATTGACTACTTTCTCTGCTATTGTTGGAGATATGGCATTGGGTAAATAGGAGTGAAAGCTGAGTCGTATATCAATAAATGGCTGACCTGCTAGCGTAATCATTAACGGCTGACCTGCAGGAACTGTATACCCCATAATCTCTCTTGCACTGCTCCAAGCATGATCTGTAATCAAAGCTTGGTAAAGTGAAACCGCCAAAGCACGAGGAGCTCTGCCGATCAACTCTATTGGATTCCAGTCTGGCATCTGCCCTAGAAGCGTAGTTTCTCCATACACGCCATTGAGTTTTTTAAATCGCTCTGTAACGAATGCTTGCACACCTTGTAGCGTTGCATCTATTCGTTTAGCAACCGCCCTATTCCAGTTAGGTTGCGTAGTAATTGCGCGCACCTGTAGTAAATATGGCATTAAATCTTTACTAAGAGCGAATTCTATATCAAGAAATTGACTCCCCATTACCTGTTCTAACTCTTGGACAGCTTGCAATAATCTTGCAAAACGCTTTGAACGCAATTCTTTGATTGAATTACGATGTATATAGAGAGTACGATTGGAATACTCACCTTCGCCTGATGTAACCGTATCGGTTAGACCAGACTGATCATCATAATTAATAACATAATATGGCGCACCTGTGTTCAGGTCATGAGTAAAGACAACTCCGCTCATAATAGTATCTTGCACCATCTCTTGGATTATTACCCCATCTCCTGGAAGTAGTGGGCGTTTTTTTTTGTAGCTGTCAATTACTGTATTAATTGCCTCTGTTATTTTCTCTGTATTGTCTGATGGAATATTTAGAATTGAAGTATATTCTCCTGCATAAGAATTTGTATGACCATCTTCATCAGCAGCAGAAGACCTTAATGCAACTAACTGACCATCAAAGTTTTTATTTATTTTTTTAAGAGAATTTACACCATCCCCATCAAACATATTTACATCAAAATGTAATAATTTTGGCACGAAAAATATAGAAACTTTTGACTTGACTTGTAAAAGTGTTTGCGCCTTTGAAGAGAGTGTGTTCTTATTCATTTAAGTTGTATGCAACAAAGATAATATTATTTATTTAAACTCACCCAGTAACAACAAAATGAGGATTTCTTATTGAATCCTTAGTATTATACAAAACCCTCTCTCCGTCTATATTAAGAACTCTCCCTCCTGCGGCATTAACAACGGCATGTGCAGCTGCAGTATCCCATTCTGAAGTAGGCCCTAGTCTTGGATAGATATGCGCCCTACCTTCAGCTACCATACAAAATTTCAACGAACTTCCCACAGAGACTAAATGATACTTTCCTATTGATTTAAGATACTTTTCAAGAGTCTTGTCAGCATGTGACCTACTGCCTACTGCTAGCCATATCTCTCTGTTTTTATGGGGCTGAGTCTTAATTACAAATTTCTTATTATCTTTAATTTTGTAAGCCGATTTACCTTCAACCCCCACCCAAGTCTCATCCAAAACAGGGGCATGAACAACGCCTAACACTGGCACATTCTTACGAATTAAAGCAATATTAACTGTAAACTCGCCATTTTTATTAATAAATTCTTTAGTGCCATCAAGCGGATCAATAATCCAATATTCTTGCCATTTCTTCCTTTCTTTCCATGGAGTTAAGTCGGATTCTTCTGACAATATTGGCACTGTTGGTGTTAGCTCATTAAGTTTATCAACGATAAACTCATGTGCAATTAAATCAGCCACTGTAACAGGGCTGCTGTCTAATTTTAAAGACTCATTAAAGTGATTTTGTTGATAAATTTTAAGAATTTTTTCCCCAGCTTGATGGGCAATCTTAACAATTAGGTCAGCATTATATTTTTCCATAATACTCTATTATTCTTAACCAGTATTAACCAACAACGATTGCAAATTAATAACTAACAGGAGAAAATAGTGGGCCATTTTCTCAACACTTTATTAATATCACACTCTTCCATTAAGTATTAGTTTGACTACTTCAAAATCTATTTTACTATCGATATCAATGAGCTCTCTTATCCATTATATAAGTACTAATTACCCCCTTCAAAAAAGACTTGGGTTTTTCTTATTCCAAATCCTACTTACTTTAATTAAATATATCGTGCTAAGAGAAAAAATAGATTCCAAAACTCTAATTGCAACTTTATTATCATAATCAACAGTTGGTCAAAGATTTATCAATATCGGAAAATATCCTTAAAGTCAATGTTGGCCGCAATAATATAATGCAATCAATATATTTACTCTGATTTATAGCTAATATCGCATGAGAAATTACAAGTAAGCCATTTAAATCAAGTATATTTTCTTGGTAATCTCTTACTCTGCTCCTGGCGGGAATAGTGGCCCAAAAACCCTTCTTTATACATTGAATACTTTATTGTATTCTTGGTTAGCCCTCTTGTACTCGCTGATAATACCTATATCTAGCCAGTATTCTTGTAATGGAAAAGGGGTAACCTTTTCTTTTAACTTAAACAACTGTGTAAATAAATTAGGCATATCATAAAACTCATTACTTGGAATTAAATCAATGCATTCTGGCTCTAATAAATAAATGCCAGCATTAACAAAAAAACTATGTACTGGTTTTTCTTCAATAGAAATAACGTTTTCATTATCTAAATTTACTACACCATAAGGAACTTTAATATCGTACTCACGTACACACATAGTTGCCTTAGATTTATTTAACTTGTGAAAATCCAATAATTGCTCATAATTAACATTGGTTAAAATATCGCCATTCATCACAAAAAATGGTTTATCTAAATTTTGTTCTATCAATGTTAGGGCGCCCGCTGTACCCATTTTTTTATCTTCAAATACATATTCTATGTTAACTCCGAATGCTTTCCCATCTTGAAAGTAATCTTGTATTACATTTGATCTATAACCTAAGCACATGATAAAATTGGTAAATCCACATTTTAAGAAGCCATCAATAATAGTTTGCAATATTGGCTTTTCACCAACTCTCAACATAGGTTTTGGCACGTCTTCAGTTAATGGCATCAAGCGAGCCCCCAGCCCGCCCACCATTAATACAACTGTATTTTCATATTGTTTTTTTACAAACAACTCATCCAAGACAAACAGATCAATAACTTTATTGTTTTTATTGACAATAGGGATTTGACTAACTCCATTCTCTAAGCATAAAGTTACAAGCTCTTGTTGAGGTGTGCCTTTAGTAACAAATATAGCTTCAGCATGATAAATATCATCAATAGTATCAGTTAAAGTATTACCCTGTAGTATTCCACGACGAATATCGCCATCATTCAGAGTTCCCAAAAATTTATTATCACTAGCAACAACCAGTGCAATTTTTACACCCCCACGATTTATAACATCCATAGCATCTCCAATAGTAGATCCTAAGCGTATGCAGATATCCAGAAAATTAACCATGGGCTTATTCAGTATTTACTTTGTAAATCAAAGAAAACTTTTTTTACAATATTGTTCAAATCTATATTTTTAATCTTTTTAACAATTTTTTTACTTGTATTTCCCGAGTCATAGGGATTTCTTACTCTACTAATAGTCTTCTTATAATTATTAGAATAAATTTTACTTAATGCAATATTGATAGAGTCCTTATCTGGAGAGCAATCTATTACACTATCTGCCTTAATTCGACCTTTTTGTCTGTCACCAATATTGATAGTAGCAATCTTAAAACTAGGTGCCTCAAGAAGTCCGCTTGAGCTATTTCCTACAACAGCATCTACAAACTGTAACGCACTTAGATAGTTTAGCTGCCCCATTGATATAAAAGCAATTGAGTTATTATGATTATCTACATAGTCATCTATCATTTTGTTGATAATTCTCCCATCAGTATCACTATTTGCTTTAGTGAATATTATATTAGTGTCTTTCAACCTATCAAGAGAGTCTAACAATTCTTTAAATTGCATTTCAGATGTAGAGCACTCAAGTGTTACTGGATGAAAAGTAACTAAAATATTTTTTTTACCAAGTCTAAAATTAATAGCTTTTTCGAAAGATTCTTTAGATAACAATCTTAATCTATTAATACTATCAATCCCTAAGCTGCCAACATTAAATACTCGGTCTGGCTGTTCACCTAGTTGAATTACTCTATTTTTATATTCCTTGGTAGCAACAAAATGCAAATGACTCATCTTAGTTATTGAGTGCCTAACAGATTCATCGAACGCCCCTTCTGTAGTTTCTCCGCCATGGATATGAGCAATTGGTATTTTAGCCACCATTGCAGCACTTGCTGCTGAAAGCATCTCAAAACGATCTCCAAGAATTATAACAAGGTCGGGCATTATATCGCTATAAGCGTCAGCAAACCCTATAACACCTAAGCCAATAGATTTACTAATTCCAGTTTCGCTATCTGATGAAAGCAACATATCTATTTTTTTAGCAATAAAAAACCCATCTTTTTCTATTTGGCGATAAGTGTTGCCGAATTCAGGAGACAGATGCATTCCGGTTGCGATAATCTGCAGTTCTAAGTCCTTATCAGCATTGATCTCCTTCATTAGCCAGTATAGCAATCCGTACTCTGCGCGAGTTCCTGTTATCACACATATTTTTCTTTTACTCATATTAGCTCATTAACCTGATAATCTCTAGTGGCAACAGTGCCAATAACCTCGTTCCACTTCATTGGACTTATTCCAACTCCAGGACGTTTTGTAGTAATATTATCAACAGACAGCTTGTCGCCTTTTTTTATCGCTCTGCTGGCAACTATAGATTTTCTAACCACCCCGATATTAACAGCTTCGCTTGGGGAGGGTTTTTTTTTGCCATTTCCCAATGCTTTTTCAATATTCCTAATTGCACATACCATAGACTTTAGCTCGCCAGGCTCTAATGAAGCCTTGTGGTCAGGGCCCAACATTGCCTTATCCAATGTGAAATGTTTTTCTATACATGTGGCGCCCATGGCTACAGCGGCAATATCAACTTCAATTCCTAATGTGTGGTCACTATAACCTACATCGATATCAAACTCTCTTTGCATGGTTAACATCGCATTTAGATTTACATCCTCCATGGGTGTTGGATACATGGTGTTTGCATGCAATATAGTAATATTCTCTTTAGGTGTTCCTGCTACAATCAAAATATTAAGCGCATCCCCAACCTCCTTCAAAGTTGCCATTCCTGTAGAAAGTATCACTTGTTTATTTAATGATCCAATATGTTTTAAATACGGCAAGTTTGTGACTTCACCACTTGGCACTTTAAAAATTTCTACACCCAGATCACTTAATAACTCAATACTTTCATGATCAAATGGCGTTGATAAAAATGTAATGCCTTTTCTTTGACAATGAGCAATTAACTCATTGTGAGACGTCACATCTAGTTCGAGTTTTTTGATCATATCAAATTGAGATTCCGACTCGTCAGTAGCTTGTTTCTGATATTCAGCTTTTTGGGCTTCCTGTGTAACTAGATTTTCAGCTTTAAATGTTTGAAACTTAACCGCATCTGCACCAGATTCAGCCGCTTTATCAATAAGCTGTTTGGCTAATTCCATGGAGCCATTATGATTTACACCCGCTTCAGCAATAATAAAAACACTCATTTTTTTAAGCTTCCTGCTCTAATAAACTCACCTTTTTTTAATACAATCGACTCTTTAACAACTGCACCACTCCCAATAAAACAACCAGACTCAGCCACAACCCCCCCATTAAGGGTAGCTCTCGTTGACACATGACAATGATCAGATAGTCGACAATCATGCTCAATCAGGGCCTTGGAGTTGACAATACAGTTATCTCCCACGATAGTATTGGCATTGATTAT
>Ga0181589_10004826_pt1 | contig 10773 bp, 7 predicted proteins | sample 071ome_25_FD_132444 | JGI IMG/M metagenome (GOLD analysis project Ga0181589, IMG submission 132444) | Coastal salt marsh microbial communities from the Groves Creek Marsh, Skidaway Island, Georgia - 071410BT metaG (megahit assembly) | ecosystem: Environmental > Aquatic > Marine > Intertidal zone... | reverse complement strand
CCGAAGCACCCTGTTGGTTAGCACATGGGTTTTGCCTGTGCCTGCATTAGCAGACACAAATACAGATCGTTTCGGCGAGGTTGCTTCTGCCTGCCGCCTTACCGCCTCATGAAAGGCAGGCATATTATGATCATCAGCATTAACTGTCATCATCCCCTACCTCATGACGTCGCCATTCCCTGACACGGGCAAGATGACGATAATGTGAAAAGCGCGGCCTATTTTCGCTATCTGGCTCGCTTGGATAGCTTGCTTGCGGGCTGTCAAACCAGCTAATTAACGCTGTCAGGCTGTCAAAATAGCTGTCTGGGTCAAATCCGTCAGGGGTAACATTACGGATTTCACCTGCCCCTGCCTGTTTGCCAGATAGCTGCCAATATTCCAGCCGGTCAATTTCCATTTTGCTAGATTTTGGCTGTCCTTCAAACCCGCCTGCTTTGGCAATAAAGGCTTCAATCATCAATTGCGTTGCGCGACCGGCTGTCACCTGCGCCTTTGTGGGCGGCATACCTGTTTTGTAATCAATCACATAACATAGATTATCTGGTGTGAAATCCAGCCTGTCTGCTTTTGCTCTGATGGTGAATGCTCCTTGCGGTGCGTCAAGTTCAATCGCGCCTTTAACTTCGGTCAGGCTCTGCTGCAAGCGATGACGCCTGTCATGTTCCTGTTCAATAAACCAGCGTGCAATCTGCCGGAAGCTGGCACGCCAGAAACGCATAATCCGAATATTTCCGGCATAGGGCAGAAATTGCCTGTCTGCAATTTCCTCAAGCCTTTCAAACGCATCTTCTGGCAAATTTTGTGCTTCATACTGCTTTAGAAATTCTGCGAGACAATCATGAAAAATCGTACCACGCAACGCACCATCTGCAGGTTTGTCAACCTCGTCCAGAGGCCGTAGCCCCAGAATATATTTGGCATAGATGGCATAGGGATCAGAAATCAGCACATCCATATCTGTTGCCCAAAGCTGGCGGGGTCGTGAGGCAAGCTCAGGACAAGGCACTGGCATCTGATACGGAACAATCACATCTGGTACCAGCCCGTCAAAGCCAGCCTGAATATCTGCTGGCAGTTCGGGCTTCAGACGGCTATTTAATTTTGATGCAGATAGCACTGCCTCCAGACGTTGCCACCATCTGCTAGCAATCGCGGTTCCTTCTTCTGCTGTTTCAGATCGGGTGATCACTACATGAGGGCTATGCACCAGCATAAAAAAATCATGGGCTGATAATCCCACTCGCCAGTTCCTGTCCGGAAGGCCAAGCTTGGTTCTTATTTCCTGATTAATCCAGGGGCTTGTCTCTGGTGCTGGCGGCCATATGCCTTCATTCAACCCGCCCAATATCACCAGATCAGCCGATTGCATACGTGCTTCCACTGTTCCAAGTATCGCAAGTCGGGGGTGAGAACGCCATTTTTTCCGCACCGGAAGCTGGGCGGCAAGCTGCTGGAAATAATCCGCATATTCAGATGGTTTCATCGGAATATCTTCGCCATATAATGCCATTTCTGACAAAAGCTGGGACGCTATTTTTCCATCAGCCTCACCCCATAATGTTAAGATGGCCTGATCCTGCATATCAGTCTGTGCAAGCAATTCTGCAGCCCTACCATGTGCATCGGCAAGCTGGCTTAATGAGGCAATCGGCAGAGCCATCAATTTGGCTAGCGGGTCAAGTGGCGCGATAATATGGTCTTGATAGAATCTGGCAAGTTTGCCGCCATCATCTGTATGTTCAAGCAGAGAAGCAATTGCATCAGCACCTGTTTCAGGCAATGTGCGTCGCAAGATGGTTTTTTCAATCTGCCTGATCTGTTGATTAAAGCGCGACTTTTCCAGCCCCCCACAAGCAAGCCTGTGTTTTGCCAGTGCCAGCAATTGATGTGCATCACCACCTGCGCATGCCCATTGTGCAACAAGACCAAGATAGCTTCCTGTCTGGGTCTGCCCAAGCGGCTCGCCGGCACTATCTTCTACATCCAGCCCCCAGCGCAATAACGCCGCCCGAACGGCACGTGCCAATTTTCTATCTGGCGTTACCAGCAAGGCGGTCTTTTGTTTGTGTTCCAGAACATTGCGCATCAGCCCTGCAATAATATCTGCTTCATGATGCCGGTCACGACAGGCCATTAGCGACAGACCATCAACGGCCCTCTCTGATAGGCTAGTCTGGCTTTTATCCATGCGTCGCCATAAATAGGTCTGGCGATAGGGGCGAAACACTTCCTGCCATAGCCCCCTTCTCTGGGCAAGCCCATCTTCAGCCTGAACATCTATATCGGAGAAGAATTCAGGCACCTGTGCGGGCTGTATCTGTAATTGCTGCAAGGTGCTAAAAAGCTGATGCTGGGGATGACCAAAATCATCGCAAATAGCCTCAATATCCTCTTCTGTGCCTGTCTGGCTAGCCAGTCCGGGCAAAACCACCATGCCAGCAGGCAATGCCAGAACAGCTTTCATGATTTTTAATGTGCTTGGCATACTGCCTGTTGAGCCCGCCACCATTACCGGACTAGCGGGGGGATTGATGCGCCAGCTATCCACAAGCAAATCGATAATTTTTAATTTTCTGTCAACTGGATCTAGCCTGCCCAGCCTGTCAACCAGCTCAGGCCAAAGCGTCATGATGATATCAATAAAGCGGACAATATCCTGCCAGTGTGATGAAAATCTTTCCGGTATGATCTGGTCTATCTGGTCTGCTGTAATTTCTGCCTGCCGCATCTGGTCCATGAGCCGTGATAGATCGGCGGCAAGAATTAATGCCTGTTTCTGGCTGATTTTCTGTCCGCCTATAGTCATTGCGGCTACCAGACGCGCAAGCATGAACTGACGTTGTGTCGGGCTAATTTCCGCTGGCAGAATATCTGCGTTTCCTGCGAGCTGCTCGTTAAAAACCTCTTCTGTAAATTCGTCCCCCTCGCCAAGTGGGACCAGTGTTGGCAGTATCACCGGCTTGCCATCCATATGCTCAAGAAAAGCAGCCTGAACTGTCTGGCAGGCACGATAAGATGGCAGATATATTCGCCATGCGGCTAAGGCATGGGCTGTCTGAACCCGCGCGCAAATGCCGGCAACAAGCTGTTCAGCAAAGCCATGACCAGCCTTGATCGTAAACAGGCCGTCTAATGGCAGGTCAGCCTCTGTTTTATTACTGAAGAAATCTGTCATAAGTAGACATCAGCCTACCTGAATTTTAACAAGAACAAAACAGGAATATCAAAAAATAATCGTGCTGGAAGATGGCGTAGATTTTTATTCTGCGTCATAGAAGTGAATATCAGCCTTTTCAAGCGCGCTAGCCAGCTTTTCCAGCCATTTTGTATTTTCTGTCTCAATCTGCATGACTCGGCCATCATCGGCCTGATCTGAAAAATCCATCTGGATATCTACACGGTTTCGTGGCAGATAATCTTCGATTCTGTCTGGCCATTCAATTAGACATAACGCTGTTTCAAAGCCCTGTTCTACCCCAAGTGCCCAGATCTCGTCACGGTGGGTAAGCCGGTATAAATCCATATGCCACAGATCATGGCTGGTGCGTGTCTGGTAATGCTGGACAAGGGTAAAGGTTGGGCTTGGAATATCTGCGCTATCTACATCACAGATGGTTGTTATGATGTGGCGCGCCAACTCGGATTTGCCTACACCCAACGGCCCTCTAAGACAGATTATCTGGGTGTTATGCTGGATATCTGCAGACAGCCCGGCAATGCAGGCTGCTGCAATTTTTGTATCATTAACTGTATGTAGCTGGCAGCTAATGCGCATTTAACCAGTCACTTAGGCTAGTAGCGATACTGCTCTGACTTGAACGGTCCTTGCTGGCCAACACCAATATAGCTTGCCTGTTCGTCACGCAATTTTGTCAGCGTAGCCCCAACCTTTTCAAGATGCAAAGCAGCAACCTTTTCATCAAGATGACGAGGCAGTGTATAGACCTGCGCCTGATAGTCATCACCCTTTGTCCAAAGCTCAATCTGGGCAAGCACCTGATTGGTAAATGAAGCTGACATCACAAATGACGGGTGGCCAGTGGCACATCCCAGATTAACCAGCCTGCCTTTTGCCAGCAGGATCATCCGTTTGCCATCAGGAAACTCTACCTCATCAACCTGCGGCTTGACCTCATGCCAAGACATATTCTGCAGGGACGCCACATCGATCTCATTATCAAAATGGCCAATATTACATACAATGGCGCGATCTTTCATTTCCCGCATATGGTCAAGGGTAATCACATCCTTATTACCAGTCGCAGTCACGAAAATATCTGCTTTTGTAGCAGCCTGTTCCATTGTGACAACTTCATATCCTTCCATCGCCGCCTGAAGCGCACAGATAGGATCAATTTCTGTAACCATCACACGTGCGCCACCCTGACGAAGCGAAGCAGCAGAACCTTTACCTACATCGCCATAGCCACATACAACCGCAACCTTACCAGCCAGCATCACATCTGTAGCACGTCTGATACCGTCAACCAGTGATTCACGACAGCCATATAGATTGTCAAATTTTGACTTGGTCACACTGTCATTCACATTGATAGCAGGGAAAGGAAGCTGGCCTTTTTCAGCCATCTGGTATAGCCGCAACACACCGGTGGTGGTTTCTTCAGATACGCCTAAAATCGCATCACGCTGAACGGTAAACCATCCAGGCGAGCTGGCATGACGCTTATCAAGCTGAGCCTTTAGATATTCTTCTTCTTCTGAGGCAGGGGCAGAAAGCACATCTTCGCCTGCTTCCATTCTAGCACCTAGCAGAATATACATGGTTGCATCACCACCATCATCTAGTATCAGATTTGCCGGCTTACCATCGGCCCAGTCAAAAATACGGTCAACATATTCCCAGTATTCAGCTAAGGTTTCACCTTTTTTTGCAAATACAGGGATGCCTGCATCTGCAATCGCGGCCGCTGCCTGATCTTGTGTTGAGAAAATATTACAGGACGCCCAGCGCAAATCTGCGCCTAAAAATTTCACGGTTACAATCAGCACATCTGTTTGAACTGTCATATGCAGACAGCCTGCAATCCGCGCGCCTTTTAATGGCTTTGAAGCACCATATTCATCGCGAAGCGCCATCAATCCCGGCATTTCACTTTCAGCAATGGAAATTTCTTTGCGCCCCCAGTCAGACAGGCCTGCATCAGCGATCACAAAATCAGTTGTCATCTTAATCTACCTTATGGCTAAATAAAAAGAACCAGCCAATGTTACCATTTAACGAACAGGCTGATGAGATTGGTGATAGGTCTAGCAAAAACCATGCAAAAGATAAAGTATTAGCGTAATTCACGATGAGATAGGGCTGTATTAAAGCCATTTTCATCTGCCCATCGTTGGAGCCAGCGTGCCGCCGTCACAGACCGGTGGCGCCCCCCAGAACAGCCAAAACCAACACTAACCTGAAAACGCCCCTGACTGAAATAGCGTGGCAATGTCAATTCAAGCTGGCGTGTCACAGATTCCATAAATGGCAAAAATGCCGCATCTTTATGGATAAAGGCTTCGACCGCATCATCACATCCGGTTAATGCTCGTAATTCGGCAGACCAGTGGGGATTTTCCAGAAATCGCATATCAAAGATAATATCGCCTGCCTGAGGCAGTCCGTTTTTATAGGCAAAGCTAAAAATTGATAATACGGGGCTAGTCTGTAATACCAGCTCAAGCCGCGCCTGTAATGCTGCGCAAAATGCCTGCGGGGACAGGCGGGTGGTATCGATCACCAGATCAGCAATAGGGGCTATTTCTGTATGATGGGCATCTGCTATAATTGCCTGTTCAAGCGTATCATATCTGCCCATCAGCGGATGGCGGCGGCGGGTTGTCTTGTAACGGGCAATCAGCTCTTCATCTGATGCTGTTACATAAACCAGACAGGTGCGTTCATGAAATCTGCTTTTCAGATTTTTAGACAGCCTTTTAACACCCTCTACATCAAAACCAGAAGTGCGCAAATCAATTCCGATTGCCAATTTGCGCTGTTCTGTTTCAACCACAAGACTGGTAAGCTGGTCTACCAGTGCCAGAGGTACATTATCTACCGACGCAAATCCTGCATCTTCAAAAAACCGTAAGGCTGTTGAATGGCCTGCACCTGACCTGCCTGTCACGCATACAAGCTGGATAGCTGTATCAGCCTCTGCCGGTTTCTGATAGTGCTTGCGCCTCTGCTCAGAGATAGAAATGGTGGTATCTTCGTTCATGGCTTAAATACTAGCATTATTCCGATGCTGATGCCTAGTAATCATGATGTTTGCGCATAGCTATACAACGCAGATACCAGCGTCTGAGGCGGCCAGCCCTCAAAAAGGGCTAGTCTGAAGCAAGTGGCAGGGTGAGGGTGAATTTTGCCCCTGCCGCCTCATTATTGGCTGCAGTTAGATTTCCGCCATGCATCTGGGCAATCTGACGTGAGATAGACAGGCCAAGACCGGAATGTTTGCCAAATGCCTCTTTGTGAGGGCGTTCTGTATAAAAACGTTCAAAAATCCGTTCCTGCAAGCCTTCAGGAATGCCCGGACCTTTATCTGCGATGGTGATGCTGGCCATGCCGTCAATCACTGCAAATCTGATGCTCAGCACCTCTCCGTCAGGATGAAAACTTAGCGCGTTTGCAATAAGATTATCCAGAATCTGGATGATACGGCTGATATGCATCTTCACCATCACCGGCGTTTCGGTCAATGCCAGATCAAAAGTTACCGTTTCATGATGCTGTGCTAGCATATCAGTCCAGTTTTTTACAATTTCCGATAAGTTGGAAGCGTCTGGCAGTTGGCCTGTCAATTCGGCATCTAGCCTGCTGGCAGATGAAATATCTGTTATCAGCCTGTCCAGCCTGTTCACATCATTGATAATCACATTCATCAGACGACGTTGCTGGTCTGGATCATCAATCCGCGAGATGGTTTCAACAGCAGAACGAAGCGAGGTAAGCGGATTTTTTAGCTCATGGGCAACATCTGCAGCAAAGCTGGCAGTTGCCTTAATCCTGTTTTGAAGCTCTTGGGTCATGGCCACCAGCGAAGAAGATAGCTGGCCAATTTCATCTTTACGGCCAGGAAGCCCTTTCAGGCTAGCTGTCACATCTTTGGTCTGGCGCAATGTATCAGCCGCAGAAGCAAGAAACAGAACAGGTCTGATAATTGATGTGGAAAGATAAATCCCCAGACCAATCGTTACGAATAATACGCCAAAGAACACAATAAAAAAGGTCCGGTTAACATCATTAACCTTGCGTTCAATTGACCTGCCAACAGTTGTGATTAACAATGCCCCCTTGATGACACGCAAATCTGCTACTGGCACACTTACAGATAGCACCAGCTCGCCTCTTGGGGTGAAGAAGATATTGCGTATAAGCTGACCTGAAAGCGCGGCGGCCAGATCAGGCAATTGCTGGGCATGGCGTACGGCATTGATATTGACAATCTGAATATCAGGCCGGCCAGTCAACCGTTCAAAACGCCCCATTAGCTGTTCATAAAGCTGTTTGAATACCAGCTCGTGATATTCATGTTCTTCATTGCGTTTTAGCCTGATTTGCGGGCGTCCACCTGCTAGCCGTTGTGTATCTGCTATCATAAAGCCATTTGGGTCAAACACGCGTGCGCGCAGGCTAGAACGATATCCCACAAGCGGCAAAAGCTGTCCCATTGTTTCAACAGATAGCTGACGTGGTGAATTGGGGAATCTGCGTGCTTCTTCAAGTGCCAGTGAACGTGCCATCGTCAACCCCTGACGCTCTAGCGCATCAAGTTCGGCCTCTATCAGCGTTATCCGATAGGTATCAATCGCCAGAAATCCTGCCATAAAGACAAAAAGCGGAAAAATCATAATCGCAAGAATGCGCACGGTAAGCAGGCTAATGCCCTTACGCTGTATATTATGATTGCTAATCATCCTGCACCTATCTTGCTGGCTATCGTATCAATGCAATTGCCTATCGCCAGATAATAGCCGTGATACGCATAGCATGCCAGATGTTTAGCCTTGCGGGTCTTTCAGGCGATAGCCTGCCCCATATAATGTTTCAATCTCGTCAAATTCGTTATCATGGCGTTTGAATTTTTTCCTGATCCGTTTGATATGGCTGTCGATGGTTCTATCATCTACATCCATATTATCAGGATAGGCCGCATCCATCAGCACATGACGCTGTTTGACATGTCCGGGCCGCGCTGCCAATTCGGCAAGTAACATAAATTCGGTCAGGGTAAGTTTAACCTCCTTACCTTTCCATTTGCAGGAATAGCTTTGCAGATTCAGGCTAAGATGGCCTCTATTTACCACGCTTTGAGGCTGTGAGCTAAAGGTAGAAGCAGAAGTCCGGCGCAATAAGGCATTGATGCGGGCAATCAATAATTTTTGAGAAAAAGGCTTTGTGATATAATCATCTGCACCAAGTTCAAAGCCGACCGCCTCGTCAATTTCATCATCTTTACTGGTCAGAAATATGACAGGCAAGTCACTCTTTGCCCGTATTTTCTTCAGCATTTCAGTGCCGGTAAGTTTGGGCATCTTAATATCAAGCACCGCCAGGTCTGGCGGATTGCGCATGAATTCAATCATTGCCATCTCGCTATCGAAAAATGTAGTAACATCAAACCCTTCAGCCTCAAGTGCAACAGACACAGACGCCAAAATATTCTGATCATCATCAACAAGCATTAACCGTGCAGCCATCACCTCGCCCTTCTTGCCAGTTTCATCGTTATTCAATTTACGCATTATCAGCATATTGCCGCTCTATGCCTATTACTATGCGGCAGATGCAGGGTCGAAAAAAGGCCTATTTATGACAAAAAAAAGGCAGTGCCTATAGATGTTTGCACGCAAGCAATTAATGCGCCTCTGCCCAGCTTGTGGCCATGCCTGCCTCAACAATGAGCGGCACTGACAAATCCAGCACTGGCTGATGGGCAGATTGCATCACACCGATGATCACATCTTTTGCCCTGTCTGCCTGCTCGTCCGGCACTTCGAAAATCAGCTCGTCATGCACCTGCAACAGCATTTCAGCATCCAGCTTTTCTGCGGCTAGCGCATCTGGCAGGCGGATCATGGCACGTTTGATAATATCGGCGGCACTGCCCTGAATAGGCGCGTTAATCGCCTGACGTTCGGCAAAGGCGCGCACCGCCCCGTTTGATGAAGCAATTTGCTGGATATGAATTTTTCTGCCAAACAGGGTTTTTACAAACTGGTTATCTTTTGCAAATTGCTTTGCCTCATCCATATAGGCCTGAATACCGGGAAATTTTTCAAAATAGGCCCCGATATACTGCCCTGCCTCAGCCCTGCCAATCGATAGCTGGCGCGCCAGCCCAAAGGCAGAAATGCCATAGATGATCCCGAAATTAATTGCCTTTGCCCGCCTTCTGGTCTACCCATCCATAGCATCAAGCGGAATACCGAACACTTCTGAGGCTGTCTGGGCGTGAATATCTACACCGTTTCTGAAAGCTTCCAGCATCGAGGCTTCTTTGGCAACATGGGCTACCAGCCGCAATTCAATCTGGCTATAGTCAGCCGAAATAAGCTGATGACCTTCTTTGGCAATAAAGGCATTTCTGATTTGCCTGCCTTCTTGTGTGCGGATAGGAATATTCTGCAAATTCGGCTCAGAAGAGGACAGCCTGCCAGTAGAAGCCCCGACCATCGAAAATGAGGTATGCACCCGCTTTGTCTTCTGGTTCAGACTGGCACTTAGCGCATCTGTATAGGTAGATTTCAGCTTTGCCAGCTGGCGGTAATCAAGCACCAGCTTTGCTATCTCAACACCAGTTGCGGCCAGATCTTCAAGAATATCTGCCCCTGTACTATATGCGCCTGTCTTTGATTTTTTCGGCGCCGGATAGCCTAGCTTGTTAAACAGGATATCGCCTAGCTGTTTGGGCGAGGCAATATTAAAACTCTCGCCTGCGGCGGCATGAATTTCTGTCTCAAGCGCGGCTATCCGCAAGGCAAATTCATTTGACAATCTATTCAGAAATCCGACATCCAGACTGATCCCCTGCTGTTCCATCCCTGCCAGTACCGAGATAAGCGGACGTTCCAGACGTTCATAGACGGCCGCCATCCCTTCTTGTGCCAGTCTGGGCTTTAGCATCATCCATAGCCGCAAACAGATATCAGCATCTTCGGCGGCATAATCACACGCCGCCTCTATTGCAACATGGCCAAAGGGGATCTGTTTTGCGCCTTTGCCGCACACATCTTCATATTTTATGGTCTGATGGCCAAGCATATTCATGGCCAGCGAATCCAGCCCATGACGTTCTGTTCTGCCAGCATCCAGCACATAGGACAGGCACATCGTATCATCTATCGGCGTCAGGGTAATGCCGCCATTATCAGGATAGGACAGCACATGGCTATCATATTTCAGATTATGCCCGATTTTCAGCACAGAGGGGTTATGAAAGAGTGTTGCCAGCATGGACATTGCTGTTTCAAATGGAATTTGTTCAGGGGTAGGCGCGGCCTCAGAATCTGCCGATAGAAAATCAAACCCATCAGCAGGCGCGCTATCGGGGTGGCTATGGCGCAACGGAATATAGCAGGCGCGACCGGGCGCGGTGGCAAGCGATATGCCCACCAGCTCAGCTTCGGCGGCATTCAGCGAGCTTGTTTCAGTATCGACAGCCACAAAGCCTTGCGCGGTGGCCTCGTCAATCCAGCCAGATAGCGCCTGTGTGCTGGTCACAAGCTGATAGTCTGTCTGTTCAACCTGTGGCGGCATGATGG
>Ga0181589_10004825_pt1 | contig 10773 bp, 8 predicted proteins | sample 071ome_25_FD_132444 | JGI IMG/M metagenome (GOLD analysis project Ga0181589, IMG submission 132444) | Coastal salt marsh microbial communities from the Groves Creek Marsh, Skidaway Island, Georgia - 071410BT metaG (megahit assembly) | ecosystem: Environmental > Aquatic > Marine > Intertidal zone... | reverse complement strand
TGAATGACACATGCAACACTTCATCGGCCCAAAGAGAAGCCTTGCGCAGATCAGGAGAAGCCTATGTGATGAATTATCCAAATCCATTTACTGCGTACACCACCATTAGGTACGAATCTACAGGTGGACATATTCTGATACAGGTGTTCAACAATCAAGGACAGGTGATTGAGACCTTGGTGGATTCTGAAATACCACATGGAGAGCACGAAGTAGTTTTTGATGCGAGTAACCATGCGGCAGGAACGTATTACTACCGTTATCAAAACGGCGAATTGCAGCAAACAAAACCAATGATTTTGGTGAAGTAAAACTTACCAAACCGGGAGGAACGGTATTTGTTAATACAGCAGCAATTAAGTCTATTTGAATTATGAACGCTCAACTTGTACGGGCAGGGAGGATATTCCTTGCTGTCATGTTTATTTTTTCCGGTGTAAGTAAACTCTTATCCATGGCATTTTTTGATGCTATGGTAGCCGAGTTGTTTCTCGGACCTGAGTACTATACCAAGCCTTTGGGTATGATGATTACCCAAATAATTACTCGTACGTTAATTGCCATTGAAATAGCGCTCGGTGTTGCGATTTTGGTAGACAAATGGGTTAAGAAATTAACTACACCCGCGATTGTAGGAGTCTTATTGCTTTTTACGATTCATTTGTTTTATGAAGGACTCACGAGCGAGAAAGGTTTTATTGAAGGGAATTGTGGTTGTTTTGGAGATGTTTTGCCGATGAACAACCTGGAGAGTATCATTAAGAATATAGTAGCCATAGTTGTAGGTGTTTATGTATGGTTGAAATACAAAGAAGAAGACAAACTGGCGGCATGGGTGAATCCAATGGTCGTTGGTCTAGTAACACTCATGACATTGTCGTTTGGTATAAAATCATATGATGTTGAAGCCATTCCTGAGGATGACTCATTAACAGTTGTAGACACCGATACACAGACAATTGAGACAAGTATTGTCGAGGTGGATACATCTAGTCAGATTGATACCACGACAAATGAGATACCTCAAACTAAGGTTTTCAAAGATCCCGAGCCTCAGGTTCAAACAACGACTAAAACGAGCACAGAAAAGCCACGAACTGGTATCGCAGCAGAATTACTCAAACTCGGTAATTTATCGAACGGAAAGCCAATGAACCTTGATCAAGATGAAGTGTTGGTTTGCATGTTCAGTATGACCTGTGGTCATTGTCAAGACTCCTACAAAGAGATGTGTGCCATGAAAGATGATCCGGAGTTGCCGGAGATCTATTTGATTAACTACGGAAAGGTCAGTGAGCAACAATACTTTTTCCTTCAGGCAGGCTCAGAGGGTCATCCTCATATTAGAACGGAAGATTATACGGGTTTCAATAGACTGTTGCAGGGTAAAGGATTCCCAAGAATGATGGTTTTCAGTAAAGGGAAGGTAGTCAAAGAGTGGAACATTGATTCCTACAATAAGCAGAGTTTCATGGACTATTTTGGAATCACAGAAAAGGAGAAAGAAGGTGGTCTTAACCTGAAAAAGAAAGATGATTTAGACGACGAGTTTGGTTCAAATCCATGGGATTAAACATCATTCAACACATCTTTCAAAACTCTTACCTCACGCTTATAATCATACTGCAAATCCTCGTGTAGTTTCTTGAGTGATCGCCCTGCCTTGTCAAGTTCTCTGATAAACAGGTTGTGCAATACTTTGTTGCCGGTAATACTGGGTTCTAGCTCGGCCAGCATGCGACAAAAATGAAGTCTTAGTTCTGTCTCCGTTCCAGGTTTACCTGAAAAGCGAATGTGTTTATTCATCAGTCGATTCACTTTCCGAATCGTCTTTTTCATCCAATAGTAGGTAGAAGTATTTATCGACGTAAGTTCTTCATCGAGTAATGACTTAACCGCGTCTATATACAAGTCTTCTGAGTTTCGGTAGAATAGGAGGTAGGTGAGAATTTCTTTGTTCTCTTTTTTACGCCTCGCAAGTTGAAGAATAAGTTCCTTTAGTTCAACATCCGGTAAGACCTTGAGCTCATCTTTTATCTGTTTTAGACTGGCAGATTTCAAGATGCTAATCTAGATGAAATTGGTCGGATTTGATTACAACGATCACCTTGTTTTTAGTTTAGGATTCCTGTTTGGAGTGGAGGGGTTAGCAGGGAATCTCCGGGAATCTAACAAAGTGTCTCCATGGAGACACTTTGTTAGCCCCACAAACTCTCCCAATGTTAACAAGCATCAATCCAGCGACTTACAAACAAAAAAGCGCACGCGAATTATTCGCGTGCGCTTCAATATTCGTGCAGTGAACGTTAGCCCGCTGCTACTTCTTCGTATTCAGACATCGGCAAACAAGCGCAAACCAAGTTTCGATCTCCGTACGTGTTGTCTACACGCTGTACCGTTGGCCAGAACTTGCGTTCGCGTACCCAAGGTCTTGGGTATGCTGCCATTTCTCTGGTGTACTTGTTTGGCCAGTCTGATGCAGAAACTTCTTCTGCTGTATGTGGCGCATTTACAAGAACATTGTTGTCTTGAGCATACGTACCATTTTCAATAGCTCTGATTTCTTCACGAATCGAAAGCAAAGCATCTACAAAACGATCAAGCTCTTCTTTGCTCTCACTCTCCGTAGGTTCAACCATCAAAGTTCCAGCGATTGGGAAAGAAACCGTTGGAGCGTGATAACCGTAGTCCATCAAGCGCTTCGCAATATCTTCTACCTGAACACCAGATGTAGGCTTAAGAACACGAGTATCGATAATCATCTCGTGAGCAACTGTACCATTCTTTCCAGTGTAAAGCAGCTGGTAGTCTTTACTCAATCGCGCTTTGGTATAGTTTGCGTTCAAAATAGCTATGCGTGTAGCTTCTTTTAAACCTCGTGCACCCATCATTTTGATGTAGGCATACGAAATCAATAGGATGCTTGAGCTTCCAAATGGTGCAGCTGAGATGGCCGACATAGACTTGTCAGTTCCAATTTCAACTACTGAGTGATTTGGAAGGTAAGGCACCAAGTGTGCTGCCACACCAATTGGCCCCATTCCTGGTCCGCCACCACCGTGAGGAATACAGAATGTTTTATGTAGGTTCAGGTGACAAACATCAGCCCCTATTAGACCTGGGCTTGTCAACCCAACTTGGGCATTCATGTTTGCACCATCCATGTACACTTGACCGCCATGCTGGTGAACAATAGACGTGATGTCTTTAATGGTTTCTTCATACACTCCATTCGTTGAAGGATATGTCACCATAATACACGCTAAGTTCTCACTATGTTGCTCAGCTTTGGCTTTCAAGTCGTCTAAGTCGATATAGCCGTTGTCCAAACATTTTACTACAACCACTTTCATACCGGCCATCACAGCACTAGCTGGGTTTGTACCATGTGCAGATGACGGGATAAGCGCGATGTTTCGATGTCCTTCTCCACGATCTTTAAAGTACTGGCGAATAACCATCAATCCGGCGTATTCACCTTGAGCGCCAGAGTTTGGTTGCATACTCATACCTGCGAAACCAGTGATTTCAGCGAGGTCTGATGCTAACTCATCTATCACTTCGTAATAACCGTCAACTTGGTTGCGCGGAACAAATGGGTGAATGGCGTTAAATTCTGGCCATGTGACCGGAATCATCTCTGCAGTTGCGTTCAACTTCATGGTGCAACTACCCAATGAAATCATGGAGTGCACAAGAGATAAATCTTTATTTTCCAATCGCTTAATATAACGCAACATCTCGTGCTCGATGTGGTAGGTGTTAAACACCTCGTGAGTCATGTATTCAGATGTTCGAACAAACTTCTTGTCCCAACCAATGTTAAGGTCGCTAGCAAGTGAAGAGGCGTCAATTGATCCACCTTTAACGGCAGCAAAGCAATTTGCGATTTCTTGAACATCGCTTAGCTCTGTGGTTTCGTCTAGGGATATCCCTATGTAGTCGCTTTCGATGCGAAAGTTCATCTCTCTACTTTCCGCTTCCGATTTTACTTTGGCAATCTCATCATCAGTTAGTCCAGTGATTTTGAGTGTGTCGAAGAAAGTTGCGTTTGCTTGAGCGATTCCAAGATTTGCGAGTGCTTTATTCAATACAAGCGTTAAGCCATGTATTTTTTCAGCGATTTCTCTCAACCCTTTAGGTCCATGATAAACTCCATACATTCCCGCCATAACTGCAAGAAGTACTTGAGCCGTGCAAATGTTGGATGTAGCCTTGTCACGTTTGATGTGCTGCTCGCGAGTTTGTAGAGCCATACGCAACGCAGTTTTACCGCTTGCGTCTTTACTCACACCAATAATTCGACCAGGAATTTGTCGTTTATAACTCTCCGATGTAGCGAAATATGCCGCATGAGGACCACCAAATCCTAAAGGAACTCCAAATCGCTGGGTCGTCCCAACCACTGCATCGGCTCCCCATTCACCTGGAGGTGTTAACATTGTCAGTGAAAGTAGATCCGCAGCCACGGCGACCAATACCCCGTTGTCATGAGCATGTGCTGTGAATGCAGAATAGTCTTTAATGTCCCCGTCTTGATTCGGATACTGAACAAGTGCACCAAAATAAGACTCATCCAACTTCGCTTCAGAGAAGTCTCCGAACACTAGTTCGATACCAACCGGCTCGCTTCTGGTGTTCAATAAGTCAATTGTCTGTGGGAAGATGTTCGTATCAACAAAGAACTTGTTTGCTTCTTTGCGTTTACAGATGCTGTGGAACATTGTCATTGCTTCCGCAGCTGCAGTTCCTTCATCCAATAGAGATGCGTTCGCTAACTCCATGCCGGTAAGATCCATTACCATGGTTTGGAAGTTCAATAGCGCTTCTAATCTACCCTGAGCGATCTCAGCTTGATACGGTGTGTATTGCGTATACCATCCGGGATTCTCCGTAATGTTTCGCAGAATTACGTTTGGTGTGTGAGTATTGTAATACCCCATACCGATGTAACTCTTGTATACCTTATTTTTTGATGCCGTTTTTCTGAGATTAGATAGGAACTCTTGTTCGCTTACTGCTTCAGAGATATTTAATTCACCGTTTAAACGGATGTTTTCAGGTATCGTCTTGTCGATTAGTTCATCAAGACTGCTAACCCCGATTTCCGCCAACATTGCTTTTTGGTCTTCCATTGAAGGACCGTTGTGACGGTGTTTGAAAAATTCGATTTGGTGTACGTTTAATGCCATCGCGTTGTGCCTTAAATTGAGTCGCAAAAATACTTTAATCCCACGTAAAAAAACCGTTGTAGCGGGTTAGTTCACAACCTATAATAAGTGGCTGATATTTAGTTTGTTGAGTCGGATTTTGCAGCTGCTTCAAGAATGGATTTTAGTTTGGGGTTTCGCTCCGACTGCTCGGTTAGGGCATCAGCAACCATTCTGCTGATTCTCTGGTATTCCGGCTCGAGTGCATGAATGCCTGCAGCAAGTTTTCTTGAGAACTCTAAATTGGCTTTTGCATCAGACATTTCCTTGGCATAATAGGTTTTGAAATCGTCCTTTGAGAGCTTACCTTTCTCGGTGTCTGTGCGCAAATCGTTAGACTGTTTTTGCAAAGCCTTTAATTCATCGTAAACCTTAGGGTATTGGCTGATGAAATTTCGGTAAGTCTTTAGAATGCCTTTGTATTTTGTAAGGTTGTTACCAAACTCGAGCGTCATGGTATCGGTGTAGTAGTTTCGAACCAATCGGAAATGCTCTGCAATCAACTTCTCGCGAATGCCAATCGTTTTGAAATCTATCTCCAAAACTTTCTCGTTTGCGTCTAAGGCAGCGTCTAAACTGTCTAGTCGTATGGTGTACTCCTCATCTACAGAATTACAACCGGTAAAAACAGTAATGTTAAAGCTTAATAAACAAGTGATTAAAACAGCAATCCAGAGGTTAATTGTCTTCGTCATATTTTTGTCTTAGATTCCGTGTTCAACAATGGCTTCAGGGGGCTCAAAAGTAAAAAAAATTAAACGCTTCCTTTTCTTAAAGGATGTTCTAGTCATCGCAGTTTCTGCATTCGGTGGCCCCTCAATGCACATGGCGTTGTTTGAAAAACGCATGGTGCATAAAAAAGGTTATTTGACAACGGAAGAATTACTGGAACTTTACTCTTTGGCTCAAATGCTACCCGGCCCATCAAGTACTCAAACCATCACATCGATGGGATACAAATTTGGAGGACCATTACTAGCATTTCTTACCTTAATGGTTTGGATTCTGCCTGCTTTTGTAGTGATGAGTTTGTGTTCTTTCCTGTTTGTGCGTTTGGATATGGAAACGACCACAAAAATGTTCCGATACATCGAGCCGCTAGCGGTCGCTTTTGTGGCCACGGCCGGGATCCGAATGGCTAAACAGGTAAGCAAAGGAAGCTTGCGCCAGATTCTCATGGCTATGGCATTCATTGTAGTTGCATTGCTCAGGCACCCGCTGGAGCAATATGTGAAAACACCTTGGATGTTTCCAGTCGTGTTAATTGGCGGCGGTGTAATCAGTTATTTCTTGAGCAAGCAAGACGAGGAGATTGTTCGGAATGAGCAGGAAATGAAAAAGAAAATAGTGATGAAATGGTTTTACCCAATTGTGTTTGGGGTAATCTTCATCGCAGCAGCATTGTTGGTTCGGTTTACAGACAATAGGCTGTTTATCTTATTCGAGAATACCTATCGGTTTGGTAGCCTAGTGTTTGGAGGAGGGAATGTTCTTGTTCCTATGATGTACGACCAGTTTGTGCAATATCAAGATTGGATTCAACCTCAAGAATTTCTGGCCGGGATCGGTTTAAATCAAGCTGTACCCGGGCCAATATTTACCATAGCTACGTTTAGCGGAGGTTTGGTCATGCGCGAGTTTGGTGAAGTGAGTCAGTTGCTCGGTTGCCTAGTTGGTTCCATAGGTATTTTTCTACCCGGGACCTTGATGATTTTCTTTGTCTACCCGATGTGGGACAGCATCAAAAACTATAAAATCATTAGACGTTCTTTGGATGGAGTGATTGCGGTATCTGCGGGACTTGTGCTCGCGGCAGGATATTTACTGTTTTTGCCTGTAGGCTTTAAATGGAAAGAAGCTGGATCCTTCCATTATACCAACTTGCAAAGCGGCGATTTTGTGAACTATTTTAACATTCTTTTAGTTATCTTATTGTCTGTTTTACTCACGAAAATCAAAATCCCAACTCCGGTGTGGGTAATACTATCTATCTTAGCAGGTATCATTTTCTAGGTTAAAACGTATACCTATAAAAGACTATGAAAAAATACATCGTTACACTCCTTGCAATCGTGTTTGCCAGCCAAGCTATTCAAGCTCAAGAACAGGATACATCTGCCAACGAAAAACTGGTTCAGTTTTCGGGTGTAGTGATGACCAGTGATAGTCTTATTGGTATTCCATATGTAAGTGTTGTAATCCGGCGAACCAAGATGGGAACCTACAGTAACTTCGATGGATACTTCACTTTTGTAGCGGAGAAAGGGGACACCATAGACTTCTCGTGTATCGGCTTTCGAAAGTCGTATTACGTGATTCCGGATACACTTCATTCACAGAAGTACTCCATGATTAAGCTAATGACCGAGGATACTGTGTTCTTAGATTACACGGAGATAAATGCATTGCCAAAGCGGGATATGTTCGACTACTATTTCGTTAATGCTGATATACCGGACGACGATATGGAGCGTGCTCGTAAGAACTTGGAACGCGAGCGGCTAAAGGAAGAAAGCGAAGAGCTCAGACCTGATGGTGCTGAAGCAGGAAAGTATCACCTGGCGCAACAAGCTAGAGCGTATTACTCTGCTGGTCAGCTTGCACCAAATAACTTACTCAACCCACTTGCATGGGCTCAGTTTTTCGAAGCCTGGAAGCGTGGTGACTTCAAACGAGAAAAGAAAATTACCGGAGACGAGTAGACTTAATTGATATTAAGCTGCTGTTTTACCCAAGACTTGCCCCATTCTGTTTTTTCTTCTTCACTCCAAAGTTCCGGGTAGAAGATTCGTTTTTGAAAACGTGGCGGTAAATACTTTTGCCAATTCGTTCCTCCTGTGGCCTCAATGTCTTGAGGATTACGGTGTAAATACTTTACAGCGGTCTTGTAGTGTGCAAGTGGCCAGTTAACATTTACATTCAGGTCAAGGTTTCTGAGCTGATCTATCAACTCTTGGTTTGCTTGTTCGTCTTTCGTAAAGTGTTTAAATCGTGCCCATACGTTGCTGTCTTTGTAATCAACAGCCATTTGCAGTAAGCGCTCGTTGTACTTTTTCTCAAACTGCATAAGCGTTAGCGTTTTCTCTCCGGTTGAAAGTACCGTAGCTCCCGCTTGCCAGTATATGTGCTTGTACATTTCTTCAATGTCCGACTTGCGGTTAAATTGGTCTCTGTAGTCCTTGCCTACTAGATTTATGAAATCAGTGGATGCGATTTCTACCATTCTGTACTGGGCAGACTGAAAGCCTGAAGCCGGAAGCAAAGCCATCCGAAACTCCAAGAATTGCTGTTGTTCCATTCCCTCACTCATCACTGTAAACGAGTCGGTTAGAATGATGAAGTACCGATTGATTCGCTTGAGCTTCTCAAACAGGTATTCCGGTGTTAAGTCTACTTGATTTGAGATTTGCTCTAACTCATGCAGAATCATTTTGAAGTACAACTCCGTAACCTGGTGATACATAATAAATATGTGCTCATCCGGTATGGGTGTTTTTGGTTTTTGCAGCGTGAGCAAGGTGTCTAAATGGATGTAGTCCCAATACGGCACATAGTCTTCATACAGCCGCCCTTCAAGGTAGCTGGCTAAGTCTTGTCCCATTCTTTTGTACTTCTCCTCAAGCTTGAGAACAAGTTCTTCAATATTCTTGTCTAAACTGCTCATATAAATGGCGTTTCAAATTCTTTGAAACTTTTGTAATGCTTGTCTTTGTCAGATAGTTGAACGTCATCAAGTTCCCATTCGATGTCCAAACTTGGGTCGTTGTACATTAACCCACCTTCTGATTCCGGATGGTAAACATCGGTGCATTTGTAACTGAATATGGTATGGTCTTCCAACGTGCAGAATCCATGGGCGAAACCTGGTGGAATCCAGAGCATGGTCTTGTTCTCTGCCGACAAGATGATGCTCAGGTGCTGTCCGTAAGTCTTGCTGTTTTTGCGGATATCAACCACGGTATCTTGAACCGATCCGGTAATAACTCGTACCAGCTTGCCTTGATCGTGTGGTGGTTTCTGGAAGTGCAGTCCACGAAGAACTCCACGGTTTGATAAGGATTGATTGTCCTGAACAAAGTCGAGATTTAAACCGGCAGCTTCGAACAGTGGTTTGCTGTAACTTTCAAAAAAATAGCCCCTGTGGTCGCCAAAAACTCTTGGTTCAATAACCGTTAGGCCTTCTATATGTGTATTCTTGAATTCCAATGCAATGTGGTAGACGCAAATTTGTAAAACTTTCTTGGATAATGTTGATAATAATGGAGGATTTTCGGCACTTTCAAGGAGTGCCGAATTAATTTTGAATGATGCATCAAGACCAGAATCTCGATTATCTCAAAGGACTGAATGAGCCTCAGAGACAGGCTGTTCTGCAAACTGATGGGCCAGTAATGATCGTAGCCGGCGCAGGGTCTGGTAAAACACGTGTGCTTACCTATCGTATCGCACACATGATTGCATCGGGGATAGATCCGTTCAATATTCTGGCGCTGACCTTTACCAATAAGGCAGCCAAAGAGATGCGTAAACGAATCGAGTCTGTGGTTGGGGCTGAAGCGCGAAACATTTGGATGGGTACTTTTCACTCCATCTTTGCCAAGATCCTTCGTTTTGAAGCAGACAAGATCGGCTATCCTTCAAACTTTACGATTTACGATACAGACGACTCAAAAAGTCTGCTTAAGTCGATAGTCAAAGAGTTGAAGCTCGACGATAAGGTGTACAAGCCTAATGTGATTCTGAATCGAATCAGTGCAGCCAAGAACAGTTTGATTACATACAAGATGTATCAGAATCAAGACGAGCTTAAGAGCTATGATTCGGTTAGTGGTCGACCGGAGATTGCCAAGATATATAGCATTTATGCAAAACGCTGTTTCCAGGCTGGTGCAATGGATTTTGATGATTTGTTGCTCAAGACTTTCGAGCTATTCACAAAACATGTGGATGCATTGAATAAATATCAGCATAAGTTCAAATATGTCATGGTAGATGAGTATCAGGATACCAACCACTGCCAATACATGATTATTAAGAAACTCGCTGCGGTGCACGAGAATATATGCGTGGTGGGCGATGATGCGCAGAGTATTTATTCGTTTCGAGGGGCTACGATTCGCAACATCCTGAATTTTGAGAAAGACTACCCGGATTTAAAAGTCTTTAAGCTTGAGCAAAATTATAGATCAACCCAAACCATCGTAAATGCGGCCGGATCTATTATCGCCAACAATAAGGATCAGCTTGAAAAGAAGGTTTGGACTTCAAATCAACTTGGCGATAAGATTAAGGTGATGCGTGCGGTAACCGATAACGAAGAGGGTCGGCAAATCGCTCAATCCATATTTGAAGAAAAAATGCAGTCGCAATCACCAAATAGTGATTTCGCCATTTTGTATCGAACCAATGCGCAATCGAGAAGTTTGGAAGAAGCCTTGCGCAAACTGAACATTCCGTATCGAATTTACGGCGGCTTGTCGTTCTATCAGCGCAAGGAGATAAAGGATTTGCTGGCATATCTTCGACTCACCGTAAATCATAAGGATGAAGAGAGTTTAAAACG
>Ga0181589_10004819_pt1 | contig 10780 bp, 9 predicted proteins | sample 071ome_25_FD_132444 | JGI IMG/M metagenome (GOLD analysis project Ga0181589, IMG submission 132444) | Coastal salt marsh microbial communities from the Groves Creek Marsh, Skidaway Island, Georgia - 071410BT metaG (megahit assembly) | ecosystem: Environmental > Aquatic > Marine > Intertidal zone... | reverse complement strand
GATGACGGTACTGTGGTACAAATATCCATTTGCAGAAGCTGTGAAGGAAAAATAAAGTCTCCCCAATGTTGTGGTACAGACATGAGTTGTTCCCTTTAAAAAGGTATGAACTTCTTCAAATGACATAAAGAAACTACGGAAAAAATTGCCCGTAAAATGGGATGGTATACAGTTCTTTGGATTGCTTTTATTAAAGGGGTAATACTCGCTGATTCTGGTTTATTTTTTAAAATAAATCCAGGATTCCTATCCCATAATCGACTGGACCTTCATCGCCAGTCCCATATCTCCTGAAATTTTGATCTGCCCTCCCATAACAGCCATCATGGGGTTGATGTCACCGTCTCTAAGTTTCTGAAGAACCTCTGCTGTAAGACTTATGGTACAGTCTGCCTCTGCATCAGATGCTGAAACCGTATTGGTAGTGCCTGTTCCATCGATCAGTATTCCCACACCATCGACCTCAAATTTTAGTTTACCTCCTATAGGTTCTGCGTTTGAGGCTCTTTGCTCAAACTGTGAAAGCATATTTTCTAAGCTCATTTTCTTGTTTTTTCCAAAAGTAGAAATAAAAAATGACACCATGTCATTTTTTTAATTAGTTTAGACAAACAAAAGTAATCGCAATGAAGTATCGACTTAAAAAAGTAGCTGTTTTAGGATCAGGAGTAATGGGTTCTGGGATAGCCTGTCATTTAGCAAACGTGGGAATGGACGTTTTGCTGTTGGATCTGGTTCCTACAGGAGCAAAAAAAGACAAGGCTTCACGAAATGTACTGGTAAACACAGCCCTTCAAAACGCCATAAAGTCAAAGCCTGCTCCTTTGTATGAAAAGACTTTTGCAAAGAGAATAAAAACAGGCAACTTCGAGGACGATTTTGAAAAGATAAGTCAAGCGGACTGGATCATAGAGGTAGTTGTTGAACGTTTGGACATTAAAAAACAACTTCTAGAAAAAGTAGATCAGTACCGTAAAAAAGGAAGTTTGGTGAGTTCCAATACTTCAAGTATCCCGATAAACCTACTTGCTGATTCTTGCACTTCTGATTTTCAAGCCCATTTTTGTGGGACACATTTTTTTAATCCAGCTCGTTATTTACGTTTGTTGGAAATTATTCCCACTCCAGCTACCAGTCCAGAGGTAACCGATTTTTTTATTGAGTTTGGAAAAGTGATTTTAGGAAAGCAAACCGTATTGTGTAAGGACACGCCTGCTTTTATTGGAAACCGAATAGGTGTGATGTCTGGAACAGAAATTACTTTACTGACAGAACAGTATCAATTTAAAATAGAGGAAGTAGACGCAATGACGGGTAGTTTGATCGGCCGACCAAATACCGCTAGTTTTCGACTCCAAGATTTGGTAGGATTGGACACAGGCGATAATGTGAGTCGTTTTGTAATGGAAAATGTCCAAGGAGACGAATACATCGACCGTCTAAAAGATCGTCCAGAGCCCAAATTCATGCGTTTTCTTTTGGACAATAATTTTTTAGGAAACAAAACGGGTAAAGGCTTTTATGAAAAAACCAATCAAAAAGATGCAAATGGAAAAACGATCATCAACGCCTTAAATTTAGAAACCCTACAGTATGAACCCGCCATACGACCTAAAATGGAAGTCGTTAAAACGGCAAAAGGTATGGGGCTGATGCATAAACGCTTACAGTACCTTGTGGAGGGCGATTCCAAAGAACAGCTCTTTTTTGCGGACTATTTTGGAGGGCTTTTTGCTTATGCCGCTGCACGTGTTCCCGAAATATCCGATCAGTACTATCCCATAGACGATGCCCTACGAACGGGTTATGTTTGGGATTACGGACCTTTTGAATATTGGGACTTAATTGGACTAGAAAAAGGAATTGAACTCATCCAAAGAAAAAAGGAGACCCTGCCTCAGTGGATTGAAGGTTTAAAAGCAGCGGGAGGAAAAAGCTTTTACAAATTTGAAAAAGGAGTTAAAAAATATTTTAACATTCAGTCGAAAACCTACGAACCCCTACCCGGAACCGAAGCCTTCATCCTTTTGGACAGCTACCGCGAACAAAAACCCGTCCTTAAAAACAGCGAATGTACCGTTCACGATATCGGAGACGGGGTGTTGTGTTTGGAATTCACCAGCAAGAGTAATGCCATTGGTGAGGGCATAGGGAAAGCACTAAATGAAGTCCTTCAGCTCGCAGAAGAAGAGGGTTGGAACGGATTGGTAATCGGAAATAATGCCAAGCAGTTTTCTGTAGGAGCCAATTTGATGAACATCGGAATATTTGCCATGCAAAAGCAGTTTGATGTTTTGGAGCAATTTGTGGCCGATTTTCAACAAATAAACATGAGAATACGAACCTCAAAAGTGCCTGTGGTTGTCGCTACTCAGGGTTATGTCTTTGGTGGAGGATGTGAAATTTCCATGCATTGTGATGCGGGAATCTACGCTGCAGAATCCTACATTGGACTGGTAGAGGTAGGTGTAGGGCTTTTACCTGGAGGAGGAGGTACAAAAGAGTTTGCCTTGCGAGCTTCTGATGACTTTTTTGAAGGCGATGTACAAAACCCTACACTCATCAACTACTTTAAGTCCATTGCGACCGCAGCAGTCTCTACTTCTGCTTACGAAGCCTATGACTTGGGTTATCTCAAAAAAGACCGCGATCTTGTTTGCGTCAACACTCCTATGAATATCGGTAAAGCCAAAGAAAAAGTTCTGGAACTGGCTACCCATTATATACCACCTTCTGCTAGAGAAGACATACACGTTTTGGGAAGAGGAGGAATGAGTGTCTTATACTCCGCCATAAACGAATTTCGTTTGGGAGAATACATGTCGGATTACGATGTGGAAATTGCCCGGAAAATCGCTTATGTCATTTGTGGTGGCGACTTGACCGCACCTCAGCAAGTAAGTGAACACTACCTTTTGGATATCGAACGGGAAGGTTTTATGAGTTTACTTGGAAATCAAAAAACCCTAGATCGCATTCAATACCTACTGATGAACAATAAACCCCTAAGAAACTAAACTATGGAAGCGTATATTATTAAAGGATACCGATCTGCTGTTGGAAAAGCAACGAAGGGAGGGTTTAAAAACTACCGATCAGATGATTTAGCTATACAGGTCATTCAACACCTGATGCAAGCCGTTCCTCAAATTGATCCCAAACGGGTAGATGATGTCATAGTGGGTTGTGCCAACCCTGAGGGGGAACAAGGTTTACAGGTAGGACGTTTGATTTCTGCACGTGCTTTGGGAAAAGAAGTTGCGGGAATTACAATCAATCGTTATTGTGCTTCAGGTCTTGAGGCAATTGCACAGGCAGTTGCAAAAATCAAAGCGGGTTTTGGTGACATCTATTTGGCTGGTGGTGCAGAAAGCATGAGTATGATTCCCATGACCGGGTACAAGCTGGCTCCCAGTTATCAGGCCAATATGGAAAACATCAACTATCACGTGAGTATGGGACATACGGCAGAGGCTATAGCAATAAAATACGGCATAAGCCGCGAGGACGCAGATGTATTTTCCTACCATTCACATAAAAAAGCGGCAGCAGCGATAGATTATGGGGCTTTTAAGGAGCAAATTGTTCCTGTAGAGGTAGAAGAAGTCTATGTTGAAAACGACCAAAGGAAAACTAAAAAACACATCGTGGAAACTGATGAAGGGGTGCGTAGGGACACGACAGTAGAAGGGCTTTCCAAGCTGAGAGCAGTCTTTAAAAAAGGAGGTGTTGTCACTGCTGGGAATGCCTCTCAAACTTCAGACGGAGCTGCTTTTACTTTAGTAGTGAGCGAAGCAGTGGTCAAAGAACTGAATTTAGAGCCCATTGCTCGTTTGGCAGCTTGTGCTGTAGGGGGAGTGGACCCCTTGTATATGGGTATCGGCCCCTGTGTTGCCATTCCAAAAGCATTAAAACAGGCCGGTTTACAGCTTGCGGATATCGAACAAACAGAGTTGAACGAAGCCTTTGCCGTTCAAGCACTAGCAGTCATTCAAGAAGCGGGTCTCAACCCAGAGACGGTAAACGTAAACGGAGGTGCCATTGCCCTAGGACACCCCTTGGGATGCACAGGAGCCAAGCTGAGCATACAGCTTATGGAAGAGATGAAAAAAAGAAACCAACGCTATGGTATGGTCACTGCCTGTGTAGGGGGAGGACAAGGAATAGCAGGAATCATCGAACGCTTGTAGGGTGAAAGAAGCGGTAAAAGTTGTAGGCAAAAGAGAAACCCAAAAAGAGCAAGTTCGCAATCGCCTCCTAAAAGAAGGACTGGAATTGTTTTCTACCGTAGGTTTGGAAAAAACTACGGTAGCAGATATAGTAGAAAAAAGTGCTATTGCCCGTGGAACTTTCTACAACTATTTTCCCGATACCCAGTCCCTATTCAATGCCTTAATTGACGAGCTCAACCAAAAGGTGAAAACTGCCATTCAGCACACCCGAAGAGAGAGTAAAACGGTATACGACTACCTCTACGGTACTTTTAAGGGGTATTTTAATCTGATCAGTAGTCCGCAAATGATTCAATTTCACATCTTAAATCAAGCCCATATTCGACAGAGTTCCTACCAAAGTGACATCATTAAAACCATTGTTAAAAACTTAAATAGAGATTTAAAATCCGATTTAAAAGTCAACTCCTTTTCCGAAAAATATGAGTTTTTACTGCTCAGTTTTATGTTGGTCGGCGCCCCTCCAGAATTGTTTTTGGCAACCCATACTTCAGACATCAACCTAAGCAGCGACCAATTGGCAACCTTTTTAGCTAAATTATTCCATAAGGTATTGATGGAGTGATTTTATTTTGAGCTAAATTATTTGCTTTTTTCTTATTGATTCAAGACAATTTTTAAGATTTAGGATCTCTTTCATCCTCCCAAATCAATTTTTCATCTTTTCGGAGATCAAAAAAGTCAGTACATCTTCCATCTCCTCTTCCTGTGATTCCTCCATCTGGATGACAAACAAGGGTACAATTGCTGTCGTAGAGTTCACTAAACACATCGCAACAATAGGAGGGGATAAAATAGACGGTTTGGTTTTGATAGGTATATTGATAGACTTTTGCAGGGGGGTTGCGAACGGCTTCGTTTTTTATGGTGTTGATTTTTTGGCGAATACAGTTAGGTAGGGTTGTTTCCAGACTCGTTTTGGAGCAGGTGCAACTGAGCAACGCGATAAGAACTAGGGCGCAACTGCGCATTACAATTTTTTAACGACATAAGTAACCATCCCCCAAATGATGAGTTCGTTTTCTTCGGTTACTTTGATGGGTTTGTATTTTTTATTTTCCGGCATCAGGTAGACACAATTTTTTTCTACTTTGAGTCGTTTTACGGTAAACTCCCCGTCGATAAAACAAACGGCTATCTTATTGTCTTTGGGTTCCAAACTCCGGTCGATGACCAACAGGTCCCCGTCCTCCAGTCCTGCCCCTAGCATGGATTCACCGGAAACGCGAGCGTAAAAGGTTGCCTCCTCATTGCGCACCACCTCTTGATCAATACTGATTCTCAGTTCTTTAAAATCATCTGCGGGAGAAGGAAAACCGGCGGAAACACCCTCCTGTGCGAGATGCAGCTGTTTCGGTGTTTCTTGATTGGGATGAAAAAAGACGAGTTTTTGTTTTTTCACACGTTTAAATTTTAGTATTTATTTCCTCTTGTGAATGCATTTTCAAAATGAGTTAATGTTCGTTTTACCTCTTTAAATTGTTTGTTTCATCAAATCTATTTTACGGTAATCACTTCTTTGAGTTCTGTGGTAAAGCGTTTTGATAAGTGTTCTTGTTTCATTTTCCAGGTGCGATTCAGGTCTTGGTTGGCGAGTTTGATTTGGTGTGGGCCAAAGCGTTTGTGAATTTGGTCTAGACTTTGCATGAGTGCAAGGTGTTTTCCGTTGTTGTTTTGGAATAAGCTAAGTTGGCGCTCGCCGGTGGGTACGAGTCCCATAAGCATCACTCCCGCCTTTTTATAGGCAATACCTTCTTTAAAAAGTGTGCGTAGTCCCATAACGGCGTATTTACTCAGTACAATACTAGAATCTGTAGCGTAGGGTAAAGAAAGCACACGACTGTTGCGATAAGGCAGGACTCCTTTTTTATGTGGATCGCTTCGTACAAAGACCAACAGTGCGTGACAACTGCTTTGTTGCTTTCGCATTTTTTCAGCACAGCTTGTTGCAAAAGTAGAAACTCGTTCTTCTAATTCTGAAAAGGTACTGAGGGTTCCTTCGAAGCTGCGTGTAGTTGCAATACCTTTTTTTGGTGGTTGGATTTCCTCCAGTTGAATGGCTGGAATCCCGATCAGGTCTTTTTTAAGTCGCAGCCCCAGTACACTCATGTGCTTGCGTATCCAGTCGTCAGGAAGTAGGGTAAAATCCCGAGCAGTGGTAACACCCAGTGTCTCCAAACGCTGACGGTGCTGCCGCCCTATACCCCATACGTCACCAATCTGGGTCCATTTCAGGGCTTTGATGCGCTTTTCTTCGGTATCGATACAATAAACTCCATCTGTCTTTTGAGCGAATTTTTTAGCGATTTTATTCGCAATTTTTGCCAGTGCTTTAGTAGGGGCTATTCCTATTGAAACGGGAATACCTGTCCATTGGCGTACTTGTTTTCGCATGCGATGTCCCTCTTGTTCTAAATCAAAAAAATCAAATCCTTTAAACTGCAGAAAAGCTTCGTCTATACTGTACACCTCCACATGGGGGGTGTACTGTTCCAAAATTTGCATGACTCGGCTGCTCATGTCACCATAGAGTGGGTAGTTGGAAGAAAACACTTTGATTCCCTGTTTTTTGAATTGTGCTTCGTACTGAAAAGCAGGTGCTCCCATAGGGATTCCCAAGGCTTTGGCCTCGTTGCTACGCGCAATGACACAACCGTCGTTATTGGAGAGAATCACCACAGGCTTGCCCTCCCATTGCGGCTGAAAAACACGCTCGCAAGAGGCGTAAAAATTGTTACAATCTACCAATGCAAACATGGCGAAAAGGTATTAAAATGTTCGCTCTTATAAAATAGCTTGTTCCTAAAAAAAGAGCAGCTTGTTTTAATTTTTATTACAAGGAAAAAAAGAGCATTTAAAACAGCGTATTTTTTCACAAATGATAAGGCACTTTAGGCAAAAGTTGTACTTTTGATTTAGATTTTTGTACTGACCTGACTACATGGATAATTATTCGTTTTTAAACGCGGCTCACACCGCTTATTTCGCAGAATTATACGACCAATATTTACAGCACCCTGATAGTGTAGAGCCCAGTTGGAGGGCTTTTTTTCAAGGATTTAATTTTGGATTAGAAAGGGGTCACAACGGAGAACAATTTGCTTCGGGAGGAGGAGTGGAAACGGAAATCCCAGATCAGTTACAGAAAGAATTTCGAGTGGTAAAGTTGATCGACGGTTATCGTACCAGAGGGCATTTGTTTACCAAAACCAATCCCGTTCGTGAACGACGTAAGTACACACCTACTCTGGATATTGAAAATTTTGGGTTGAGTCAAGCGGATTTAACTACGGTTTTCAACGCGGGAGAAATAATGGGAATAGGTCCCAGTACCCTGCAAGTGATCATAGAACATTTACAGCGTATCTACTGTGATTCTATTGGGGTAGAATATATGTACATCCGCAATCCAGAAAAGGTAAATTGGATTCAAAAGCGATTGAATGTCAACGACAACCATCCCAATTTTTCTGAAGAACAAAAGAAACACATACTCAAAAAGCTTAATCAAGCCGTTAGCTTTGAAAATTTCTTGCATACCAAATACGTAGGGCAAAAGCGCTTTTCTTTGGAGGGAGGAGAATCGTTAATTCCTGCCTTGGATGCCGTTATCGAGTCTGCTGCCAATCAAGGGGTAGAAGAGTTTGTTATGGGAATGGCACACCGAGGACGTCTGAATACGCTAGCCAATATTTTCGGAAAGTCTACCCAAGATATTTTTAATGAGTTTGACGGCAAAGACTATGAAGAGGTTGTTTTTGATGGAGATGTGAAATACCATCTTGGCTGGACCTCACAGCGGGTTACGGATACCGGAAAACAAATTAACATGAATATAGCACCCAACCCATCCCACTTGGAAACGGTAGGTGCCGTTGTGGAAGGAATAAGCCGTGCTAAGCTGGAAAACAAATTTAAAGGGGATACCAACAAGGTATTACCCATTGTTGTTCATGGCGACGCTGCCATTGCAGGACAAGGACTTCCTTACGAAATCGTTCAAATGGCGAAATTAAAAGGGTACTCTACAGGAGGAACAATCCATATTGTAGTCAACAATCAAATCGGGTTTACCACCAATTACCTCGATGCCCGATCCAGTACCTACTGTACGGATGTTGCCAAGGTTACCCTCTCGCCCGTTTTGCATGTCAATGCAGACGATGCAGAGGCAGTGGTACACGCTACCTTATTTGCATTAGATTTTAGGATGCACTTTGGTCAGGATGTTTTTATTGACCTACTGGGCTACAGAAAATACGGTCACAATGAGGGAGACGAACCTCGTTTTACACAACCCAAACTCTACAGTGCTATTGCGAAACACAGCAACCCGAGAGACATTTACGCTCAGCAGCTCAAATTTTCTGGTTTGATCGACGATGCCTATGTCAAAAAGTTGGAGGATGAATACAAAGCGGGTTTAGAAGATAGTTTAGAAGGATCTCGTAAAATTGAAAATACCGTCATCACACCCTTCATGGAAGACGAGTGGAAAGAGTTCAGTCGAGTAGAGGAGACAACAATGTTACAAGCTGTAAAAACTTCGGTTTCTAAACAAATGCTTGATCAGACTGCAAAAGGAATTACTGAACTTCCCCAAGGCACAAGCTTTTTAAGAAAAATAGAGCGCTTAGTTGCAGATCGCAAAGCCATGTATTTTGATCGGGATTCTTTAGACTGGGCCATGGGAGAGCTTCTGGCATATGGCACCCTTCTTCAAGAAGGTTTTAACGTACGACTTTCAGGTCAGGATGTAGAACGCGGAACCTTTTCTCATCGACATGCTGTTATAAAAGCGGTCAATACGGAGGAAGAAATGGTCTTACTCAACCACATCAACCCATCAAAACAAGGACGCTTTAGCGTATACAACTCACCACTTTCTGAATACGGTGTTTTGGGTTTTGATTACGGTTATGCCATGGCGAGTCCGAACACACTGACCTTGTGGGAAGCTCAATTTGGAGACTTTTCCAACGGAGCGCAAATCATGTTGGATCAATACCTCTCCTCAGCAGAAGACAAATGGAAGATTCAAAATGGGATCGTTCTGCTGCTTCCTCACGGATACGAAGGACAAGGTGCAGAACATTCCTCGGCACGAATGGAACGCTACTTACAGTTGTGTGCCAAGGACAATATGTTTGTGGCAAACTGTACTACCCCTGCCAATATGTTTCATTTGTTGCGCAGACAGATGAAAACCAATTACCGCAAACCCCTGGTTGTGTTTACTCCAAAGAGTTTGTTGCGTCATCCGCTGGCAGTCTCTCCAAAGGAAGATTTTCTCGAAGGGGGCTTCCAGCCTTTGCTTGCAGATCCTTTGGTACAACCCAAGGAAGCGACCTCATTGGTCTTTTGTTCGGGTAAATTTTATTACGATTTGCTTAAAGCAAGAGAAGAAAAAAACAGAATGGATGTGGCTTTGGTGCGTTTGGAACAGTTGTTTCCTCTTCCAGTAAAAGAGATTGAGGAACAGCTTCGTGCTTACAGCTCAGTAAAAGACATTGTATGGGCGCAGGAGGAACCCAGAAACATGGGTGCTTGGAGCTTTTTATTGCTGCAATTACCACATGCTTCTCAATTCAGACCCGCTACAAGGAGATATTATGGTGCTCCCGCTGCAGGTAGTGCAGTGCGTTTTCAAAGAAGACACCAGCAGGTGATCGATTACGTTTTCGATCCCACTCAAGATAATTTTAAACAGAAAACTAAGAAATAGATCATGATTTTAGAAATGAAAGTTCCTTCACCGGGAGAATCCATTACAGAAGTTGAAATCGCCCAGTGGTTGGTATCAGATGGGGATTATGTGGAAAAGGATCAAGCCATAGCCGAAGTCGATTCTGACAAAGCAACTCTCGAATTACCGGCAGAGGTATCAGGAACAATTACCTTAAAGGCAGAAGAAGGCGATGCGGTGGCAGTGGGCGCTGTCGTTTGTTTAATAGATACAGAAGGGAAAGGTACCGCAACAGTAAAGACTGAGGAGACTGCCCCTGCAGCAGCTGCTTCTGTAGCTACGCCTGAGACTCCTGCAGCACAAGAAAGCAGTTATGCTGCCCAAACTCCTTCACCTGCAGCACGAAAAATCATGAGTGAAAAGGGAATCGCCCCCAGCGAAATTAAAGGAACTGGAAAGGGAGGCAGAATAACCAAAAACGATGCAGTAAAAGCGGTACCATCTATGGGAACACAGCCCGATTGGGGAGCGCGTGATCAGAAGCGATCCAAGCTTTCAATGCTCAGAAGACGTGTTGCTGAACGTTTGGTAGAAGCGAAAAATGAAACGGCCATGTTGACAACTTTCAACGAGGTAGACCTATCTGCAGTGTTTAAAGTACGCAATGAAAACAAAGATGCTTTTAATTCAAAACACGGGGTAAAACTCGGTTTTATGAGTTTCTTTACAAAAGCCGTGGTACGTGCACTTCAACTGTATCCTGATGTTAACTCCATGATGGACGGAGATTATAAAATTGCTTACGACTATTGTGATATCAGTGTGGCAGTATCTGGTCCAAAGGGATTAATGGTGCCTGTAG
>Ga0181589_10004818_pt1 | contig 10782 bp, 5 predicted proteins | sample 071ome_25_FD_132444 | JGI IMG/M metagenome (GOLD analysis project Ga0181589, IMG submission 132444) | Coastal salt marsh microbial communities from the Groves Creek Marsh, Skidaway Island, Georgia - 071410BT metaG (megahit assembly) | ecosystem: Environmental > Aquatic > Marine > Intertidal zone... | reverse complement strand
CGGTGAGGATATCGTTCTGCGCCCAGTTATGCGGTACCAGTTCCCAGCCGCGTTCATTGACCGCGTCGATCACCCGGCGCCGTTCTACCGCCATCATGGCGTTCATGGTGCAGGAAGCCGGCACGCCCGCCTTGTCGAGCGCATCGATAACCCGCCAGACCCCGACCCGCTGGCCATATTCGCGCCAGGTCCAATTGACATAATCCGGCACATTGCCGGGCAGGGGAAAGGGAATGCTGGCCGGACCGCCGGGATAGAGCGGCGCGGTCTGGTCGCGCGTGAGCCACCAATATTCCAGATTGATGGTAATGATGACGGCGAGGCGCTTGCCACCGGGCCATGTCAGGTTTTCGCGATCCGGCAACGCGGAAAAATCATACTCCATCGGCGGGCTTGCCTTTCAACAATCATTCCGTCGAAAGAGAGTAATCCCGACGGCGCCGATACGCCAACCGGGGTCGGGTCAACCGCCGATCATCGCGCGCATATGCCGGTTCACCACCATCAACATGGCGAGATCGACAGGCGTCGCCGATTTCAGGTCGTTCACGAGCTGGCGCACGCGGTCGAATTCATGACGATTGGCCTCTATCCACGCATCGACCAGCATTTCCGCCACATCCGCATCGCCCGCATCGTCGATGACTCGTGTCGTCAGGGCGGTCTGGCAGGCAAACAGATCGTCGACCAAACCGTCGACCGCGGCGTTGCGCCATTCATCGCCATCGGCCAACCCCTGCGCAGAGCGGCGCAGCCAATCGAAGCCGAACTTCGCGCCAAGCCCGTAATAGACCCGGGCGACGGCGAGAAGGTCATGCCCGGCGGTCGCCGCGATCCGGACGATGTCGCAGGCCGGCGCCATCGAATCCAGATTTGCGATATGCTGCGCCAGCGCCTCCGGCGTCTTCTTTTCGGCAAAGGCGCGGGCCTTGCGATTGCGCGCGTCGGCCAGTTCCTTGCTGAGTATCTTGTCCAGCTGGTCTCCCAACCGGGTGATCGGCTCGCAATAAGACGCAACCACGTCGTTGATCGCCGCCGAGGCGGGCGCATGACGCAGGAACCACAATGTGCCGCGTTCGACCAACCGCAAAATTTCCAGATGCATTTCGGTCTGGGTCTCGGCGGGCACCGAATTATCAAGCGATTCCACCCCGTTCCAGAACTTCGCGACACCGAATACCTGGCGGCAGATCAGATAGGCGCGTGCGATGGCGGCCGGATGCGCGCCGGTCCTGGCCTGCATGGTAGTGATAAAGCTGGGCCCGGTCCGGTTGATCAGCGTGTTGGTCGCGTATGTCGCGATGATTTCCCGCCGCAGCCGGTGTTTCGGAATGAAATCCGGGAATTGTTTCTGCATCGGTCCAGGGAAATAGAGCGGCAGATTATCCGCCAGATACTCATCGTCCGGCAGATCGCTTTCCAGAATATCCTCATAGAGCACGATTTTCGCGTAACACAGCAACACCGAAAGTTCCGGCCGCGTCAGCCCCTTGCCGGCGGCGCTGCGCAGATCGATGGTCTCGTCATCGGGCAGGAATTCAACATCGCGGTCGAGATCGCCCGCGCGTTCGAGCGCCTGCATGAAACGCTTATGTTCCTCGACCAGCGCGATGCTTTGATGCTCGGCGTTGGTCAACGCCATGCTCTGGCGGTAATTATCCATCTGCACCAGATCTGAAACTTCATCCGTCATCCGGCGCAGCAATTTGTTACGGTCCTTCATGGTCAGCTTTTTCGCCGACACGGCGTCGTGCAGCAGGATCTTGATATTGACCTCATGATCCGAACAATCGACGCCGGCGGAATTGTCGATGAAGTCGGTATTGATCCGCCCGCCCGCGAGCGCGTATTCCACCCGGCCGAGCTGCGTCACACCCAGATTAGCGCCTTCGCCGATAATCCGGGCGCCAACTTCGGGTCCATTAATCCGGAGCGCGTCATTGGCGCGATCCCCCGCATCCAGATTCGATTCACCTGAAGATTTCACATAGGTGCCGATGCCGCCGAACCACAACAGATCGACTTTCGATTTCAGCATCTCGCGGATCAGATCGTTCGGCGTGATATTGTCCCGCTTGGCGAGCCCGAACGCGTTGCACATCTCCGGCGTCACCTTGATCGATTTGGCCGAACGCTCAAATATGCCGCCGCCCTTCGATATCAGTTTGGGATTATAATCCGTCCAGCTCGACCGTCCCATATCGAACAACCGCTCGCGTTCCTTGAAAGACGCCGCGGGATCGGGATCGGGATCGACAAAAATATGCAGATGGTTGAACGCGCCGAGCAGTTTTGTATGGGGTGAGTAAATCAGCCCGTTGCCGAACACGTCGCCCGACATATCACCCACGCCGACGCAGGTGAAATCCTCTTCCATCGCATCAATGCCGATTTCTCGGAAATGGCGTTTGACCGATTCCCAGGCGCCGCGGGCGGTGATACCCATCGCCTTGTGGTCATACCCGTCCGATCCGCCGGACGCGAAGGCGTCATCCAGCCAGAACCCGTAATCCCGCGCCACGCCGTTGGCGATATCGGAAAACGTCGCGGTGCCCTTGTCGGCAGCAACCACCAGATAGGGATCATCTTCGTCGCGCCGCACGACATCCTTTGGCGGGACCACCCGGCCATTTTTGATGTTGTCCGTGATGTCGAGCATGCCCGACATAAAAATCTTGTAACAGGCGATGCCTTCCTGCAGAAAGGCGTCACGGCCACCGTCCTGTGGCGGATTCTTGACCACGAATCCACCCTTCGCGCCGACCGGCACGATGACGGAATTTTTGGTCATCTGCGATTTCATCAGCCCGAGAATTTCGGTGCGGAAATCCTCTCGCCGGTCGGACCAGCGAAGCCCGCCGCGCGCGACCTTGCCGCCCCGCAGATGAACCGCGTCGACACGCGGTGAGTGAACGAAGATTTCGCGGAAGGGGCGCGGCAGCGGCAATTCATCGATTGTCCCACTATCGAGTTTCAGCGACAGATAGGATTTCGGCCCGTCCTTGGGGTCGAACTGATAGAAGTTCGTGCGCAGCGTCGCCTCGACGATATTGACGAAGCGCCTGAGAATCCGGTCCTCGTCCAGTGAGACGACCGCATCCAGCGCTTCCGCCAGACGGGACTTGATCGCCTTTATCCCGGCGGCGGCCGCTTCGGCGCCCGCGGGGTCGAACAGGCTTTCGAACAGGGCCACGATATCGCGCGTTATACCAGGATTACCGGCCAGCGTTTCTTCCATATAGGACTGGCTGAACGGAATTTTCGCCTGGAGCAGATATTTGCAATAGGCACGCAAAATAACGACCTGACGCCAGGACAGGCCGGCCCCGAGAACAAGGGAGTTGAACCCGTCATTTTCCATATCGCCGAGCCAGATATGGTGAAACGCTTCCTCGAAACGTTCCTTGGCGGACGCGTCGATATCGACATCCGCCCGGCTTTTCGTAAGCAGGCCGAAATCATGCAGCCAGACAGGGGCGCCATCGCCCCCGGGGCGGATACAGTGCGGCACCTCGTCGACAACCGTGAGCCCCATATTTTCAAGCATCGGCAAAACGTCTGAAAGCGGCACCGGATCGCCGGTATGATAGAGACCGAAGCGGAATTCGTTCGGCGCGTCGTCTGAGGGCCGGTAAAGATTGAGCCCGATCGCCCCGGTTTCCAGAATCTTCTTGATGCGCCCGATATCCTGAACCGCCTGCGCCGCGGTGAATTCGTCGCTATAGCCCGGTGGAAAGGCGTTTCGGTAGAGATCGAGATGAGCGAGCCCGTCTTTTTCACCACAGGTCTGGACCAGGGCATCGGCAAGATCATCGGACCAGCTCCGCGCGGCAAGACCAAGCGCTTCCTCGATTTGCGCATCGGTTTGCGGGAAGGTTGTGCCGGGTTCCAGCTTGACGATGAAATGCAGCCGCGCGAGAACGGAATCGCTGACCTGCGTATATTGCGCCGTGACCTCGCCGCCAAATCCCCTCTCGACGACATCTTTCATCGCCATGCGAAGATCGGTCGAAAATCGGTCGCGCGGTACGTAGACCAGACACGAGGCAAACCGCCCGAACGGGTCGCGATGCACGAACAGCGCTACACGTTGCCTGTCCTGCAGATGCAGGATGCCGACGCTGGTTTCCGCCAGCGTAGCAGTATCCACCTGCAGCAACTCATCACGCGGCATGGTTTCCAGAATATGCATCAGGGCCTTGCCGTCATGCCCGTTGGGGTGATAGCCGACCTGGGTCAGGATGGCATCGACCTTGCCGCGCAGAAGCGGGATTTCGCGGACCGCCTGGTTATAAACGTCCGAAGCGAACAGCCCGGCAAAGACGCGTTCGCCGACCACATTGCCCTGGTCGTCAAACCGTTTGACGCCGATTGTGTCGAGATGCACGGCGCGGTGAACGGTTGACCGTCGGTTCGCCTTGCTGACCATCAGCGCCTGGGGCTTGCGGATGAAATCAGCGATAAAGTCCGGCAGTTCGGCCCGGTTTTGCAACCCATCGAACAGTTCGAACTTTTCCTGGCGTAAGATGCCGAGCCCGCTCTTAGGTGTAATGCGCAGCTGCGCCTTTTCGCCCTGTTCCATAAAATCGAATTCGCGATAGCCGAGGAAGGTGAAATGGTTGTCCTCAACCCAGCGCAGGAAGGATTTGGTTTCCTCTACCTCCGCCCGCGCGATCGGCGGCGGCGAGGAATCAAGCTCGGCGATTACATCGGCGACACGAACGCGCATCCGGCGCCAGTCATTCACCGCGGCGCGTACGTCGCGCAAAACCGCGTCCAGCGCCTTCTTTATTTTCGAAATCGACGCTGCGGATTGTTCGTTGATTTCGACATGCATCACCGATTCACGAACCGCCGCCTCGCCGGCTTCGGCCGTGCCTACTTCGAGCAGCTTCCCGGCCTTGTCTCGCCGGACATCGATCACCGGGTGAATTACCAGAAGAACGGTGAGGTCCTGCCGGTTCAGCTCGGCGGTGACGGAATCGACCAGAAACGGCATATCGTCATTGATGATCTCGATAATCGTATGCGGGCTGGAAAAGTTCCGCTTGCCGTCGGCGGCGCAATTGAAGACCCTCACCTTTGCCTGATTTTTCTTCCGGGTCTGAATATGATCCCAGGCCGAAAGCGCGAAGCCGAGAAGCGTCTCTTCATCGGTATTGAAAATATCTTCCGGCGGAACATTGGCGTAGTACCGCTGCACGAAAAACCGGGCGCCCTCTCGATAGGTTTTCGTCTTTTTGCCGAGTTTCTTATGCGCCCTGTCGGCAAGCCGCCGAATGAGCGCGAGCTTCTCGGTTTCGTTTTTCTGCAAGACGGATGAGATATCGCCGCTGTCCATTTTCATCAAGGATCTCCTGCCCCCGGGGCACCATTGCCGCAGAGAAAGCTTAAACACGGGGAATTACAGTGTTGTTAACCCTAATTAACCATTAACGGGCTGGATATAAATAACTGCATACGAAAATGTGATGCTGGCGGCGGCCGCGGATCGCTGATAGGAAGGCCCGGTGCCCGATTCACACGAAGTTGATGCCCAATACCGCCCTTCAAAACACAAGTAACGGCCTGCTGGCGCTGGTCTGGTTGCTGTCTCTGGCCTCGATTTTTATCGACGCGCCAGCCCTGAAGATAGCAAACGGCGCCGTCCTCGCTCTCTATATCGTTTTGGTCGCCGCGTTCATTCGCCGGTCGCTGCAAATTCTATGTATCGCGCTGGCGGCAACGGCAGCCGCCATCTCCTGGTATCTCGATGGTTGGTACTGGGCCTGGGCGGGCGTCGAAAAGGCGGTGTTGTTTTCAGCGTTTTTCGGCACGCTATCGCTGCTGCGCGCCACGGCCGATCGGCGGCCGGAAATCGCCCGCGCCCGCCAATCGGTGGAAAAGCTCACCGGAGACGAGCGCGATAGCGGGCTACTGGCCGGCACTTTCGTTCTCGGGTCCACCCTGATTGTCGGGGTGATGGCGATCTTTTCGCCCATCGTCGGGCGCGACGCGCCGTTCGAAATACGGAAGAGCGCGGCGGAGGCGAGCCAGCGCGGCATGTGTCTCGCCTGTTTGTGGTCGCCCTTCTGGGTCGCCATGGCGGTGTCTTCCGAACATTTGCCGGATGTTCCGCTGTGGCAGGTTATGGCCGCAGGGCTGGCGTTGTCGGCCATCGGTCTGGTGACCGCACAGATGATCTATACGCCGCGCGTCGGGTTGGCGGGTCTGGGCCGGGCGCTCGCCGCCTTCGGCCCGGTGATACCGCCGGTCGCGCTGGCGGCGGCCGCGGTGCTGGGGCTCAAGGCGGCGACACCCTTTACCACGCTGCAATGTCTGGTGCTGGGCATTCCGGTGCTGTGCCTCGCGACGCTCGCGGCCTCCGGGCTGCGGCATCTGACGGCGGGCATCCGCCAGTCGGGCCAGGGGCTGGGCGCGGTGCGCGGCGAGATCGTTCTGCTGACATGTTCCTTCGCGCTCGGCCGGGTGTTGCAGGTCGCGCTGGAAGCAGGTGGCGCGGGCGATTGGGTGACCGCGCTGGCGCCGCCGCCGGTCGCGATCATCGCCGCCAGCGTAGCCATCATGTCGCTGCTTGCCTTTGTCGGCATTCATCAGATCGTCACCCTGACCGTCGTGCTGGTTACGTTCGGCAGCCTGTCGCTGGGCGTCGATCATCTGGCGCTGATGCAGGCCGGATTGCTGGGCTGGGCCTTTGCCTCAATGATCGGGTTGTCAGCGGTATCGGTCGCGGCGGCGGGCACCATGTACAACGTCCCGCTGGAACGCATCGCATACGGACCCAATGTAAAATTCGTCGCGGTCTTCGGCATCATCGGCACTGGCTGGATCGCCCTGCTGAATGTCGTCCTGACATAAAAAAAGCGGCCCGAAGGCCGCTTGAGTGGTTACTGAGGAATGACGAAATCGCAACTGGTCGCGGTTTCTGTCGGAATAAGGGCAAAGCCCGTGCCAAAACCGGGAATCGTGTCGAATCAAAGCCTTGGCCCGCGCGCACCGTAGCACCCGATGACAAGAGTCGCGTGCTGTGACGAGCATGCGGCCCCGCCCCATAAATATTCATGAAAGAATATGGTTTACGGCGCAACGCCGCATTGACAGATTGGTTTTGCGGCGCACCATGGCGGCGAGAGACAGGAACAGGGATGCCGCGCCATGACGGACATCAATTCTGACACGCTGGACCGGGAAATCGCCGAGGGCGGGCGGCAGATCGCGCGCGATTGTCTGAAGCCCGGCGATGTCGTCGTGGTGACCGGCGCGGCGCGCGGGTTCGGCCGCGCAATCGCCTGCCGTCTGGCGCGCGAAGGCGCGAAGGTCGCGCTGTGGGATGTGATCGAGGATGAAGGCAAGCTGGCCGCCGCCGCCTGCAGCGAGGAAGGCGCGGAGGCCACATTTTTTGCCTGTGATATGGGCGATGCGGACAATATCGGCTCGGCGGCAGAGGCCGTCCGGAAAAAATTCGGCACGGTCTATGCGGTGATCAACAATGCCGGCATCCATCCAAGATCGCCCGCCATCGACGTGCCGCTGGACATGTGGAACCGCACGCTTGCGGTCAATCTGACCGGGTCGTTCCTGACCGCCCAGGCCTTTGCCCCCGGCATGCGCGACGCGGGGCGCGGCGCGATCATCAGCCTGGCGTCGGGCCGGGCCATCGAAGGGGCGCAAAACGGTATCCACTACGCGGCATCCAAGGCCGGTATTATCGCCATGACCAAGACCCTGGCCCAGGAATGGGCGCCCTATGGCATACGGGCCAACGCGATTATCCCGGGCGTGTCAGAAACCCGGCAGCCAATGGAGGCGCCGGGCGTCACGCTGGAGAATCTGCGCGAACGCGGCGGCAATGTGCCGCTGGGCCGCGTCGGCCACCCGGACGATATCGCCGGCATGGTCATGATGTTGTTGAGCGCCGACGCCGCCTTCATGACCGGACAAAGCGTCGCCATCAATGGCGGCGCAATCATGCTGCCCTGAGGCCAAAAGCCGAACCATTATGGCCAACCGCAAAACAACCTGTATTTTCTGCCGCGCGCGTCTGACCTGGCTCGCCCACCTGTTCAAGGCCTGTTTCAAGCAACACCATCGAGAGCTGCGCGCGCCGCTGTCGCGCTTTATCGGACCCGACGCCGTGGTGTTTGATGTCGGCGCCCATGCCGGGCAGTTTGCCAAGCTGTTTGCCGGGATGGCGCCTCAAGGGAAAATATTCAGCATTGAACCGGGCGCCTATGCGCTTTCCATCCTGCGCCCGGCGCTGCGCATCAACCGGTTGTCTCATGTGACGTTGATCGAAACCGGGCTGAGCGACGCGCCGGGAGAGGCGACACTGAACGTCCCGGTCAAGCAAAGCGGCAGCATCGGGTTCGGGCTGAGCCATATTGGCGGCGCAAAGGACGGGAGCGGCTTGCGGACCGTCGAGGAGACGATTCCCCTGTCGACCATTGACGTTCTGGCCGCCGAGCTGAAGCTCAACCGGCTGAATTTCATCAAGGCGGATATCGAAGGGTGGGAAATGCGCATGCTGGCCGGCGGTGACAAGACGCTGCGCACCTTGCGCCCCGTCCTGTTTCTGGAGGTCAATAACGACTCGCTCTCCCGCGCGGGCGATATGGCCGAAGGTTTATTATCCTATATGGCAGAACGGGATTACCGCGCCTTTCTGCTGACCGAAAACGGCGCCTTCGAACCGGTCGATACCGCGGACAACGCCGATCTGTTTTTTGTGCCTGCCGAAAAAGCGGCCGCGCTTTTGCACGCCTGACTTTCCATAAGGCGGCGGACGCGATAATCAGGGCAACAAAGCGAAATTTATCGGGACAGCATCATGCCGGCACGCAGCGGAAAGGCCTTTCTGGACGGGATACGCGCCCCGCGCGATATTTGGATGGATGGGGCGCGCATCTCCGATGTCGTCGACCACCCGGCACTGACCGGCGCGGCCCACACGCTGGCCGCGGTTTATGATCTACAACTCAACAATCCCGAAACCTGTCTCGGCACCGATCCGGATACGGGAGAGACGGTCAGCCTGTCCCATATCGTGCCGCGCTCGCAAGACGACCTGCTGCGCCGACATAAATGCCTTGAGAAGATCGCTGAGTTTTCCGTCGGGCTGATGGGCCGGACGCCGGACTATCTTAACGTCACCTTCGCCGGATTCGCGGGCGACAAGGCCGCATGGGCGGCGCATGGCAATGAGGAAGGGGCGGAAAATCTCGCCGCCTATCAGAAACAGCTTGCCCATGAAGACTGGTCACTGACCCACGCCATTGTCTCGCCCGGCGGCGACAAGGCGATGGGCGACGCGCCGCACCCGGGCGATACCGTCACCGTTCACAAGGTGGAGGATACGGAAAACGGTATTCTCGTCCGGGGCTCCAAGGCGCTGGCCACGCTCGCGCCCTTTGCCGATGAGCTGGCGGTTTATCCGCGCACCCCGATGCCGGAAGGGGCGGAGCCCTATATGCTCGCCTTTTGCCTCCCGATGTCGACGCCGGGGCTGAAATTCCTGTGCCGCGACAGCATGTCTGCGCCCGAACACGGTTTCGACCACCCCTTTTCCGGCCGGTTCGACGAACAGGACGCCTTTGTCATATTCGATGACGTGGAAATCCCTCGCGAGCGCGTTTTTATCGACGGCAATATCGGCGTCTATAACAGCGTCATGACCAAAACCTGGATGCCCAACATCATGCATCAGACGATGATCCGGGCCTGTGTGAAACTGCAATTCGCCTGGGCGCTGGGGCGGCGCATGGCGAAAGCGGTCAATGACAAGGGACCGGCGACGCAGCAGATGTTGGGCGAGATCTGGTGCTATGCCGAATTCGCGCGTTCGGCGCTCGCCAACGCGGAGGCCGAGACGCTGGATCAGGGAGACGGGTTCTGGACGCCTGCGGTGGAGCCTCTATTCGCGCTGCGCTGCATGTTGCCCTACTGGTTCCCCAAGGTCGGCGAATATCTCAAGCTGATGGGATCGCACTATATGCTGGCCGCGCCGCGTGCCGCGCAGTTCGAGGATGCGGAGCTGAGACGCGTGATCGACGCCTATCTGGGAGGGGGCGAGGATGTCAGCGCCGAGGAACGCGCCCGAATCTTCCGGCTCGGCTGGGATTTCGTCGGCACCGAAATGGCGAGCCGCAACGAACAATATGAGCGGTTCTATCTCGGCTCAGGCGCGCGCAATCTGCAGGCCGTCTGGCGGGTCGCAGACACCGCGCGCAGCGACGCGCTGGTCGATCGTTTTCTGGAAGAAGAGTTTTAGGAATAGACGCCGAGCGCCGCACGGATTCTGCCCAACGCTTCCTCATCTCCCGGCGCGAAACTTGCCGCGACGTAGCGGTCCGGGCGCACCAGCAGGATTTTCCCGAAATAGGGCCGGAAGGCCGGATGGGTCGCGTCTTCGGCGGCGAGCGTGACCCGATTAGCGTCAAGCGTTTCAAACATATCCGGCGTCGGTCCGGCGAAGGCCTCATTCGCCTCCGTTGCGACCGCCAGCAGGGCGAAACCGGGCCCAAGGATATCGTCCAGCCTTTTCGTTTCGCCATCGGGGCCGGTCACCACCGGCTGGGGCAGCATGCGCCCGACCAAAGTCTGTTTGGCGGAGAGACCGTCCGGACACAAAAAGCCCTGTTCGAACCGGGGGACGGGCTTGAATTTCAGCCCCATGATGTAATCGCGGAATTTGGGGATCAGCCCGGCGATCTTGAAGAACGCCGCCTGGCCATAGGTATGGAACCAGTTGCGCGGCACCATCACCCAGCCGATCTGGATCGCCAT
>Ga0181589_10004815_pt1 | contig 10788 bp, 8 predicted proteins | sample 071ome_25_FD_132444 | JGI IMG/M metagenome (GOLD analysis project Ga0181589, IMG submission 132444) | Coastal salt marsh microbial communities from the Groves Creek Marsh, Skidaway Island, Georgia - 071410BT metaG (megahit assembly) | ecosystem: Environmental > Aquatic > Marine > Intertidal zone... | reverse complement strand
CTTTCTCTCGAATAGAGTCAATAAAAGCCGACCCGCTTCCAAGTGAGATTTGGGAGCTTGGGTTACCCGCCTCGTGACAGAAAGAAATTCATCGAGTGCTTCCTTATCCCTTCCCACCTTGAGGTAAGACTTACCTCGCTCAAAAGCAGGATCGTTGCTTTCTTCGATGATGCTGCCACTAGGTGCACACCCTATTTGTAAAAAAAATGATTCAAGGATAAGCAGAAAAACAAAGATTCGATTCGTAGAGTTCATTGGCCAGTGTAGGTTAGGATAAGCCTACGGGTATGAGGAGCAATGCGATGTTCCCATAAAAAAATTCCCTGCCAAGTACCAAGCTGCAAACGACCCCCAGCAAAGGGAATTTGCTCACTGGTTCTCGTCAGTGCCATTTTCACATGGGAAGGCATGTCATCAGGCCCCTCGTGAGTGTGGACAAAGTCGGGATAATCCTCTGGTACTAAGTCATCCATAAAACGCTCCAAATCTACCCGAGCAGAAGGATCAGCATTTTCCATAATTACCAAACTGCAACTGGTGTGCTGCACGAAGACATGGGCCAACCCGTCCGACAAACCAGATTCGTTCAAGCCAAGTTCCACGAGTTCCGTCACCTCGTAGGTTCCTTTGCCTGATGTTCTTACCTCGGAGATCCTTTTAGCGATTCCCATACTCAACAACTTTAACTCAATGGAGGTACGATTGGCAAGGGTCGAGCAATTTCAATAATAAGATTATCGATGATGTAACTCGGTTTCTCCATTCATCCAAATTTTTAAAGATTCCATAATGTCGTTGATTTTGCTCTGTTCGATATTTGCCTGGTCCACAGGTTGCCCCAGTATGGTGACCACATCGTTGTACAATGGTTTAGGCAACCCAAACAGCCATGACTCCCGCACGGGGAGACCTTCGTTTCTGGCAAAACAATAGTATACCTTCAAAAGAACTACATTGGGAACTCGGGCTCGTCGAAATGAGTCCAGTGAGGACCGAAGTAGTTTAAACTGGGGCCCTGGATCAAGAAGGTGTGAACCATTATTCAAATAGAACCGGGCTATTTCTGAAGCCGTCATAAAAAGCAAAGGATAAGTGGCCAAGTCTCGATAACTTTCAATGGTTTCAAATTCACGTATAAAAGGAATGGAATTCTCAGATTTTTTGTTATTAAAAAGACATTCAATCTCATCCAAAAAATCGGGTGCAGGCGGATTTATTTTTTTTGGGCTAGAAATTGGGAAAAGTGCCCCGCTTAAACCTAACTCAGCACTAAACAAACGAATTCGCAAAAAACGACCACCAGTTTGTTCCCGTGATAGAACAACCCCAGATAATTCCCCGGAATTTATCAAAGCAGAAACGATTAGGCCGAAGGCGGAACCACGGCACCACCGGAAATCAGCATCTTCATACCATCGCCTACAGAAACATCTATTCTATGAATTTCACTCTCCTTAACTAGAAGTAAAAAACCACTCGTAGGGTTGGGAGTTGTGGGAACAAAAACATAAGTAAATTGGGCACCGATCTTGCCGGAGACATGCTCGGAAGATTCCGCGGTAATAAAACCGATTACATAACAACCCTTGCGCGGATATTCCACGAGACAAACTTCTTTAAACACCGCACGGTTTTCCCGGCCAAAAGTATCGACAATTTGTTTAACCGAACGGTAAACCGAGTTAATAAATGGCACCTTATCCAATACCCGTTCAGTCAAATTGATAAAGACACGCCCCAGTAAGTACTTTGAAAAATAACCCAGGGCAGTCAGAAAAAACACGCCAATAACCAAACCGGCAACTGCCAGAAGCGTCTCCAACCCGAAAAAGGAATTTTCTTCACTCAATCCAAGCTGGTAAGCGAATCGAAGGGCGGGCTCTTTGAACAAATCGAGCAAGAAATCGATAACAAAAATTGTGGTTCCAAGGGGGAGGAAAACCAGCAGACCGGTTAGAAAAGCATTACGGAAACGTCTGGATAAACTGGGGGCAGGAGAGATCACTAATGGGATGAATATTATCGAGGTTTAGGATGAGCGAGACGAAAATCAGGCCATAAGGAAAGTTGGTTTATTTGGTTGATCACTCTTTGTTCTTCTAAACGCATCATTTTGCGGTCCACTTTTTCCAGGTCGTCAAAACCTACCAAGTGCAACCAACCATGAATTAAATATAAACTAAGTTCCTGATCCAACGGCAGATTCCTCGATTCAGCCTCTTCAATTGCTTGATCGACTGAAACACATATCTCTCCAACTAATTCATTTTCCAGATCCGCCGGAAAAGTTATCACATCCGTAGGTCTAAAATCCTGCAGGTATTTCCCATGAAGTTGGCAATGGGATGAACGATCCATGAAGACTAAGGACAATTCTCCAGCTAAATTATGATCATGCAGGGAAAAGATGGCCTCAAAGAATTGTTCTAATTTTGACAAATCGAAGATGAGATCCGGGTATTGATTAGCGACCTCCAACCTAGGTTTCACATCCTGCATTGGATTACGAAGCATTGTTAGGAAATGGGGAGCGAGAATCCTTTTCCTCATCAGGATACTCTATCCGAGAATGAAGCATATTCAAAGTGGTCTTAAGAAAACTCTTTTTGATCGTGGCCACCTCTTCAAGGGTAAGCGGACACTCATCAAGCTGTCCATCTTCCAAACGATCCTGGAAAATCGAATCCAATAATTCTTCCACACTGTGATGAGTGACTTTTGGTAAAGACCTGGCAGCCGCCTCTACTGAATCCGCAAAAAAGATAATGGCACTTTCTTTGAAGCGCGGGCGCGGCCCATCATACCTGTATGTTGATTCATCAGGCTCGTTTAATTCAGCATCACCATAGGGTAATTTGGCCTGTTTCGATTTTTGTTTAGCCTGTAAATAAAAGTATTTAACGAGGGTGGTTCCGTGGTGCTGACGTATGACATCCCGAATGATCTTGGGTAGGCGATGCTCACGGGCAATCTCAATCCCCTCCTTGACATGACTTTTAATTATGAGAGCACTCATTGCCGGATTTTGACGATTGTGGGGGTTGCTAAAATCTCCCTGATTTTCAGTAAAGTAGTGGGGTTGGACCATTTTGCCAATATCATGAAATAATGCACACGCTCTGCAAAGCGTAGGGTTGGCCCTCACCTCCAGAGCGGCATCTTCAGCCAAATTAGCAACCATTAAACTATGGTGATAGGTACCTGGTGCCTCCACCTGCATTCTGCGCAGAAGTGGATGATTATAATCCGTAAGTTCAAAAAGAGTGGCATCGGTGGCCACTTTAAAGGCATTCTCAATCAACGGCATTGCCCCAAGTACCAAGGCTCCGGTGAATACAGAGACAACAAAAGAAGCTAGGGCATGATTCAGCGGAACCATCCAACCACTACCGGATGCGAAACCAACTCCGAGAGCAACCAGTCCACCGGTAATACCCGCCATGGTTCCAGCCTTAAGAACACTTCCACGCAACCTAACTTCCCTGCAAAAATAAACTCCCACCAGTGCGGTGCAAAGAGACCCAACCAGCATTTCAATTCCAATTTCCTGCATCGTTGCATGAAAAACGCAGGTCATAATGCTGGTAAGTGTCGCCATGCGCGGTCCCACTGTAATCATTACAATCATGGGAGCAAATGCGATCGGCAACAGATAAGGAAGCAGACCAATCAGGATGGGACTGGAACCAAAAAGCTCTGTCTCCCCCAGCTCCATAATGAATCTGGAGAGGGCTAAATTGGAGATGATCGCCAAAGCAACAATACTTGAACGGGGTCCTTTAGTCCAAAAACTAGGAAGGACCAATCGGATATAAACTACTCCGAAAAGAAGGGTGACAAAGGTCACAAATATGCGCTTAGGAAGTAAAACACTATCTTCGAGTGTTAGATCTAAAAACTCCTGATATTTCTCTAAGTCTGAGGCGGTCACCTTCTCTCCACGACGCAAAATAATGTCACCTTCCTGAACCGAAATGACTGTGGGTTCCATTTCAGATATTGCACGCTCTTGGGCATCGGTAGTCGCTTTGCGGTCAATGGAACGGAGTCTCAGTCCCTTTAGAAGGAACTCTCCTAGATCGGATGCGAGATCATTGCGCAATTCCTGAGCAGCGAAGGATTCATTCTCATCTGCAAGTTCAATCACTTCACGCAGCTGCAAAAGACCATCTTCCTCCGTGCTTGAAATCGAACTTAAAACCCCATCCTTTTTTAAATTGTTCACAAAAGCGAGGAGTAAAGGATAATGAACGAGCACTTCCTCCGCTTGGCTCACATGGGATTTATAGTCGTAAATGACAAGTTTGTTTGAAAACTCGATCATCTGAGATTTAATTCGTGCCGTAGCATTCGATTCGGCAAGAAACTTTTGATCTACAGATGGGAATTTGACTACCCCATTCAAGTGGAGTTGGGAAAGGAGTTTATTACCCAAAATGAAAAAACTTTCACCACCCATCATGGTAGCTTGTAGAATCGAACGGGCTTCCGACTCATCTAAAGCAATTTGAAATTTAACTTTCAATTCCTCGATCAACGACTGAATCGCCAAATTCCTGGACTCACCTGACATTTCAACCACAGCAAGAATACCTTCCTGTAATCGAACCATTGCTTTAGCAAAGTTTTCCTCGCCGATAAAATCTCGGCTGAACTCTCTTGGAGTGCTACTTCGGATCCATTCTTCAGCCTCCTGCCTCCTTACTTCGCTGAGGTAACTGAAAGAACGATCGCTGTAAACATTTTCTGGAGCCACTTCACCCAAGGTCCTAAGACCAGGAGGCTCCTGCCCAACGAAACAAATTATAATGATCGCTGCAGCAAAGAAAATTGTCTGAGTAAGGTATTTACCAAAACGGTTCCAATAACCGGCAAAACCATCAAGGTTACGATTGGTTTGTTCGTCCTCTTGTAAAGTTCGCCGCCTACGACCAACCCGAACATTTTTACGGGTCGAATCTTTTTTCGTGTCATTCATAGAGAAGAAAAAACCTAGGAGATTTTGTCTTCGGATGACCTGTTCTCGTAAGCAGAAATAATTCGACTAACGAGAGGATGCCTGACCACATCACTATGATTAAATTCATGGAAATGAATACCCTTTACCTCCCCCAGAACTTTCTGGGCTTCGCGAAGACCCGACTCCTGCCTTGGGGGAAGATCGACTTGAGTGAGGTCCCCCGTAACTACCATTTTGCTGCCCTCGCCCAATCTTGTTAAGAACATCATCATTTGGGAACGGGTGGTATTTTGAGCTTCGTCAAGCAAAGCAAAGCATTTACTTAAAGTTCGGCCTCTCATGTAGGCAAGGGGTGCGATCTCCACGACACCTGACTCAACCAGTTTCCTCGCTTCAACTGGACCTAAAACTTCATCCATTGCATCATAAAGAGGACGGAGGTAAGGGAGCAGTTTCTCCTCCAGATCACCTGGTAAAAACCCTAATGCCTCCCCCGCCTCAACCGCTGGGCGGGCAAGCACAATTTTTTCTACTTTCCCATCAAGCAAAGCATGCAAAGCAACAATCATTGCTAAAAATGTTTTTCCAGTACCAGCTGGACCAATCCCAAAGACAAGATCGTTTTTGATGATCAGATCTAAAAACTTTCTCTGACTGAGATTCCTGGCAACGACCGACTTTTTTCGGATTTGCAGGCAAAGGGGACTTTCTAATAATTCTTTGATCTCCTCTGACTTTCCATTGTTGAATTGCTGGAGGAACCTTAGAAAATCAAATTTTCCATGAATTAGCCCCTGCACACTCGCTACCTGAAGTAGCGAAAAAAATTCTTCGCCACGATCTAAGCTTTCAATGTCTCCTTCCATATGTAGCAGATTGCCACGGGCCACTAGGGTAACCCCCAATGTCTTTTCGCAAGCAATCAGGTTTTCTGGCGATTCACAATAGAGCCTGTGGAATTGTCGCTCCGATTCAAATTCGATGGATCGGTTTGGCATGCTTAAACCAATAAAATGACAACAAGAATTTACTCAGACTGCTACGAGAACCCGATTTGTGCTCCTAGTCCTAAAATTGATGAAGTGATGTTTTTTACTGAATGTCACGAGTTGATAAAAATATCTTCCCTAACTAGGGTTTCGCAAGCATTGAATCATTTAAAACACAACCTGTTTTCACATTGCAAAATGAAATCAATTAGGCATCAACGAACTAATTCTTAAATCTATGAATGTTTTATTCGTCAGTCCCGAAGTCAACCCACTCGTCCGAACTGGAGGCTTAGGGGATGTAGTCGGTAGCTTACCCATCGCTCTCCAAAAACTGGGTATCGATGTTCGCCTTGTTTGTCCTTATTACAGACGGTGCAGTGAATTGCCTTCTCGTAAATTAAAGAAGAAAGTTACGGTCAAATTAAACGGTAAATCCATCAGAGGATTCCTGAGGGAAACGACCCTTGGTGATCATTCCATTCCTGTATACATGGTTGACCTACCAGAACTTTTTGATCGGGATGGAGTTTACTCCGACACCCATGGGGACTATCCGGATAATCCCCAACGGGCTTTTGCACTTTGTCAATCAGCCCTACAGGTTCAGAGCATCCTTGACTGGAACCCCCATATTTTTCATGCCCATGATTGGATGGCTGCACCGGTTTGTGGATACCTAAACGCGATGCAATCTGATTTAACTGAGAAATCCAGAATTAGATCCGTTCTCACCATCCATAATTTACAACATCAAGGAATTTTTAGTTATGATGATTTCCTCTCCTCTGGATTACCTGATTCGAGTTGGGCGTTGGATGGTTTTGAGAAGGATGGCTCCCTTAATCTTCTTAAAGGTGGCATCCAAAATGCCGACAAAATAACTACGGTAAGTTCTACTTATGCAGATGAAATTCGTACGCCTAATTATGGATGTGGCCTAGAAAAAAGTTTGCAATATCGCGGCGCAGACTTGATCGGAATAGTCAACGGAATTGATCTGGATAGTTGGGATCCTCAAAAAGACAATGCTCTCGTTCAACCCATTAACCCAAATCGCCCTAAATCAGGTAAGCTTGCCTGTAAAGTTGATCTTTTAAACGAATTTCAATTAGCCTCCACTTCTGATGTACCCTTGTTTGGAGTTGTATCTCGACTTTACGAACAAAAAGGGTTGGATCTTCTCATCGAAATCCTGCCGCAATTAATGGCCGAGACCCATTCATCCTTTATTATTCTTGGTAGCGGCAACCCGAACGATGAACAAGCCATCCGGGACTTATCTACCTCTTTTCCGGAAAGAATAGGTTCATTCATAGGCTTTGATGATCGATTAGCCCGAAAAATATTCGCTGGAACCGACTTTTTTATCATGCCAAGCAGGTTTGAGCCATGTGGATTGGCCCAACAATATGCGATGAGATACGGTTCCTTGCCAATCGCTAGAAACACTGGGGGACTGGCGGATACGATCCAATCAATTGCCCGGGGTGAAAAAAATCCGAATGGCTTTCTTTTTCCTCATTCGACTCCCAAAGATCTGTGGCTTTCTATAAAGAAGGCAATTGAAGTATACGCAAATCAACGGAAGTTCACGCAAATGCGTAAGAATGCTTTTTCTCTAAAATGTGGTTGGGAAGAGGCGGCGAAACGGTATGTGGATACATATCGTTGGGCTTTGAGTTTAGGTACATCCGAAATATGAGGTACCATTTAAGAAAGTAATCCACACTCACCCAGTCTCTTTGTGCATAACTTTAGCTCTTTTTAGAGGCTTTCCACTTGCCCTAGATAATTTTGAGCCTCTAACGTTGTCCGTAAAGATTTATGGAGAATTTATGATCTCGAATGGACCGTCCAGAACATTTACACATGAAGCTGTAGAGGCTTGGTTCGTACGTTTGTGTAACACGGACTGGGAAATCCACTTCTCCGCAGAGCAATTAAAGAGTGCCCAAAAATACTACCGGGAGGGTTATCTCAGCACGATTGATATCCAAGAAAATCAAGCGATTATTACCAAAAAGATCAATCGGGAAGAATCTTATTCTGTGGTTGAGTGGAACCGTAAAGGTCCAGAAATTCGCACATCTTTAGACGAGGAGGATTTGGGCATCGCTCTGGCAACTGCCGGCCTTTACGAAATCGAGGAATTAATTTCTGAACTTCATGAAAATAACCCTTTGCTTGGAGAGGGTGCACTCGAAATGTCAGCAGAAGAAAATGCCTCTAGCGATGATTCTGATGATACAACTGCACAGCAATCGACTTTAGATAATGAGCAAGCCAAGCTAATCGTTCAGATAGATATTTCCGCCCAAAAAGGGTTGCGAGCCACCCCATTTTGGGAGCCTGGTAATGACTGCCGAATTCCAGTATATTCTAAGGAATCCTCCTCTCTTACAAATTGCGACCGCCCCTCACTTATGCGTTTTGTTGCTGAGTCTGGAAAATATGGATTTCAATTTAACAAGAATAGTGGTGAATTTTGGATCAGTGATTGGAAGAAAGTTGCCAAATTTGCAGAGGAATACTTGGCCCACTGGGAAGAATCGTTTGAGTTAGATTTTCAAGGAGATGCCCAACTACTCAAGAAAGGACAGCGAACTCTTAGCTGGGAAATCGAGGCCCGAAGTCGAGATAGCGAAAGTATGACCCTTCGGGAAAACTTCCACATCGGAAGGCGCAGACTGGGGACTCAACACATTCGTAGAGTCACCAAAGCCAAGCACGGAGCCACCTTCATTCGAGGATACGGGTTGGTCAAACTAGATCAGGATCAGGTGGACGATTTTGAATGGTGGCAACGAAACCGAGGAGACGCCAAGCGGGCAAGTTGGCCACGATACATGCTCTTTTCTTTATTTGCTCGAAAATACCTCAAAACGAGAGCGGATGGCCACCTTGATCATTGGCGAGAGTCAATCAAGAAACTTAGTACCAACGGAGTCGCCAAGAAATTTTCTTTTCTTCGTCCCTATCAAAAAAAAGGAGTGGCGCATTTGCACGCTCTCCACCAACTCGGATGCCATCCTTTGCTTGCCGATGAAATGGGTCTGGGCAAAACGGTTCAAACCTTGGCTCTGCTTAGCTCAGGCAAGTCTGAAAATCTTCCTGACTTAGTTACCTGTCCAGCATCTGTTGTGCCTGTATGGGTAAAAGAAGCTGCCAAGCATTTTCCAAACCTCAAAGTGCGAGTGCTGTGCAAGGAAGACACCTTTGAAAACTCAGATCAACCTTGTTTATGGATTGCTAGTTACACCCAGCTACGTAGACATCGTCATCTACTGGATGACATTACCTTTCGTTACACGGTATTAGATGAGGCACAACTCATTAAAAACCCAAAAGCCAAGGTAACTCAGGCTTGTTTGTCGATTGATGCCCAACATCGTATGGCTTTGTCCGGAACCCCCATTGAAAATTCTGCCCTCGACTTGTGGACTATTTTTCGGTTCTTGATGCCAGGTTTATTGGGTGCTCGTAAAGAACTCGAAAAATCCTTGATGGAAGACTCTGCCGAGACTCTTATGCTGCTTCGAAGGCAAGTCACACCATTCGTCCTCAGAAGAATGAAAAACGATGTGGCCTCGGAACTCCCGCCCAAGTTAGAAAGTGAACTTCCCTGTCCCTTAAACGACGAACAACGCAAAGCCTATAAAGCACTCGCCGAGGGAGGAATTGATCAACATGGTAACAATTTAAAAGAGGCAATCCGTCACTCCTCCATGCATGTATTCTCCCTTCTCACTCGCTTAAGGCAAGCGTGCTGCGACCTTGGATTGCTCCCTGGAAGGGAACATCTACCTGCTTCGGGAGCGAAGAGTGATCTGCTGATTGAGAAATTGTCCGACCTATCTAATTCAGGTGCTAAAGTCCTTGTATTCAGTCAGTTTACCACTTTTTTGGATCTACTCAAAAAGCGCATTAAACTCGAAATTCCCAGCTTAGAAGTTTTCGAACTTACTGGTTCGACCCGTGACCGCTCCAAACCCGTTGATCGCTTCGAATCAAGCAAGCAACCTGCCGTTATGTTAGCCTCCCTCAAAGCAGCTGGTTTGGGGGTAACCCTTAAATCAGCCGATTATGTTTTCCTGATGGACCCGTGGTGGAATCCAGCTGTTGAAGAACAAGCGATTGATCGAGCACACCGCTTAGGCAGAGATAAACCGACCTTCATTTACCGCATGGTTACCCAAGGTACGATCGAGGAGAGGGTTCGTGAGTTACAATTGGAAAAGAGAGAAACCTTTAAGCAAGTAATCGGGGATTTAGAAAAACCAAGTGGCTTAGCTGACCATTTTTCATCCCTCAAGGAATTGATCGAATTGAAGGACTGATTCCTTTACCCATTCATTAAAACATCTTAAAAAAGCGTACTGTCCTAAACGGAAAAGCTTTAGTTGCCTTCCAGCTAAATAAGGAAGTCAAAGAATAGGGTTCATGAACTGAATGAAAATGAGAGGGTGGAAGTCTATTATGCAATTGGATCATCTCCTTCCGATCCAGTTTTTTTCTTTTTAAATCTACGCACATAAGACATGCCAGGGACCATTAAGAGCCCAGTAACCATCATGTATGTAGAGGGCTCTGGAACTGCAGAAAATTGTAAGTAGAAATCACCAGAACCATCATACCAAACATTCCAGTCGCCCATCCAAAAATTATTGTGGTATGCAAAACCTCGTTGATCCACAGAGAAAAAGTTATCGATATAACCTCCACTTGCGGTGGGTGACGAACCCCCAATGGTTACTCCACCCCAGGTAATATTTCCATGACTTGAACCATCTAAAAATTTGAAGCCATTGTATCCACCTGATTTGGTAGATGTATTAT
>Ga0181589_10004804_pt1 | contig 10798 bp, 8 predicted proteins | sample 071ome_25_FD_132444 | JGI IMG/M metagenome (GOLD analysis project Ga0181589, IMG submission 132444) | Coastal salt marsh microbial communities from the Groves Creek Marsh, Skidaway Island, Georgia - 071410BT metaG (megahit assembly) | ecosystem: Environmental > Aquatic > Marine > Intertidal zone... | reverse complement strand
GAGAAAAACACCGGATGAAAATACCGGATCGAGAAAGGCAAACGCATCGCCGACCAGCAAAACACCGTCGCCTGCGCAGTAATTTGAGCGATAGCTGTATTCTCCAGTAACCCAGTACTCACCGACTTGCTTTCCGGGTGCGAGATGTTCTTCAATCCAAATATTCTCGCCAATCTCGCGTTCGAAAATCTGAGCTGGATCACGAGAGTCACGGTAAAGATAATCCCGGTCTGCCACGACGCCGACACTGATGCGATTATCACGCATCGGAATATACCAGAACCATCCTTTTTCCGGAATGTACGCAACCGTAGTGGAACCAGCATCAAGACCTGGATCACGCATTGCCCCTTCGTAGTAAGTCCAGATAGCGATTTTTCGCAGCTCGGGATCCTTGTTCCTCCATTTGTTTTTCGCCGCGACAACACAATCGCGGCCTGAAGCATCAACTACGACCGCGGCATGAAAGGTGTGACGATCTTCTTCCGCATCCGTTGCGACAACGCCAGCAACCTTTCCCGACTCATCTCTTATAACTTCAACAACACTATGTTGCTCAAGGACATCAGCACCTTTTTCACGCGCATTGTCGACCAGCAACTGATCGAATACCTGACGCTCAACCTGCCAGGTAACGGCGGAAGGATGGTCGTCGTGCTGGAAAAAGTAAAACGGCCGTGAGACGACACCGCTAGTGCCGACAAATTGCACGCTGTGTTTCTGCTGAAAGCCAATTTCATCCATCTTGTCTGCCAACCCAAGTTTTTCGAGCGTGTAGTAGCAGAACGGCATCATCGATTCCCCGACGTGATACCGAGGGAACTTCTCTCTCTCCAGAACGAGGACGTTCCTCCCCTGTTCGGCGAGCAAAGCAGCAGTGGTTGTACCGGCTGGTCCGGCCCCTATTACTACAACATCAAAGTGATTTTCTGCGGCGGAGTTTTCCATAACTGGGCTGGGTTGTTGGGACGTAATTTCCGTCTCTTGAGTGTTACGATTTCACCCAGCGTTCGGACTCGTCACATCTCGGCAGGATTTCCACGATATCGGCGAAAACCATTTCATCACGATCGAGGAGCTGATTGCATCGACCATAGAGAATCTCACCGGTGGACTGATGGAGGGCATCGGCAATGAGATCGTCGGCAGGCACGGAAAAGTAGGTGCTAGGATTACCGGAATGCTCGACTTCGTATTCCCCGAGCAGGCCTCCGAGAGGCTTTTCGCCCGCCACAATCGCATTGCGCACCTCCTCGTCCATCCCATCCAACTGGATTGCAATGGCTCCGTATTCGACCGCTTTTTCTGAAGCTGCGGCATGCAGGCTCACGAGCCGCATGATCATGTTATCTGAGTCCTCGTGTCGATGCACCTTGAGGTCGAGCTTGGAGTGGTGAAACGCCGCAAGCGTTGGAGTCATGTCGTTCTTGTGAACGAGTAGAGATCGATACGGATATGGGACTTCGTCGCCGTCAAGAAAGGTAAAATCGGGAAGCTCCTTCCCCAACTTCTCATAGAAAAAATGAAACGGCAGCAGACGATGCAAGGCTTCTGCATACGCCTGAGAAGCTTCAGATTGATCAGGTGTAACGTGCATCGCGGTGTTCATCGAGGAAAAATCCGTGGAGAAGGCGATCAATCTGCAACATGCCTTCGCGAGAGACGGTGATCTCTTCTGGTGACGCGGTGAAGTAGCCCTCATCGACGAGTTTCTTCAGTTCATCGGGGAATCGCTCCAGAGGATTTTCTCCGTATTTTTCGATAAAATATTCAGGCTTGGTGTGCCCCAGCTTCAGTTGGAGGACGAATTCCCGGATGAATCTCTCATCGTGAGATGTCGGATAGGCACGGAAAATGGGGAGGTCACCCGAATCGACTTCTTTCATATAAGGACCGACGTCAGCCTGGTTCTGGTAGTGAATGCCGCCAAAATGTCCAAAGCTGGCAACTCCGGCCGAGAGAAGATCAGCCCCCTCCCAGAGACTGTCGCGGTATACGAATTTTGTATTCTCCGGATCCTTCACCACGGTGTAGGCACTGCTCACGGTATAGCCTGCGGCCTCGAATTGGTCAAAGGCCCAATCGACCCAGGCGCGCTTTGTTGGCCAATTGGCGACGGGAGCGGTAACACGGCCGGACTCCCTCATCTCCTTAAAAATGGTCGTGTTGTAGGGAATCTCCATCTGGTAGATGGTGACACAATCCGGATCCTGCTCGATCGCAGTCTCGACGCATTTCTGCCAGTTCTCCGGAGTCTCATCCATCATTCCGGCGATGAGATCGATATTGACCTGATCAAAGCCGAGAGTCTTGGCAAAACCAAGCGCACGAAAAGCTTCCTTTGAACGATGGGCCCTGCCATTCACTTCGAGAACGTGGTCGTCAAAGTTTTCAATCCCGAGACTGAGGCGCGTCACTCCGATTTCACGAAGGGCCTCCAGTTTCTTTTCCGTGAGGGTGCCTGGCTCGCACTCAAAGGCGACTTCCTCGGTCTCGTCCCAGGGGAAAAGATCTTTCATCCGATCAGTCAGGTCCTGGAGCTGACTGATAGAGAGATAACTGGGTGTTCCCCCGCCAAAATAGACGAACTGAGGCTTCCGCCCGGCGAGATATTCGGTGCGCGAATAGCGTTCAAACTCCTTGATACCGGCATCGAGATAGGCATTGATCTCGTTCGCATTCTTGTCGGTGTAGACGCGGAAATAACAGAAGTGACAGCGTTTTCGGCAAAACGGGATGTGAAAGTAGACTCCTAGATTGGTGTCCTCTGGGCGTGGGGAATTCAGGACATCGTGAATCGCATCTTTGTGATCCGGGCTCCAGAAAGAAAAGGGCGGGTAGTTTGCGACAAAGTAGTTACCAACTTCGGTATCCTCCCCAGTCGAGGTGTCGAGTGGGACTTTGAGTTTGTCGATGAGACCGGTCGATTCGTTGGAAGGAGAAGACATAGCAGAGTGTGGTGGGCCCGAACGAAGGCTACTTCCGGAAAGCATACACCACCCCATCGCTCCCGCAAACCACGAGCGTCCCACGCGAAACCGCCGGTGACGCTTTGATCTGGGCTCCAAGGTCGAACTGCCAAAGCTCGCTTCCATCCTCTTTGTTCACGGCATAAAGGCGAGCGTCCATGCCGCCCTGCCAGATGACACCACCGCTCACGACAGGCGAACTGTCGAGCGAACGTGTCGCCAGAAAGGCCCATTTTTCTTCTCCTGTTACTCGATCAAATGCCACCAGCCGCTTGTCAGGCCCGGCGACATAAAGGGTCTTGGCATCCACGGCGGGCGAGGCTGTGTAGTCGACATTGGTGGTTCTTCTCCAGACCTCTTCTCCGGATTCAATATCAATCGCAATGATTTCACCGCCATTGTGAGCCACGTAGGCGATCCCGTCACGAGCGGCGGCTGAGTTGGGAATGTAGGACCCGACTTCGAACTCCTTCTTTTCCGCCACGTCCCCCCTTGCAGGAAGAACATGAAGAAGCCCATCGCAGCCGCCAAAGCATATCGTCTTTGTCGTGGCTGTATCGACCAATGAAGGGGTCGCGACCACATAGTTGTCGGTTTCGTATTTCCAGACCACCTCACCCGTTTCAAAATCGAGGCAGTAGAGAAAATAGTCGTGGCTGCCGACATAGACAAAGGTCTGCCCTTCCGGAGTCGTTACCAGATTCACTCCGCCCTCGATTTTCCCTTCGGTCTCAAAGCGCCATTGCTCTTCGCCGGTCTCGGTGGATAGCGCATAGATAAATCCATACTGATCGCCAAAAAAGACTCTCCCCCCAGAAACCCCGGCCGGGGCTATAACCGGCCCGTCGGCCTTGAACACCCACTTCTGCTCGCCGGTTTTCAGATCAACGGCAAGAAAATCGCCTCCCATTGTTCCAACAAAGACCACTCCATCAGAAATTACGGGAGAGGCTTCAATAGGAGGACGTCTCTTGCCCTCTTCAACTTCAGGCTCGTGAGACCATGCCAGTTTCAGGGGCGGAGCTATGATCTCCTTCGTCACCCCCTGCATTTCTGGATCTCCTCGAAACAGCGGCCAGTCATAGACCGGAGACGATGCATTCTGCGAATCCAACTCTCTCGCAGACTCCCCCTCACCTTCCAAACAAGATGTCACGATGCTGGAAAATATGAAAACTACTGCTAAAGCACCAATCCTCCATAAAAACTGAATATTTAAGTATTCCGAAATTTTTAGCTGGTTTAACTGCATCATTCGACTATGATTATCCAGTGCCCCCCGATTATCAACGCCTCTATCGCGTGAATCGGGCTTTATGATCAACACGTTTGATTCGTCTTACCCCTCAGATGAAGTCTTCGTTCCCCCTAATAATCCTGCTTCTCTCGGTTTTACTGAGTCCCTGCCCGCTGCAATCTCAGGAAAGTCCGCGTTCCTGGATAAAAGACGTAACTCGACTTCCACCGGGTGATCACGCAAATCTGCGACCGGTAAAGCTTGAATATACGCTCTCGTGGAACAACAAGATAAACGCAGGCGAATTTGAAATCTCGGTCACTCGCCGCGGGACCACGAATTCGAAGTTCATTGGTAACGCTCAGGGCCGCAGCACAGGCTTTGCCCGTGTTATCTGGCCCTATGACTTCCGTGCCCGTTCCATTATCGACGAAGAGTCGCTCCGTCCGATAACGTTTCAGCTTACGGAACAGGAACGCAACGAGCAGAGCAGCTACGACATCATTTTTGACAAGAGAAAGCAGCTCTACTCAACAACTTCGAAAAAGAAAGACGAAAACGAACGCACGGCGACCTCCCGCTTCAAATTTGATTTTGGGCAGGATGCCCTGTCCTCCGCCTTTTACCTGCGCACCCAGCCTCTCAACAACGGAGATGAGTTAAATATGGTTGTGACGCCCTTTAACAAGCCTTACCTCGCCAATTTTCGAGTGATCGGAAAAGAGTCCCGTAAGATCAAGGGCAAGAATTACAAAACGATCAAGCTCGCAGCCCATATCGGAAAGATAAACTCTGACCTGAGCTTGAAGCACTACGACAAAATCAAGACAACGACTCTCTGGATTGCAGATGACGAATACCGTCTACCCTTGGAGCTTCAGTCGGAGATTTCCCTGGGATTCGTATCAGCAAGACTGGTGGATAGTGAGTGGCTGGAGTGAATGTCTCTCGCGAAAGGGGCACTAAAAAACTGCTTCCGAGAAAAATCGTGGATTTCTCTCTCAAACCGCTCTTGATTTCGGCTCAGTCTCCACTAGCATTTCGTTCGCAATTCCCACTTGGAGGTTTCCTCCAAATCCAAAAGCCGGTGTGGCGGAATTGGTAGACGCGCGCGATTCAAAATCGCGTTCCTTCGGGAGTGCGGGTTCGATTCCCGCCGCCGGTATTTTTTCCTGGTAGCAGCTCAGCTGCCGATTCGTCACGCCCTAGCTCGCTGCCGTATCGCGATCAACTCTTTCATTACGTGATCCAGCTTCCCGGCGTAGTCGGATGTTCCAAATGCATCGTGAAGAGACTTGTATAAAGCGTAGATTTCAGCGTAGGCCTCCTGATTCTCCGGAATCGGCGTGTAGTAAACATCGCGCATCCGGCAGGTATTGGCCTGAATCTCTTCCAATGACATCTCGCCACTGCAAGTCGCACCAAATATCGCCGCGCCCAACGCACAAGTCTGATCACTCGCGGCCACCTTGAGAGGACGACCGAGAATATCCGCGTAAATCTGCATCAGCGTCCGGTTCTTCACGGCAAGGCCTCCCGTATTGACCAATTCCTCGATCTTGATGCCGTGCTCCTCCATTCGGTTGATGATTGTGAGCGCTCCAAAGGCGGTCGCCTCGATCAATGCACGATAAATTTCGTGTGCTTCCGTGTGCAGAGTCTGACCGAGAAGCAGTCCCGTCAGACGCACATCAACAAGGATCGTGCGATTGCCGTTATTCCAATCCAGAGAAAGCAATCCTGTCTCGCCCGGCTTCAAGGGGGCGAGGCGTTTTTCCATCTCGATGAATTTTTCATCCTGCGTTGCGCCGTAGGAATCAGGAACGAGATGGTTTACGAACCAGAGGAAGATATCCCCCACTGCTGATTGGCCGGCCTCGATTCCGAAGTGCCCTGGCAATACCGATCCGTCGACGACACCGCAGACACCGGGAACATCGCCAAGTTCCGCATCATTCGGCAGCACCGTAATATCGCAGGTGCTCGTTCCGAGGATTTTCACCAGTGTTCCCGCTTTCACACCAGAACCAACCGCTCCCATGTGCGCGTCAAAGGCTCCTACGGCGACTGGGATCCCTGGCTTCAAGCCCAGCTTGCTCGCCCACTCTTCTGTTAGGTCGCCCGCCTTAACATCCGAGGCATCAGCCTTGTCATAAAGGCGGTCACGTAACTCGCCGAGATCCGGATCGAGAAGGGAAAGAAACTCCTTGTCCGGCAAACCACCCCACTCGTCGCAATACAACGCTTTATGACCCGCCGCACAAATGCTTCGTTTCGTATCCGCTGGCTTATCACTACCCGTCAGAAGTGCCGGCAACCAATCACAATGCTCGACCCAGGAGTGCGCTGCCGTGAAAACTTCCGGATCGATGTTCTTGCATCGCCAGATCTTGCTCCACCACCATTCGCTGGAATAAATCCCACCGCACTTGGCCAGATACTGCGGACGCTCCTGGGAAGCGATCTCCGTAATTTTTGCCGCCTCTTCGTAACCGGTATGGTCTTTCCACAACCAGACATGAGCGTTCAAATTGTCGGAAAATTCCGGCTTCATCGCCAAGGGAGTTCCCTCGGCATCTACAGGAATCACCGTGCTTCCCGTAGTGTCGATCCCGATTCCGATCACCTCATTGGCATCAAACCCTTCCCGCTTCGCAGCTGCCTCTTCCAGCGCCCCGCGAATGATCGTTACCATACCCTCGACATAGTCGTTAGGATTCTGTCGGGCGACATTCGGATCCGAAGGATCAGTTAGAATGCCCAGTTCACCGGACGGGTAGGGAAAAACAACGGAGCCGACCTCTTCTCCTGCATCGAGATCGATGAGGAGAGACCGGCAGGAATTTGTTCCGTAATCAAGACCAATAGCGTAGCGACTCATTCCCTCAGCCTATAGGCCAAACCAGAGCTTCTCGCAATGCTTCATTGATTCCGAATCCTTCAAATCGTAACCTTTTGGCAATGGAAATTTTTCTCAACGAAATCCCCGAAGAAGGACTTCTCCGGGCCGGACAATTCCCTGTCTCCCTTTTCGACCTCGAAAAGGACGATCCCATCCGTCCCGTCGGACCGGTGGAATACGACGTCCGTGTCGATCGCTTCGATGACCTGATCGTTTTCACTGGCTCCCTGAAAGCTTCCTTTCAGCTGCAATGCTCCACCTGCCTGGAATATGTGAAATTTCTCGCCGACTACCCAGACTGGACCTCCGACCTTGATATCGAAAAGCGCCAGCGAAGCTTCGATCTCGCCCAACAGATCCGGGAAGACTTTCTCCTCGAACTGCCCGCAAGCCCCTTCTGCGAAGACCTCGTCGCAGGAAGAACCTGTCCCAAAGCCAACCTGCTTGAGGAAGTGGAGGAGGCACAGGAAGCCGAACCCGAAGATCAAGGGAACCCTGATCTCTGGAATGCTCTCGATGATCTGCCGTCTGGGGAAGAGTGAATTACCGGATGGGGCGTGAGTGGAAAAAGGCATCTCTTCCGAGTTTCATTTCGGCCTTCACGAATTCAACGATTCGAATTGATACAGGCACGAGAACTGAAGAAACTCATAGGCAGATGCAGAAGATTTCACATCTCTACGAACAGGCCAGGATACTGATTCCCCCCTCAACCTCGCTTTGCTTTTGCTGCTTGGCACCGCTTCTTCCTAGCTGCGGGCCGAGGATCGCTCTACGAAGAAGATCGAGAATTCTGTCATCAATAAAATTCCAGACCTCGCGCAGACAGGTCCGGCCTGAAATTTTGCCCGAGGCGGAAAGGGGTTTTGTGGACCTGTTTCGGTTTCCAATTAACCGGTCTGGTTGCAGGCTAGTGCAAAGGGACCATTTCCCGATACCAAGCGGCAGTACGAGGTAGTGAACCTGCTTGCTTCGCCCGACTAAATGGATGCCGATCCGGTGGATGGCGTCGGCCCGGCAAAGGTTTTGCGAGGGGTCAGGCCAACCAAATCCCAGGATACTGGTGATACACGATCCTTCCCACCGTACAGGGAAAGAGCCGAATAACTACGTCCTACTAACGGAAATGAAGGACGGGACCATGACGGGCAAAAATCCGCGTCCGGTTCGTGTGCTTTACCGAATGGAGGCTGGCGTGCATACCAGATCGAGCGCCGACGCAGCCATTCTCGACGGTATAGTAGGTTTGAATCTCGACGGAGCGGAGAAAACGCAAGCTCGTCGCTAGGCTGTCTCCCCTTACCTTTTCCCAAAAACCCGTCCCACCTGTTCGCCCAAACCGAGAATATTCTCGTATCTCCGAATGCAGAGATCGATGAGAAAGAACATAAGGAACCCGAAGAGCAGCCAGGGCCAGAGCTCGACATAACGAGCGACGTCGGTTCCTGTAAATTCGAGTTCGTCATCAGCGCTCGCCAAGTAGCTCCCGCCAGTCAATTCACAAACTTCGCGGAGAAACGCTTCATCGATCTGGCCGGTCGCAACTTCGTTGGAAGGATTGTGAACGTATCCGGCGGACACGAGTTGAGAGCCTGATCGAGCGCGAACGAGATACACTCCAGGATCGCTCGGGCGAAATTCAGCTTCATACCAACCCGGACCTTCCTGATCGAGCGAGAGGGTTTCGACATTCTTCATCCCCGACCCGAGCGAGTTAGAAGGAACGTGAAAGATGTCCGCTTCGACATGCGCTCCGTTACGCCGCGTCCCCGCATCTTCCGCGAGGTCGACGGCAACAGAAACGGCATCCCCTCGATCTTCGAGGCGAAGGTCCATATTGAGCCCCTGAGGAGCGCGCGCTGTTTCCCGCAAGATCTGTGACCAGAGCTGGCTGTAACCCGGCCAGTCCGAGACCCACAGCGCTGCCCAGCGGGATTTGCAGTCGGAAGTAAAGGCTGTCACCTTGCCCAACCCGAAACGCCAGTGAGCGAGAAGCGGATCTCCTGTATCGGTGACCAGGGGAATCTGCGCGGTTGCCTTACGATTGGTCTTTACGTAACCGAGCAGAGGTGGAGCCTCTCCATCTATCCAATCACGAAGCATCGGGTGATCCTCGACGAGCTTTGGCTCGAAGGCATCCTCCCGAATCATTCGCCCGGTGTGGGTCATAGTATCCTGGGTAAAAATGCGAGTGATCGCAGTCGGGTCCATCGTCACGTAGCTTTGACCACCCCCGGCGGCAGCGATTGCCTGAAGCAGGCCCACTTGCGCTCCGGCACCGACGGCTACGGTCGAAATTGTGATCCCCTCGGCATGGCACTGGGAAGCGAGCGCCTGGTAGCCCTGGCCTGATGTCTGACCATCGGTGAGGACAATCATGTGTTTGATCCTCGTTTTCTGCGAATTGAGTTCCTCTCGCGCCATAACCATACCCGGGTAGATATTCGTTCCCCCTCCCGATCCGAGCAGAGAAATCTGATTCGCGATCGCACTGGTCGAGGTGACTTTAGTCATTGGAACGATCTCGTGAACCTGCGAGTCAAAGGCATAAATCCCGATCGAATCCTGAACCGAAAGCAACTCGGCTGTAGCAATCGCAGCTGACTTACAAATCTCGATTTTCTGTCCTGCCATCGAGCCGGATCGGTCGATCACAAGAGCGAGCGCGGAAGTCTGCTGCTCTTCCTGATCCGGTGCTTTCAATTTCACGGGAAGCACATCTTCGATCGGAGTGCGGTAGTAACCTCCGACACCAAAGGAATTCATTCCCCCTACCATAACAAAACCACCCCCAAGACTTTCGACATAATCGCGAATAGCGGCCATGCGGGTTTCCCCGATTCGATGCGCGGGAATATCGGAAAGAATGATGCCGTCGTATCCCGCAAGTTGTTGAAGAGACTCGGGCAAGCCCTCTGGGGATCGAACATCAAGGCGAATCCCCTCACGTGTCATTGCTTCCTGGAGAAAACGCGCCTCGCCTTCCTCTCCTTCCACATAGAGAAGAAGAGGCTTTCCTCTCACGTCGACAATGCTGAGGGCTTCATTATTTTCCGGAATGGCGTCTTTCCCTTCAAATCCTTCGATGATTACGCGATAGTTGTAGATGTTCCGTTTTTCGGGAACCCGCTTGAAAATGTGATCCCAAGGCACCCCAGCCTCCAATTCCATATCAACTGCATCAACCTCGACTCCGTTTTCAAAAAGCCGAACCCGGCCCGGCCCTGACAAAGCCCCCTCAATCGTAACGTTGAGTTCGAGACTGGCACCTTCGTTCAAGCGCGACTGTGAGCTCTTAAGGCTGGTAACGCGGACATCCGGTTGTATCTCCCCGGCAACGCCACGAGCGTGAATACGAATCCCGGAGATGGCCGCCTCTCGGGCGATGTTGCGAAGATTCCCCTCGGTCTCGACACCATCGCCGACAAGGACAATATGACGAGAGGTCCCGCTGGGGAAAAGTCCTCGTGCGAGACTAACAGCGTCGGCAAAGTTGGAGCGGGATCCTATTGTATTAAGAATTTCGGATCGCAATTCGGGCGCGTCTTCAAGCGGACCAGCGGATGGATAACGAAGCAACTTGGCATCGCTTCCCGCAGCAACGAAGCCAACAGGAGCATTACCGGGAAGCTTGGACCGAATCTCCTCCGCGACAGCATAAACCGCATCGAGTCCGGTAGTTCCTTCGCT
>Ga0181589_10004800_pt1 | contig 10802 bp, 12 predicted proteins | sample 071ome_25_FD_132444 | JGI IMG/M metagenome (GOLD analysis project Ga0181589, IMG submission 132444) | Coastal salt marsh microbial communities from the Groves Creek Marsh, Skidaway Island, Georgia - 071410BT metaG (megahit assembly) | ecosystem: Environmental > Aquatic > Marine > Intertidal... | reverse complement strand
CGCTGGTTTTTTGGGTCCCAGCGGTGGTTGGCCGACCGAAAGGAAAAAACCCGCTCTTTGGCGCGGCTTTTTTCCTCGTCGCGGCGCGCACCGCCAAAAGCCATATCGAAGCCGTGCAAATCCAAGGCCTGTTTCAGACCTTCGGTTTTCCACATGTCGGTGTGCAACGGGCCATGGTCAAAGGGGTTTATGCCCTGCTCCAGCGCCTGCGGGTTTTGGTGCACGATCAGCTGCATGCCCGCATCCGCGGCGGCGCGATCGCGCAGCGCATACATATCTTGGAATTTCCAAGTGGTATCGACATGCAGCAGCGGAAAGGGCGGCGGCGCGGGGTAAAAGGCCTTGCGCGCCAAATGCAACATCACAGCGCTGTCTTTGCCCACAGAATACAGCATCACGGGGTTTTCTGCCTCGGCCACCACTTCGCGCAGGATGTGGATGCTTTCGGCCTCTAGGCGTTGCAGGTGGGTCAGGGGGGCTTCGGTCATGGGCTACTCGTTGAAAACGGACAGGGTATTTTTTGCGGGCCTATCGCCTCTGCCCACTGGAAAAACCCCCCAAATGGGGGGTAAAGTGAAAAAATGGCGTATTTTGATGATAGATCTCAACTTATAAGTGCTTTGTTTGCCGCAGCGGCGGGGGGCGGGGCGGGCGAAGACTGGCCCGCCTTCTTGCAGCTATTGGCGCGCCAAGCGCAGGCCGATGGGGCCGCCTTGCAGATTTTCCTGCCCGAGGGGCCGCAGCCCGCCCCATGGCGCGCGGGGCATCTGAGCCTGCCAAATGCGGTGGCCTTGGCGCCCTTGCGCGCCGATCGTGTTTACGCCCAAGACGAGGTGTCGCCCGCCCATCCCGCGCCGCTGCGCCTGATCAAAGCGCGCCTGCCCAGCCCCGGTGCGGTGCAGGGGCCCGGCCAAGGCGAGGCGGTGCTGGCGTTGGGCCGTGCGCCCCATCGGCAGGATTTTCGCAGCATCGATGCCCAGCATCTTAGCGCGCTGGCCCCGTTTTTGGGGCAGGCCGTTGGGCAGTGGCGCCGCCTGCGCCAAGCCCAAGATCTGCGCGATGCACAGGCCGGTTTGCTGACGGGCCTTGGCGTGGCGTGGCTGATTGTCGATGCGGTGGGCACCATTTTGGCGCAATCTGGCGCCCTTGCGCATTGGGGGCCAGACCTGGGCTCAGCCCCGCGCCTGCGGGCCCGGCTTGAACCCGGGGATGCGCTGTTGGCCCAGCAGCTGCGCCGCGCCATGGCGGCGCTGCTGGGCGATCAGGCGCCGCCCTTTGGCTGTGTGGTGGCCCGCCCCGGCCTGCCTGCCTTGCTGCTGCGCGCCCAACCCTATGGCGGCCAGCGCGCGGTTATTGTGCTGATGCGCCAGCCACCCAAGCTGGCCGATCTTGATATCGTTTGGCTGGCCCACAGCCTTGGGCTTAGCCGCAGCGAGGCCCGGCTGGCGGCTGTGTTGGGCGATGGGGTGCGCCTGAAACAGGCGGCCACCCAGCTGGGCTGGACCGAAGAAACCGCGCGCAGTTGTTCCAAAGCAATCTATGCCAAGCTGGGTGTGCATGGGCAGGCCGGCCTGCTGCGCCATCTGCATGGTGCGGGCCTTTGGCCCCCAGCCGCCGCGGGTGATGCAAGCGATATTGCACAGCCCCCAACATCGGCTTAGGCTGGCGCCAAGGGCCTGCCGGGGGCATTCTGCGGGGGCCGGACACAGGCAAAAAGACACAGGCAAAAAGACACAGGCAAAAAGGGGTCTGCGATGGCAGGGCATGGGTATGAAAGCGGGCGTTTGAACCTGCCTTTTGTGGGGATTTCTACATTTGGCAAACGCCCCTATGTCGAAGATTGGGCCACGATCGATGCCGATGTGGCGATCATGGGCGCACCTTTTGATTTTGGCACGCAGTGGCGCGCGGGCGCGCGGTTTGGCCCGCGTGGGGTGCGCGAGGCCTCGACCCTGTTCAGCTTTGGCCATGCGGGCGCCTATGACCACGAAGACGACACCACTTATCTGCCCAGCGATGTGCGCATTGTCGACATCGGCGATGCCGATATCGTGCATACCGATACCGAAACCAGCCATGCCAATATCGAGGCGGGCGTGCGCGCCATTCTGGCGGCGGGCGCGCTGCCGGTGGTGATTGGGGGCGATCATTCGATCAATATTCCCTGCATCAACGCCTTTGACGACCAAGGCGATATTCACATTCTGCAAATCGACGCCCATCTCGATTTTGTCGACGAGCGCCACGGCGTGCGCTATGGCCACGGCAACCCAATGCGCCGCGCCGCGGAAAAACCCTATGTCACGGGCCTGACCCAAGTGGGCATTCGCAACGTCAGCTCGACCGCGCGCGAGGGCTATGACGATGCCCGCGCCATGGGATCAACGATTTTGTCGGTGCGCCAAGCGCGCGCGCTGGGCCCCGAGGGGGTTATCGCCAATATCCCCACTGGCGCGCGGGTTTATGTGACGATCGATATCGATGCCTTTTGCCCCTCGATCGCGCCGGGCACGGGCACGCCCAGCCATGGTGGGTTTCTATATTATGATGTGCTGGAAATGCTGCAGGTCGTTGCGCGCCGCCACGAGGTTGTGGGCATCGACCTGGTCGAGGTGGCGCCAGATTATGATCCCACCGGGTCTACCAGCATTTTGGCAGCGCAGGTGCTGTTGAACTTTCTGGGCTTTATTTTCGCGGCGCGCAGCTAGCGGGGGATGGGCTGGGGCAGGGCGGGCAATGGCCCGCCCGTCAGGCAGTGGCCCGCCTAAAACGCCACGCGGTCTGCGCCTTTCAGCGCCAATATCTCGCGGGCCTCATCGGGGGTGGCCACCGCCAGCCCCAACCCTTCGATAATTTGGCGCACGGCTGCCACCTGCTGGGCATTGCTGCTGGCCAAGCGGCCGGGGCCAGCCCACAGGCTGTCTTCCAGACCCACGCGCACATTGCCCCCCATTGCGGCCGCCATGGCGGCGATGGGCAATTGGTTGCGCCCCGCCCCCAGAACCGACCATCGGTAACTGTCGCCAAACAGCCGGTCGGCGGTGCGTTTCATATGCATCACGTCGTCGGGGTGGGCCCCGATACCGCCCATCAGCCCGAAAACGGTTTGAATAAACAGCGGCCCCTGCACCAAACCGTCATCCAAAAAATGTTTCAGATTATACAGATGCGCAGTGTCGTAGCATTCAAATTCGAACCGGGTGCCATTGGCGCCTAGGGTGGTCAGGATATGCTCGATATCGGCAAAGGTGTTGCGAAACAGGATCGACTTATCACCGATATAGTCGCGTTCCCATTGATGCTGCAGCTGGCCTTCAAAGCGTTTGAGCATGGGAAATAGCCCGAAATTCATCGACCCCATGTTCAACGAGGCAACCTCGGGTTGCCATGTGGCGGCGGGGCGCACGCGTTCTTCGATGCTCATTGTTGGGGCGCCGCCGGTGGTGATGTTGATCACACAATCGCTGCGCTGCTTGATTGTTTGCAAAAACGGCAAAAACGCCTCTGGGGTTTGATCGGGGCGGCCATCTTCTGGGTTGCGCGCATGCAGGTGCACCACTGCCGCGCCCGCCTCGGCTGCGCCAATGGCGGCATCGGCAATTTCTGCTGCTGTTACAGGCAGATGCGGCGACATCGAGGGCGTATGGATGGCACCGGTGACGGCGCAGGTAATGATCACTTTGCGGGGGCTGGGCATGGGGCTCTCCTGTGGCGTCTGCAACTGTGCGGGCCAGTCAGGCCCTCCCGCATGATGGCGCAGTTTGCCCGCTTGGCAAGCCGTAGTTATACCAACGGCGTTTGGTGCGAAAAGCGCTGGCAAGGTGCAGGGGTTTTGGGCCAGTGTTGGGGGGCTTGGAAAACCAAAAGGGGGCAGGCATGGCGGGCGCATTCGATCTGGGGCTGGCGGGGGCGCGGGTGGTTGTAACCGCGGGCGCGGGCGGAATTGGGCGGCAGATTGTCGAGGTGTTTCACGGCTTGGGCGCGCGGGTGGCCACCTGCGATATCGACGACGAGGCGCTGGCGCAATTGCCTGCGGGTGTGTTGGGCGCCCGGGTGGATGTGGCCGATGCCGCAGCCTTGGGCGGTTTTATCGATCACAGCGCGGCGCAGTTGGGGGGCATAGATTGTTTGGTCAATAACGCCGGTATCGCGGGCCCCACGGCACGGATCGAAGATCTGGATCTGGCCGATATCGAACGCTGCTTGGCGGTGTGCCTGACCAGCCAATTCATCACCATTGGCCGCGCGGTGCCACATTTGCGCCAAGGCCGGGCGCCGGCGATTGTGAATATATCCTCGCTGGCGGGGCGGTTGGGGTTTAAATTGCGCAGCCCCTATGCCGCGGCCAAATGGGGGGTGATTGGGCTGACCAAATCCATGGCCGCCGAATTGGGCCCCGATGGCATTCGGGTCAATGCAGTGTTGCCCGGCATCGTGGCCGGTGCGCGCCAGCGCCGGGTGCTGGAGGCACGGGCGCAGGCACAGGGCCGTAGCTTCGAAGAGATCGAGGCGCAGGCGTTTTCCTATACCGCCATCAAAGACTACGTGACGCCCCAGCAAATTGCCGATCAAGTGGCATTTTTGGCCAGCCCGCGCAGCGCCACCATGACGGGGCAGGCCATTTCTGTGTGTGGGGATACCGCGATGCTGGGCTAAGGCGCGCGCCCCGCTTAGCGCCGCCGCAGCCCTTGGGGGGTTTCGCCAAAGCGCGCTTTGTAATTGCGCGACAGCAGATCCGCCGAGCTAAACCCACAGGCGGCGGCCACCTCGGCCACGCTCATATCGGTTTCGGCAAACAGCGCGCGCGCGCGATCAAGGCGGATGTTTTTATACACATTGGCCGGGGTTTCAGCCAGATAGGTGATGAACAACCGCTCGATCTGGCGGCGCGACAGCCCAGATGCTTGGGCCAGCTCGGCCATGGAAAGCGGCTCTTCCAGATTGTCGTACATCGCGCGCATCACCAACAGCAGCTTGCCATTGCGCGAACTGATGGCCCGCGCGATGGACGAGCGCTGTTTGGCGTTTTGCGTGATATCCACCGAATTCAGGCACATATCTGAAACCACCATGGCAAAATCGTAGCCATAATCGCTGGCAATCAGCGACAGCATCATTTGCGTGGCCGCCGCCCCGCCGCCGCATGTCATCAAATCGGCGTCGATTTCAAACTTATTGGGGCTTGGCTGCAAATCGGGGAAGGTTTCGACAAACCCGGGCTGGTTTTCCCAATGCAACGTAAAGCGGCGGTTGTGCAGCAGCCCTGCGCGCGCCAAGCTGGCCGCGCCCGTGCAAATGCCGCCCAACCGCCCGCCAAAGCGGTGATGGCGGCGCAGCGCCGCGATTACCTTTGATGTGGCCACCTCGGCCCCGCGGTTGCCCGAACATACGAAAAGATGTGTGTCGCGGTCGATCTGGTCTAGGCCCGCATCGACCATCACATCCACCCCAGAAGACGAACGCACCTGCGCGCTGTCTTCGGAATAGACCTGCCAGCGATAAAGCGGTTTTTGCGCCAGCTGGTTGGCAATGCGAAACGGATCCAAAGCCGAGCTGAAGGCCAAAAGCGTAAACTCGGGCAGCAGCAAAAAGCCAAATTCCCGCGTTGCGGTGAAGCCCTCGACGGGAAAGACGAAAGCGCCTTTGGGGATCAGCGTGGGTTTGGGGGCCGATGGGGCGGGTGTGCTCATGCTGCGCGGGCAATCTGATAAGGGTGGGTGGCTACCCTTTTTATCGGATCGCGCGCGCAGAACAAGTGATCTTGTGCAGCCTAGGCTGGGCGATCGGCAATGGTGGCGCCGCGCCTTTGGCGGGCAAGCGCCATATTGCACAGCATTTCGAACATGATCGACACGCCCAAAAACGCGGTGCCGCCGCTGGCATCGAAGGGTGGCGACACTTCGACCAGATCTGCCCCCACGATATTGACCCCCTCTAACAGGCGCGCCACCAGCAGCGCTTCGAAGGAATTGGGCCCACCCACTTCGGGGGTGCCAGTGCCGGGGGCAAAGGCTGGATCGACAAAATCGATATCGTAAGACACATATGTGGGGGTATCGCCCACAATCTGGCGCGCCTCGGCCATCACATCGGCTGGGCCACGGGCGTGGTATTCCTCGATTGCGATAACGCGGATCCCCACAGCGCGGGCGAAATCGCGGTCTTCGTTGTCATAGGCGGTGCCGCGAATGCCGATCTGCACCACGCGGCTGGGGTCTAGCAGCCCCTCTTCCACCGCGCGGCGAAAGGGGGTGCCATGGGTGTATTGGGTGCCGCCAAAATAATCTTTGAACAGGTCCGTATGGCTGTCGAAATGGATCATGCCCAAGGGGGCCGTGCGGGCCAAGGCGCGCAGCACCGGCAGCGAGGTCAGGTGATCGCCCCCGGCGGTAAGCGGGGTGATGCCTGCCGCCAGCACCTGATCGTAAAATGCGGTGATCCGCTCCATGCTGGCCATGATATCGGCGGGGTTTGGCGGCACATCGCCCAGATCGGCGCAATTGAGCATTTCAAACGGGCGTAGGCCGGTGGCGCCATTTTGGGCGCGGATCATGGTGGATAAATCGCGCAATTGGCGCGGGCCATGCCGGGGGCCGGGGCGGTTTGTGGTGCCGCTGTCCCATGGCACGCCGATCAGGCCAATATCAACATCGGCTAGGCGTGGGTTATCCAGTGCCACATGGGGCAGGCGCATGAAGGTGGGCACGCCGGCAAAGCGCGGAAGATCAAAGCCCGACACAGGGTGAAAAAAGCTGTCGCTCATGGTGGCCTCGTGCTGCTGTTTGGCGCCAAGGTTTGGCCTATTGGCCGCCCGGTGCAAGCCCAAAACGCCGATTCTGCCCCGCGCATTGGCTGTTCTGGGGCCAGCGCCGCCCGGTGGCGTATCTTTATTTCGCATAGATTTTGGGCGCGCCTTGCAAAACTGCCCGCAAATTATGCGTAGTCCATGGGCCATACGGCGGGCCCGCGGCTGCCATCTGGGCGGCGGTGCGGCGGTGGATAATCTGTGCCTTAGCCGCCAAAACGGCGCAAAAGGCACTGGCCGTATGTGCGGCCCCAGCAAGGCATCCCAGATGACCGAGACACCAATTTTTGACGAAATGTGGGGCAATGACGGCCAGTTGCGCGCACCCTACGGACGGTTTCAAAACTGGCTGGAAAGCGAAGACCCAAAACGCCTGCGCGCCAAGCAGCGCGAGGCCGATGATCTGTTTCGCCTCAGCGGTATCACCTTCAACGTTTATGGCCGCAGCGAGGCCGAGGAACGGCTGATCCCCTTTGATATTATCCCGCGCATCATTTCCGCCCGCGAATGGCTACGCCTAAGCCGCGGGATCGAGCAGCGCGTGCGCGCCATCAACGCGTTGTTGTTCGATATTTATAATGGCCAAGAAATCATCAAGGCAGGGCGCCTGCCGCGCGTTTGGCCCAGCACCAAGAAACGCTGGCGCTATTGGCCCAGATCGAGGCGGCGCGCGCCGACGAGCTGGCCTTGTTAGAGCCGATGGCGGCGCGCAACGCTGTGCCCGAAACCGATTTGATCCGCGCCCGCCAAGCGGTGTTGGAAATCAGTCAAAAAATCACCGAACTGCGCACCGGGTTTCAGGCCCAGCGGGTACAGGCCCTGTCCGAGTTGCAAGGCGAGCTGAACCAAGTGCGCTAGCAAATTCGCGTGCGCGCGGCGCAGGTTGAACGCACCCAATTGCGCGCCCCCGTGGCAGGGGTGGTGAACCGCATCGTGGAGGAAACGGCGGGTGGCGTTGTGGCGCCTGGTGGCCCGATACTAGAGATTATTCCGCTGGATGACACGCCGGTGGTGGCAGGCCGCATTGCCCCTGCCGATATCGGCCCGGTTTACGTGGGCATGCCCGCAAACATCAAGCTGACCGCGTTTGACTATCGCGATTATGGCAGCCTTTCGGGGCGGGTCACGCATCTCAGCGCCGACACGGTGGTAGAAGAGGGCCAAGCCGAGCCGAAGCCGTTTTACGAAATCATCGTGGCGCTGGATGGCCACAGCCTGCGCGGCCCCGATGGCGAGGTCACCATCCGCCCCGGCATGCAGGCCGATGTGGAATTGGATGCAGGCCAGCGCACGGTGTTTCAATATCTGTTCCACCCGCTGCTGCGCGCGCAAGAGGCGTTTTCCGAGCCCGATTAAAACAGCGCGCCGGCGGCCGCCGCCGCCCCGTCGGGGCCCTGCCAGCTGTGCCATGGCTTGCAGCTTGCATTCTGCGCGCAGCTTGCCAAACTGCGCGGCAAAACGGAGGGACAGAATGGTTTTGGCACGCAGAGATTGGGTTCCAGCCCACAGCGAAGATTTGGTGCAAACAATCGCAGCTGGGGCGGGGGGCGCATCATCCTTGGCGCTGATGGCGCGGCTGGCAGATCTGGCCGAGGAAAACCGCGACATTCACGAACGCACCTGTTTCAACCTAAACCCTGCCACCAATGTCATGAACCCCAAGGCCGAGGCGCTGCTGGCCTCGGGCATCGGGTCGCGGCCATCGCTGGGATATCCGGGCGATAAATACGAAATGGGCCTAGAGGCGATCGAAGAGATCGAAGTGATCGCCGCCGCGCTATGCGCGCAGGTGTTTCAGGCCAAATATGCAGAATGCCGCGTGCCCTCTGGGGCATTGGCCAATCTCTATGGCTTTATGGCCATCTGCAAACCCGGTGATACCATTATCGCGCCCCCTGCCGCCATTGGTGGGCATGTGACCCACCACAGCGCGGGCTGTGCGGGGCTTTATGGCTTGCGCAGCGTGCCTGCGCCGATGGATGTGGCGGGCTATAGCGTTGATCTGGACGCGCTGCGACAGCTGGCCTTGGCCGAGCGGCCAAAGCTGATCACCATCGGCGGCAGCCTGAACCTGTTCGAGCACCCGGTGGCCCAGATCCGCGCCATCGCCGACGAAGTGGGCGCCAAGGTGATGTTTGATGCCGCCCATCAATGCGGCATCATCGCGGGCCGTGCGTGGAAAAACCCATTGGCCGAGGGCGCGCATTTCATGACCATGAGCACGTATAAAAGCTTGGGCGGCCCGGCCGGCGGGCTGATTGTGACCAATGATGCCGATATCGCCCAAGCGCTGGATCATATCGCCTTTCCCGGCATGACCGCCAATTTCGACGCCGCAAAAACTGCCGACTTGGCGGTTACCATGCTGGATTGGCGCGACCATGGGGCGGCCTGCCCGCGCCATGATTGCCATGTCACAAGCCTTGGCGGTAGAATTGCAGGGCCAAGGGGTGCCGGTTTTTGCAGGCGCCCATGGGCACACGCAGTCGCATCAATTTGCGGTGCTGGCGGCGGGCTATGGTGGGGGGCAGGCGGCCTCGAAACAGCTGCGGCGGGCGGGGTTCTTGGCCTGTGGTATTGGCCTGCCAGTGGCCGAGGTGGCGGGCGATTTGAACGGGCTGCGCATTGGCACGCCAGAATTGGTGCGCTGGGGCATGACCGAAAAAGACGCCCCCCAACTGGCGCGGTTGATTGCCCAAGGTCTGGGGGATGCCAGCATTGCCCCGCAGGTGGCCGAATGGCGCCGCAGCTTTGACACGCTACATTTCGTGCAATGATACAGCCAAGGGCAGGCGCGAACGAAAAGCCCAATGCAACACCCCATTTGGGGCCGGTGAAAATAATGGCAGGCGGCATTACCGGCTGGCTGGACGAAGGGTTTGCCCTGCAACAGGCATAGCAGCGGGGGCGGGGCCACAAAACCCAAAGGTCAACGGGCGCGGCTATTTCAGTGCGATATAGCCGCCATAGTCGCGGATCCGCGCCTCGTGTTTGGCAATGTTGTCCGCCGCTGTGTCCGAGCGCGCAGCCATGGCCGCAAGCAACACTTCAACCGCCACAAATGCCGTACTGAGCGAGGGCATCAGCTGCGGGCCGTTCACGGGAATTTTCAGCACTTGCCACGCGTCTTCGGCAATGGGGCTGGCATGGCTGTCGGTGATGGCCAGCACCCGTGCGCCGCGCATGCGCGCCACTTGGCAGGCGCGCACCACTTCGGCGGAATAATGGGCATAGGTGATGGCCACCACGATATCATCTGCGGTGGTGGTAGACATCTGGTCCATGATCGCGCCGGGCATGGCGGGAAATTCGGCAAAATTGTCAAAGGCCATGGCGCCGGCATAGGCCAGATAATGCGCCACGCTTAGGCAGCTGCGCACCCCCACCACATGCACCCGCCGCGCCCCTAGCAGGGGGTCTATGCAGTCTTCCAGCCGGGTCAGCCCGCTGGGCTGGAAAAAGCTGGTAAGGTTTTCAAGGTTGGTTTGCAGCGCCTCATCCCAGATTTCGGTGCCGGGGCGATTGCGCAGCGCTTGGGCGCGTTGGCCATAGGGGGCGGTGCTGGGGGCCAGCGCCTGCCGCACCTCGGCGCGAAAGGCATCAAAGCCTGCAAACCCCAACCTTTGCGCCAGCCGGGTCACGGTGTTTGGGTTGGTGCCCGCCTGCGCCGCCACCCCCCGGATCGAGCTGAAGGCAACGTTTGGCAAATGATCAATCAGCCAAAGGGCAAAGCTGGCCAGTTTTGGCGGGGCATCCCGCGCCACTGTGGCCAGCTGCTGTTGCAGCGCGTCTTCTGTGCTCATCTCGCCCCCTTTTGGCCATGGCCCAGTGCTTTGGGCTGGTGGCCTATATGCGCAAAATAAATCGTTTGCCTCTGAGATCGCTCTGCCAGTACTTTCGGTATAAAGGACATATCCGTTATTACACTTAAAATCAAAGAAGAGTGGCCTTGGAAGGATCACCGCATCAAAGAGAGCTGAGAATTTCCTGATAAATG
>Ga0181589_10004798_pt1 | contig 10803 bp, 10 predicted proteins | sample 071ome_25_FD_132444 | JGI IMG/M metagenome (GOLD analysis project Ga0181589, IMG submission 132444) | Coastal salt marsh microbial communities from the Groves Creek Marsh, Skidaway Island, Georgia - 071410BT metaG (megahit assembly) | ecosystem: Environmental > Aquatic > Marine > Intertidal... | reverse complement strand
GGGTGGGGTTTTACAGTGACAGACGTTAATGCGTGGTTGGGGCTGCGTGCGGTGGCGCGTTCTTGAAAAGAACGCCGCTCGAAATCTTTTCAAGCTTTCGTTTTCATCGCAGGATCGGCGGCGCGTCAGGGTCCATGCCGGGGGCTTTGGGTTTGTACTCTTCAACCGGCTCGGGCTGAGGAATGTCAAAGCGCAAGCCCACCTTCGCCAGTGCCGCAGCGCTGGCATCTTGCGCGCTTAAGAAGGTTACATCCAACGCCGCGGCCTCGAGCCCCGAAAACGTCAGCGCTTCGTTGACAGCCTTGGCAATCGCCCCTTTGGACCCCGCAACCGCATCAATCACGCCCAGCAAATGCCCCTTGGCACCGCTGTCATAGGCAACACCGACCAGATAAGCCGAATGCGCCAGACCAGCGGCGGTCGCCAGTTTTTCTGCCAATGCTGCCACAAGCACTTCGGGCACCGAGGGAGACAGAAAGCTTTCGGGGCGCGCTTCGGTGGTCTCGGGGGCGACGGCAACGGTTTCGGCCAGCCACGCGACAGCTTGCGGATCGATGATGTTTGACGACGGCGCGACCTCGGGGTTGAGCGCGATGCCGATCCCCTGCCCTTGCAACATGCCCGCGATCACGCGACCAGACAGCGCCGCATAGGGGGCTGCCTTGCCGACAAAGGCCGACAGACGATCTTCGGTGTCAAAAGCCAGAATGAACGTGCCATCGGAAATATCGAAGGTCTCGGGCGACAGGGTTTCGCCCTCGGCTTCCTTGGTCAGAAGCAGAAATAGCTCGCTGTCTGCCAGCCGCTCAAAATACTTCATCCGTGCCTGAATGTCGTCGGGGTTGGCCTCCATCGCGCGATGGGCGGTATCAATCAGGGTTTCAGTCATGTAGCACCTCATGCACCCGTTGGCGCAGGACCGGTAAAAGATCAGCCTGAAACCAAGGATTTTTCTTCAACCACCCCGTATTCCGCCACGACGGATGGGGCAAGGGAAAGAGGTCGGGCGCATGGTCGCGCCATCCAGCGACACGCAGGGTTACTGACGTGCTGCCGCCCAAGTGCCATTTGTGGGCGTAGCCGCCAACCAGCAAAGTTAAACGGATGTTTGGCATGTACTGCATGACCTTGGCATGCCACGTATGTGCGCAGAGTTTAGGGGGCGGCAGGTCTGCGCCCTTGGTGTCGTATCCGGGAAAGCAGAAGGCCATCGGGACAATGGCAATCCGGCTTTGGTCATAAAAGTCTTCTGCCAGAATCCCCATCCAGTCGCGAAGACGTTCACCCGAGGGATCATCAAATGGCTTGCCCGAGGCATGCACCCGCGCACCCGGCGCTTGTCCGGCGATCAGAATGCGCGCTTCGGGGCGGAACCAGACCACAGGGCGCGGCGCGTGGGCCGTCGCAGTGGCCGCGAACCGGTCGGCGCACAGGCGACAGGCGCGGATATCATCGGGCAGAGCATCGGTCATGCCCCCAGTTTGCAGGGCATTTCGACGGGCTCAAGAGAATATTTCGAAATTTATGAAAATATTCTTGCCCGATGCGATAAATTTCGATATTTCGAGTATTATGAAAATATTTACTGACGACTCACTCGATATTGCCCAGATGGCGTCGGCCTTTGCCGCCCTTGGTTCAGAACAGCGCCTGTCGGTTTTACGCGCTCTTGTCCGAGCGGGGGAAGATGGGCTTAGCATCGGAGAACTAGGAGAACGCACTGGCGTGACCGGATCCACCCTGACGCACCATGTAAAGCTGCTGGCCCAAACCGGTCTGGTCGATCAGGAAAAAACCGGACGCACCATCCGATGTGTCGTGTCCTACAGCCGCGCGCGTGAACTGTCCGAATACTTACTGAAAGAATGCTGCGCCGATCGTGCGCCGTCAGATATGGAGCATCAGCATGACTGATATCCCGTTCAGTGATCCCGTCGCCCTTTGGAAACGACTTGATAAGGCGTGGCTGGCCCTTGTTGTGCTTCTTGTGGCGCTTGCCCTGCTAGATACATCCGCCTTTGTGCCTTCGGTGCAGTTTGCCACTGGCGCACTTTTGAACACCGCCCCCTTCATCGCGTTTGCAGTTCTGGCCATCGGCTATCTGAAAGCGACGGGTGCGGAAAACCTATTGGCCAAGGCATTTGTCGGGCGCGAAGTACAGATGATCGTGATGGCCGCGCTGCTTGGTGGCCTGTCACCGTTCTGTTCATGCGAGGTGATCCCCTTTATCGCGGCGTTACTGGCAGTCGGTGCCCCGTTGAGCGCCGTCATGGCCTTTTGGTTGTCATCGCCACTTATGGATCCGGCGATGTTCCTGATCACCTCGGGAACTCTGGGCTTTGACTTTGCGGTTGGCAAAACCATCGCCGCCGTCGGCATGGGCCTTTTCGGCGGATCGCTAACCATGCTTTTTGCCAAAAGCGCTGTTTTCCAGGACCCATTGCGGGAAAAACCAAAGGTCGGCGGATGCTGTGGCGTCAAAAAACCGTTCTCGGGCACGCCCGTTTGGAAATTTTGGTCGGACGCAGAGCGCCGCGAAACTTTTAAGGACGCAACGCTTGAAAATGCCGTCTTTCTGCTGAAATGGCTGGCCTTGGCTTATACGATTGAGGCCTTAATGATCCGCTATATCCCTGCCGAACTGATCGCAAACATTCTGGGGGGTCAGGGGCTTGGAACTATCGCGCTAGGCGCCATCGTCGGTGCGCCTGCGTATCTGAATGGCTATGCCGCAGTGCCGCTTGTTGATGCATTGCTTTCCAGCGGAATGGCAAACGGGGCCGCCATGAGCTTTATGATCGCCGGTGGTGTCAGCTCGATCCCTGCAGCGATAGCGGTTTGGGCGCTGGTAAAGCCGAGAGTTTTTTCCGCCTACATGGGATTCGCCATAAGCGGAGCAACTCTTGCTGGGTTGGTATGGCAGGCAGTGGTCTAAATCTTAAATATCTGCATGAAATTCACCTATTCGGGTAAAACCTTCTCCTTGTGTGCCGTTGCTCTAAGTTGTGTATTACGGTAACCCCCAATGGCGGGACCAAACGAGGATTTAGGAATGTATCGCATCTGGAATTTTGTGACGACCTATTCGATTTTGCTGATCAGCGGGGCGCTGATCGCGCTGGTTTGGGCAAATATCAACTACGACAGCTATCACCACTTTGTCGAATTCGTGATCTGGGATCACGCACCAATTGGCCATTACCATGACGGCCACCGGACGCTGACCCTGCATTATCTGATCAATGACGTCGCCATGGCTTTCTTTTTTGCCATCGCCGCGAAAGAGGTGTGGGAAGCGATTATCCTGAAAAACGGCTCGCTGCGCGGGAAAAAAGCGGCAACCCCGCTGTTTGCAACCGCTGGCGGGATGCTTGGACCGATTGCCGTTTATCTGGGTCTGGCCATGTTACTGGGATCAGACACCTACACCGCAGTCGCAAACGGTTGGGCGATTCCGACGGCCACCGACATTGCGTTTTCATATCTTGTTGGCCGTATGGTCTTTGGCTCGGGCCACCCTGCCGTGCGCTTCCTGCTGCTTTTGGCAATTGCCGACGACGCGGCCGGTCTGATAATTCTAGCGATCTTCTATCCATCAGGCGATCTAGCGCCGGAATGGCTAGGCCTGTCTGTGGTTGCCGCGATTGCCGTTTTCGTACTGGCAAATTGGTTGCCCCGCTACCTTGACCGCGGAAATCAGGCACGCCCGACCTCGACCTGGGTGCGCCAAAAATTGACCTTCTGGCCCTATCTGGTGGCCGCTTGCTTTAGCTGGTACGGCTTTATGATGGCGGGTATCCACCCTGCGCTTGGCCTGCTGCCGATCGTTCCGACAATCCCGCACGCCGACCGCGCGTTCGGCTTCTTCTCGGAAGCGGAAACCTATCTGCATGACCTTCTGAACGATATTGAACACGGCTTGAAGATCCCCGTGGAAGTGGTGTTGTTCTTCTTTGGCCTGCTTAATGCTGGTGTTGTTTTCAGCGCAATCGGCGATCCGACTTGGCTGGTTTTGGCCGGTCTGATCATCGGCAAACCGGTCGGAGTATTTCTATTCGGCATCATCGGGGCCCATGTTCTTAAGCTAGGCCTTCCACAAGGGATGCGCACGATTGATCTGTTTGTCATCGGTTGTGTCTCGGCTATCGGCTTTACCGTTTCGCTGTTCGTGGCGTCGGTGGCGTTTGATCCCGGTCCGGTTCAAGATGCTGCAAAAATGGGCGCTTTGTTCAGCTTTGGCGCTGCCGCGCTATCTTTTGCAGCCGGTAAATTGACCCGCGTGGAAAAGCAGGAACTCTGACCCTGATATACGCTTGAATTAGGGGCCGGTTCGGAAACGAGCCGGCCCTTTCGCTTTCCATTGGCTCCGATTTGCGATCAATAGCTACAAATTAGTCATATTGTAGCCTGATTTGCCCCGTACTAAATTTGGTACATCGCTTGCAGTTATAGCGTGTTCAATTAGTAACCGAGTTTGTAATGCTTGAATTTGTCAACGTCAGTAAGTCCTTCTGGACCGGTACGCAGCGCAAGGTCATTCTTGACCGGGCGTCGTTCCGTGTTGAGCTTGGGCGCTCACTTGGCATCCTAGCCCCGAATGGCACCGGCAAGACAACTTTGGTCAATATGATGGCCGGTCTTGAAAAGCCGGACGAAGGTGAAATCCATCGGGGTTGCCGCATTTCCTTTCCCATGGGCTTTATGGGCGGTGTGATTGGGAAACTTTCAGCGATGGAAAATTCACGCTATATCGCACGGCTTTATGGGTTGGACCCTGACTATGTCGAAGCGTTTTGCCGCTGGCTGTCAGACCTGGATGAGTATTTCGATCAGCCCTTGGGTACATACAGTGCCGGAATGAAAGGGCGCTTTACGTTCTCGCTCATGCTGGCGCTGGAGTTCGACATCTATTTGATCGACGAAGGCATGCCCAGTAATACTGATGTCGAGTTCAACCGCAAAGCTGGAGAGATCTTGCGTCAACGGCTGCAAAATACGACTGTCGTGATTGTATCACACGATCCGCAAATTCTTGAGAAATACTGCCAATCGGCCGGTGTTCTCAGAAACGGGCAGCTTCACATATTTGATACCTTGGAAGAGGCGAGACAACTTTATGACTACCAAACCCAAGGCTAAAAAGTTCCGTATCCGGCGTTCAAGCCCTTTGATCGAGACCGATCACGGGGCCGAACGTGCGCCCTCGGCCGAAGATTATCGCGCCGCAAGCCAAGCGCACGAACGTCAGCAAGCCGCCGCGCAGCCGGCTTCCACTCAGCAACAAGCGGCCCGTCCGCGAGTGGTCCCTCAGGCGAATACCGTGCATTCCCATCAGGGCGCGGTGGGCGCCGCTATTGATTCCATTCGCAAAGAGGGCCTGACCGGACGCCAGTTGCGGCTAGCCCGCAGGGTTGCGCAAAAGCACGGATTGCCAGCAACGTCCGATTTTGATGCGGTGCGTCTGTTGCGGGAACAGGGCATTGACCCGTTCAAGCGTGGCGATACGCTGCAACTGTTGTCGGATGGTCAAAACCAAGGACAGCCAACGCCACCACCGCTTCCGCAAACCACAACCCGCGCAGCCACGCCGAACCTGCCATCGACCAATGTGCACAACGCAGGTGACCGCATCAGCGAGGTCGCCAAAATCCAGCGCGACATCGTGCGCAGACGCCGACGGAAGCTGGCCCTGCTTGCAGCACGGCTTGCTACATTCGTCTTTCTGCCCACGATTATTGCCGCTTTTTATTTCTTCTCCATCGCCACGCCGATGTATGCCACAAACTCGGAATTCGTGATCCAGCAGGCCGAAGGTCAAACTTCAGGCGGTTTTGGCAGCTTCCTGCCAAGCCAGTTCAACACCAATCAAGACAGCATCGCGGTGCAAAGTTATATGCAATCGCGCGAGGCCATGTTGCGACTGGACAAAGACGAAGGTTTCAAAGCGCATTTCCAGCAGGACTGGATCGATGTCATTCAAAGGCTCGAGCCTGATGCGTCAAACGAAGACGCCTTCAAGCTTTTCAAGAAGTACGTGAAAATCGGCTATGATCCGTCAGAAGGCGTCATGAAGATGGAGGTCATCGCGGCCGATCCGGTTTTGGCACAACGGTTCGCCGAAGCCCTGATCGGATACGCAGAAGAACGGGTGGACAACCTGACCAAACGCAAGCGCGAAGATCAGCTTCGCGAAGCCCGCGAAAATCTGGCTGAAGCGGAACAAAACCGCCGTGACGCGCAGGTTGCCATGGTAACGCTGCAACAGGAATCGCAGGTTATTTATCCGGAAGCTGTACTATCGTCGCTTAGGGCTTAGATCAATCAGCGCGAAATCGAGCTACAGGAAAAGCAGCTTCAACCTCGCGCATTGCTGGACAACCCAAACCCGAACCAGTCCCGTATCGCTGGTGTGGAAGCCGATATCGGTCGCCTGCGTGACGTTATCGAAATCCTTAACGAACGCATGCATGAAGCATCCGTCGGCGAGGAAAGCCTATCGTCACTATCGGCCCGCATTCGTCTGGCCGAGGCGAATCTGGCCACCCGTGATATGATGCTGCAATCGGCGCTACAGAACATGGAAGGTGCCATGCTCGAAGCCAGCCGTCAGACCCGCTATCTGTCGCGCAGTGTGGACCCGATTGTGCCGGACGCCGCAGCTTATCCACGCGCGGTCGAGAACACCTTGCTGACATTCCTGATTTTCTCGGGGATATATCTGATGATATCGCTGACCGCGTCAATCCTGCGCGAACAGCTGTCATCCTAAGAAATAACGGCGGGGATTTCCCCGCCGTATTTTCGTTTCTTCAGATCAAACCTCGACCTTTTAACAGGGCATCAGCCTCGGGCAGCCTCCCTCGGAAGGCAGTATAAAGCGTCTCGCCGTCTTGAGAGCCGCCTGCCCACAGGATGTTCTTCTCCAGACTGGCGGCCATCGACGGATCAAACGGATCACCTGTTTCCTCGAACGCCTCAAAGGCATCGGCGTCCATGACTTCGGACCACATGTAGCTGTAATAGCCACTGGCGTAGCCATCCCCCGAGAAGACATGCGCGAAATGCGGGGTCGCATGGCGCATTCCTATTGCGTGGGGCATGCCCATCTCGGTCAGAACCTCGGCCTGTTTCGCCATGGCGTCTTGGGGGGCCACCCCTTGATGAAAGGCCAGATCAACCATCGCCGAGGCGACAAATTCGACCGTTTGGAAGCCTTGATCAAAGTTTGCGGCCCCCAGAACCTTGTCCAACATCTCTTTCGGCATGGCCTCGCCAGTTTCGGCGTGGGTGGCAAAGTTTTCAAGCACCTCGGGCACTTCAAGCCAGTGTTCGTACAGCTGGCTGGGCAGTTCCACAAAGTCGCGCGGCACGTTGGTGCCCGCGATCGAGCCATAGGTCACGTCCGACAGCATTTGGTGCAAAGCGTGGCCGAATTCATGGAACAAGGTGCGGGCATCGTCATAAGACAAAAGGGCCGGTTGCCCCTCGGACGGTTTGGCGAAGTTACAGACATTGACCACAATTGGACGGTGCTCTTCGGGGCGTTTCGCCTGCATTCGCATCGCCGAGCACCACGCCCCCGAGCGTTTCGAAGGACGTGCAAAGTAGTCGCCAAGGAAAATGGCCACGTGTTCACCGTTGCGGGTGACTTCCCACAAGCGGCAATCCGGGTGGTAAAGTGGTAGATCAAGCGGCTTGAATTCCAGCCCGAACAGACGGGTGGCACAATCAAATGCGGCTTCGATCATCCGATCCAACTGGAAGTAAGGCTTGAGGATGCTTTCATCCAGATCATGCTCGGCCTGACGGCGTTTCTGGGCGTAATAGTGCCAATCCCACGGTTCGAGATCGCCGTTGATCCCGTCAGCATGCATCATCTGGGTCAAAACGGCGGCGTCGGCGTCGGCCTTGGCCTTGGCAGGTTCCCATACCGTTTGCAGCAATCCACGCACGTTGTCGGCAGATTTCGCCATTTCGGTTTCCAGCTTATAGTCGGCAAAGCTGGCGTAGCCCAAAAGTGCCGCGCGTTCCTGACGCAGCGCCAGAATTTCGTTGGCGATGGCGCGGTTGTCGGTTTCACCGCCATTCGCGCCGCGGGCCGCCCAAGCCGCATAGGCTTTTTCACGCAAATCGCGGCGCGGCGAATACTGCAGGAAAGGTGTGATGACAGAACGGGACAGGTTCACCACCGGACCCTCTTTGCCAGCCGCCTTTCCCGCAGCACGGGCTGCGCTGATCAAGAAATCCGGAAGACCCTTTAGGTCGTTTTCTGACAGGTCCATTGTCCATCCGGCTTCGTCCGCCAACAGGTTTTGCGTGAACTCGGTGGTCAGAACTGCCAAACGGCCCTTGATAGCGGTCATTCGTTCGGCGGCGTCCCCTTTCAAAGCCGCCCCTGCACGCACAAAGGCGCGGTGGGTCAGCATCAAAACGCGGGCCTGTTCATCATCCAAGCCCAGATCGTCACGTGTGTTCCACAGGGTTTCGATGCGCCTGAAAAGCGTTTGGTTGGCGTAAATCGCCGCGCTGTGTGCCGCCAATTTGGGCGAAAACTCGCGCTGCAATTCTTGCCGCGCTTTGTTGCTATCCGCACCAAGCAAACTGAAAAACACCGAAAGCGCCTTGTCCAGATCCTTGCCCGCGCCTTCTAGTGCTTCGATAGTGTTCTCGAAACTGGGCGCTTCGGGATTGTTGGCAATCGCGTCAATTTCCTGATTGTGCCGCGCCATGGCCTCGGTCATCGCGGGGGCGAAATGGCTGTCTTCAATATCGACAAAAGGGGCAAGGCCAAACGGGCCGGTCCAATCTTGTAAAAGCGGGTTTGTCATCGCGTGTCTCCTGAATTGGCGCCACGCTATGCGCTTTCAAAGGCGGCTGCAATCAGCCTTGGGCTTGACCACAGGTCGGGCAATCCTTGCGCTTGTTCAACCGGATTTTACGGGTCTCGCCATAAAGCCCGTCATACATGAACATCTCGCCGCGCAGCACCTCGCCTGCGCCAGTGATCAGTTTCATCGCCTCTTGCGCCATCATCGATCCGATCACACCCGGAAGCGCTGCAGACACGCCAGCCTCGGCACAGCTTGGGGCCAGCTCGGGTGCAGGGGCTTCGGGGAAGACGCATTGATAACAGGGGGCACCGTTGGCAGGATCGAATACACTTAGCTGCCCTTCCCATTGAGACAACGCCCCCGAGATCAGCGGCTTGCGCAGTTTCACAGCTGTCCGGTTCGACAGATAGCGGGTTTCGAAATTGTCAGTGCCGTCAAGGATCAGGTCATAGTCCGCGAACAGATCGGCGGCGATGTCTTCGGTCAGGCGGCGGTGATAGCAGTTCACCTGAACAAAAGGATTTTGCGCCTGAATGGCCTCTTTCGCCGAGTGGACTTTGGGCATGCCGATGCGCGCATCTGTGTGGATCACTTGCCGCTGCAAATTCGAGTTTTCGACCGTGTCGTCGTCGATAATACCGATGGTTCCAACGCCCATCGCGCCAAGATAGGACAAGGCAGGCGCGCCCAGGCCTCCGGCCCCGATCACCAGCACCTTGGCCTGCTTCAGAGCCTTTTGCCCCGGACCGCCGATTTCACGCAGCATGATATGACGGGCGTAGCGTTCCAACTCGGTGTCGGAAAATAACGGTTTGTCCATTGGATCGGCCTTTGGGGTTTTGTCTTCGGCGGCTGATTTCAGCCTGCTCAGAACAAGTAAGTACCCCCAGACCAAAATGCCAACACTGACAAGGATCAACCACGGCATGGCCGCACCGCCTGTGGCAAAGCGAATGGGATGCCCCTCTGGCAATACCAAATGCGAAATGATCACTACGGCCAGAAGACTTCCGATAAACGCCATCCGAATACCGCGGCTCCATCCGGCAATATGGCCGCCACCCCAAATGACTGCCGCCAGTCCCAGAACCAGCAACATCAGCTTCGTCCGGTCGAGCCGAACCCGCCCTCGCCACGATCAGTGTCGCTGAGGGTTTCGACAACGATAAAAGACGCTTGCACCACCGGCGCAACGATCATCTGGGCGATGCGGTCGCCGTGGGCGATAGTGAATGGTTCTTGACCCGCATTCATCACGATAACCCCCAAGGGGCCGCGATAGTCACTGTCAATAGTGCCGGGGCTGTTGGGCAAGGTGATACCATGTTTCAGCGCAAGACCCGAGCGCGGGCGCAATTGCACCTCGTAACCCAAGGGAATGGCAAGGCGTAGTCCGGTTGGCACCAGCGTACGCTCGCCAACCTGCAAGGTGACCTCTTTAGGTCCGCCAAAATTCGCGCGCAGGTCCGCGCCCGCCGCGCCCGCGCTTTCATAACTTGGCAACCCAAGGGACTGATCCGCGCCCTCATCCCATTTGATCTCGATCGCAATCATTGCAGTGCCTCGGCAATTTTTTGCGCCAAACGCTGGGCTGTTTCGATTTTCGATAGACGCGGCCACGCCTCGGCACCGGTTTCCGAAATCAAGGTCACAGCATTTTCGCTACCGCCCATTATGCCTGTTTCGGGCGACACATCATTGGCGACAATCCAGTCACACCCTTTGCGCTGGCGCTTCGCAGTTGCATTAGCGATCACGTCATCGGTTTCTGCGGCAAAGCCCACAACCAAACCGGGGCGGCTGCTTTCCATCTGCGAAACCGTCGCCAGAATGTCAGGGTTTTCAGCAAACTCCAACACCGGCAATTGGCCGTTCTGCTTTTTGATCTTGCTGCCCGAGGCCGAGGCCACCCTCCAATCGGCTACAGCAGCGGCGAACACCGCCCCGTCAGCGGGCAAGGCGGATTGCACTG
>Ga0181589_10004797_pt1 | contig 10804 bp, 9 predicted proteins | sample 071ome_25_FD_132444 | JGI IMG/M metagenome (GOLD analysis project Ga0181589, IMG submission 132444) | Coastal salt marsh microbial communities from the Groves Creek Marsh, Skidaway Island, Georgia - 071410BT metaG (megahit assembly) | ecosystem: Environmental > Aquatic > Marine > Intertidal zone... | reverse complement strand
GGTATACGAGATCGTGGCGGAAGACGACGGATCCAATCCGCAACTGCAGATCAACGCGCAGAACTGCGTTCATTGCAAAACCTGCGACATCAAGGACCCGATGCAGAACATCAACTGGGTCGTGCCCGAAGGCGGCGGCGGGCCAAACTACCCCAATATGTAGCTGAAATCTCCGTCGCAGGCGGTATCGGGCGCAAATTCGGGTTATCGACGTTTAACTGTCCGCCGGTTAGCCCTATATTGACGGCTAACGAAGGTTAAATGGCGGTAGGCGCGCGGCTAACCCCCTTCTTCATGGTTTTCGCCGACGCTGGCCGCCCGACGCTACCACCTGAACAAAACGGAGCGGGCGCAAAATGCGCAGCACGTCGCCCAGAAAGATATTCTACGCGGTCACGGCACTCGCCGTCCTCACGGCGTGCGCGCCCGATGACGAGAAGCCGGCGGTGCAGTCTTCCGCGATCATGACTGCTTCCGCGTCGCCGGCGGGGAACTACCTCGCCGGACGTCAGGCTCAGAAAAACCGCGATTTCGGCAATGCCTCCCGTTTTCTGGGGAAGGCACTGGAAAAAACGCCGGATAACACGCTCTTGCTGCGCAATACCTTCCTGGCGCGGCTTGCTGACGGCGATATAACCGAAGCCGTTCCCATGGCGCGCGAAATCGTGAAGCGTCAAAACTCAGCACCCATCGCCAAGCTGATCCTGCTCGTCGACGCCGTGGAACGGAACGACCTGCCCGGCGCCGGGCCGATCCTGGCGAATTTCCCTGAACGCGGCTTCAGCGGTTTCCTGAAGCCATTGCTGACATCGTGGGTGATGGTTGGCGCCACAGACGGCTCGGATCCAATCGAAGCTTTGTCGCCGCTGAAGAATCAGTCCGGCCTGCGGGTACTGTACGAACTGCACGCGGCGTTGTTGTCGGATGCGGTCGGCCGGCCTGAGGAAGCGGAAAAGCACTACAAGTTTGCTGCGAAAAACGTTCGCCGCTCGACGTTGCGCGTGGTGCAGGGGTACGGGCAACACCTCGAACGTGCCGGGAAAACCGAACAGGCACGGCTTCTGTACGAGACCTACCTCAAGGAAAATCCGGATTCGGTCGTGCTCGGCCCGGCGATGGAGCGGCTCGACAAAGGCGAGAAGCCGGCATTGCTGGTGTCGGGTCCCGCCGAAGGTATCGCCGAGGCGCTTTTCAACATTGCAGGGACGATGACGCGGCAGAATTCCGCTCAGGATGCGTTGATTTTCGGTCAGCTGGCTCTTCATCTGCGGCCGGATTTCGATCTGGCGCGGATGCTGGTCGCGGGCATTCTGGAATCGATGAACCGCAACGAAGACGCGATCGCTGCCTATCGTGAAATCGATTCCCAATCGCCGTTTCACTGGTCGGCCCGGCTTCGTGTGGCGGGAAACCTGGAAGCGCTGGACCGTGACGACGACGCGATCGCTCTGTTGCAGATTCTGACCCGCGAAGACGCGACCCGGCCGGAGCCCCTGGTCAGTCTGGGCGATCTGTTGCGGTCGAACAAACGGTTCGCCGAATCTGTCGCCGCCTACGACCGCGCGATCGAACTGCTGTCCGATCTCGACAAGCGTCACTGGACGATCCTGTATTCGCGCGGTATCTCGCTGGAACGCTCCAAGCAGTGGGAACGCGCCGAACGCGATTTCAAGCGTGCGCTCGAACTCAACCCCGATCAGCCATACGTATTGAACTATCTCGGCTATTCCTGGGTTGATCAGGGGATCAATCTCGGACCGGCGCGGGAGATGATCGAGCGCGCTGTCAAGTTGCGTCCCAACGACGGCTACATCGTCGACAGCCTGGGCTGGGTGCTGTATCGCCTGAAGGATTTCGAAGGCGCGGTCGAACACCTCGAACGGGCGGTGGAACTGCGGCCCAACGATCCCACGATCAACGATCACCTCGGCGACGCCTACTGGCGGGTCGGACGATACACCGAGGCGCGTTTTCAATGGCAGCGGGCATTGGCGCTGAAGCCGGAAGCAGATCAGATTTCGGCCATCGAAGACAAGCTGCAGCGTGGGCTGGCGGCGTCGGGCAGTAGCGAACAGGACAGCTGAGTTCGCGTGCCGGTCACCGATCAACGCCTGGCCCTCGACGCACCGGCCAAAATCAATCTCTATCTTCATGTCGTCGGACGCCGCGACGACGGCTACCATCTGCTCGACAGTCTGGTCGCTTTCACGGAGTACGGCGACCGACTTATTGCCCGTCCTGCAGACGATCTGACGCTCCGTATCGAGGGGCCGTTCGGCCGCGGTCTGGCCGGAGCCGGCGGCGACAATCTGATCCTTCGGGCCGCCCGGGCTCTTCAGGACGCGTCAGGCGTGCGCGCCGGTGCGGCGCTCACGCTCGTCAAAAACCTTCCGGTGTCGTCGGGGATCGGCGGCGGCTCAACGGATGCGGCCGCGACGCTGCGCCTTCTCGCGCAGCTTTGGGGGTTGAACATCGATGACGCGCGCTTGTCGGACATCGGCCTGCCCATCGGGGCCGATGTGCCGGTCTGCGTCGCGGGCGTGACCTGCAGCATGAGAGGTATCGGAGAAAAGATCGTCCCGGTCGATCCGGTGCCATACTGCGCGGTGGTGCTGGTCAACGGTGGGGAAGCCGTATCGACGCCGGCCGTCTTCGCCGCGCGTCGGGGCGATTTCTCGAACGGTGCCGAATGGGAGACGCCGGACGATTTCAACCCCTTCGTCGCCGGGCTTCGAACCCGTACGAACGATCTGGCACCTGCTGCGCGCACGGTGTCGCCTGTCATCGACGACGTCCTGGCGTCACTGGAGAGTACCGAAGGGTGCGCGCTGGCCCGTTTGTCGGGAAGCGGCGGGACCTGTTTCGGCCTGTTCGCAGATCAGTCGCGCGCGGAACGGGCGGTGATGGACATCCGTTCCAGCCATCCGGCGTGGTGGAGCGTGTCAACACATTTTCGCGCAACACGCGCGGAAATATATCCAGAGTAAGAGACGCTTTGCGGTTACTGTTTGCCCGACATCGTCGCGGCGACCGCGCGGAGATCTTCCAGCAGTTCCCGGCTCGCTTTTCCGTCTGTCTCCAACCCTGCGAACTGCTGATACAGCTTGATGGCATTGGTCGTGCGCCGGCCCAGGCTGCCATCCACCGGGCCCGGGTTAAAGTTCATCGCATCCAGCAGCGTCTGGATCTCAATGATTTCCTGTTTGCCGATCGGTTTGGCGGCGGTTCCTTCGGCGCATCGGCCGCCCGCGCGGCCAGACGGGTTTCGATACGGCGCAGTCTTTCGGGCGCCTGGGCGTCGCCCTGGGCCGCGGCGCGCTCGAACCATCTGCGCGCCTGCTCCAGGTCGGGCTCGCCGGTTGTAAATCCGAGTTCGTATAACGACATGAGGCTGAACTACGATGTGCTCAATTCCGCCTAGGTGGCCTCGGTCATTCACTACTACATGCGGGTAATTGATCTTGGTTCCCCGTTCGTCCGCATAGGCGGCGGCCAAATTGTGCTGGTTGCGCGCCCCGTCGGCGATTCCTTGGAAGGCACATGGCATATTCAGATCAACCACGGGCCGACTACACCTGAAAATAATTGAATGCGTGACCGGAACGTGACGCACCATCTTTTCGAAAATCCAAAGGCGAACGTTGCATCAAAGCCCTGTGATCCGATATGTTCGCAGCGCGCTTGATGGGGCGTAGCCAAGTGGTAAGGCAACGGGTTTTGATCCCGTGATTCGCAGGTTCGATCCCTGCCGCCCCAGCCAGCGACTCGCCCCTCGATAGAAGATATCGGGCAGGTCTGCTTTGTCGACCGCTTTCAATAAGCGTGTCTGAGCTGCTGCTGAAGAGCTTTCTGATCCGGCTCTTTCAAGAAATTCTGGCAGACTCCCGACCAGGTGAAGCTGATCGAGTTGCCGACGATATCCACATCGTATTTGTTATGGGCATCGGCATTCGGCGCCCATTTCACCAAAGCCCTAAGGCCGGCGGCAAAATTGTTCCGGTCGAGGGTGTCTTTTTTCCAGTCAGTCTGGCCGACCCGGACGGAAAAGATTTCGATTCTGTCGTCGATGTCGAATTCCTCGGACAGCTATTCTGAATTATTGGAAAATGAGCTGGTAAGGCAATCCAGCGCCGCTATGCAGAATGCCGCTTTGTCCCGCGGAGCACCCGTCTATGCCTGCGCCAGTTCGTCGAAGGCCGGTTATAAATTCACGTCCTTTCGGACCGCATTTATATGAAATTCAGACTTATCTATCCTTTTTTAATATTCCTTGGCCTTGCGGAATGTTTGGGCCTCACGGAGGCGAAATAAGCCATCTGATAAGACCATATGCGGCACGGTCAATCCGGCAAGTCCAATGAAAACTACCCTAAGCAAAGCTGATTCTAGAGGCATTGCCAAGGCACACCACCACCAAGCAACGCCGCCCGCACTCCAACTTACTAAAGTTAATAGCAATGCCTGGGTGTAAAGCGTACGCCTCAGCATGATTGTTTGGACCGATTGCCAAATGCGCCTCATATGTCGAGGAGAATGTATACAGCAAAAATAAAACGCGAAGCCGACGAGTGGAGGTACTTGCGAAAATAATATGAGCAATAGTGAAAGTTCTAAAAACCCGGCCCGCCAGCGATTGGTCCGAAGTGCCCGCCACCCATAGATACCTAATGACACCACCATGATCGCGGAAAATATGTCAATTGCAATCCAGACAGGACTAGTCATATCGCCAGAAAGAAAGGCGAAAACCTTATCAACTGCGGCCCTATGACTTTGGCTGATGCCCGCTACAACAACACCCCCATGGGCGAATGTCTGTACCCACCTAAACCATCCGCCGCTGACACGTGCATCGCCAAAACCAAAGTGGATAATGCTTATAGCTAAAAACATTATCAATGACGCGGCAGGGAACAACAGCCAAAGACAAACAAATAAAATAGCAAGCCCGATGTAAAGCGCAGCAAAACCCAAAAAAAATGTTAAGCGCCTAGAATGACCCAAATAGGTTGCAACCGCTCCGTCAAAAGCACCATGCGGCAAGCCAATTACTACCACAGCCATAACGGCTACCAGATTAGCTATGCCGAAATTGGCAATAAGAGTTTCTAGTGCCATTCGCTGTATCTAGTTGGTGCTTTAGAGCGGGGGTAGTTCGGTGCCAGTCCCGACCAGTCCAGCAGATACAATGCCGTTGCTTTGAAAAACACCCATTTAGGCATCGATAGAACCACTTTCACCCTTAGTTTCCAGTTAGCTTCACCGCTAAGGAAGAGCGCAAATTCATCGCCACTAAGCTCGCGTCCCATCCGCAGAAATAACTCAGCTGCCACACTAGGCCAATTGCGCAAAACAGTGACAAACAGCTCATCCATCCAAAGATCAACCGGTTTATGGGGGCACCTCACCAGCAATGGCGATCCATGCGGAGTATCTTCAGCATTAGCGGCAGCAAGCGTCGCTGCAATTTGTTTTTGGATAAATGAAAAGGCATAACCGCTAGAAGGCCGAACCGCCCCACCATTGGCGCCAATCCCAGTATAAGCCGAAACTTTATTTGGTAACCGGCCAAGCGGTATGGCACCGGCTTCGGTGCTGGTAATTTGAAATTTTTCTACTCCATGTTCTGCGAATAGATAGTCTCGAATTGCAGACTCAAAAAAAATATCTGGTTCGCGGTGTTCGGCAAACATCGTAGATTCAACAAGCGCAGAGCTGGTCGAAAACGGCAACAGGTAAATGAAATGTATGCCGCGCGATTGATCGCACCTAAAATCCATTAAGATTGCGGTTGTTGGATCAAAACTGCCGCTTGCTGCCTTTACCTCCCAGCCGATGAAATGTTGGATCATCTGGCCATTAGGCAGCTGGGGGGGGCGGCTATCAAGAATCTGAGCCGCGGGATCAGGTTTTACGACATTTTGAGAGGCAAATTCCACACCATGCTTGGCTGCCTGCTGGCGGCAATGCGTCTCCCATATGCGCCGTTGCAGCGCGTGATAGCTATGAACTACCGAAGTCATAACCACGCTGCCCGCCGACGTTTTAATAGACCACTTTGACCATTTATGCCGGGCCAGCCCAGCGGCTACCTCTAATCCTTTAACCCTCCAAAACCCCCAGACATGGTCTTTGACCCTGGGGGCATTTTTAGGGGTGATAACGGTAATTCTGTGGTGCGGCAACGCATTCGCTTGGGCGGCAAGTGATAGACCTGCGCACCCATCCCCCAGGACATGAACTGGTTGAGTCAGATGCAGCGTGTCGCGCCTGGCCGATTCGACCAGCCTAGCTAGCATGTGGCAGCCCTTTCAGGTGAATATGTAACTCCTGATCGTGGGGTCCGGGGTGCGACATTATACGTGTTGGAAGACTGCTAAACGCAATTATTGAACAGCACAATTTTGAAGTTTTACTGGTGACTTGGCGCCCCTCATGCCAAGCGTATCCGCGTCTAGCCAGCTGGACTCCAATTTGGCGGTAAATCAGCCCCGCCACAGCGATACCCAGATGCGCTCGCCACGGTAAATATCGATACCCACGCGCTCCGCTCATGTAAAATTTATCTGCGAGTTTTAATAACCGTTTTACTGCGGCACGAACTTGTTGCGCGGCCAGTCCATCCGGTTCCCTGGCCGCAAGGCAGATAGCGTCAGGTGACAAATCATTTACCCACTCACCAGGAATGTATCGACGCCCCATTAGGGCATCCTCAAAAACGTCGCGGGCGATATTTGTTAATTGCATTCCGATCCCGAGGTCAACGGCATAAGCTTTGGCCTTCGTATCAGCGCACTCCAACACGTCACACATCAGCAATCCAACGGTTCCCGCAACTCGATAGGCATAGACGAGCAAATCTGCTTCACCTGAGAGACAAACCTCATCAGCCGAGTCCTGAAGCAGTCCTTCTATTAAAGCAGTCAGAACGTCTTGCGAGAATTTCATATCACGCATAAAGGGCTGAAACTTGGAAAAGGCCGGATCATCGCTGGATCGATTTTGGCTGAGGTCTGCATGAATAATTTTCAGACGCTCGGTCCCATCAGGAACATCGCTATCAGCCATATCATCCAAAAGGCGGCAAAAAGCATAGAGACGCGCCGCATTATGCCCCATCCGGCTACCAAGAAATCGACTCGCCCAATAAAAGCTTTTGCCGTTTGACCTCAACGAATCCTGAGGTTCTAACTTTTCGTTAGAAATCATTCAGATATCTTTTAACCATGATCGACGCCAGAAGAATGGTATCTTAGCTATCGAGGCTTAAGCGCCTGCTCTTCTTCATCAATAAGTGCTCTAACTACTTTAGCAGAACACAGTACGCCGGGTATTCCCGCACCTGGATGTGTACCCGCACCAGCAAAATACAGGTTTGGGATATGTGGGTCGCGATTGTGATAACGAAACCAAGCTGATTGTGAAAAAATTGGAGAAATTGAAAATCCTGCACCGTGCATTGATCGGTAATCGGACTTAAAATCTTCGGGTGTCATCCAGAAATCATCGCTAATTACGTCTTCCAATCCGGGCATCATGGATTTACTGAGAGCGGCGACAATTCGATTGCGCAAATCTGGACCCTTGACTTTCCAATCCACATTACCGAGCAAATTTGGCACTGGACACAAAGCATAAAAACTATCGCACCCTTCTGGAGCAAAGCGAGTGTCAGTCGCAGTTGGTCTGTGCAAGTACAGTGAAAAGTCATCTGCCAGCACTTTGCGGTCAAAAATATCGGCGAGTAATTCCTTATAGCGTGGCCCCATCCAAATGGTGTGATGTGCGACATCGCTATATTGCTTTCGGGTTCCAAAAAACAACACATACAAACCCATAGAATACTGCGTCATCGATTCAGGGAGCGCACGCTTTCTCTGGTTCGCACCGGGTAACATCTGGGAATAGACCGTTGGCGGATCACCGTTACAAATAATCCGCTCTGCCGCAAAAACTTGGCCATCAACGGCGCGGGCACCCGTTGCGCGGCCCTCGTGAAGGCTGATTTCCGCGATATCTATGCCCAACCGTACTTCCACCCCGACCCGTCTAAGCAAAGAGTGTAACTCCGTCACCAGCTTGCCAGTCCCACCCATACAAAAGAACACACCCCAGCGGCGTTCGAGATAGTGGATCAGGCTGTAGATAGAAGTAGTGGTGAATGGATTTCCGCCAACCAGCAATGGATGAATTGAGAAAGCCTGCCGTAATAATGGATGCTTTATATGACTGTTAACGATCCCCGCAACTGTCCTGTAGCTACTTAATCGCAACAGCGACGGCACCTGCGCTGCCATCGTCCAGAATTTAACAAAAGGCCTCGCTGCAAGTTTCTCAAAACCAACCTCAAAAATATCCTTTGAGGTTTGCAGTAGCTTAGCGTAGCCCGATACATCGGGCGCATGAAACCGCCTAATCTCGGCATTCGTATCCTCAATCGATGGGCGATAGTCAAACTGACGGCCATCATGAAAATGAAACCGATACCATGGATCAAGTGGCTTGAAATCAAGGTGTTCTTCGCGGCGCTCTCCAAATAATGCGAATAACTCATCAAATAAGAATGGCGCAGTAATAACTGTTGGCCCAGCATCATGTCGAAAGCCACCTTTTTCGAAAACCTGAGCGCGGCCACCTATCGCTTGCAGTCTGTCAACCAACGTAACCGAATAGCCTTTAGCACGCATTTGTAGGGCGACCGCAATCCCGCCAAAGCCAGCTCCAATCACCAAAATGTCGCTCTTGTGCCTTAGAGATTGGTCAGAAATATCACTGGAAGAACTGATAGGTTTCTCCCGTAGTTTCTCTGGAATGGTTATTTCGCGTTGTATGAAGACACGACGAGATGTGGTGATAGCGCGGTGGCTGGTTTTTTACAAATTTGCTGCAGCATTTGTTGAACCGGCATAATCACGTTGACGAGCTCGGCGGGCTGCGCCGCTGCCAGCTCCTCGCTCTCCCGCAGCATTTTGAGCATCTTTTGAGCCGCAAAATGCATAGCAGAAGACTCGATGATCTTGCTTTGCCACGCTTTAAGATTAACATTGCAGTCGGCCTCATACCAATTTTCAAAATCGGCTTTTATCGGCTCATCCAGCATCTCATGGTAGAGCACAGTAACCGCATTTGGTCTGCGCCGTCCGAGGTCTGAAGCAATGGCCTCGGCGCCATCGTCACCCATAAAATTGAGAATATCATTAGCGATCTGGTAGGCGTTTCCGAGACATCGGAAATAGGCGCCTATGCTTGTCATCATACCGCCATGTAGTCCCATATTAAGCACGCCTTCCAATGGTGCTGTTAATAAAGGGGCTGTTTTATCGGCAGAAATTTGTAAATAGTCACGCCAACTACATATTCGCTGCATATCGAATTCACATGCCTCTCCGAGGGTCGTTATTTTCATGTGACTGGCTAGGATTTTGACGAGAATTGGGGTGTGCGACCGTTGTGCCGCTTCCGCCGCTAGTTCAAATGACAAGGCAATCATCCAGTCACCCAGAGCTAATGCAACATTACTGCCGTATTGCGCATAGACCGAAGGGCGTCCTCGACGGAACTGGTCGCCGTCGCATATGTCATCATGGACTAATGACGCATTATGCATCACTTCAACTGCGACCGCCCAATGCAATGCTGCTGCCTCGTCAACAGACAGCGCAGATGCTGCCCTTAACGCCATTTTTGCTCGCAGCATCTTGCCGGTCTTGGTGAAGTGATAGGCCGCGGCTTCAGCAAGGGGTTGCCCCGGGTTCGGAAGACGGGATGCGACGAAGCTAACTAAATAATCACTGGCAGAAGTTCGTAATAAAGAGGCCGGCTCGTTGTCTGCAAGGTGGTCACTCACCGCTGGTGACAAATCTTTCATGGTGCCTTGCCTGGTTATTTTATCGTATTTTCCCGTTCGGCGTCGCTGGACACTCCACAGATGGGACGGGTTCCATTTACGGTTAATAAATAATTTCGGCGGAGTGTTTGTGACAAATTAAAAAAGAAGGGGCGGCCTAATTAGGCCACCCCAACTATTTTATTTAGATGCTTCGCTTTCGGTAACAGCCACATTCCAGATAATCACCCCGAACGCTATCTTGTTCAGAACGTCAGCGAGGTTATAGATCACGTTAAGTGAATTCGCCGCAACTGATGGGTCACCCGCAAGAAGGTACCCGTAGAAATAACCTATCGGGTATATCGCCCAGCCAATGGTCACGATCCAACGCATCAGAGAAAAAGCCGACTTAACCGACGCTGGCGCTTTCTCGGCTGACATCTTGCCAGCTTCACCTAGGAAGATTTCATAGAGGATGTAAGCCCAACCAACCATGCCAATAACAAAGCCGAGCGTCGCATTGATGTAACCAACTTCGCCGGCGTAACCGCCCAGAAGCATGACCAATGTACCAATCATCAGCTTCCAGAATATCCCGCCCGACGCGCTGCCAACGGCCCGAAGGATCAGATAGAATTCGACCATCAGCAACGGCACGGTAATCAACCAGTCAATGTACCGGTAAACTGTTGGTGTTTCACCCGTGCTCACCCACACGTCACGCATGTAGAAATAGTGCACAGCAGCAACCAGAGTTACCAGACCAGACACTGTTAGTGACGTCTTCCACTTTGCTGAAACGCGCTGTGTTTCAATAAAGAAAAACGCTGTCGCCGCGACAAGCGCCATAGAGATCAACCAAAATGAAATGCCAACATAGTCGTCAGACTTGAGATTTGCGTCTGCGGCAAATGCACTTGTTGGTGCAACAAGCAATGTCGCCATCGCCAGCGCAGCAGATTTTTTGGAAAACGT
>Ga0181589_10004793_pt1 | contig 10809 bp, 14 predicted proteins | sample 071ome_25_FD_132444 | JGI IMG/M metagenome (GOLD analysis project Ga0181589, IMG submission 132444) | Coastal salt marsh microbial communities from the Groves Creek Marsh, Skidaway Island, Georgia - 071410BT metaG (megahit assembly) | ecosystem: Environmental > Aquatic > Marine > Intertidal... | reverse complement strand
GCGTTACTAGCCATGTGGGCGCATATGGCGATCATCCTGTTCATGGCCATTGGCGGGCTGTTTACCCTGTGGTGGCCCGGCGTTGTCTGGGTGCAGGTGCCGGCCTTTCTCTATGCCGGGGCCATTGGTATCTGGGGCTGGCGCTGCCCGCTGACCGAGCTGGAAAATTACTGCCGTCGCCAGGCAGGGCAAAACATCGACCGCTTTGACTTTGTTGAGCACTACATCATGCCCGTGCTCTACCCGCACTTTCTGTTTCCAAACGGCTTTCCGAAATACGCCTTTGGTTTGCTGTGCCTGCTGGTAGTGATGCTCAACATCATCATCTATGGTGGGCTGTATCTACTGTAGTTCTGGGGGAGAGGATCATGCAGAGAACATCGTTGAGCATTGCCGGGCTTGTGGGGCTGGAAATGTTGATCCTCGATAATCTCGACCTCGACGGCGTGGCGGCGGCCGCCAAAGGGCGCAATCGGTGGGACTTCCTCTTCGTGGGCGCCCCGCTGCGGGTGCCGGGTGGTACGGGCTCGCCGCTGAACCCGCTGGCTATTTTCTAGCGCCGCAGGGAAGGGAACACCTAATGGTAACACGCAACCGCGCCACGAATCTCAAGGAGCTGGGGGCAATTCTTGGTGCCATGTTCGAAGAAGAAAAGCGGCAGGAAGGCCTGGCGATCAAGCTGCGGCCGACCGATGTGGTCATCAGCCCCTTTGGCAAAAGCGGGACGACATGGACGCAACAGATTGTGCATACCTTGCGTACCCGTGGCGACACAGACTTTGACGACATCTCCCGCGTGGTGCCGTGGATTGAAACATCGCCCGCCCTGGGGCTCGACCTGGATGCCGAGCAAAAGGCCAACCCGCGTGCGTTCAAAAGCCACCTTAGCTGGGACGAAATGCCCCGTGGCGGCAAATATATCATCGTGATCCGCGATCCGGGCGACGCCCTGTGGTCGATGTTCAAATTCATGGAGGGCTGGTTTGTCGAGCCCGGCAGCATGAGTATCGACGATTTTGCGCCCATGCACCTCAAGGAGCGCCACTATTTCAAACATCTGATGTCGTGGTGGCCCCGCCGCGGGGACGGCGACGTGCTGCTCATGGCGTTTGAACATATGAAGCAGGACCCCGAGGCCGCCATTCGCCGCATCGCCGCCTTTATCGACGTGCCGCTAGATGATGAACTGCTGCAGATCACCCTGAACAACTGCTCGATCGACTTCATGCTGCAGCATAAGGACAAGTTTGACGATCTGCTGATGCGCACCCGCAGTGAAGAAATTGCCGGCCTGCCGCCGGGCGGCGATTCCGCGAAGGTCCGCAAGGGCGCAGTGGGCGAACACAAAAAGCATTTGTCGGCAGACCTGCAGGCGAAAATCGCCCAGGCCTGGGCAGAGGAAATCATCCCCTCAACGGGCTATGTGGATTATGCGGCGATGATACAGGCGTTGGCGGAAGAGGGGTGAGGGGAAGCCGCAACTCGGCCTCACTGTTCCCCCCTTTGATCTGATGAACTAGTCTGATTCAGCGCATAGCGCGCGATAGACAAACCCGCCAATGGCCGCGCCAATCAGGGGCGCTACCCAGAATAGCCAAAGCTGATCCATGGCCCAGTCGGGGGCATACAGCGCCTGACTGGTGGACCGTGCCGGATTAACCGACGTATTGGTGACCGGGATTGAAATTAGGTGAATTAGGGCCAGTGTCAGGCCAATCGCCAGCGGTGCAAAGCCCGCCGGTGCCCTTTTGTCTGTGGCACCCATAATGACGAACAGGAACATCGCCGTCAGCACGACCTCAGCCACCAGGGCGGCCTGCATGGAATAGCCGCCGGGTGAATGGTCGCCATATCCATTGGCGGCAAAACCACTATCGGTCGAAAACCCGGCTGCGCCCGATGCGATGATATACAACACACCTGCGGCACAACACGCGCCCAGCAATTGCGCCACCCAATAGGGCACGATGTCGCCCGCCGACAAACAGACCCAGCGTCACCGCCGGATTGAAATGGCCAGCTGAAATGTGACCGACGGCATAGGCCATGGTGACAACCGTTAGACCAAATGCCAGTGATACGCCGACAAAACCGATGCCCAGTTCCGGAAAGCCTGCGGCCAAGATGGCTGACCCGCACCCGCCGAACACCAGCCAGAAGGTACCCAAAAATTCTGCGCCAAGGCGCTGTATCATTTTCATAATTTTCCCCCGTTTTATTCCCGTGGGTATTTAACCACAGGCACGCGGAAAATTCAGTTGCTTTGTGTCGCCGTCTTTCGCGGCGGGGGCATCCGCTTTGATCAATGGTTGATCAATGGGGGCAGAGTGAATGGATTTCCTCGGACAACACACTTCACCTTCTACCGCACATTACCCCACCAACCCCTTTGCCCTCCAGTCGGCCAGCAGGGTGGGGATGCGCCGGGTGACATAGTCCTCCAGATAGCCGGGCGAGACGGACTTGAACAGGTCGAGCACCTGCACCTGCGCCGCCGTTAAATCCATCAGCACGTCGCCGGCTACTTGGCTATGCGCCGAGGCGATAATGGCCGGTCCTTTGCCGATGCGGCCGGGGATAACAATATTGCCCCGCCGATAGCCCTGCAGCGTCGCGCCGACCCGCTCTGGCACCGTGCCCAACAGGGCCATCACGATGTCATCAATCAGCAGCGTGCCAAAAACAAACAGGTTCATGCGGGTGGTTTCCTTTCAAGGCTAAGTTAAGGTGATTTCCCCTATCTATCCACCACCTAACCCCATCCCCTCTTTGCATTGCGGCCATTCCCCGCCATACTCCTTTCAACCAAGGGAGAGGATGATTATGGGCTGGGAAAAATCCATCGAAGAATTGCGGGCGCGCGAAGCACGGGCGCTGGAAATGGGTGGCGAAGAAAAGGTCGCCCGGCAAAAGGCACGCGGTAAGCTCACCGTGCGCGAACGCATCGACCGCCTGTTGGATGATGACAGCTTCCGCGAGGTCGGCATGCTCGCGGGTAAGGCCACCTATGATGACGACGGCAATATGACTGATTTCCTCGCCGCCAATACCGTCCTCGGCCGGGGCAAAATTGATGGCCGCACCGTCGTGGTGCAAGGCGATGATTTCACCGTCCGTGGTGGGGCGGCCGATGCGGCCATTACCCAAAAGCAAGTGCAGGCTGAGCAAATGGCCAATGAGCTGCGCCTGCCGCTCATTCGCCTGATCGACGGCACCGGCGGCGGTGGTTCCGTCAAAACGCTCGAGACAACGGGGCGGACATATATACCCCGCAACCCGGGTTGGGACTGGGTGGTCGCCAATATGGCCACCGTCCCCGTCGTGGGGCTGGCGCTTGGCCCGGTGGCCGGGCTTGGGGCGGCGCGCTGCGTTACCAGCCACTATTCGGTCATGGTCAAGGAACACTCGCAGCTCTTTGTGGCGGGCCCGCCCGTGGCGCAACGGCTGGGGGAGGATGTCGACAAGGAACAGCTTGGCGGCTCGTGGATGCACACCCGCAATGGCGCAATTGATGACGAGGTCAAAACCGAAGATGAAGCGCTGGCCAAAGCGCGGCAGTTCCTGTCCTACATGCCCTCAAGCATCGACGACCTGCCGCCGCGGGGCGAGCAGCACGATCCTGTTGATCGGGCAGAAGACTTCCTGCTCAATGCCATCCCCGAGGACCGCCGCAAGGTTTACAAAATGCGGCCGATCATCAAGGCGGTGGTCGATGAAGGCTCCTTCATGGAGATCGGCAAATATTTTGGGCGGTCGTTGATCACCGGCCTGGCCCGGCTCGACGGCTGGCCCGTCGCTATCATGGCCGGCGACCCCTATTTTTATGGCGGTGGTTGGACGACCGATACCTCCAATAAGGCCACGCGCTTCTGCGAAATGGCCCAGACCTTCCATCTGCCGGTGGTGCATCTGGTCGACAATCCCGGCTTTGCCGTCGGCGTGCAATATGAAAAGGAAGCCCATATTCGCCATGGCTCGCGCGCGCTGGCCACGGTCTACCAGGCCACGGTGCCGTGGTGTTCGGTCATCGTCCGCAAGGCATTTGGCGTGGCAGGTGCGGCGCATATGAACCCGGAACGGCTGCGCTACCGCTTTGCCTGGCCGTCTGCCGATTGGGGCAGCCTGCCCATTGAAGGGGGCATTGAAGCCGCTTACAAATCTGACCTGGAAGCGTCAGACGACCCCGAGGCCATGTTGGCGGATATTGAAGAACGGTTGAACAGGGTGCGCTCACCCTTCCGGGGGGCGGAAAGCTTCCTGATCGAAGACATTATCGACCCGCGTGAGACCCGCGAGCGCCTGTGTGAGTTCGCCAATCTGGCTGCGCCCCTGCGCAAGATCGGCCCCAGCGCCTTTCCGATGCGGCCATAGGGGCACTGCACATGACACCGCACCAACAATTATCAGGCACATATTTGTGCACGGTCGAGATAACCCTGCAGGAAGGCGGGCCCTTGCAGGTGGGGCAGACGCCCTGGCGCAACCGGCGCATTTCCAACATCACCGGCGGTGCATTTGACGGCCAGCGCATGAAGGGTTCTGTGCTGCCCAGCGGGGCAGACTGGGCCGAAAGCGGCCTGGATGACGACGGGAACGCAACTACGTTTCTTGATATTCGCTCTGTCTGGCAGACGGATGATGACGCGCTGATTTACGTCACCTATTCGGGGCGCCTGGTGATCCCCCAGCGGCACCTCGAGACGTTCAAGGACCTCAAGGCCACGGAGGCGCTCGACCCGTCAGAATATTACTTCCGCATCGCGCCGACGTTTGAGACTAGCGCGCCGCACTATGGCTGGCTCAATAATGTGCTGGCGGTTGGACTGGGCCAACGGCTTGCCACCGGCGTGCGCTACAACATTTTTGCCGTCGATTAGGCAGCGAGCTCCCAAATAAGAACGAAGAACGAGAAAGAAGACGATATGCACCCCAAAGACCGCACAAACCTTGGTGATATTACTGACCTGGAGGCCGTGGCACAGCTGGTGCCGGTCGATGGCCTGCAGCTGGTCGATGTCGGCTGCGGGGCAGGGGACACCACCCGCGGGCTCGCCGGGTTGGGCGCCACCGTGCTGGGGGTGGAGCCAGACCCCGTGCAGGCCGCCAAGAATGAAGCGGCAGAGCCGACCGCCAATGTCATGCTGTTGCAGGCAGGGGCGGAGGCCATTCCGGCCGAGGATAATTCTGCCGATGGTGTGTTCTTCTTCCGCTCGTTGCACCATGTGCCCCACGCGCTGATGCCTGCCGCCATGGCAGAGGCCGCCCGTGTGCTCAAGCCCGACGGGTTCCTCTTTGTGTTAGAGCCCGCCATGTATGGCAGCCACTTCCACATGATGAAGCCGTTTCATGATGAGACCATTGTGCGCACTCAGGCGCAGGAGGTGCTGGAAGGCACGGCTAATGACCTGTTCGAAACCTGCGAGAAGGTGGTGTTCATGCAGCGGCTCCGGCATGAAAGTTTCGACGCTGCCGTGGCGTTCTATTCAGGCATGTCGTTCAACAATATTTCGCCGGATATGGTGGATGTACCCGAGGTCCGCGGCGCCTTCGATGCCGCCAAAACGGATGACGGCTATCACTTCGAGCAACCCAATTGGGTGAATGTGTATCGGGGCATGCGGGGGTAAGAGTTCAATCTTTGTACGTGATGAATATGTGGCGTAGCATTTTCATTGCCTGGCCAACTTCACGCGCTTCTTGAAAGAGATTGGCATTGTCATGCGTTTCTGTCCTGCGCAGAAAAGTCTCTTGCTCTCGTAATTTTTTCTGCGGGTCAGTATCTTTTTGGCTGGTTTTGGCGTCTTGTACTGCATCATCTAGTTCCGTGCTTATTGCGGAAAGACTGATTTCTAGATTGTGTAGGCCAAGCTTGAACGATTGAATTCGATCTACGATCAAAACTAGGACAATGCCTATCATTGCAACACAGATGATGATGAGTTCTTCTTCATCAATCCCATATTGATTGCCTAATGCGTGCGGTTAGAGGACCATGATCGCGAGGGTAGCCAGGGCAAGTATTGCTATCCATTTAGTGGGAGAGGTGTTGGGTGTATTATATTGATTTACTAAGGACTTAGTCATAAATAGGCCTTCAAATAATGAACTATGATATGCTCGTATTATGATTGTTATTGCCGCCTATAGTAAAGCATTGAGTGTTAGGATTCATGCAGGGAATCTTAGGCCAATTGGGTGAATGTGTATCGCGGCCTGCGGCGGTAAGGGTGCCGCTCAATGCTTCGATACAATTTCTCGTTTTACTCGAAATCACTCAGCATGAACGGTCTTTTCTTCTTCCGTTCACCCTGAGTGATCCTGAACAGGGTGAAGGATTGTATCGAAGGGTAGAACGGTAAGGCGACACCATCTCGCTGGAGCCATAGACTCGCCCATGCTACCGTGCCGCCCATGACGAATATGCCCCCATACCCGCAGCCGACGCAGGCCTATTACCTGCAGCTGCCAGACAACATGCAGGCCTGGCTGACCAACCCGGCCTTTCCGCGTACGGCCAAATATGACCCAGCCTGGGTGCTGGAAAATGACATGGGCCCCCATGTGTTGTGGATGACCGAGTGGGCGCTGGAAGCCGTCGACATCAAGCCGGGCATGAAGGTGCTCGACCTGGGCTGTGGCCGGGGGACGAGTTCAATCTTCCTGGCGCGCGAAATGCAGGCACAGGTCTGGGCGACGGATTTATGGATCCCTGCCGAAGAAAACGAAGTGCGCATTGCCGCGGCCGGGCTCTCTGACCAGATCACCGCCATGCATGCCGAGGCCCATGCGTTGCCCTATGAAGAAGGCTTTTTCGACCTGATCATCTCTATCGATGCCTACCAATATTTTGGCACGGCGGATCTCTATCTGGGCGCCATGCACTCTCTGCTAAAGCCGGGTGGCCAATTGGCCGTGGTGATGCCTGGTGTCACGCGCGAGCTGCCAGACGGCCCGCCCGCGCATCTGAAGGACTATTGGGACTGGGAATTCTGCTGCTTCCACACCGCAGACTGGTGGCAGCAGCACTGGGCCAAGACCGGCCTCATGCAAAGCGTCCAGACCGACGTGCTGGAAGACGGCTGGAAGCGCTGGCTGGAGTGGACGCTGGTGGGCAACCATGCGCGCATCGGGCCCTATGTAGACAGTGTCGGCGGCAACGAGGCCGACATGCTGCGCGACGATGCCGGCGAAATCTTTTGCTTTAACCTTGTGGTGGCGCGGAAGGGTGATTAGTAAGGTCGTTCGTGCCGAGTGAATTGGTGCGAGAGCAACAATTTATAGCGAGGTATGAACGAGTTGATGTAAGTCGAGGATGACGCCCACGTGTTCATCCCTCGATACAATTTGACCACTCAAGGTGGCCAAATCACTCGGGACGAACGGATTTAAGAACATGTCATCCCGGACGCGGGCCAAAGGTCCGCGAGCCGGGATCCATGAGGTGTTTCCTCATTGATAGAGCCGCTATTGCAGCCCTTCCAATGCCTCGCTGATGCGGGCCATCTGCGCCGGGCTGCACAGCTCACCCATTACTTTCTGGAAGCGGCGATGAGCCGCGCCTGAAAGAATATAGGTCCAGCGATAGGCCTTGAGCATATCAGCGTGGATGCCGGCCTGCTCCTCGGCGCTGAACATGCGGCCGCAGACCTGGGCGAAATAGGTTGTGTCGGCTTCTGCCTGCGCCTGGAGAATGCCGTCGACAGCCCCCACCAGTTCAATGAATTCCGTGACGAACTGGTCGCGGTCCTCGTCGCTGGTCTCGGCATCAACCCGGCGGAACTCCAGCTCATCCAGCATGGCGTGCTGGCATTCTTCCCGCCAATGATATTTGAACACATCCTTGTAGAGCGGGGACAGCATGGCATCACCATCGATGCTTTCGCGATAGTGAGACTGGGTAAACAGCTCGATATGCAGTGTCAGCGCCAGCACGGCCCAGGTGGATTTGCTCATTACCGCGCGGGCCACATCATTGGGGTCGGCGGCAAAGACATAGCCTTTGGGCATGGCCTGCTCACACAGGGCTTCCACCCGGCGGAACAGTTCCTGGTGCTTTAGTTCTTCATCGCTAAAGCGCACCAGGGCCTCCAGTGCCGTCTGGCCGTCAAACACATGGGCGGCTTGCATCTCAACAATCTTGGCATTAACGAAGCGCTCGGCAACGCCGAAAATCCCCGCATAGGTCCGACCCTGGATCTGGCTGATCAGGCGCTAGTCATCGGCAGACAGGGTGCACCCGTCGCCCAGCCCGACTGACGGGTCTAACAACAGTGTCATCCCGGACGCGGGCCGGTTTCATCTCGCTCACGGCAGTTCGCTTTGCTCACGCCTGCGCCCAAATTCGTCGCGCGTCAAGCGCGCTGGGGGAGCGCGCCAAACGATTGGCGGGCCGCAGTCGCGGCCTTCTTGCAACTGGCCCTTCCGGGCTATTCAGTTGCTCGTAATAAATTACCGTTCGTCCACTGCGAAAAGCAGTACCCCCTAATCCCCAGCCGGGCCCTTATGGGTGGCGATGTGTTCGAACCAGCCGGAGCCGTTGATGTTCATGGGCATCTCGCCAATGCGTTCGCGTGTGGCGATGTGGTGTGCGCGGCCTTCCCAGGCATTGGGGTCGGCCTGCCATTCATTGAGAATGCGCTCCGCCTCGTCATAGCTTTCTGCCTCTACCTCGTAGAGCGACAGGAATTTCGACGGCGTATCGATTTCCAGATGCGGGCCGGAAAGTTTGTAGACGCTGCCGCGCACCATGTGCGGGCACTTGGCGGTGTCTTCGATATGCTGGTCAACAAACCATTCATCAAAGTCTGCCTGTTGGGCGGAGTTTTCCGGCTCGCACAGGCCGATCAGGACAAATCTGGGCATATTCTTTCTCTCTTCTTGTTCTATTCGTTGGTGCCTAGAAGGGCTTCACCATGGCGTTCATCATCTCGATGACCTCTGGCGGGGCCTCACCATCGAAGGAATTGACCATGGCGTCATTGCGTTGACGCACAAGTTCGCGGAATTCCGGATGGGTGACGATAAAGAACTGGTCGGCCTCGACGGCAGCCAGCACTTTTTCGCCCAGCTCCATCGGGTCCATGCCCTGTTGCAGCGTGTCATTTTCCGGGGCCTGGATATCCTTGCCCTCATTGCCTGGCCGGTTGCGCTCCGACGAGTTCAAATTCGTGCGCACAATGCCGGGGCACAGCACAGAAATGCCAACGCCCGCTTCCAGCAGGTCGGCGCGCAGGGCTTCTGAGAGGCCAACAACGCCGAATTTGGCGGTATTATAGATCGCCAGGCCCGGCATGCCGATCAGCCCGCCGACCGAGGCCGTGTTGACCATATAGCCGTCTTTGCCGTGACGCATCAGCTCGGGCACGAAGGTCATGGCGCCATTGACGACGCCATCCAGGTTGACACCCATTACCCAGTCCCAGTCATCATAGCTGATCTCGGTAATGTGCCCGGCGCGGTTGACGCCTGCATTGTTCACCACAATATGCACGGCCCCGAAATGGGCAATGGCGGCATCGCGGCTGGCGGCCATGGCCTCGCGGTCTGTGACGTCCACCTGGAAGGGGGCTGCTTCAAACCCCTGGCTGTTGAGCTCTTCACAGGCTTTGTTGAGCGCGCCTTCTTCAATATCAGCCAGCGCAATGCGCATGCCCGCCTTGGCAAAAGCGGTGGCGATCCCGAAGCCGATGCCGCTGGCACCGCCGGTAATATAGGCCACGTTGCCTGGTGTAATTTTCATATCTTTCCCCCCCGATAGACGTAGTTGTGTGTGATCAGTCGATACTGTTGATCCGCTTGTGCAGCCGGTTCATCCCGCCGATCCAACGGTCATAGTCTGACGTCTTGCGCTGCATATAGTCCAGTACTTCCGGGTGCGGCAGGATCAGGAATATTTCATCCCGCAGCCCGTCGACAACGACCTCGGCCATGACATCGGGCTCGATCATCCCGTCATTGGCCGCTGCCTGAATGGACGGGTTGTCGACGTCGGCGGTCATGGGTGTGCGCACGGCCTGCGGGCACAACATGGATACCTTGATGCCCTCATGCTGATAGGTCAGGGCCAGCCATTCACCAAAGCCAATGGCGGCATGCTTGGTGGTGCCATAGGCGGCGCCGTTAATCTGGTTCAACAAGCCCGCAGCGGATGACGTGTTGAGGAAATAACCACCGCCCCGGGCTGTCATGCGTGGCACCAGATGGCGGGCGGCCAATACATGGGAGAGCACGTTGACTTCCCAGATGGTCTGCCAATCTTCCAGCGGGTCATCAAGGGTTGAGGCAATGAAGATACCTGCATTGTTACAATACAGGTCGATAGGCCCGATAGTGTGCTCAATATCGTCAATCAGCCGTTTGACATCGTCTTCCTTGGCGACATTGGCGGCCATGGCCGTGCCGTCGAATTTTGCGGCCGTGGCCTGCGCGCCTTCCAGGTTCAGATCGACCGAGACAATGTGTTTCGGCTGTTCCTTGGCAAAGCGTTCCACCAGCGCGGCCCCAATACCACCGGCTGCACCGGTGACGACGATGACCTTATCTTTCAGCTCCATAAAGCCCCCTCATATGGCCTGCACGCATCCCCGCGTGCGAAATGATAGGGGCGAATCCTAGCGCGCTCTGCAAGCTGGGGAAAGCGCGAAGAAGAGAGACCTAAAAATAAGGGTTATCGTCAGTTACAAGGTCGGGGCTGGCGCGCGCGGGCAGGTTGGCCTGGGCATTGCCGTGCGGTTTTGTGCAGCAGACGCCGAATTTCGGTGTCTAGCGCCTGGGCCGTATAGGGCTTGATCACGTAGCCGATTCCATCTT
>Ga0181589_10004784_pt1 | contig 10820 bp, 8 predicted proteins | sample 071ome_25_FD_132444 | JGI IMG/M metagenome (GOLD analysis project Ga0181589, IMG submission 132444) | Coastal salt marsh microbial communities from the Groves Creek Marsh, Skidaway Island, Georgia - 071410BT metaG (megahit assembly) | ecosystem: Environmental > Aquatic > Marine > Intertidal zone... | reverse complement strand
TATGACTATGATCAACCCAAAAGTATCAAAACCAGAGTTATGTGTGATGGACATTATGTAACAAGAATTGACGAAGATTATCGTGCTGATGGATATGAAATATTAGAAGAATTACGAGACATCGACTTTGGCAATTACGATTACGTTATACTGAGTGATTACAACAAAGGTGTGCTTGACTTTGCTGATGAAATTATAGCAATGGCAAATAGTGCAGGTTGTTATACTATTGTAGATCCAAAACGACCTGCACACTATTATAAAGATGCATGGTTAGTAAAACCCAATCACCAAGAATACACTAATTTTGGATTTACTGATTGGCCCAGTAACATGATTATAACCAATGCAAGCGAAAGTGTAATAGCTGCAATAGACAAAGAAGTATATAATATTCCTGTAGAACCGGTAGAAGTCTCAGATGTCACTGGTGCTGGTGATTGTTTCTTAGCGGCATTTGTGTATGCAATTACACGAGGATATGATTATAAAAAGGCTGTCGAACTGGCTGTTAAAGGTTCAACTGAAAGTGTCAAACACGTTGGTACATACATTCTTAAAGAAAAAGATTTACAGAAACGTGTAATATTCACCAATGGTTGTTTTGATATATTGCACAAAGGACATTTAACATTGCTCAAAGAAGCTCGCAGTTTAGGAGACAAATTAGTTGTAGGATTAAATAGTGATGCAAGTGTTAAGCGTCTTAAAGGAAACAGTCGTCCTATTAACGATCAACAAACAAGACTAGAGCAACTTGATCTTATACCTTATGTAGATGAAGTAATTGTGTTTGACCAAGACACTCCATACGAATTAATTAAACAACTAAAGCCCGACATGATTGTCAAAGGCGGAGATTACACTGTAGAAGAAATTGTAGGACATGACTTAGCACCTGTGCATATTGTGCCCACAGTACAAGGACACAGCACAACAAAAATATTAACTCAGATTTGATATACCCTATCCCAGAAATGTTGGGGTTCACTTGTAATATTATATTCGTGTTCTTGTAATTTCCAATTGATCATACTCTGGTGATCATTGAATATAGGCTTTCTATCTTGTATTGAGAAGTCTACTGTACGTTTATCATCAGCTTGAAACCATTGGTATATTTTTTCAGCCAACCATAGATGATTGTCTTTACTTAAATGCATTATTCGTTTATCAATTTTTTCACCACTGTCTAAAAAATCTTGTTTCCATTCATAAACAGCGAATTCACTCACTTCTAAATCACTCAATGAAAGATCAACACTGTGCAATGGTTGACTTTCAAATCCTGCTATTACAAAAAAATTACGCCAATTTCTCCACTGTGCTGTTTGATATATCCAATGCAATACTAACTCTAAATGTATGTGTCCAATTTCACTTGCACTATCTAGAAAAATGTCTTGTACAAAATTTTTCAATGACTTTTTTTGTTTTTTTGAAAGACTCGACCAGCCATTTTCGTGTAATCCTAAAATATTACTATAATTAGGATAATTCTTAAATAGCCATCGTCTAGTCACACTACTAGTTACAACAACAATGTAGTCTTCAGGTTTAATTTTTGTTTTCGACTTACTGATCATATACCAGATAAATTCGTTGCCAACACCATGTGTGCCATTTACTCGCAATTCATCACATCCTAATTTCTTAGCTAAATTACGTGTCCAGCACCAATCGCTAGTATTTTTAAAATTTAAATGATAATTTTCTTCATTAACAAAGCTATCACCAAATACCCACAGTGTACTCAACGTTGACTATCTCCTTTAGCAATACGATAATTATCTTCAACACTGTCAGGAGTGCTTACTTCAATAATAATACTGTTATCTTCCATAGCAATCAGTTGGTGAGGCAACATTGGTTCGTTTCGCCAGGTTTCCCCTTTGGTCAATACAGTTGTTTCCATTTCAGCAGTTTGTGTATTCATAGTGTGCAGCGTAAAACTACCATTTAGAACATACCAACTTTCGTCTTTGTCTTTGTGAAAATGCATGCTAAACTTTGCACCTTTTTTGTCAAAGAACATTAGTTTACCGCAATACTTTTCGTTAGTAGCCCATATTAATTCACGGCCCCAACCTTTTTCTTGTACACCTTCAAGTTGTGTCATTGTTGTTCTAGTTTCCATTGTTCATGTTCAGGATGATTTTCAGATTCTCTTGGATCAGGAAGTGCAGTGTGCTTTTCATCTATGTTTAGTTCATATATAGCTTTTATAGGAAGTTCTAATCTGCAATCGTTATCTATATCCCAAAACGCTACAATTGCTTCCGGATCCCACCTCCGTTCATGAGGTACAACATCTTGTTCTAAATCTTCAGGTATAGTAACATTTACTGTAACTAAATTAGGATCGTTGATGCTTTTAGGTTGGTTTTTAGCATCAGGATCTTTTTTATAAATTAACTCCGCATTCCATCTGCTAAGTTTTTCTATCAACCAATGTTGTTCTGCATTCCATTTATAAAATCCTGTGTGCCACATGTGATGTACCCTTCTAATGTTTATACTTAACCAGTCATTTATATCTCCACACCAAACCCATACATGAGGATCTACAGTAACAAAATCTTGTTGTGGAGCATTTTCTCCTTGTGGAGCCTGATCACTTCTCAGTGTTACTAGCATCTTTTTGACTGTATCAGGAGGATGATTAATTTTTAAATCACTTCCTTGTAATTCTGTAATAGGTGTACCATCAACAATGTCTCCTTGAGGATGATATCCTCCAACATCAAGATAAACAGTTCCTTGCTCTAATGTATATACCAAATCTTTTTTGTATTGAATACATTCTTCATCTGGAATCCATTCTTTTGTCAAGTCTGGATATTTTTCATACATTTCTTTATCTGTTAGTGTGTGTTTATCGATATAATATTGTCGCCAATAATTGTTTACAAATCCGTCTCTTATATCTTCAATTAAATCTTGAGAAAAATCTTTATCCCAGGGAGGCCCAGGTTCATTTGGATCAAAGTTATCAACTAACTCATACCACTTTCTGAATCTGAATTCTTCGCGTTCTGATTCAGGATGAACTTGCTTAGGGTTATTTACAGGATCATATGGTATACCATAGTATGGATCAATAATATCTCCATTAATCTGTTTTAGTTGTTTCTTGCTCATTGATTACCTTCACTAATATATCGTATTCGGCTAGATAGCAATATTCAATTTTACTTCTTGCTAGTGTACGTATAGCATCTTCAAGTGTTTCAACTAAAGGTTCGCCGCCTAAATTAAAACTTGTGTTAAAAATTATAGGACATCCTGTTTTTTCATACCAAGTTTCGATAAATTTACGGTACACAGGATTGTCTTCTTCTGTAACTGTCTGAATACGACATGTTCCATCCACATGAATAATAGCAGGAATTTTTTCTTGTACACCAGGTTGACAATCTACAGCATACATCATATGAGGAGTTTCGTCCATACCTCGCAAGTCAAACCATTCATGCACATGTTCTTTTAGTATACTACCTGCAAAAGGTCTAAAAAATTCTCTATGTTTAACAGTGTTTACATGATCTTTACCATCTGGATCTCTTGGGTCGTACAATATACTTCTATTTCCTAATGCACGTGGACCACTTTCGCTGCGTCCTTGAAAAATAGCTACAATATTTTTATTAGCTATGAGATCAACAACTTGTTCCATTGTTGTATCAATCAGTTGAGCACCATATTTTTCTGCTACTTTTTCAATAGCGTCTTGTGTATATGTTAATTCTTCTCCTGTATATATATTTTTGGTCACATTCAACAGTTCTTTTTGTGTTGTATGCCAACCATACAGTGCTGCGCCCATTGCAATACCAGCATCACTGCTAACAGGTTCAACATACAAGTTGATTCCATTCTCTTTCAATTTGTCCAAGTACCAATAGTTAGCAACACAGTTTAATGCATACCCGCCTGTTAAAACAATGTTGGTTTCTCCTGTAATTTCTTTGGCTTTTATAATAGCTTCGAGAACCATTTGTTGTGTATCGTTCTGGACTTGCCATGCATAATCTTTAGCTGACTGTAGTTCATATCTATTTGGATCTGGATAATCTGGATCATCATTATTACCTTCCATGTTTCGTAATTCTTTAATCATATCGAAGGTTTTTTCACTACCTAACAAAGATAATTCTCCGCCATTCGGATATGTAGGCAACACTATATCTCTGTCTACTAGTGGCCATTCATTATATCTTTTATCTCTAAAACTTTCTATGATAGGATTATCATTACCATATGGAGCAAGACCCATGGTTTTACCTGCTTCTATACTGTGCCAGCCTAATAAAACAGTAGTAGCTTCATATGCTTTTACAATTCCAGCACGATCATGTACTAAAGCAACATGATGTTTTTCCGGATCTTCGTTGCGCATCCACTTAGGACCACCAGAAGAATGATCATTGGGACTTGGAAACATCCCCCCGATAACATTTTCTCTGCAACCTACGCTTTTAAACATAGTATTAATAGGATAGTTTTTATCATTTCTGTCGCAGTGATAGATAGACTCCACTTCCCATCCAACAACATCTCTATTGTAGTCCCATGCAATACCTGTTTTAACACTTAAGAAACTACCTGCGCCATCAACAACTACACAAGCTGCTGTATCAAAACCACTTTTACAAAAAGCAGTAAAAGCATGTGTTTTATGATGTTCTAAGCTCACATCAATTACCTGAGGATGACTATCAGGATTTTCTGGCTTATAATCAGATTTTTTAACAGTAGGATGAGTCTTATCTGCAATAAGTCTCATTTTACGAGCCATGCCCACATAAAGATTATCTCCACTGTATTCGATAAAAGGACTGCCTCCTGCCATTGTAGCAGGCTGAGTACCTCCTAGTATCAAATAATCAAGTTTATCTGTGTATTTTTTAATTGTTTGCATCATCATAATAGGAGAGCCGTCATACTTTTCTCTGCTATATCTTTCTTCTTCGTTGTTGTAAACAATTTCTCCGTTTTTAATCAAACACAATCCGGCGTTATGCCCTCTGTTGATTCCTGCAATCCATACGTCTTTTGTCATTTTTTAATTCCTGTGGCTTTTTTAGCAGACTTTACAATCATGTCTATACATTTGTACTTGTCTTTAAATTTTAAACAACGATCATTGTTACGTTCAATAACTTCGTCAAACCCAATTCTAATAGGACTGTACTTTCTTGTATCTTTATCAAAATCAATAATATCTACTTTAGAATCATTAACATAACTTGTATTAATTGGGAAAGTGCTGCCAAATACAACTGTACTACTAGTTCCTAAACTTTTTGCTAAATGTTGTCCTACACTGTCGATACCGATGAAATGATCAGCATTGTTAATTATACCAGCCCATTGTCTTAGACCTATTTTTTCAGGTTGTCCTATGTTTTCCCAGTCATCTCCTGACATTTTATGTTCACTCATTAAAATTACACCAAAGTCTTTTTTGAGTTTTTTAGTAAGTTCAATTGTATCCATTATGTCAAAACTTCGACCTCCACTGTCGTACACAAATCCTTTGTTATTAACACTTGTTCTTCCAAAAGGTTGCAGTACAACAATTTTATCTTTGCCAGTTTTTTCTTTACCTTCTTGAACTATATGATATCCGTTGACATCTTCTTCTGTACTCAAGTGAAAACTAGGAGCAGGCAGATCTCTTATACCTTGTTTGTTAATTTCGATATCAAATGCTTGTGCAATACTGCATTTTTGATTGTAGTATTCCCAGATTCTATAAGGTTCCAAACTTACACAATTTCTATCTTTAATTTTTTCTTCAAAAATATTAGGAAAGTCTGCTACTAAACATCTCTTATGTAAAGTTGGATGTCCTTTGAACATATCCCATCCTCCTTCGCAAATAATTACAAAGTCGTCATCTGGGTTTTCTTTTTGGTAGTTTTCAAAAGCAGGTATAGATGTAAGCATCCTGCCTGCTCCTCCGTTAACGAAGAATGCTGTATTTTTTTTCACACGTATTGCCTTATAGTTTTTCAGTCTAATGATTTACTATAATATAGTACTATTTTAAAAGATTGTCAACCTTAATATGTAGATCCTCTAACTAGATCTGCAGGACCTGGATAGTCTATTTTATGTCCTGGTACTGTATAAATTAGAGTATCTCGTAGATGTTCATATATTGTACACAATTTTGTAAGGTTGTTTCTGGCAGAAGTTGACACTGATACTCTGTGCTTTTCATAATAGTCTGTTAGAATTTTTTCAATTTGATTCAATTCATATTCTGGAGTAGTCCAAGTTTCAAATCTGACCCAATTAATAGTGCCGTCTTGATTTACTGTGGTTTTTAAGCGATCAAAAGTATGATTTGTGTTGTCATCTACAGGACTTCTATACTGCATTACATATGTCGAATCATCATCAAATGTAAATGTGTGTATATCTTCTGTTTGCCAAGTTGGAGTATATCCTGCACAATTGCACAGCATATCCATTAGAATAATATGCTGTGCGTTTGTTTTTTCTAATTTTACATACACACAATTATCATCATGCGCTGGATCTCCAAAATCTTCTACCGCCTGAGACAAATTAGCATCTGTATCTGGCATCTCAGAGATATCATAATGACCATCTTCGTGTACACAAAGAAGTATTTCATTCGGTCCTACATAACTCCCCGTAACTGTTTTGAGATCACTGTCAGGATCTAAGTATGTTACTCTACTTTCATATGTAAATTCAGTTGCCATTCTTTATCTCCTTAGTTATCCCAACTCATTAAAATTGCACCCATTGCACCGGTTCCTCCACAGCAACATCCGCCTCCGCAGGCTCCTGCGCCAACTGCTCCGCCTCCTGGTGCTAGTCCTGAACATCCAAAATATGCCCAGCTACCAGTCTGGCTACAACCTTCGCTTTGGAATCCGCCTGAATAAGATGTTCCGCCGCCGCCTCTGATACAACTAACATTACACTGTCCGTTAAGTCGACTAAATCCGAATGTACCTTTTCTAGATGCCATGCAACTAGATGACGCATAAGTTCCGCATTTGTGCCATCCTGAGCTACAAGTTGTGCTTGGGCTCCAATAAAAATCTTCACCGCCGCCTCCACTGCTTGTAGTTGCGCCACCCCATTGAAAAGGATTACCTTGTTGGTTATTACAAGAGTTCCAACATGTGGTAGTAGCGTTTGCCCAGCCATTTACTGTTACCCCATCACCTGCGCTATTAGCGCCGCCGCCGCCGCTGGCATTAAAATCATAGTCAGGGCAAATATCATTCAAGTAGCTAGGTGTTCCTCCATAGTTACAGCAAGTAAAACCTGATTGTCCGCCACCTACGCACATAAAGTTGTTTGCGGTACAGTTACAAATTCTACTAAATTGACCTGGATGTCCATTTGGTTGGTCAGGACTACAACAAAAACACATGCACACACAGTTACATATTGTTTGTTCGCTTCCGCAACTCCAACCTCATTTCTATAATATCCCCAGTCGGATCCGCTTCCGCCTCTACAACCCCATGAGCAACAACATGCGCCGCCACCGCCGCCGCCTTGACCCCATGCTTCCATAGTCCAACTAGTAGCACTAGTCGGTAAGCAGAAACAACAAGGAGTATTACAGTTCCAGTTACAACATTGACCACTTGTGCCGTGTGTAGGACGTTCCATTGTAATTGTTGTTCCGCTTGCGAAAAAATCTTTTATACTTGCCATTTTATTTCCTCAAAATGTTTATTACTTTTATTTATCCTATTAGATCAAGTTAAGTATTTGCCAGCCTCGATCTGCATCTGTGTATACTAGTTCTAATGCTGTAGAATGATAGTCAATATCCATGTCGTCTTCAATGCCTTGTATTTTGCTACCATTGCGCAAAACATGTATTGGATTGGTGTCTGCATTAGCTGTGTAATCATGTATGAATATAGCATCTCCTGCACTTGGGTTAGCAGGCAATGTAATATTAATTTCAGTAGTACTAGTATCTACTAGATATCCTGTTGACTTTACAGCTGGATTAACATCTGCTGTTACAAGTTCGAAAGCATAATATCCGCTTGATGTTCCCCAATAAACATCTCCGTTAGCATCTGCCAACAATGATGTTCCTTCAGCACCAATCGGTAATCTCTTGTTGTTACCTGATGCATCAACAGTCAATACATCGCCTCTGGTTGTCAGAGGTACTTTGGTATTGATTGTTGTATTAACTGTGCCAATTTCTGTATCAACATAAGTTTTAACAGCTTGTTCTGTTGGAACAGCGGTGTTGCTGTTACCACTTAGCAAGCCATCAGCACTAAATTCGTTAATGCTTTCACCTAGCTGAGCACCAATACTACCCAATCTCAAACTTGTAAGACCGCTTAGGTCAAACGCACTAGCATCCAATGTAGCACGACCTGTAGCTTGGTCAATTCTAAAGAAGTTACCTACTCTAAAGTTACCATCTTGGTCTGTACTTGCATAATAAACACGACCTGGTAGTGTCTCTGTAACTTCGTTACCTTGTGACGCAGGCTGTGTTGGTTCACCTGGATAGTTGGTAGTTGTTCTACCGCCTGTGCCGATGCTCAGGAAGTCATGTCCTGTTAAGCGCACTTGACTGTAGTTGTATCTAATATTAAAGTGTTGTCCGTAGAAAGCTGGTGCAGTGTTTTGCTTTTCTTGACTCAATGTCAATACAGCTATACCACCAACACGAGGGTCTGAACTTGGTACATACCCACTTACTGTGGTAATAATAAAGCTGCGATCATCAACACCATAGTTAACATCATCTGTATAATCTACATTGTCTGCAGGGTTATAAGTTTGTCCACTGGTAAATTGAATACTACCACCTGCTCTTGGTTCTTCGGCTAGTCCACCTAACACCAATGAGAATCCAAACTGTCCACTGTTAGCATCTCCTGCAACGTCAGCACTTTGTCCATCTTGTGCAGTGATTGTGCTTAAAGAAGGGAATACATAGAATGTTGGATGACCTCCAATGTGTCTTTCTTTAGCTGTAGCATTTGCTGTTTGAAGATAAAGTTGTCCGTTACCCATGTTAGTATGATTATAACAGCTCATCCACAAGTTTGGAGTTCCTGCTGCTTCGCCTGCTTGAATTTTTAATCTAACTTCTCTAGACGTTGCACCAGCAAATCCACTAACATAAGCAGCAAGGTTGCCTTGAACCACACCATCTAGATAATAGCTAACGCCTGTTGTATATTCATTTGCACCGCCATTGTCATTGGCTTGTGTTGCTAGATACATCGGATGTCCTGCATTGCTCACATCGTTTTGTTCAAAGATATACTGTCTTTCTTCATAAGCATTCATAGCTAAATCAATCCAGTTATTGAAATAGTATCTGTTTCCTGTTCCCAGGTATTCTGGAGGACCTACGTTTACTTTGAGTGTTTGTCCTGCGACACCCAATCTGTTGTTGTTTACAACTAATCTATGGTTTACTACCAAATTGGTTTGAATATTTGCAATATCTGCTTCTGGTTGATCTGCTACAATAATATCACATGCTGTCATTGTAGTACCGTTTAGAATTCTTGTTGAACTACCGCCGCTTGTATATGCACCGTAGCCTGTACCGTCTACGCTGGACGTAAGTCCTGCATCGCTGTAAAGTTCTAGTGTAGTGGCTGTAACATTGGCAGCATAATAATCATTGCCGTTGAGTTCTACCATACCTCCAACACCAGTTACTGCTTGAACAAGTTGACCGTTACTATATCCATGTCCTGCTCCAAAAGTTAAAATAACTGGATTACTACGTGTAGCGTCAGTGATGTTTTCTGTTACAAATCCCCAACCTGCTTCTGACCTTGTATCAAAATAGTTGGTCAAATCATAGTTCGTACACAGTTTAAATGTATCAGCACCAGTAACATCTGCGTACCAGGTACGCTTGTCTCCAGCAGTGAAATCACCTAGCAATGCTGCCCATGCTGGCTCATTAACATTATCAAATGTTACCTTGTCACCTTCACTTAAACCATGAGGAGCGGCTGTGGTAATAAATGCTTGTTGTGAAATACTGATGCTACTTGCTACTCTGTTACCAGTTTTTGCAGCGCCTGTGATAGTATCACCAACTGTAAATCCTTCACTGGTTGCTAGTGTAGCTGGATCATATGTGATTGTATCACCATACATATATCCATTTACAGGAACCTCTGTTGTGTCAAAACCTGTACTAATACATCCGTAAGTACCATAACTGTTGTTACCGTTCAATGAACGTATTTTGCCGCCGCCGCTTGCTACGTATCCCATGTCACAGTAGTAAGTAAAGCAGGACACAATCTCGCTCAAACCGTTGTCTTTGATCCAAAAACCAATGCCGCCATCATGCACTTGTGTAAATGTGTGGAATACCATTGATCCTGGGTTGGCAGGGTTACCTGTAACACTACCGTCAACAATAGCACCAACACCACCAGTACTAAATGCACTTGATTCTTTGATATACGGAGATTTAGCAATAACTGCATTTGGTTCTAGTCTAAAATATACACCTTTGACTGTTGCATCTTCTGGATCTGTAGGTGTTGTTGTACCTAGTTGGAAACCTGTTAATCCTCTACAAAGAATACCTTCAATCATTGTACCACTGTTCACAAAGAACATTGTAGTTTCAGCGTTTGGTGTTACGCCATCATCACTGATACCAACACCAAAGCCATTGTCATTTACTGTATCTGGTTCGATAATACAGTTACGTTGTCCGTCACCAACAATAGTTGTGTTTACAGGAATATGAATTGGAAGTTGCTCTAAATATGTACCATCTTTAATAAAGATAGTAGCTGGTG
>Ga0181589_10004772_pt1 | contig 10833 bp, 14 predicted proteins | sample 071ome_25_FD_132444 | JGI IMG/M metagenome (GOLD analysis project Ga0181589, IMG submission 132444) | Coastal salt marsh microbial communities from the Groves Creek Marsh, Skidaway Island, Georgia - 071410BT metaG (megahit assembly) | ecosystem: Environmental > Aquatic > Marine > Intertidal... | reverse complement strand
GTTGTAAAGCATTCGGTATCAAACTTAAACCTTAGAAAAAAACAACATTATAAGTTAGGAGGCCAATATATTGTTAACTACCAATCCGTTTGCTGAACTCGCAGCAACAATCTCACCAGAAGTGATGCAGGGCTATGTAGTACTGATGTTCATCTTTGTCATAGTGGGCACAGTATTAGACATGATGCATAAGAAAAGCGCTGAATACTTCTTCCAAAATGCAGAAAAAGCAAAAAAGAGTGCTAAGCGAACATTAGGCGGTGGAGAGAAAGCTTCACTTGCAGTCGCAACAGTGGCGAATGAAGTGCTGACTTCATCAGAATTTGCCAGTGTACGTCGTCGCTTGTCTCACTTAATGACTATGTATGGATTCGTTGTGTTTGTTGTGACTACAGCATGGCTTATCTTTGGTTACACCAGTGGAGCAGAAGCGCCCACTTATCTAACGGCTCTTTGGCATTTAGGTGCACTAAGTTTATGTCTAGGTGGTTACTGGTTCTGGTTCTTTATTAGAGTTGACGTCGCATCGGAAGGTGTTAAGTGGTACAACTTTAATGGCCGAGGAGACATCTTTATTGTCTCGTTAATCACTACGGCAACATTAGCATTGTTATGGTCATATACATCTAATTTAATCTTGTTTGCTTTATTTATTATTTCAAGCACTATTTTATTTAGCACTGTGTTCTGGTCTAAGTTTGCACACATGTTTTTTAAACCTGCTGCGGCATTCCAAAAGCGTTGCATTAAAGCGGACGGGTCATATGAAAACTTGCCTGAGTTAGGTGATCTTTCAGATCCTGCTTTACAAGCTAAATATCCAGATATCCCAGAATATATGGGTACTAATCCTCCTGATATGGGACTTGGAATCAAGCGCGAACAACCAAGCCATTTTTAATTAGTTTGTAAACAAATTTTTAAAGAGAGATAAATTATGCCTACTTTCGTATATATGACACGTTGCGATGGTTGTGGTCATTGCGTGGATATCTGTCCTTCAGACATCATGCACATCGATACAACAACAAGACGTGCTTACAACATTGAGCCTAACATGTGCTGGGAGTGTTACTCCTGTGTTAAGGCTTGCCCTCATAACGCAATTGATGTGCGTGGATACGCCGACTTTGCTCCATTAGGTCACTCAGTACGAGTGATTCGTGATGAAGAGAAAGGTGTTATCGCATGGCGTATTAAGTTCCGTAATGGCAAGAAAGACATGAATTTGCTTGCGCCAATTACAACGAAGCCTTGGGGAACATGTATTCCTAAGTTAGCTGATGAAGCGGCGCCAAGTCAGGACATGCGTAATAGTCAATTACTTTTCAACGAGCCGAAATATATTCGAATGGATGATGGTGGATTACATACACTTGAATCTAATGGCTTGAAGATGAAAGAAGGGGTGTACTACTAATGGGTTATAAAACAGTTGTAGAAGACGGTATTGATATACTCGTCGCGGGCGCTGGCTTAGGTGGCACGGGTGCTGCTTTTGAAGCCAGATACTGGGGTAAAGACAAGAAAATTGTCATTGCTGAAAAAGCTAATATTGATCGATCAGGCGCGGTTGCACAGGGCCTCTATGCAATCAACTGCTACATGGGTACACGTTTCGGTGAGAATAACCCAGAAGATCATGTTCGCTATGCGCGTATCGATTTAATGGGCATGGTTCGTGAAGACTTGTTGTTTGATATGGCACGTCACGTAGATTCAGCGGTACACCAATTTGAAGAGTGGGGTCTTCCGCTTATGCGAGATCCTAAGACTGGCACATATCAGCGTGAAGGTCGTTGGCAAATTATGATTCACGGAGAATCATATAAGCCTATCGTTGCAGAGGCTGCTAAAAAGTCAGCGGACAAAGTATTCAACCGAATTTGTGTCACACACTTATTGATGGATGAATCAAAAGACAATCGTGTTGCTGGTGCTGTAGGTTTCAATGTGCGTACTGGCGATTATCACGTATTTAAATCTAAGGCTGTTGTTGTTGCAGCTGGTGGCGCATCTAACATTTACAAGCCTCGTTCAGTAGGTGAAGGTGCAGGTCGTGTTTGGTATGCACCATGGTCATCTGGTTCAGCATACGGCTTGTTGATTGGTGCTGGCGCTAAAATGACACAGATGGAAAACCGCATTGTATTAGCTCGTTTCAAAGACGGTTACGGTCCAGTAGGTGCTTATTTCTTACACCTCAAGACTTATACGCAAAATGGTCTTGGTGAAGAGTATGAATCAAAGTGGTGGCCATCACTTCAGGAAATGGTGGGCAAGGAATACCTCGATCCAGAGTTGTCGCACGCCACACATCGCCCAATTCCTACATGTCTACGTAACCACTGTATTATTTCAGAGGTTAACGCAGGTCGTGGTCCAATTCACATGGTTACTATGGAAGCTTTCCAAGATCCTCATCTTGAAGAGATTGGTTGGCATAACTTCTTAGGTATGACAGTCGGTCAGGCGGTACTTTGGGCAGCTACTGACTTAGATCCTAAGTACGAAAACCCTGAGTTAACAACATCAGAGCCTTATGTAATGGGATCTCATGCAACTGGATGTGGTGCATGGTGTTCTGGTCCTGAAGATGTTTCTCCACCGGAATACTTCTGGGGTTATAACCGTATGACCACAGTAGAAGGATTGTTTGGTGCAGGTGATGCGGTAGGTGGTACACCTCATGCATTCTCTTCTGGTTCATTCACTGAAGGTCGTTTAGCTGCTAAAGCTGCTTGTCAGTACATTGATGACGGCAAAGGTGAAGGCATTACAGTATCTGATCAGCAAATAGAAAAACGTCGTGAAGAAATCTATAAGCCGCTTGAGCATTATAAGATTTACCGTAACGAGATCACTGCTGGTAGCGTTAATCCTAATTACATTAATCCACGTCAAGGTCTTGATCGCTTGCAAAAGCTTATGGATGAGTACTGTGGTGGTGTAACTGTTAACTACATGACTAACGAAAAGCTTCTTAATATTGGTCTGAAGAAGATGAAAATTCTTGAAGAAGATCTTGAGAAGATTGGTGCTGAAAACATCCATGAGCTATTGCGTGCATGGGAGCTGAAGCATCGTCACTTATCTTCAGAAGCTGTTATGCAGCATACAATGTTCCGTAAGGAAACACGTTGGCCGGGTTACTACTATCGTGGTGATGCGCTGAAGCTAGATGATCAGAACTGGCACGTACTTACTGTTTCTCGTCGTGATCCTGAAACTGGTGAGTACACAATGGAAAAAGCACCTTGTTATCACCTAGTTGGTACTGACGAGGAAAAAGCTGCTTAAGATGTTTTGAGTTGAGACCTCTGCTTTAAGGGGTCTCACATAGCTTAATGTCAGAAAAAAGATCAACACAAGTTGGTCTTTTTTTGTTTATATAGCATAGTTTTTGTAAATCTATTTGAATACTACACTTAGCGTTATAATGATTAAAATACAAATATAGATATTAGTATGAATATTATTGAACATTCTGAAGAAGAAATTTTAGAAACCGCGCACCCTATGTGGGATGACCTTATCAAGTATTCCAATGAAGGTGAGTATGGAAAATTTATTCGTAAGTTTTCTTATGACTGCTTACTTGGCTTAAATGAAGTAGAAGTTGGTAAACAGTTTGCTAAGAGTGAGCTAACAAGAAATCTTGATCCTAATTATGACTATCTTGGCATTATTAAGAGGGGCCAACACGTCACCGTTTTGTATCGTGTTAGATCTACAAAAAAAGAAGGTGAATGGTTAGGGCGTATGGTGTTGGGTTATGAGGAAGGCGAGATTAAGATTTTTGCTGCATCAATATTTTAAAAGAAAATAATTATGAATGACGTTATTAAAGAAGTGATAGCCGATGGAAAGCTTGTTGAGTTGACATATAAGGTCATTGATGCGAAATCTGATGCAGTACTTACAAAAGTAGATTACCCCATTGGTTACATACAAGGAGTAACAGAAGCGCTTGCACCTCAAGTAACAGAACAACTGACAGGTAAGGCTAGAGGCGATGTTATTGAGGTACCTATTGATTGTAATAAACTCTACGGTCCGCGTGACGAATCATTAGTATTTACTGATCATATTGATAATGTTCCTGAAGAGTATCGTGAGGTGGGGATGTCGATACTGATGGAAAATGAGCAAGGCCAAACTAAGAGTTTTCTTGTCACACGAGTCGATGATAAGTCAGTAACAATTGATGGTAATAATCCATTGTGTGGCAGAGAAGTTATATTCAAACTTGAAATTTTGACTGTTCGTGATGCGACTGATGAAGAGTTTGAAGCAGGTGGACCCGTCGATGCAGATCCTGATATTAGTGAGATTGTTGGTAAAGATCAGTCGGTCAAGCCTATCTAGTACTCATATTTCTTAAATTGGAGAGTACTGAATTGCCTCATCATCTTTATGCAGAAACATTATTAACTCCTGGGCTCGATGTGCCTATTGCATGGCGTCATGACAACGAAGCAAGTTATTTAATCAATTTGCTAGACTCTGATTCGCCGGTATGTGGTGCGCTTTCACAAGCGATAGATCGCTATGGTGATACATATTTTGAGCTTGCGCCTAACAAAGAAACGTTAATTGAATGGGCCAATTCACAACATAGTCTGCAAGATCCTGCTGATGTACGTGAATTACGTTTAGGCGGGGCCCATGTTTTTCAGCAAGCTATCGAGTTGTTTCAGGGCATGCAGATGGAAGCTGACAAGGAAGATGATCCAGTGAAATGGTCTGCCATTCATCACAATATTGGTGATGTAATGGGTTTTATTGGCCAGCGTAGTGGTAGCTCTCACTTTCTTGAACAAGCTGCAATGTCGTACGAACAAGCTTTAGAAGCACGTACTTTAGATGAAACACCTCTTGAGTGGGCAATGACACAATATAATTTAGGTGTTGTTATGCAAACACTTGGTCAACTCGAAGATGATACAGGCTTTTTAAAACAAGCTGCTGAAATTTATAAGCAAGCGTCTACTGGCTTAAAAAGAGATGAATACCCAAGTGAATGGGCATCAGCACTGTGTAGTGTTGGTAATGTGCTTTGCTTGCTTGGTACGCATCGCAAAGGAGCGCGTACACTTGAGCAAGCAGTCGTTGTGATGCGAAATGCAATGGCTGAGCGAACCCCAGATAAGTCAGCTTATGGATGGGCTATTACACAAAATAATCTTGCTGCGACTTTGCAAGCCTTGGGTAAGCATGAGGAAGACATTCAATCTTTAGAAGAATCAATTCCTATCTATGATGCTACATTAAAAGCATTAACAAAAGATGATGTTCCTATGCTATGGGCAATGGTGACAGCAAATCGTGCTTCTGCTATGCATGCGCTTGCTATGGAATCTGATTACCTAGATATGGCTTTGATGGCAGTTTCGGAGTTTGAAAGTCTAGAGATATTATTTGCCGATGCTGACTTAGATAAATATCAACAATTAGCAACGCAACGCAGAGAAGAAGCACAGCAGTTAGTTAAGATGCTTCAAGTGTGATGAGTAAATCTCTGCGAACATTTATTTACGTTGGGGTTTTCAATTGATAAAGGCTTATTCTCAGCGTTTGATGCCTCCGTATTCTGGACAGATGCAGATAGTCGAAACTGATCGAGCTCGTGCACTCACATTAGATTGTCAAACTTGGGAGATTCAGTTTTTACATTCAACTGCTAACCATAGTCACGGACTTAAGCGAAGCTATATGCGTGTAGCAACTATAAATAATAGTGCGATTAAAGAAAAAAAATTTGCACCATCTTCAAGTGACAATGATGATCAAGAGCAACCAGTCGATGAACGTATTTTAGAATTATTAGAATTTCTCGCTGAAGCGACATTGCCTTTCCCAGCTGCAGATATGTTCGAATTTTGGTTGCTTGATGCAAAAGATAAAGCACCGCTTGCTTTAATATATACTTGTATTCATGAGGAACAAATGAGTTCTTTTCCAGAACGCCCCGAATGGGCAGCTCTCCCAGATGCGGTCATGCCAATAACAAGGTCTGAGGAGGAGAAAGCCCAAGAGTATGCGCCGATCAATTATCAACTCGAGCGACTTGTTGCAGAGCGTTCTGGGTTAAATGCTAAAGCGCAGTGGTTTAATCGACAAAATATAAGCGACATACATTTCCCAAGCCTTATGCTCAGAGAAGACTGGCATGATGAACGTGGTGATGATCTATGTCAGCGCTATTTGAAAAGACAGTCTCCACGTTTATTGATGTTACACGGATTGACTGAAGATGTACGAAGACAGTTAGAAATTGATGCACGAGACCATGCATTAGAGGTGGAACGTTTTTATTTATTATATCCAGAGATTGTCGACCAAACATTAATAGATGCCATACGTGTTGAAGCAAAGTTGCGTGGTGTAACAGAAGGCCAGCCTGCTATCCATAAACGTAGAGATGGCATCCATTATATTTAAGATATTAAGCTTAAAATAAGTCAATTTGAGCTAATATATAAAGAATGTAAGTTAGTGACTGATATTGAGAGGAAGCTTTAAATGCCGAAATATATATTTGTATACCTTGGGGGCAATCACCCAGAAGACCCCGAGGAAAGTAAAAAACACTTTGAGAAATATCAAAGATGGTTGGTTGACTTAGGTGATGCTGTGGTTAGTCCTGCGATACCGTTTAAAGATACACACACAGTGCAACCAAATGGAACAGCTGAAATAGGCACCACAACATTAATGTCGGGTATGAGTATTCTTCAATTTGACTCCATGCAAGATGCGCTAAAAGCAGCTAAAGCATGTCCATTCCGAGATATCAACGGAACACTCGAAGTATCTGAAATGGTAGAAATGCCTACAAAGTTAAACTAGCATTAAACTCTTAGAATGGAACATAAGTTAATTCAGAAACACTTCATACATGGTACTCAAGAATTAGAGTTAAGAAATGATTTTATTAAGGTGAAAATTACTAGCTTACTCCATGGCAACAAAGAGCTAGATATCGAATTAGCAATGTTAAATCCTGAGCCAGTGATTGATAATTCGCAATTACATTTTCATAGCCGCGTAAAGTGTGGTCCGTTGATTTCTCTTTATTTAAATAAACCTAATGTCGAAGATTTCAATAACTTTGTTGAGGCCGTTAAAACTAAAGCTAAGCAAGAATTTGATTCTTTTGCCGGACTTAGTAAGCTCTAAAGATAATGAATACTAAGCTAATTCAAAAACATATTCTTAAAGGTACGCGTGAATTTGAAATTGTCGAAGATCAAGTCAACATTTGTGTTAAATCGCGTTTTAAAGATAGCGAAAAGTTAAGTGTGACACTTGCTGTACTTAATCCTGAGCCTGTTATTAATAAAACTACGTTAGACTTTGTCAGTCGTGTTAATGGGGAGCCGCTGTTGTCTCTTTTGTTATCGCAACCTAATGTCGACGAATTTAATAATTTTGTTAATTCAATAAAGCAGAAGGCGCAGGAAGAATATAATGCTATTTCTGGTATCAGTGTTATCTCTAATGCTTCATCATTAAATGGAAATTTAAGTGAAGAGCCGCCAGAGTTCAGTGAGCATACTTCGGCAGATATAATTAAACATAAAAAAGTTAGTATTGAAGGCTTGGATAATGCTATCAATATGTTGCAAACATATGTTAATAATGAAGAAATCCAGCCTTTGATCGCAGCTTTAGAGTCGCTTAAGTTGTCGCCACAAGATCATTCAAAATTAGTTAAGGTTGCTAATGTATTTAATGATCTTGGCTCTAATCAAGGTGCTGTTCTCACTTATGCACCTTATATAGCTATAATGTTATCCGATGATCCTTTTGGTGAGCGGTGAGTTATGTTGTTCTGCTGTTATTGTCATGAAAAAAGAATATATTTTTAATTAGTTGAGTTTTTCGGCTGTACCAAGACGTTTTGGGTTTGGAAAACCGAATACCGATTCGCTCTTTTCGTAATGTCATCCAGTCATGTTTATATGACTCGTTTCCAGTAAGAAAATCGATCTCTGAAACTTTATCGATATTAATTACATGCTGCATTAAATATTCTGTGAGTATTGAACCTGGAGAGTATTGTTTCCATTTTTCATCATAAACTAGTCTGTATATACTTGCTGTAGAGTGAACAACAATCCAGATTTGAGCTGCAATAGGCTTTGAATCTATATATAAAATTCCTAATCGTAACCATTCTGATTCAGACATGCGTTTGATTAAATTTGGTGTGAAGTCTGAAAAGTACTCATTTGCTTTCCAACTGTTAGAGTAAACATTTTGATAGTCGATTAAAGCTTGCTTGATATTCCTGTCTTTATATAACTTTATTTCATAATTTTGTTCGCGATCAAGTTTGCGGCGCTTGCGTTGAATAGTATTTCTTAACACGGTGGGACGTGAATTGATATATTCATTAAATGTTTGATTATTTGTTTTATGTGTCCAATTATAAAATTTAAAGTACGGATACCCTCGTAATTCATGTTCAAGTAAATATTCTTGTAATGTATTCATATTTGTATCGCAAGAGTCTATTGGTTCGAATTGAATTGAGTTAATAGGCAATTGTGATAAACCTTTGGCAAGGCAATTGAAAACACTTTCTTTTTTATCCCTATCTGAAATTAATAGAGAAAAGAAAGTGGTGAAGCGAGTGCTTAAAGCATTCAAGCCTCCCCGTGGACACTGCATCATGGGTAAAATCGCAAGAAATCTTTGATTCTCTATTACGCAAACAAGTAATAATTTATTTTCGTTGGGTAGAGAGTGGTAAGTAATATTCTCTAGCCAATCGCGGGAAAGAAACACTGACTTTTGTTCACACTCTGCAAATAATTGATTTGCACATTCTGGTAGCTGGTCCCAGTGGTCGTAGCATACAAATTTCATTGAAATATTTGCCTTGATGGTAGTATGAGTGGTAACTAATGGGCGGAAGTAGTAGGTCCTGAAAGATTAAATAATATACGATAACTTGTTGATTAACCCCATTATTAGCCTAAATAGCATAATTAATCTCTCTATAGCCATAGATATCTTTTTGCTTGGTATAAGTAGAACATTGCCATACCAATATGTAGATTTGTTACAATCTCGCTGTTATATAAATCAAAATTTTCGTCGAGGGGGAAATATGAGTGATCAAAAAAAGGCTAGACCAAAAGTTCCTGAAGGTGATGCTCGTTTTGTGACAACGCGCCAAATGGAAGCTAATGAAAAAGGCTATGTCGGATATCAAACGACTTGGGAATCTTTCCAGAAAGAAGTACCTTACGAAACGCCTAAGCGCCCATAAGTTTCTTTTTGTAGCCGTGTGATCTATTTTGTCTGCACGGCTACATCAGAAAATTCGCTTTTTTCGATTTACTATTTATCAATACACCTTCATTAAAGGCAAGTAGCTGCGTTTTAAATATTACTTGTTACCTTGTTTGTTTAATACTTTCTGCAATTGTTTTGATGTGACAGTAAAGTTATTAACCATCATATATATTCCGCCTGAAAAACATAAGCATGCATAAAAGAAATACTCTCCATAAATAAAATATGGGGTACAGGTAATTAGTGCTAACGCTGATAGATTTTTAACTGCGTATGATTGCATATATAACTCCTATTAGTGTTTATATAACAAACACGAAAAAGTTCTGTTGATGCAATTCTTATTGGCAGTTGTTGAGAAAAACTTAATTAAAAAATGTGTTGGTACTCACATATTTGACAATGTGTGAGGTTGCGTAAATCAAAGTGATGACTTACCAGTTACGCGGCCTACCGGTATCAATGTGTAAAAATCCGCTTTTTCTATAATAGCCAATACCGCCGGAATTTAATCCAATGGCTTTGTCTCTAAGCGTTTTAAGTTCAACATCTGCAAGGCGAACATCAATAGCTTTGCCTTGCATGTGATAACTGCGCTTTGCAACGCCTGTTGTACTTTTACGAAGAGCTTGGTTGGTTTTTTCGGAGCGAAAACCTGAGATGATTTCGAAGGGTGAATTTGAGTTTGTTAGACTGTGTAATCTATGAAGCATGTCTAATAGCTGATGATCTATAGCAGCAATTTCATGTGTGCGGTGGTCTCTTAGAATATAGTTAATTTTCTCTAACTCACTGAAATTGTATTGTCCATTTTCCCAATAGCTTGCTGAGAGTGTCTCATTCGTATGTAAGTTTCTAAAAGATAGTAGTTTTTTACTGTCACGTGGTAATGCTTGATTACTTGTGGCATGTACTATCGGCGAGAGTGAGCTAGCAATAATTGTAGCGGTTGAATGAATAAGGAGTTGACGGCGACTTATTTTAAAAGACGCATGCGTGTCTAATTTCACTAGGAGCCCCTGTAAAATACTGGTATTTATTAGTTTTTATTTTTATAGGCCAGCATTATACAAGCTTGCTAATACTTTTGTATCCTGATTGTAGATGTCTGGTCGAAAATTAACGATTCCTTGTTCATTTGACCAGGCAGTCATGTAGGTGAGATGAATTGCCACAGGCTCATCTAGATGCAAAGCCTTAGATTTGCTCTGTTGGCTAATGTTAAGTAAGTCATATTTTGACCAGCCAGTACTATTTGAAAGAAGTGTTTCTGCGAGTCCAAATGGATCTTCTAGACGAATGCAGCCATGGCTAAATGCGCGCGTTGATTGAGAGAACAACCCTCTTGAAGGTGTGTCGTGTAAATACACGCTGTATTGATTAGGAAAAATAAATTTAATTTTTCCCAATGAATTTTTATCTCCAGGTTCTTGACGAACTCTAAAGTTTAAGTTGTAAGGGTCTATACTAGACCAATCAATGCTATGGGTCGACATAATTACCATTGCGAGAAACTGTGCTGAT
>Ga0181589_10004756_pt1 | contig 10856 bp, 8 predicted proteins | sample 071ome_25_FD_132444 | JGI IMG/M metagenome (GOLD analysis project Ga0181589, IMG submission 132444) | Coastal salt marsh microbial communities from the Groves Creek Marsh, Skidaway Island, Georgia - 071410BT metaG (megahit assembly) | ecosystem: Environmental > Aquatic > Marine > Intertidal zone... | reverse complement strand
GAAAAACGGTTTTTCACCGCGAAGCCGCGACGATGACGGAGAATGGGCGACGCTGGTATTTGAACGGGCCTAGCCCTGGTTGAGCGAGGCGAACCCTTCCGCGAAACCTTCGAGGGAAATCGGCAGGTTAAGCTGGTTGCGCCGGGAATCGCGTAATTTCATCACTGCGCGGCCGCCCTTTTTCATGGCCTCGATTACCTGATCGGTAAGCTGCACCGTCGCGCGGCACCCGATCTTCAGACAGACCTCGATAATGATTTGGATGGGCTTCGCGTCCGGTATTTCAAACGTCAGCCCGGAAGGCAGATAGAGCCTGAGCGGCACCTGCACGATGGCGCCCTGTTTTTGGCCCGCACCGAACAGACCGACCGCGATATAGAGAATCCGCCGTTTCGTCTGCTTCAGATAGACATTCTGGGAGAGAAAACATTGCGGACGCTGGCCGTTTGGCAGCGCTTCGCACTGGCGGCTCCAGTCGCCGTAGAATTGCGATCCGGGTGGTGCGCCGGGGGGGCTGGCCGGAACCGGGTTGGTGGCGGGCTGGTCCGGTATGGCTTGCTGGGCGGTTGCCTCCGCGCCGGCACAAAACAGCCACGCGACCGCGCAAAGCACGGCCAATCTGAAAAAGTCGGCGCGGCGGGCGTTTTTCATGGCGCGCACCATATAGAATTCGCGGGGCCCTTGGAAGAAGTGTATGGTTTCGCCTTCAATCTTTCGGTTGGCGGAAATGATCGACAAGAAGGCATATGCGGCGCGGCTGCCGCGGCTCAGAGAAGCTCTGAATTCGGCGGGTGTGGACGGGTTTCTGGTGCCGCTGGCCGATGAATACCAGTCTGAATTTCCGCCCCCCGGCGCGCAGCGGCTCGCCTGGCTGACGGGTTTCGGCGGTTCTGCCGGTATCGCCGCGGTGTTGCCCGACCGGGCCGCGATTTTCGTCGATGGGCGCTATACGTTGCAGGTGCGGGATCAGGTCGACACAAATCTGTTCGAACCGCGCCATCTGACGCAACAACCGCCTTCGGCCTGGCTGACCGAATATGCGGCGGGAAAGCGTATCGGATACGACCCTTGGCTACACACGGCTGACGGGCTGGCCCGGCTGGAAACATCCTTAGACAAAGCCGGCGTTTCGCTGGTGCCGATGGACCCCAACCCGCTTGATCAGGTGTGGGAAGATCAGCCTCCGCCGCCGGCTGATCCGGCTTTCGTCTATGGCGATGCGCTGGCCGGACGGAATTCGGCGGACAAGCGCGCCGAAATTGCGGGCGTGCTGAAACGCGAAGGGGCGGATGCGGCGGTGATAACGGCGCCTGAATCCATCGCCTGGCTGCTCAATATTCGAGGGAACGATCTGTCCCATACGCCGGTGGCGCTGAGTTTTGCGATTATCCGCGCGGACGGCGCGGTCGGCTGGTTTATCGCGCCCGAGAAACTACCGGCGGATGTCGCCGCTCATGTCGGGCCGGATGTCACCATCGCGCCGCGTGACGCTTTTGCCCCGGCGCTGGAGGCATTGGGCGCGCAGGGGGGCGTCGTGATGGTAGCGCGCGCCACCGCGCCGGTTCGGGTGATGGAATTACTGGAAAAGGCGGGGGCAAAGCTGTTGCGCGGCTCCGATCCATGTGAATTGCCCAAGGCCTGTAAAAACAGCGCGGAAATCGCCGGGATCCGCGCCGCCCATATCCGCGATGGCGCGGCGTTGAGCCGGTTTCTCTGCTGGTTGTCGGAAACCGCGCCGGATGGTGGCGTGGATGAGTTGTCGGCTGCCGCGAAACTTTACGACTTCCGGGCGGGCGGCGAATACTTCCACGGACTTTCCTTCGATACCATCTCGGGCGCCGGTTCAAACGGGGCCATCGTCCATTACCGGGTGACCGATAGCACCAACCGCGCGCTCGAACCCGGTATGCTCTATCTCGTCGATTCCGGGGCGCAATATCTCGACGGCACCACGGATGTGACGCGGACGGTTGCCATCGGCGCGCCGACGGATGAAATGCGCGACCGGTTTACGCGTGTCCTCAAAGGCCATATCGCCATCGCCACCGCGCGCTTTCCCGCCGGGACCAGTGGCGGCGCGTTGGACAGTTTCGCCCGCCGGCCGCTCTGGCAGGCCGGGCTGGATTTCGATCATGGCACCGGCCATGGCGTCGGCTGTTTTCTGGGCGTCCATGAGGGCCCGCAGCGTATTGCCAAGCGCGCGGCGGATGTGCCGCTGCGGCCCGGCATGGTGATTTCCAACGAGCCGGGTTTTTACAAGGAAGGCGGGTTCGGTATCCGGATCGAAAATCTGGAACTTGTCCGCACGCAAATACCGCAGGCGGGTGAAGAGCTGGAAATGCTCGCGTTTGAGGCGCTGACACTTGCCCCGATCGACCGAACCCTGGTCGATGTCACCTTGCTGGATGACGGCGAGATCGCCTGGTGGAACGGCTATCACAAGCGGGTGCTGGAAACCGTCGGGCCGCTGGTCGATGAGAAGACGCGGGACTGGATGGAAAAGTGCTGTGCGCCCTTAACCCGATAGACCCGCCAGGTCGCGCCATTCCTGTTCGGTCAGGACGGTAATGCCAAGATCCCGCGCCTTGGTTTCCTTCGAACCCGCGCCGGGGCCGGCCACCACATAATCGGTTTTTTTTGAAACGGACCCCGAGACCTTCGCGCCCAACCCCTCGGCGCTCGCCTTGGCCTCCGCCCGGGTCATGGAGTCGAGCGATCCGGTAAAGACGACCGTCTTGCCCGCGACTTCGGAATTGCCGGTATCGGGCTGTTCCGCCTCTTCGACAGAGAGACGTTCGGCCAGCGCGGCCAGTACGTCCCGGTTATGGTCTTCGGTGAAAAAGGCGCAGATATCATCCGCCATGCGGAGCCCGATCCCGTCGATATCGCAGAGCGCCTCATAGGCTTCGCCCACTGCTTCGGGCGATTTCATCTCCTCCGCATTGGCGGCGCGTTCTTCCGCCGCTTGACGCATCGCGCCCGTCCAGTCCTCAAACGTGCCATAGCGCCGCGCCAGAAGCCTGCCGGTTGCCTGCCCCACCTGGCGGATGCCGAGCGCAAAAATTACGCGTTCCAGGGCGATTTCCCGGCGCGCATCGATGGCGGCCAGCAGGTTGGAGACCGATTTCTCGCCCCACCCGTCCAGCTCGAGCATTTTGGCCTCATATTGGCCAAGATCGAATATATCGGCGGGCGTCTTTACCCAGCCCAGTTCGAAAAACGCCTGTACCTGCTTGTCACCCAGCCCGTCGATATCGAAGGCGTCGCGGCTGACGAAATGGCGCAACCGGTTGACCTGCTGGAACGGGCAGGCGAGCTCTCCCGTGCAGCGCGTCACCGCTTCGCCTGGTTCGCGGAAAGTCGGGGTTTTCAGGTCGCAGGGGCAGGTTTCCGGAAAAACATACGGTTCCGAATGGTCCGGCCGGGCATCCGTCACCACCTCGACGACTTGCGGGATAACATCGCCGGCCCGCTGTATGACGACCGTATCGCCGATGCGGATATCCTTGCGCTCTATCTCATCGGCGTTATGCAGCGTCGCGTTGGAAACAACCACGCCGCCGACCGTGACCGGTTCCAGCCGCGCAACCGGGGTCAGCGCGCCGGTTCGTCCCACCTGTATATCGATCTCTTTCAGGAGTGTACGGGCTTTTTCAGCGGGGAATTTATGGGCAATGGCCCAGCGTGGCGCGCGGCTGACGAAACCCAGCCGCCGCTGCCAGTCCAGCCGGTCTACCTTGTAGACGACGCCGTCTATGTCGTATCCGAGGGTCGGGCGGTTCTCTTCGATGCCGCGATAGGTTTCCAGCACGCCGTCGAGATTTTCGCAGCGTTTTGCCAGCGGGTTCACCGGGAAATTCCAGCCGCGCAGCCTGTCATAGAATTCCGATTGCGTGTCCCATGAAAGTGCGCTGACCTCTCCCCAGCTATAGCAGAAGATTCGCAGCGGGCGTTTGGCGGTCTCGGCGGGGTCGAGCTGGCGCAATGACCCGGCGGCGGAATTGCGTGGATTAGCGAACAGCGCCGCGCCGTCCTTTTCGCGCTGTTTGTTCAGGGCGGCGAAATCTTCATGGGTCATATAGACCTCGCCGCGCACTTCCAGCACTTCGGGAACATCGCCGTCGAGGCGGTCCGGAATCTCGCCGATGGTACGCAGATTTTCGGTGACGTTTTCGCCTTCCGCGCCGTCGCCGCGCGTCGCGCCCTGCACGAAGACGCCATTCTCATAGCGCAGAGAAATCGACAAACCGTCGATTTTCGGCTCCGCGACAATGGCGACTTCCTCCGCCTCATCCAGATTGAGAAAGCGCCTGATGCGCCCGATAAATTCCGCCACGTCATCATCGTTAAAGGCGTTTCCGAGTGACAGCATGGGCACGGCGTGGCGGACTTTGGAAAAGCCGGTTGCCGGCGCCGCCCCGACCCGCTTGCTGGGGCTGTCATCGCGGATCAGTTCGGGAAAAGCGGCTTCCAACGCGGCGTTTTCCTGTCGCAGCGCGTCATATTCCGCATCCGTAATCGTCGGCGCGTCGTCCTGGTAGTAGCGTTTGTCGTGGTCAGCGATTTCCTTGGCGAGCTCGGCCAGCCGGGCGGCGGCCTCCAGCGCGTTCATGCCCCCGATATCGGTCGCTTTCATGCGTCGTGACCCCGTATCAGGCTATCGGCGGCGGCGCGGGCTTCCTCGGTCACGGTCGCCCCCGCCAGCATGCGGGCGATTTCCTCCCGTCGCTCCTCATCCGACAAAGGCGCGACAGATGTGGTAACCGTTTCACCTTCGCCGGATTTCTCCACCCGCATGTGCGCAACCGCATGGGCGGCGACCTGCGGCGAATGGGTAACGACCAGCACCTGTGTGTTGGCGGCGAGCTGCGCGAGGCGTTTGCCGACGGCGGCCGCCGTGGCGCCGCCAACCCCGGAATCGACCTCATCGAATACCAGGGTGGGCACGCCGCCCGCATCCTGCAACACGACCTTAAGTGCCAGCAGGAACCGCGCCAGCTCGCCACCCGAGGCGATTTTCGCGAGCGGTCCGGGCGCGGCGCCCGGGTTGGTGATGACATCGAAACGCACCTTGTCGATACCGTGCGGGCCCCAATCGGCTTCTTCGAGTGGTTCCACCACGGTGATGAATTGCGCCTTCTCTAGCCGCAGCGGTGGCAGCTCCTTATGAACGGCCTTGTCCAGCTTTCCGGCGGCCTTTCGCCTGGCATCGCTGAGTTTTTCCGCCAGGGCGTGGAAGGCCTGCCGTGCGGCGTCGCATCTCTTGCGTAATGCATCGAGCTGTCCACTTGCATCGTCGATGGAGGCAAGCTGCTCTTCCATCTGGCGGCGCAGGGCGGGTAGTTCTTCGACCGTAACGCCGTGCTTACGGGCCGCAGCGCGCAGCGAAAACAGCCTTTCCTCACATTCTTCGAGCCGCGCCGGATCGGGCTCCGCATCCGCCATGGCGGTGTGAAGGGCCGATTGTGCCTCATCCAGCTGCGCGGCGGCCCGGCCCAACGCCTCGACAAGGATTTCGAACCGTCCGGCGGACGCCCCGGATTGGCGGTCCAGCACGCGGATGGCCGCGCCGATACGCGCCTCGACCGGGTCTTCACCGGTCAGGGCGGCTTCGGCGGCGTTCAGCGCCTCGACCAGCTTTTCGCCGTTCATCAGCATCGTGCGGGTTTCGGCGAGTTGTTCTTCTTCGCCGGGTTGAGGGTCGAGAGCGGCCAGTTCTTCAACCGCATACCTCAGAAATTCCTCGTCCGCGCGGGCCTTTGCCTGGGCGGAGTTGGCTTCCTCGAACAAATCGAGCGCTTCCCGCCAGGCCTGATGAGAGTTGGAAACATCGCGGCTGAGTTCGGCGGCGCCCGCAAAACCGTCCAGCGTCACCCGGTGGGTCGTGGAATCGAGCAGCCCTTGCGTCGCGAATTGGCCCTGAATCTCGACCAGCCTGTCGCCGACCCGGCGCAACATGCCGATACTGACCGGCTGGTCGTTGATATAGGCCCGGCTACGGCCTTCGGAATCGACGGTGCGGCGCAGAACCAGCGCCTCGCCATCCGCCGGGCCGGTCAAATCGGCTTCCTCAAGAATTTTCGAAATATCAGCGTAATCGTCGATTTCAAACGCCGCCGTGACGCTGGCGCGGCCGTCTTTCGCGGCCTGCCGCACCAGACCCGCCGACCCGCGCATGCCGAGCGCCAGCCCGAGTGAATCCAGCAGGATCGATTTGCCGGCGCCGGTTTCGCCGGTCAGGGCACAAAGGCCAGAGTCGAAATTGAGCGACAGGCGGTCAATCAGAACGACGTCCGAAATGGCCAGCGAGACGAGCATTTATGGCGGGCCTAAAAGACCCAGTCCCAGGTGCGCGTGAGAAAGCCGCGTTCTTCGGGTTTTTCCCGGACGTCCTTCCCGGTCATCAGGGCGTAGGAATGGATATACCATTCATTGCCGGGGTAATTGTGGCCCAGGACGGCGGCGGTTTTGCGCGCTTCGTTTTTCATCCCGACGGCGGAATATGATTCGGCAAGACGGTGCAGCGCTTCCGGCACGTGGGTCGTTGTCTGGAACTTGTCGATGACGATCTTGAAGCGGTTGATTGCTGCCAGATACTGGCGTTTCTTCTGGTAGTACCTGCCGACCGACATTTCCTTGCCCGCCAGATGGTCGCGCGTCAGATCGATTTTGAGCTGGGCGTCGCGGGCGTATTTGGTCCTGGGAAAGCGTTTGACGATGTCGTTGAGCGCCGTCAGCGCGCGTTGCGTAAAGCCCTGATCGCGCGACACATCCGATATCTGTTCGTAATAGCTCAGCGCCTTCAGATAATAGGCGTAGGCGATATCCTTGTTGCCGGGATGGAGCTGGATGTAACGGTTAAGCGCGATGAGCGCGTCGGGGTACTTGTTGGCCTGATAATGCGCATATCCCGCCATGAGCTGCGCCTTGGTCGCCCAGACCGAATAGGGGTGTTGGCGTTCGACCTCGTCAAACATTTCCGCCGCGTCGCTCCAGCGCCTGGCCTCCAGCGCGTTGATGGCGCTGTTGTAAAGCTGGTTGACCGGCCGCTCCACATAGGCATCGGGATCGGTCGACCCGCACCCGGCCAAAAGGACGGCGCACGCGAACAGAATTGATGTGGACCAGCGGTTCATTTTATCGGCGTTATAATACCCAAGTATTCGCAATAATCGCGCGCCGCGCGGTCTCGCCGGCGCCGATCACAACATCATATCATGTGGGAACGCCGCCGCCATCCGCCAATAGCGGCATAATTTCGGTCGCATTTGGGGTGAAGTCGACGCCCGAGTCGGTTCAGGCGGTCGCCGCGACGGCTTCCGGTTCCGCGCCATGCGCGGTGCCGGGGACTAGCGCGTCGGAGAATTCCTTATAGGACCAGGCGCTGTCATCCGCGAACAGAGCGCAGAGTAGCTCGTGATTCAGCGCATGTCCGCTGCGCAGAGCGTCGATCCGGCCGATGATCGGCGCGCCGGCCAGATAGAGGTCGCCGACACAATCAAGGACCTTGTGCCGGACGAATTCATCCTCATAGCGAAGCCCGTCCTTGTTGAGGATCGTATCGCCTTCGATCACGACGGCATTTTCAAGCGAGCCGCCGCGCGCCAGTCCAGCCTTGCGCATGGCGTCCACCTCATGCGCGAATCCGAAGGTGCGGGCGCGGGAAATATCGTTTTTGAAAGCGCCATTGACGAGCTGCATGTCCACCGACTGGCGGGAGACGGCGGCGGAGTCGAATTCAATCGCAAAGGAAACGCCGAAGGACGGGGCGGGGGACAGGGCAATGAATTTGTCGTCATTACCGACTCGTACCGGCTTTTCAACGAGGATTGCGCGGCGGGCCGCCTTCTGGAACGTCACACCGGCGCATTCGATCAGAAAGACAAAGGGCGCGGCGCTGCCATCCATAACCGGGACTTCCGGCCCGTCCAGCTCAATCACCGCATTATCAATGCCGCATCCGGCAAGAGCCGCCATCAGATGTTCGATGGTGCCGACATGGGCGCCGGCGTCATTGGCGATGGTCGTCGCAAGCGTGGTTTCCGTCACGTTTTTCCAGGAGGCGGGGATATGGCCGTCATCGCCCATATCCGAGCGATAGAACGTGATTCCCGCGCCGGCATCCGCCGGATGAAGAGTCATTTCGACCTTCTGGCCGGAATGCAGGCCGACGCCGGTGCAACCGATCGACGATTTCAACGTCTTCTGGCGAACGACGGTGCTTTCCAGACCGGTGTCAGAAATTTCGCGGATGGAACCGTTACTCTCTACGCTCTTGCTCACTAAACTTGCCCCTTACGCTGTCGCCGGAAGACCGATTTTTCAAAAGGCCGCTTCCCACCGATGGTGACGATTTCCGTGCCCCGTCCTTGCGCGTTTTGCGCAAATGGTTGAGGGCTTCGTGGCTTATTAACAATTAACCGCGAAGCCCTCAAATCAACATTTGTTACAGAATGTTACGGGTCATTCCGCTTTCCGTAACATGTATGTCATAAGCCTCATTTCAATCGAATTCAGCTCCCGGAAACGGCCCTAATTCGCCTGCCGCCGTAAAAAGGCTGGGATGTCGAGCAGGTCCTCTTCGCTTTGCGGAGAGTCGCTGGCTGAGACACCTTTCAGGCTTTGCTGAGCCGCCGGTTTCGGCAGTTCCTCGACCGGGGCCGGCGGTTCCGCCACTGGGGCCGGCGGTTCCGCCACTGGGGCCGGGGTTTCCGCTACCGGTTCCGGCATCGGTTCCGGTTCCGGTGTCGTCGCCGGTTCCTGTGCAATTTCGGGGTCGGGCTGAGGTTCGGGCGCCGGGCGGGTTTCCAGCCGGGGTTCGGCCACTGGGACGGATTCCGCTGCTTTTTCCGGCATCTTCAGAACGGGTTCCGCGCGCTCAGCCACCGATTCGGGCACGGGCTCCGGTTTTGGTTCCGGCGCGGCGACAGGCGCCGGTTTCGCCGCCGCGGGCGCGGGGGCCGGTTTGGCCGGGCGCGGCGGCATTGGCGGGGCTGCCGGCTTTTCCGCCGCCTGTTCGCGGCGCGGCCAGGCCGCTTCAGTCACGCGCTGCAGAAGCGACGATGCGCGTTTTTTGGGCGCCGGCGGGGCGGCATTCACCAGATCCGCCTCGCGGAACGGGTCGGGTGCTTTTTCCGCCACCGTCTTTTTCGGCGCAGCCACGGGTTCCGGCGGGATAAAGCTTTCCTTTTCGGCGATCGCCGCCGGGGTTTCCGCCGAAGTCTCGGCTGCTGCGGGAACCGGTTCCGGAATTTCGGCTTCGGCCTTCTTTTCCATCACGTCGATCAGGCTGGCCGCGGGACCGCGTTCCGCCTCTGCAGGGGCTGGATCGATCCTTTTGGGTTGCGCCGGCGGCTCTTCCATCACGCGCAGGACCGGGCGCGGCCGCGCGTTCGCGTCGATATCGATACCCGTTGCGACCACGGAGACCCGGATTTTACCCTCGAGCGCCGGATCCTGAGCGGAACCGAAGATGATATTTGCCTCGGCATCGACTTCCTCGCCGATCCGGTTGGCCGCTTCATCAACCTCGAACAGGGTCATATCGGGGCCGCCGGTGATGTTGATGAGAACGCCGCGCGCGCCCCGCATGGACACGTCATCCAGAAGCGGGTTGGAAATCGCCGCTTCCGCCGCCAGACGGGCGCGTTCCTCCCCGTCCGCCTCGCCGGTGCCCATCATCGCCTTGCCCATTTCCGACATGACGCTGCGGATATCCGCGAAATCGAGGTTGATCAGTCCCGGCACCACCATCAGGTCGGTGACGCCGCGGACGCCTGAATGAAGCACATCGTCCGCCATCGCGAAGGCGTCGGCGAAAGTGGTCTTTTCATTGGCGATACGAAACAGATTCTGATTGGGGATAACGATCAGCGTATCAACGAACTGCTGCATTTCCTTAATGCCCGCATCGGCGATCCGCATCCTGTTGCTGCCTTCGAACTGGAACGGTTTGGTGACGACACCGACGGTCAGCATGCCTTGCTCGCGCGCCAGGCGGGCGATGACCGGCGCTGCGCCGGTGCCCGTGCCGCCGCCCATACCGGCGGCGATAAAGACCATGTGCGATCCGTTCAGATGCTGGGTGATGTCGTCAATCGCTTCCTCTGCCGCCGCGCGCCCCATATCCGGACGGGCGCCCGCGCCGAGGCCGTGGGTGATCGAGACACCCAGCTGGACCCGGCGTTCGGCCTGGGATTGCGCGATGGCCTGGGCGTCGGTATTGGCGACGACGAAATCGACACCCTCAAGCTGTTTGCTGATCATATTGTTGACGGCATTGCCGCCGGCGCCGCCAACGCCGAAAACGGTGATGCGGGGTTTGAGCTGTGCGTCCTGCTCAGGGGCTGTGAAATTGATAGTCATGCTGGCCTCCACTCTTACTTACGATACGGGGTTGCGGGGTGCCGCCCGGTTGCGGCGGCGGTCGGGGGTGAAACGGTTTGAAACATCAGAAATTCTCCTTGATCCATTGGCCCAGCCGGGCAAAACGGTTGCCCGGGCCGGCGGGAATCTGTTCGACGGGCTCGGCGCTGATCGCCTTGCGTTCGACGGCAAATCGCAGAAGGCCGGCGGCGACCGAAAAGGCCGGGCCGCTGGTGGCTTCCGCCAGACCGCTGATGCGCATCGGGCGTCCGACGCGGACCTTCTTTTCAAGGACCAGTCCGGCCAGTTCGGGGGCGCCCGCCAGCAGGCTGCCGCCACCGGTGAGAACCAGGCGCCGTCCGGCGGTGCGGGCAATGCCGGCTGAACGAGCCGGGGCCCGACCATTTCAAAAGGTTCCTCGGTCCGGGGGCGGGAGGTTGCGGTCAACCGGGGACGCGGGCCCAGGGTGGGGTGCCGGGGGGTTTTCCCGG
>Ga0181589_10004746_pt1 | contig 10874 bp, 7 predicted proteins | sample 071ome_25_FD_132444 | JGI IMG/M metagenome (GOLD analysis project Ga0181589, IMG submission 132444) | Coastal salt marsh microbial communities from the Groves Creek Marsh, Skidaway Island, Georgia - 071410BT metaG (megahit assembly) | ecosystem: Environmental > Aquatic > Marine > Intertidal zone... | reverse complement strand
TTCCTGAATATTCATCTGGATACTGCCCTCGCCCGTTACACAGGCAACCACGGCATCCGGAAAGGCCAGCTGAACACCCATGGCGGCTGGCAAGCCAAAGCCCATGGTGCCGAGGCCGCCGGAATTGATCCAGCGCCTTGGGAGGTCGAAGTGGTAATACTGTGCAGCGAACATCTGGTGCTGGCCGACATCCGACGTGATATAGGCCTGGCCATTGGTGGCCTTGTACAGGGCCTCAACCACCTGCTGCGGCTTGATGATGCCGCCCTCGCCCGGCGCGATGGCCAGGCACTGGCGCTCACGCCAGTGATCGATCTTTTTCCACCAGGCAGCCAGCGCTTCCTTGTCCTGCTTGATCTTGGAGGCCTCCACCTGCTCCAGCATTTCCTTGAGTACCGGGGCAACGGGGCCAACGATAGGGACATGGGCAGTCACGGTCTTGGAAATGGATGCCGGATCGATATCCACGTGCAGGATGGTAGCATCCGGACAGAACTTGCTGACATCGGAATTGGTGACGCGGTCATCGAAACGCGCACCGATCGCCAGGATAACGTCTGATTCGTGCATGGCCATGTTGGCTTCGTAGGTGCCGTGCATGCCGAGCATGCCCAGGAACTGCTTGTCCGTGGCAGGGTAGGCGCCAAGCCCCATCAGGGTATTGGTCACCGGGTAACCGAGTTTCTGCGCCAGTTTGGTCAGGAATTCGGCGCCGTCACCCAGTACCACGCCGCCGCCGGAATAGATGACCGGCTTTTTGGCGCTCATCAGGATTTCGACAGCCTTCTTGATCTGGCCAGAATGACCCTTGGTCGGCGGGTTGTAGGAGCGGATCCTGACTGTTTCCGGATATTCATACGTGAATGTCTCACCCGGATCGGTAACATCCTTGGGCACATCGATGACCACGGGACCGGGACGGCCAGTCGTGGCGATAAAGAAAGCCTGTTTGACGATCATGGGAATGTCTTCTGCCTTCTGCACCATGAAACTGTGTTTCACGACGGGACGGGAAACGCCGATCATGTCGGTTTCCTGGAAGGCGTCTGAGCCGATGGCGTCACGTGTGACCTGGCCGGAGATCACGACCATCGGGATGGAGTCCATGAAGGCGGTGGCAATGCCGGTAATGGCATTGGTGGCGCCGGGGCCTGACGTGACGAGCACAACGCCGGGTTTGCCTGTTGACCTGGCATAACCATCGGCCGCATGGGTGGCGGCCTGTTCGTGACGCACCAGCACATGATCCACCTTGTCCTGGTTGAAGATGGCATCGTATATGTGCAGGGCGGCACCGCCGGGGTAGCCGAATATCAGGTCCACGCCTTCATCGTGCAGGGCACGAATGAGCATGTCTCCACCGGAAAGCATTTCCACTGTTCTGTCCTCGTTGTTGCTTCGCTGATTAATGGGGTCAGATACCTATTTCTCTATGTATTTCTTAATATAGAAATAGGTATCTGGCCCCGTATTATTGGCACATAAAACAGACACAGACCTGCATGGCCTGCCCGTTGTTTCTTGCATCTTGTCTCTGTCTTGCCAGGCTCTGGTTGAACCTTTGAGGCCCGCCGCGAGATAACGCGCCGGGGAGCTTCCACGTGTTCTGAACCCGTTCCAAGTTCAGTAGGCAGTCAAAGCCGGTCTCTGGGGGTCAACCAACATCCATTTAGGATCGATTGGTCCTGGCGGCTGAACATGGGATCACCTGTCAGCCCGTCCACCTTTCTCCACATGAAGCCCGTATGAACTTCATATGCCGTGAATCACAGTAACCCTGTGAAGCATCGAGGCCGCACTTTAGGTGAATTCAGGGTTCGATGTCAAGGGAACGCAGGAATTCCTCGTCGTGCACATCGATAACCTGCTGGTAAAAAGAGGCAAACATCCCTTTGATCCAGGCCACGGCGGGGAAAATGCCGACGAATAGCAGGAGCAAGCCGACAAGGCACATGCCGGCGGCAATGAGGCCCAGCCAGATGACGTTGAACCAGAAGTCGCGCATCAGCTCCCAACTGGCATTGAAGGCCTCGCGGGGACCCAGGCCCTTGTCGATAACGAGGTACGGTGTGAGGATGCTGCGGCAGGCAATATAGATGCCGGGGAGTATCAGGCAGATGAACCCCAGGATGATGCATACCCAGACCAGCAGATTGGCGAGAATGATGTCGATGTAGAGCTCCCTGGAATCGAAGCCCCTGACGATATCCTTCACTTCCATGCCGTCACCCCGCAGCGCCTGCAGGAAGACGAGATTGCTGCCGGCAGCGAATACCGGCTTGATGAGAATTGCAATGATGAACAACAGAAAGCCGTTTGTAGAATGTTCCTGGTCCATCCACCACCCGGGGCCATAAAATCCACTGCGCATGGCGGAGCCCTGGCCGAAGGAATCGAGGATGGAAAGAATGATGACAATGAGGATGCAGGGCCAGAAATACGCTTTCAGGATGCGCAGGCCGTCATCGATGGCTCTGGGTATTGTGACTGCGAGCATAGCTCACTCCTTGATCATCAAATAGTTCGTCCTGAACCAGTTGATTGTCGCCGGTGAATTCCTGGCGCAGATGCGTGGATCTGCTTGAATTTCACCGGCTCGCGCCAGCCTTCGGCTGCGGCGGCACAACCCTGTGCCGCTCATGCGCATTTTTTTACTTACTTGTATTCCGCCACGCGCTCCGCTTCCTCCAGGATGCGCAGCACATTCCCACTCCACAGCTTTGCGATAGTCTCTTCGCTATATCCGCGCCTGACAAGTTCCAGTGTCACACTGAAGGTTTCCATGGCGTTGTTCCACCCGGTGATGCCGCCACCGCCGCCGAAATCGGAGGAAATACCGACATGGTCGCTCCCAATCAGGTTCACGGCGTAGTCGATGTGGTCAACAAAGAGATCAATGTCGGCACCGCCGCCCTCTTTCACGTAGGGATTGAAGGCAACGACCTGGACCACGCCGCCGTTCTCCTTCAGCACACGTAGCTGCTCATCGTCCAAGTTGCGTGGATGGTCGGCGACCGACTTGACGCTGGAATGGGAGGCAATGACCGGCGCCTTTGAATGTCGCGTGGCATCGAGCATGGTCTGCCGGGAAACGTGGCTGACATCCACGAGGATGCCCAGCCGATTCAGTTCCTCCACCACCCGGTAGCCGAAATCACTGAGGCCGCCATGCTCTTCCGGACCCGCATCACCAAACTGCGGCCGTGGCTGCGCGGAGTCGCCGATGGCGTTGTGGCCATTGTGCACCAGGGTCAGGTATCGGGCGCCCCGGCGGCGGTAATCCTCCAGCAGTGACAGGTCCTCGCCGAGGACGAAACCGTTTTCAATGCCTATCAGGGCGACCAGCTTGCCTTCGGCAAACAACTGCCGTGCTTCGGCCGCCGTTTGCGCCAACCCAATACGGTCGGGATACATGATGTCGGTCATGCGGTGTATGGCATCGAACTTGGCCACGGCATCGGCGATCGCCAGGCGATAGTTCTCAGGCGTTCTCGGCTGCTGGCCCACATAGACGATGAAAAAGGCGCCATCGAGCCCCCCCTCCTCCATGCTGTCGAGGTTCACCTGGGCCTCGGCCGTGGCGGGATCGAATTCGCTGGTCGCGAAATTCAGCGGGATATCCACATGGGTATCGATCGCCATGACGCGGTCATGAATTGCTCTAGCACGTTCAACGAGATCCGCCTCATCGGCGGCCAGCAGCGAGAAAGAATAAAAGATAAAAGATAAAAGAAAGGCCTTTTTTAGGATATTCATAGTCTTCAACGTCCTGGAATACTCCCGCGTTTAGGTAGTTTGTCCTCAGGCAAGGCGCTGGTGCACGGAGGGAGGGAGTGTACACGCCAGTACATGACCGACCGAGTACACGAGCAAGGCCGCATGAGGACAAACTGACAAACGCCCGCAAACCGTTAATGCGTCATCGAATAGATGACGTAATTAACGGCAAATCGGTAAGCTAAAGCGGTCATGGGTTCGGGATAGCCGGGGGTATCCGCATGCTCCCACGCATCGCCCAGGTCCATGTTGTGGTTGATGGCCACCAACAGGCGACCATGGTCATCATAGATGCCGCGCCAGTGCGGGTCGTAGCCATCCTGTTCATAGGTCACGCCGCGGTAGTAGGCGCCGAGACCGGGAATCTGGATTTTCGAATCGAGGTCGTACAGTACGTGGAAGACCTCGTCATCATCGGGTATGTCGAGTATCGGACGGTCGGGAAATACACGCTTCATGCCGATCTCGAACTGCGACCATTCATACGTGCCGTGAAAATCGTCGACCATCAGGAAGCCGCCCCGGAGCAGGTATTCACGCAGTTTCGCGGCTTCCTCCACGCTCAGTGACCAGCGTCCGACCTCCACGGCATACAGCCATGGAAAATCATAGATGGAATCGTCGGCAAGGTTGATGCGTTCGCCGCCTTCACCGTTGTAGAGCGCCACATTCGTGACATCCACATTGGTCAGGCGGGAAATACCCTCGGTCAGGAAATGCTCCGCTTCCGGCCAGTCCGTGGTCCAGGAACCCCTGCCCCAGCCGCCGCGGCCGCCGAGGCCGTTGCCGCCGTACTGCAGGCGGGCAAAATGGAACTCCGATCCGTTGGGGTCCGCCTGTGCATTCCCCTGCATGCGCGGCGGTCTGACAGTCATCGAGCCCACCCCCTGGGCGTACACACTGGCGCCGGCGCAAAGCATGACGACCATTATGACGACATTGTTCAGTGAGTGGCGGGATATATTGAAGATGGCGCGGCAATCCATACAGGGTAAGACCACGGAATCCGTGGCTTTATTCAACGACCTCGGGAGGTCTTTATCAAATGTCTTTATCAGGCGTGCCCCCAATATAAACCACTCTCCCGGCAATTAAAATGGCGCCGGTGGCGGCCCCGGGGTCAGAACCTGAAGGTATAGCTGAATTTCAGTGAAATATCGGAACCGGTGGAATGGAACTCGTTGTCCTTGTCGAAATCGGCAAGGCCGTAGTTGAAAACCAGGAAAGCCTGGCGCCCGGCTTCCGGAATCCAGTGCAGGCGGGAGTTCAGGCCCATGACTTCGGACACGTTGTCATACTGGATCAGGTTGCTCCAGGACAGGGTCGAGGAGAACGCGATCTTGGCATCCAGTGTGACCAGGCGCACGGTGAAATTGCCGCTAGGCAGGTGAATCTCGTTTTCCGTATAGCCGATACCGATATCGTACTGCCGAGTCGGGCGCCAACTGATATCGGCGCCGCGTTGCAACCGGGTTCCATTGTAATAATCGCCAAAGCGCGTGTTCAGGCGCCCGGATATGGTGCGCTGGTCGCCGATCTGCCAGCCCAGCAGGTATTCGTTCCAGGTATAGTCACCCGCGGGTATGACCACGTTCCTGCTGCCGTCGGATGCACGGTTGATCGTGAAGTCGCGGCGCAGGATTTCGCGGCTCTGCATGATACGGGAGAACCAGCCGTCGCCGGAGTTGTTGTCGATGGTCAGGCGCAGGCCGCCATTTTCCTCGATAACCTTGCCATCCGTGAGGTCGCGGGACTGGTAAAAATCGTACCCGGCATACCAGGAACGGAAAAACCCGCCCGGCTCAAAGAACCAGCGATGCCCGAAATCCAGTCGATGGTCTTCCAGGTTGGTGCGACTGACAAATCCCATGGCCGGATCAAAATTATCCTCCACCTGTGTATAGGTGTAGGCGCCGCGCCAGCCCTGGTTGTTTGGGTAGCTGATGCCGACCCCCCAGGAGGCATCATCCCCGGAGACGCCATCGGTATCGGTTTGCTGGTAATAGGCGACGCCCTGGATGGTCTTGCCGCCCGGCAGGCGGGAATTGCGGTAGCGCAAATCCATACCCACGAGACTGTTGTCGATGTTTGACTGCGGATTACCCACCGTGGTGATTACCCCGATCTGGGATTCCGCCAGGACATTCAGGGCTGCACGTCCCACAAACATTTCCTGGGCCTCAACCCCATTCCGGGGGTCCTCATCCTGGCTGATCAGTAATGTGCCTATATTCCAGTCGCCAACCCGGCCGCTGATCTTGGCGCCGGCATTGATATCCACAGGCGCTCCAGAAGCACTCAGGCCGATACGCCGGGAAAAGAACGGCCTGCCGTTCTGCTGGGCCGCCCCCGGAATGGCCGGATTGCCGCCACCGCCCTGACCGCGGTCGAAACCGCCGGTACCGATCTGGCCGAACTCAAAGATGTCGGAATCACGGATGAAGAAATCACGTTTTTCCGGAAAGAAGAGACTGAAGCGCGTCAGGTTCACCTGCCTCGAGTCCACCTCCGTGGCGGAAAAATCCGTGTTGATGGTCAGCGCGGCATTGAGCTGCGGCGTTATCTTGTAAAACACGTCGAGCTGGGGCTCGAAACTTTCCTCTGTGGTACCCACTGCGCCGATGACGCGATCCTGGCGCATCACCATGGACGGCACGATGTCGAGCCCCCTGCCCTGACGCAGGCCCTGCAGGCCGGAGATGGTGCCGGCAATGCTCGGATTGACCTGGCGGTTGCGTGATACCCACGCGATGCTCTCGTTGTTGCGACGGATGGCACGGCGAAAGTTGATGCCCCAGGAATCTGAATCAGGATTGAAGGAAATCGTCTGGAAGGGAATCCGCATCTCCCCGTACCAACCTGTCTCGTCACGGCTGGCGTCAGCCTGCCAGATGCCGTCCCAGCTGCTTTCCACCTGCGTGATGTTCTGGAACAGGCCCTCCCAGCGCACGCCATTGGCGTTCACCTCGAAGCGGTAACCGTTGCGGCGATCGAGGTAAGGATCAAGGACGACTGCCAGGATGTCGTCGGGCTGCAAACTCTGCCCCTGGCGCAGGATGTTGGCGCTGATCAGGCTGGGATCGGTTTCCCAGAAATGATGTGCGATGTAGAGCGCCTCGTCCGTGTAATAAATCCATATCTCGGTTTTTTCGGAGGGTTCGGCGTATTCCACCGGCTCGTACTGGTGAAAGTCATTGATGAGCAGTGCCCGGGACCAGACATCGTCATCGAGAACGCCATCGATGGTGGCCCGCTCGCTGAGCTTTGGAATCTCGATGGTCTTGCCGCCGTCACTGCCGGCGGTCAGTTGTGCCTGGACAGGAGATGCAGGGAACAGGGCGGCAACCAGCAGGGCCAATAGGATAAGTGTGGCAAATCTGCCCGGGGTGTCTTGCACGTGAGACGACTGCATCAACGTATCCGTCTGGTTATGGAACTGCCATGAAGGGGAAATTATAAAACAGCCCTGAGAATACCGAGCCGCAAAAGGAAAGCGCCAGAGGAAAAACCGCGCCTATGGCAGAATTTTCACAGTGCTTGCACAATCATGAAACTATTTTTTGTGCGTATTTACAGGCACACTGTAAAAAGACAAAAACATCAGGAACCCGACTCCTCTCCATGCAATTTTCCAGGCACCTGCGCGACAGGGTGATCAACGGTGAAATCACCACATCCATACGTTTCTGGAAATATCCCCATGTCATGGCCGGCGGCCGTTACCGGCTCGACCCCGGCGAGGTGATCGTCACCTCGATCCGCGAAATCAACTTCGACGATATTTCCGAGACCATGGCGATGGAATCCGGTTTTACCGGCGTGGGAGAACTGATGAAGACGGCCCAGCACGGCACCGGTCACCACATCTACCTCATCCGGTTTTACTATAAACGGGGGGATTAAGGATTTATTCCTCTTACCTCTATTTAAACTCCAGCCCTACACCGATCCGGTCGTACTGCTCTTTTTCAGCTTCCAGGCTCGCCAGCGTCAACGGATGCTTTCCCAGCCAGCCGCGTGGAAATTTCAGGGTGTAGATATGGCCTGTGACAGACAGTTCAGGCAAGTCTTCCTGGGGAATGTCCTCGCGGCGCCTGTGCAGCACCGTGGCCAGGCGCAGGCATACGAGGATGGGTACGAATGCGGCGATGGCCTTGTCGTCCATGTCGCCGAATTTTTCCTCGTACAGGCCCTTGCGATGTGAGCGTACAAGATTCGCGAGAATGTATTGCTCATACCGGCCAAACCCGGCGATATCGCCGTGGCGCAGCAGGTAATACCCGTGATGGTGATGGCTGGAGTGGGAAATACTCAACCCGATCTCGTGCAGCTGCGCGGCCCAGCGCAGCACCTTGGTGCGCGACACGCCAGGCAGGACCGGGCCGTCGATCTGCTTCCACAGGTACTGCGCGGTGGTCGCCACCCGTTTCGCCTGGTCGATGTCCACCTTGTACTGCTCCTGCAGTTTTTTCACGGTGCGCGCGCGTGAATCCTGGTCGCTGAGACGACCCACGGTATCGTAGAGCAGGCCTTCCTTGAGGGAATAATCGCTGACATGCATGGTGTCGATCTTCAGCTGGTCAAACACGGCCTGCAGGATGGCGATACCGGCTGGCAGCACCGAGGCGCGCGGAGCGGCAACGCCGGACAGCAGGCTCTTGTTGGTAACGACCTGGTCATACAGCCACTTCAGGGAGTTCTTGCTGATCACGGCACCGCCGTCGCGTTCGACCACCAGGTCGGCAATGGCGCGCGCGGTACCCGACGTACCATAAACAATGCGCCAGCCCATGCGCAGGTATACCTGCCTGATCACTTCGATCTCGGAACATGCTGCAACATAGACGCGCTGCATGTCCTTGCGGGTGATTTTTTCCGGCTTGCGGATGAATTGTTCGGTGAAGGTAACGCAGCCGACACTCAGGCTTTCCATGATGATGGGTTCCCAGTCCTGCCCGATGATGCACTCGGTGCTGCCGCCACCGATGTCGACCACCAGGCGATGGTTCTGGTCGTTGAGGACGGAATGGGACAGGCCCACGTAAACCAGGCGCGCCTCCTCGTAGCCGGAAATGATCTGGATGGGTGCGCCGAGAATCTGCTGGGCTTCCTTGATGAATGCGCCGGACTGGCGGGCGGTACGCAGTGACTTGGTGCCAACGGCCCGGATCTGGTCGGAGGGAATGTCGCGCAGGCGTTCAGCGAAACGTTTCAGGCAGTCCAGTGCGCGGGTCTGTGCCGCCACGGACAGATGACCATCGGCCATGATGCCCCTGGCCAGCTGCACCATCTCTTTTTCCCGGTCGACAATTTCCACTTTGCCATCCTGGACACGGGCGATGATCATGTGGAAGCTGTTTGACCCGAGGTCTACTGCGGCAAAATAGGGTGAAGCAACTGTCATGTGTGAGCCCGGTAGCCAGGCCCGACTTCAAAACGGCCTGTATGGCTCGATTATACAGTTATCCCGGCAGTGCCGCACAGGTGGACGCCAAGCAAGGTTCTACTCGACGGAAATAAACACCGGGTTCGAATAGAACCACAGGTCCTGCCACGGATCCTCTCCGGACGGATCCTGAACGGGTTCGAGTTCGCGGGTACTGGTGCCGCGCACGCGCAGGTACATCGGCTTGTCAGCCAGGAAAGTATGGCTGACATTGATGAATTCCCCGCGCCGGGTCCAGTTGCTCGCTGTAAACCTTCTTGCCACATGCGTAGTCGGATTGGTGTCGACGCTCTTGTCCGCGACGGTATCGTGAATTTCGCCGACGATGAGGTCGATGCGACTCACTGCCGGGTTGTCATCGTGGTGATTCGGTCCATCTGGATCTTTCACCGTGATGTCAACCGTGACTTCTTGCGGACCTGCCAGCTGCAACTCTCCTCCGATCGTGGCAGACGCATTACCCGCACTCGCCTCTACATGCATTTCTGACACCAGGTCACCGGTGGTGACAAAAACCCGGCCACTGCGCAGACCGTCCATGATGTCTTCGTAGCTCTTTTCAGCGTAAACGTAGGTCTTCGAATATTCACCAGGCCAGAAATCGACACGGCCTTCGGAGACATGGATATGGGAATCGGAGTTGGCGGTGATCCACCAGTGCCGGCCTTCGCCAAGCATGGAATCCCAGAATCCGCCCACTATCGCCGTCATCTGGTCGAATCCGCCATGTGTGGGATAAGCTCCGTAGCCACCCCTTGGTGCACCGATGAGGCCGGCAGCCTGGTGGCCGGGCGCGCCCGCCATTCCTACAGCCACTTCGGGAGCCGTGTCATTCCAGCCGCGCAGCTCCGCCGGCTCGTCGAGACCATAGACACGCAGATCACGGGCCGACCGGGACGGGTGATTGGCGATAACGATGGGTTTTGCCTCGAAACCGTCCATCAATTGCAGGGCTTCGAGCATGCGCGCCTCAGTGTTTCGGCCGGGATCCAGTGGCCAGGCCTCCCTGCTGTCGTATGTACTCTCGATCTCGTGCAGGTGTTCGCGCTCATCATGGGTATGCGCAATCATGACGGTCGAATGATCGGCACCGGGTGTGTTCAGCTCCATGCCATAGAACTGCAGCATGTCAGGTATCGCCTCGCGGGACAGCAGCAATTCGGGATAGGCCTGCTCGTAATTGACCTTGCTGTGGTTGGGACCGCCATGGTCCGTGGCCACCGCCCAGGACAGGCCATACAGGTGGCCCATCAGGTTGTTCATGGGAATCGGGTAGATGGCATCCCCGCCGATGATGGGCACAGGCGGCGAGGTGTCAGGTTCATAGCCGACACTGTAGCGACTGTGTATGTGGTGATCGCCCGCGAGCCACTGCCGTTCACCGTCTGCAACCGGCATCGTACCGGCGCAACCGACCAGCAGCGTATTGGCAGTCAACAGCAAGAGTGAGGGTATATTCGAATTTTGCATAGTATTTCAACTATATCTCTTTACAGGTAAATGATGGTTAAACATAGATGAATTACCTGTAAAAATCTCTTTTCACCTGCAAGGCGGGATTTAAGAAGGCCTAGATGCACCAACCGGTTTTCGCTACTATCACCTGATCCGATTTTTGCTCTGGATATAAAACCAATAACAATTACAGAGT
>Ga0181589_10004745_pt1 | contig 10875 bp, 8 predicted proteins | sample 071ome_25_FD_132444 | JGI IMG/M metagenome (GOLD analysis project Ga0181589, IMG submission 132444) | Coastal salt marsh microbial communities from the Groves Creek Marsh, Skidaway Island, Georgia - 071410BT metaG (megahit assembly) | ecosystem: Environmental > Aquatic > Marine > Intertidal zone... | reverse complement strand
CTTCTGCCTTGCCACGTGAAAATACCTGGCGATACAAGGTTTTGTCGCGGGCAACCTCTACCTCCAGCAGAGAGGAAAGCGCATTCACCACAGACGCGCCCCCCCCGTGCAACCCCCCTGAGGTCTGCTAGGCCTTGCCCGAAAATTTCCCGCCTGCATGAAGGGTGGTTAAAATTACTTCCAATGCAGATTTATCTGGAAATTTAGGGTGCGGGTCAACCGGAATACCGCGCCCGTTATCGCGAATAGATAAACAATTTTCAGTTTCAAGGCGGATATCAATCCAGCTGGCATGACCGGCTACCGCCTCATCCATTGAATTATCCAGAATCTCTGCTGCCAGATGGTGCAGGGCGCGCTCATCTGTTCCGCCAATATACATACCCGGGCGATGGCGTACCGGCTCCAGCCCCTCCAGAACTTCAATCTGGCTTGCATCATAATCTGTTTTCCGGGCGTTATTGCCAAATAGATCGACCATTAAAGATACCTGCTCATATCCTGGATGTAATGACGGGCAATATACGCCCTGAAACTCTGCCCTAACCTACAATATATGGGGGGCAAATTAAAGAGAATATACGAAATAAAGGAAAATTCTGCGGTTAACCGATTATTTAGATTTATCTGATATAATCACTATTCACGGCAATGAAACGCCGCAGATTAAAAATCGGGAAGGAAAAGGGATGTTCAAAACAGGAGCGTTATTTTCATGCCCTCGCAGCTTTCGGCCTATCAACAGCTTTTCAAAAATTTCCTGCAGCTTTTGGCAATCCTTATTGCGGTGATATTGATCCTGGCCTTTATGATATTGCCAGAACAGCTTGCCTGAGGAGCCGGGGTGAGGGCAGGTTTGAAGCCATCATCCAAGGGGGGCAAAAAAATCCCCCCCCAGAGACTGGCTCTGAGGGGGGCATTTTTTATCTGGCAGATTTTAACCTGGCAGATTTTAACCCGCTGGGGATTAATAAGAGTAATACATCTGGAATTCGATTGGATGCGGTGCGTGTTCCAATGCGATGACTTCTTCCATCTTCAGCTCGATAAAGGCATCTATTTGGTCATCGGTGAACACATTGCCTTCTGTCAGATAGGCACGGTCTGCATCCAGACTTTCCAGCGCTTCGCGAAGAGACGAGCAAACGGTAGGGATTTTAGCCAGTTCTTCAGCTGGCAAATCGTACAAATCCTTGTCCATAGCATCGCCTGGGTGAATCTTGTTACGGATACCGTCCAGACCAGCCATCAGCATAGCCGAGAAGGCCAGATACGGGTTGGCTGTTGCATCCGGGAAGCGAACTTCAACGCGCTTGCCCTTTGGATTGGATACAAACGGGATACGGCAGGAAGCAGAACGGTTGCGGGCTGAATAGGCCAGCAGAACCGGAGCTTCATAACCCGGGATCAGACGCTTGTAGCTGTTGGTAGACGGGTTGGTGAAAGCGTTCAGTGACTTGGCGTGCTTGATAATACCACCAATGTAATAAAGGGCGCTTTCAGACAAATCGGCATAGCCATTACCGGCAAATAGCGGCTTGCCATCTGACCATAGTGACTGGTGCACATGCATCCCCGAGCCATTATCGCCAGCGATAGGCTTTGGCAGGAAGGTCGCAGATACGCCATAGGCATGGGCAACCTGATGTACCGCATATTTGTAGAGCTGCATATTATCGGCTGTTTCCAGCAATGTGCCGAACTTCATGCCCAGCTCATGCTGAGACGGGGCAACTTCATGGTGATGCTTTTCAACAGGAACGCCCATATCAGCCATAACGGCCAGCATTTCAGAACGGATGTCCTGGCCGGAATCGATTGGTGGTACAGGAAAATAACCACCCTTTACACCCGGCCGGTGACCCATATTGCCTTCTTCATAATCGCGCGCTGTGTTATAGGGCCCTTCGATAGAATCAACCTTGAACATCGCGCCATTCATGGACACATCAAATTTTACATCGTCAAAGATGAAAAATTCGGCTTCCGGGCCAAAAAAGGCGGTTTCTGCAATGCCGGCAGACTGCATATATTTCAGCGCTGCCTTTGCAGTACCGCGCGGGTCACGATCATAGGCTTCATTGGTTACCGGATCAAGCACATCACAGAACAGAGCCAGAGTAGGCTGGGCAAAAAACGGGTCGATATAGGCCCGCTCCAGATCCGGCATCAGCGTCATGTCTGACTCGTTAATCGCTTTCCAGCCTGCGATAGATGAACCATCAAACATAAAGCCTTCATTCAGCGCATCTTCATCGATTGTCTCGATATGCTGTGTAACGTGCTGCATTTTACCGCGCGGGTCGGTGAACCGCAGGTCAACAAAGGAAATATCATTTTCCTTGATCATATCCATGATTTTCTTTGCACCAGACATATTAAGTTCCTTTCTGTATGTCTAAAATCTCTTTATTCGGGGTGATTTTACCCAAAAAATGACCAGCCTTATCGCCTGTCTAAACAGGCTATAATATCTGTCAATCACTAAATCGCTTCGCCACCTGTTTCGCCGGTACGAATTCGGATGGCCTGATCGATGGTCGAGATGAAAATTTTGCCATCCCCGATACGGCCTGTCTTTGCCGCATTTTGAATAGCCTCTACGACCTGATCGGCCATCTTGTCTTCTACCACCACCTCGATTTTTACTTTTGGCAGGAAGTCCACCACATATTCTGCTCCGCGATAAAGCTCGGTATGGCCTTTTTGCCGCCCGAACCCTTTTGCTTCCAGAACGGTAATGCCCTGAATGCCAACATCATGCAGTGCTTCTTTCACTTCATCGAGCTTGAAAGGTTTGATAATGGCTTCAATTTTTTTCATAAGGATTGTCGCTTTCTTTCATCTTCAGGTTATGACAAGCGTTGGGACAGGCCAGCATAGATGACGCGCACCCCGTCCCAATCCGTTGCCTGTTCTCTAGACAATTTAACCTGTTCTGTGCAAGCGCGACTCTTGGCCGGTAACTATTCGTGCCAAATTTGCCTATAATTTAGGCAGTCTTTCTAGCTGGATTGGGCAATCATCTTTGCCAGACGGTTTATCGCTTCGGTAATCGCTTCATCTGAATTGGCACAGGACAAGCGCACATAGCCCTCGCCAAAGCCGCCAAAGGACGTGCCGGAAATGCACGCCACCCCATATTCTTCCAGAGCGATATCCTGGAACTGATGCGAGCTAAAAGGCGTGTTGCTGATATTGGCAAAGACATAAAATGCCCCGCCCGGTGCCTGGCATCTTACCCCGTCCAGCCCGTTCAGCAGGCTTGTTATCAGCGCACCGCGTCGGCGAAAGGCGGTCAGCATTTCCGCCACACAGGACTGGTCGCCCTTCAAGGCAGCTTCTGCGGCATGCTGGGTCGGGGCATTGACACAGGAATGAAAATTTACCGCCAGGCGATCGGCAAAATCTATCAGCCTTTCTGGCCAGATACCATAGCCGATACGCCAGCCGGTCATTGCATAAGTCTTTGACCAGCCATTCAGGATAATCAGCCTGTCCTGAATCTCAGGATAGGTCAAAAGCGATAGTGGCTCTGTATCAAAAACCAGCCGGTCATAAATCTCGTCTGACAGGATGGTAACATCCGGAAAATCTGCCATCCCCTTGATAAATTTATCCATTTCTGCGCGCGGGGTGATGCCGCCTGTCGGGTTGGCAGGGGAATTGACAATCACCAGGCTGGTTTTGTCGGTAATTTTGGACAGGACATCTTCTGCATCAAAGGCAAAGCCCTTTTCCTCGACCAGCCCATAGGAGACAGATTTTGCCCCGCTATAATTAATCGCAGACTGATAGATGGGAAAGCCGGGATCCGGAGTTAAAATCTCATGCCCTGGCCCGCCCAGCAACATCATCGCGGTAAACATGACCGGCTTGCCGCCCGGCACAATCTGAATGCGCTTGACATCCGGGCGCACCCCGTAACGCTGAAAAGCGTCTTCTGCAACGGTCTCGCGCAGGCTCATCAGCCCCATAGAGGGGGTGTATCCATGCGCCCCGTCCTGCAAGGCCTTAATGCCAGCTTCAACAATATGATCCGGTGTTCTGAAATCAGGCTGCCCAATCCCCAGATTGATAATATCCTTGCCGGCTGCGTCAAGGGCGGCGGCACGGGCAAGAACACCAAAGGCCGATTCTGTTCCCAGATTATGTGCAGATGCGTTTATCATTTTTGATATTATCCTTACTTCCTAATATTTAAATACCGTTGAAAACCGTTCAACCACACATCCTCAGGCTATAAATTCCGGTTCAGTCCAGAGCCGAAAAATAAACAGCGGGAATAGCCAAAACAATTTTAAAAAAAACAAGCTAAAGGCATTGACCCGATTTTCAGTTTTGCATATTAAAACCATGAAGTTCGTTTTGACGAGCTTTTTTTGGCGGGTGTAGCTCAGTTGGTTAGAGCGCCAGTTTGTGGTACTGGATGTCGCCGGTTCAAATCCGGTCACTCGCCCCACTTTTTTCTGGCCATATTTTTTCGAACCGTTCAGGGTTTTTGCCGCCTTTTCGTGCTAAAAACAACCTTAATTATCGCTAAAAATCGATGCCGGGTGTGTTTATGGTTGACGCTAGGGCATATTTTCGAGTACCGATGCCGAGCTATATGACAAATATTTTGCGGGCGTGGCGAAATTGGTAGACGCGCCAGATTTAGGTTCTGGTATCTAGCGATGTGGGGGTTCAAGTCCCTCCGCCCGCACCATTTGGCATAAAAAGTGAATAGGATTTAATCGCACGCTTGAAAAAAATGCTTTTACAGCAGCAGGCGTAAACCCACAGACAGCAGACAATTCTGCTATCAGGACATTCAAAAAATCATGGATATCAAAGAAACAAGCAAAGACGGTTTGGCGCGCGAATATGAGCTGATATTAAGCGCGAAAGATCTGGACAGCAAAATCACAACCCGCCTTGGTGAAGTGGCAAAAACAGCCAATATGCCGGGTTTTCGCCCGGGCAAAGTGCCGATGACTGTGGTCAAGGCGCGTTTTGGTGATCAGGTAAAGGGCGAGGTTATCCGCACCGAGCTGGATAATGGGGCCCGCGACGCGGTAGAAAAGAACGCGCTGAAACTTGCCAGCCAGCCACGTCTGGATATCGTATCCTATGAAGATGGCCAGGATTTGGTTGCCAAGCTGATGGTGGAGATAATGCCGGAAATCACCATTCCGGATTTGTCGGCTATCGCTGTTGAACGGCCAACCCTGCCAGCCAATGAAGATGAAATTAACGAGACAATGAACCGTCTGGCCGAAGAAAACCGGCCAACCCAGAAAGTGGAAAAAGCCCGCAAAGCCAAAATGGGTGATGTGGTGCTTATCGACTTTACCGGGCGCATTGACGGTGTTGCCTTTGAAGGCGGTGCAGCAACAGATCATATGCTCGAACTTGGCTCAAACTCTTTTATTCCGGGCTTTGAAGATGGTCTGGTGGGCGCGAGCGCAGGCGAAACCGTGGATGTAAAAGTAACCTTCCCGGCAGAATATCAGGCAGAACATCTGGCCGGCAAGGAAGCTGTTTTTGAATGTCCAGTAAAAGAAATCCATGAAAAGGGCAAGGCAAGCGTGGATGATGCGCTGGCTACCAAGCTGGGTTTTGAAAATCTGGAAAAATTGCGCGAAGCCGTCGCTGGACAGCTTTCCTCGCAACACGCAATGGCTTTGCGCCAGGCGGTAAAGACAAATGTTTTTGACGAGCTGGCTCAGCATATCGATTTTGACGTGCCGCCCAGCCTGTTACAGGCAGAATATGACGGCATTGCCCGTTCCATGTCCGGTGAGGAAGGGCATGACCACAATCATGACCACGACCACGACCACGACCATGATCACGATCACGACCACGATCACGGCCATAGCTATGCAGCAGATGAAAAACTGGATAAGGACGAAAAGGCAGAAGCCCATAATATGGCACTTCGCCGGGTGCGTCTGGGTCTGTTGCTGACGGAAATTGGTAATCAGAACAACATCACTGTGACCGAAGAAGATACCAAACAGGCGGTGATGCAGCAAGCCTATCGCTTTCCGGGTCAGGAACAGCAGGTAATCGAATATTACAACAGCAATCCAGATGCCTTGCGCGAGCTGGCAGGCCCGATGTTTGAAGAGCGGGTCATGGATTACATTCTGGAAATGGCCAAAGTGACCGATAAGGAAGTTACGGTAGAAGCCCTTTATGCAGAAGCAGAAGAACGTGCCAAGCCTTTAAAAGAGGCTAAGGAGAAAAAAGCGGCTAAAAAGAAATCGGCTGCCAAATCTTCGGCTAAAAAAGCCCCGGCAGAGAAAAAAGCCCCGGCAAAAAAGGCCGCGGCTAAAAAGCCGGCGAAAAAAGCAGCTTCAAAAGCGAAAAAAAGCTAGGCCAGGGTCAAAGAAAACCCAAAAAGGCGAAATAAAACCGAAATTTATGATAACTGCCAGCCTTTCGGGGTTGGCAGTTTTTGATTCAGTTCCTACATTAGGATTTGCGGCTAAAGCCTAATTTGGCCAAACTGGTTGAAGGCCTTTTTGGTCAGGCATCATCACTGCTGTTAATTTTTGTTGTGCCGGTTTGGTATCAGCAAGCCCTCAGACGGAGAAAATAATGAACCATACAACGAATGTAACCCCGCCAATGGATATGAATCTTGTGCCTATGGTGATTGAGCAGACGGGCAGGGGTGAGCGGTCATTTGATATTTTTTCGCGTCTGTTAAAAGAGCGGATTATTTTTCTGAATGGCCCTGTTGAGGATGTCATGGCGTCACTGGTCTGCGCCCAGTTGCTGTTTCTGGAGTCAGAAAATCCGAACAAGGATATTTTTATGTATATCAATTCGCCAGGCGGTATTGTGACCTCTGGTTTGGCGATTTATGACACGATGCAATATATCCGCCCGGATGTGGCAACAGTTTGTATTGGTCAGGCAGCATCCATGGGCTCGCTATTGCTAACAGCCGGGGCAGCTGGCAAGCGTTATTCCCTGCCACATTCGCGTATTATGACCCATCAGCCTTCTGGCGGTTTTCAGGGTCAGGCAACCGATATCGAGATTCATGCCAAGGAAATTCTTTCCCTGCGCGGCCGGTTAAACAAGATTTATGAACATCATTCTGGCAAAAGCCTGAAGCAAATCGAAAAGATTATGGAACGTGATACCTTTATGTCCCCGGATGAGGCAAAGGAAATGGGGCTGATTGACGAGGTGGTCACAAAGCGTCCGAGCGAAGGCGATGCGGCCAAGAAATAGTCGCGATGAAGGCGGTGCGGGGCGAATATGCTTCGTTATGCCGCGTTTAAAGGCATAAGATTTTTGTTGAGATAAAATATAACACCCGTCTAGTATAGAGATTAGAACAGATTAAAATGACAAGTCGCCAGATAAAAAGGCGGTCAGGAGCAGAGAAAAAAGATGGCAAAATCAGAAGATGAGTCCAAATCAACCCTCTTTTGTTCCTTTTGCGGTAAAAGCCAGCATGAGGTGCGCAAGCTGATCGCCGGGCCAACCGTCTTTATTTGTGATGAATGCGTTGAATTATGCATGGATATCATCCGTGAAGAACATAAAGGCGCGATTACCAAATCCAGCGATGGTATTCCAACCCCGCATGATATTAACAAGGTTCTGGATGATTATGTTATCGGCCAGGCCAAGGCAAAGCGTATTCTGGCGGTGGCGGTGCATAACCATTACAAGCGTCTGGCCAATGAAGGTAAAACAGGCGAGTTGGAAATCCAGAAATCCAATATCATGCTGGTTGGCCCGACGGGTTGCGGTAAAACCTTGCTGGCACAATCATTGGCACGGATGCTGGATGTCCCCTTTACCATGGCCGATGCAACGACACTGACCGAAGCAGGCTATGTCGGGGAAGATGTTGAAAATATTATTCTGAAATTGTTGCAAGCCTCTGATTATAATGTGGAAAAGGCTCAACGCGGCATTGTCTATATTGATGAGGTGGACAAAATCTCGCGCAAATCTGATAACCCGTCTATCACCCGTGATGTCTCGGGCGAGGGGGTTCAGCAAGCCTTGCTAAAGATTATGGAAGGGACAGTTGCCTCTGTGCCGCCACAAGGTGGGCGCAAACATCCCCAGCAGGAATTTTTGCAAGTGGATACTACTAATATCCTGTTTATCTGTGGCGGGGCGTTCGCGGGTCTGGACAAGATTATCGCTGGCCGCAATAGCGGGGCAGGCATAGGGTTCGGGGCAAATGTCCGTGACCCTGATGAACGCAATATTTCCGAATTGCTGGTCGATTTGGAACCTGAAGATCTGATTAAATTTGGGCTGATTCCTGAATTTATTGGGCGTCTGCCTGTCATTGCAACGCTGGAAGATCTGGATGAAGAGGCGCTTATCCGTATTCTGACCGAACCAAAAAATGCGCTGACCAAGCAATATAAAGCGCTGTTTGATATGGATGGCGTTAATCTGGAATTCCGTGAGGATGCGTTGCGGGCAATTGCGAAAAAGGCGATTGAGCGCAAGACAGGGGCGCGCGGCTTGCGCTCTATTTTGGAAGGTATTTTGATGGATCCGATGTTCGATATCCCTACCGCGACCGATATTGAGGAAGTTATCATCAATGAAGATGTCGTGACAGGGACAGCCCAGCCACTGGTCGTGCATACCAATAAGGGTAAAGAAGCCAAGCCAACCGCCAAATCATCTTGAAAAATTTTTAGAAAAAAGATGATTCCAGCCAAAAGACCAGCAAACTCAACAGCTTGCCGATAATCTGTTTGGGCTGGCGATGCTTAAACGCTGACCGTCTAACAGACAGGCATAGTTTTTGCAAATATGTTTGTCTCTAAGGCGCTCTTGATTTTTTGGTTTTCATATACAAATAAAAGAGAGTTGACCCGGATTTCGATTGCCCCGTTTCACCTCTGCGCGGCCGCAGGTTAAAAAATAGGATTTTAAACATGACTGAACGCTTACCTACAACGCATCTGCCGGTATTGCCCTTGCGTGATATTGTTGTTTTTCCGCATATGATTGTACCTTTATTTGTCGGGCGGGAAAAATCGGTACGTGCGCTGGAAGCGGTGATGTCGGAAAATAAGCAAATCCTGTTACTCACCCAGACAGATGCAGCGATAGAAGATCCGGGCGCAGAAGATATGTTCACGATGGGAACGGTGGGCAATATCCTGCAATTGCTGAAACTGCCAGACGGAACAGTAAAGGTTCTGGTCGAAGGGGTCACCCGCGCACAAGTGACCAGCCTGGATGAGACAGGAACATATATGACCGGCCAGGCCGTCGAACTGGAAGATATCAAAAGCGATGAGCCAGAACTGGTCGCGCTGGGCAAGGCAACGGTGCAACAGTTTGAGCATTACATCAAATTAAATAAAAAAATCGCTTCTGAAGTGATGGTATCTATCAACCAGATTGAGGAAACCAGCAAGATTGCCGATACGATTGCCTCGCATCTGGCGGTGAAAATCGTCGAAAAGCAGAAATTGCTGGAAATCGAGGATGTCAAGGAACGTCTGGAATCGATTTATGGCATTATGGAAGGCGAAATTGGCGTATTGCAGGTGGAAAAACGCATTCGCAACCGCGTCAAACGCCAGATGGAAAAAACCCAGCGCGAATATTATTTGAATGAGCAGATGAAGGCCATTCAAAAAGAGCTGGGCGAGGGCGAAGATGGCCGCAATGAGGTCGATGAAATTGCCGAGCAAATCAATGCGGCCAAAATGCCAAAAGAAGCCCGCGACAAGGCAGAAGCCGAGCTGAAAAAGCTGCGCAATATGGGCCAGATGAGTGCAGAAGCCACCGTGGTCCGCAATTATCTGGACTGGATGACCAGTATGCCCTGGAAAAAGGCAAACCGGGTCAATAAGGATATTCTGAAGGCGCGTGAAATTCTTGATGCCGACCATTATGGTCTGGAAAAGGTCAAGGATAGAATCATTGAATTCCTGGCCGTCCAGAAGCGCACCAAAAAGGTAAAAGGCCCTATTTTATGTCTGGTTGGCCCTCCTGGTGTAGGCAAAACCTCGCTTGGCAAGTCAATTGCCAAAGCCTCGGGGCGCGAATATGTACGCATGGCTCTTGGCGGGGTGCGCGATGAAGCTGAAATTCGCGGTCATCGCCGCACCTATATTGGCTCTATGCCGGGCAAGATTGTGCAAGGGATGAAAAAAGCAGGCAAGAATAATCCGCTCTTTCTGCTGGATGAGATTGATAAAATCGGTTCAGACTGGCGCGGCGATCCCAGCTCTGCCTTGCTGGAAGTGCTTGACCCTGCCCAGAATGGAACCTTCCAGGATCATTATCTGGAGGTGGATTTTGATCTGTCCAATGTGATGTTTATTACCACAGCGAACAGTTTGAATATGCCGCAACCGTTGCTGGATCGTATGGAGATTATTCGCCTTTCCGGCTATACCGAAGATGAAAAGCGTGAAATCGCCCGCGCGCATCTTATTCCGCGCCAGATGACCGAACATGGTCTGAAAGACAAGGAACTGGTTATCGAGGAAGATGCCCTCATCGTGGTTATCCGCAATTATACAAGAGAAGCCGGCGTGCGTAATCTGGAACGCGAAATCGCAAAAATTGCCAGAAAGGCTGTGACCCGTATCGTCAGCAACCAGGCCAAAACGCTGAAGGTCACGGCAAATGATTTGCAAGATTATCTGGGCGTTCAGCGCTTTAAATTCGGGGAAATTGACGCTGAAGATCAGGTAGGGGTCGTTACCGGCCTTGCTTGGACAGAAGTGGGCGGCGAGCTATTACAAGTCGAGGCGGTAAAAGTACCCGGCAAAGGCAAAATTACCGCAACTGGCAAGCTGGGCGATGTGATGAAAGAATCCATCCAGGCTTCTGAGTTTTTCATTAAATCGCGCGCGGCTACCTATGGCATTG
>Ga0181589_10004734_pt1 | contig 10887 bp, 10 predicted proteins | sample 071ome_25_FD_132444 | JGI IMG/M metagenome (GOLD analysis project Ga0181589, IMG submission 132444) | Coastal salt marsh microbial communities from the Groves Creek Marsh, Skidaway Island, Georgia - 071410BT metaG (megahit assembly) | ecosystem: Environmental > Aquatic > Marine > Intertidal... | reverse complement strand
TCTTTTAATTACAGACCCAAACAGTCTGCTCAATATGCATTAGCCATAACAAATTTTGATGATATTCAATCTAATAGGTATAAGTTTGGCTTCATTGCTTCAACAGATGATCATACCGCCAGACCAGGAACTGGCTACAAACAATATGAACGCAGGAAAATGACATTTGCAGCAGGCGTGAGATCCTCATGGTTTGATTATTTATACAAAGCAGAGGATCCTAATTTTCCCATGCAACCCAGTACAATTGCAGGAAATACGCAACCTGATAGCGAGCGTAATTCAAGCTTCTCTTATCCTGGAGGCGTTGTTGCGGTTCATGCGCGATCAAGATCAAAAGACGATATTTGGGAAGCCCTTAAAGCAAAAAGAACCTATGGAACAAGTGGGCCAAGAATATTGTTATGGTTCGAACTTATTAATAATGCTGAGGGCTCTAGTCCTATGGGCAGCGAAGTTACAATGATTGAGTCACCTATTTTTAGAGTAAAAGTAGCAGGAAGTTTTATCCAAAAGCCAGGATGCCCAGAAGATACTTTGAGCAATCTCTCTTCAGAGAGGGTTAATTATCTTTGCTCCGGTGAGTGCTATCACCCAAGTGATGAAAGGCATGCGATTAAACAAATTGAAGTTATTAAGATTACCCCGCAAGAATACAAGGGAGAACCAGTAAATGAATTAATACATGATTCATGGAAAGTTTTTGATTGTTCAGAAGGACAGTTTTGCGAAATAACATTTACTGATGAAGAATTTTCCAGGGATAGCATTTACTATGTAAGGATCATTCAAAAAGCCACACTTGCGATTAATGGCAAACAAATTTATGTATCTCATGAATCAAATGATGTGAATGTAAATATTTGCAAGGGAAGTTATAAGACAAATATGCAAGACGATTGCCTGCATTCTATTGAAGAAAGGGCTTGGTCATCCCCCATTTTTGTTAATAAACCCTAAGTTATATATTAAATTGTCTTTTAAGGCTTTTTTTAAAGATCCCAGTTAATGTCGCAATCAATATTTTTGTGTCCAAAATAAATGATTGATTATGCAAATAAAGGCTATCCACATTTGCTAAAGCTCCAGGATCACTCATATCGTAACCACAGACCTGGCTCAAACCTGTTATACCAGGCTTGATTTGGTAAATGTCTAGTTTATCTCTCTCTTTCATAAGGTCAGTCTGCGTAATCAAGGATGGTCTTGGCCCAACAAGATTAAGGTCACCTTTAAGAACGTTAATTAATTGTAAAAATTCATCTAATTTGAGTTTTCTGATCAGCCTGCCTATGCTTAATATGCTTTCGTTTTTAATCTCATGAGTGCCAATCTGAGCAGTGTTATTCTTCATGGTTCTAATCTTAAGTAATTTAAATATTTTTTTATCTATCCCATACCTTTCTTGAACAAATATGGCTGGCAAACCATCTTCAATTATAATTAGTAAACCTACCAACAGCATTAATGGACAAAGAGGGATTAGGGAAAAAATAATTACTATGTTTCTGACTATTATCACAATTCAATTATGACAGATGTTTTTATGAGTGGTTCAACTGGAACACTTGGAAAAATTATATTACCAAAACTTCAAAAAAAAGACTTTGATGTAATCCCTATAAATTTGCGAATTCCATGGGGCTCTCAAGCAAAGCTATCTAATTTAAATAATTCATTTTTTCTTCATTTGGCATCACAAAACTCAACGATGCGATCAAGGGACATTGATAAGGAGCTTAATTTACTGGCATCAGCACTGGATGTAGCAGAAAGAAATAAAATTCAGCATTTCATCTTTTTTAGTACTTCTAAGTTATATCCTGCAACAGCTGACTTCAATCTAACACAAGAAGATTCTAATATTTTCGCTACAGAACCCTATGTTATTGGAAAAAATAAATGTGAATCCCTTCTTGAGAACAAACTTGATTGTTTTAAAAGCATTACAATTCTGAGACTGGCTCCTGTATTAGTTAAATCAAAATCTTCTAACATGAATACATTATTTAAGATATGTGAATTGCTTCCTATTATTCCTATGTTTCCTACAGGAAATAAAAATCGAAGAAGTTTCTTGAGCTGCATCAATCTATTTAATTTTTTAACTATGCTTTTACGAACAGACCCCAAGGGCTTTCAGGTAATTAACCTTTGCGATAATCAACCAGTATCTACCAATGCATTGATAGAATCTTTTCTGAAAAGGTATAGGCCTAAGGCAATTAGATTACCAATTCCTTTTTTTATAGAGCTATTGATGCTCGCTTTACCTGTGATAGGTAAAAAATTACAGTCAATGTTCATGGATAATGTTCTTGCCAATGAAAATATTAAGTCTAGCTTTCCAGATTTTGAGTTACTTGATACAGAAAAGGTTATGGAATTTAAAGGATTAGGAGATGATTGAAAATTATTTCATAATTTATGGCCTTTCTTTAGAATGGACCGTTAATAAAATTTAAATGAAAGAATATTTACTAAACCTCTCCAGGGCCAAAAAGATAATCATTCTAATGGCCACCGATTTTTTAATTGGTTTATTTGTGTGGATTATTTTTGGTTCGCCAGTTGCAACATATTTATCAACTAACTTTAATGAAGACCTTGTTAAGGTAACCGTTGATCAGTTCTCAACTTTCTTTTTTCCAATGATCCTGGCTTTAGTTGTACTTTATGTACTTGGCTTTTATAAATCTCTCACAAGATTTAAAGCGGCTGAAGAAGGTTTTATCAAAGCATTTATTGGAGCAGGAGTTTTTGGTCTTGCCTACATTCTATTTTTTCTAGGACAGCAAGACAGCATCCAAAAGAATTTCATTTTTGTTTTTATCATTCAGGGCTTTTTACTAGGATCAATTTTCTTATCAGGCATTCTATTTAGTAGAGAGTCTGCTAAATATTTTTTGGGATACTCTTCAAAGGATATTGATGCTACGCCTTTAATAATTTATGGAGCAGGAGTCATTGGGGGAGAATTGCTTAAGACTATTGCTATTGATAGGTCACGGAAAGTTATCGCATTTTTTGATGACGACCAAGATCTGCATGGGACTACAAAATACGGCATTCCCATCATTTCTAAAGAAAGGAGCCTTAAAAGATTTCAAAAAATGTATTCAGGTCTTCAGATTTATCTTGCTATCCCAAGTTTATCAAGTATTGAAAGAAGAAAAATTATCGAAAAACTCGAGATCCTAGGTCTTTCAGTAAGAAGTGTTCCAGCTTTGCATGAGATTATTGCAGACGGGAGTGCGCTTGCTAATCTCCAGCAACTATCTTTAGAAGATCTATTGCCATCTGGAAGGGTAAGCAATCTTGCCTTTGATTATCTCAACAAGAAATCTGTCTTTGTTTCTGGAGCAGGGGGCTCCATCGGCTCAGAACTCGTGAGACAAATTTTACTCAATAACCCAAGTGAATTGATTTTGTTTGAGCAAAATGAGTTCAATCTTTATAAAGTTTTAGAAGAATGTAAGCAGGTTATAAAAGAAAAAAATATACAGGTTATGCTTAAGCCAATTTTAGGAGATGTTAAGAATCTAACTCAATTAGATCAAATCTTTCAAGCATGTTCCATTGATATAGTCTTTCATGCAGCTGCATATAAGCATGTCCCACTAGTTGAGATTGAAGAAAATATTATTCCTAGCATAGAGAATAATATTTTAGGTACCTTTAATCTCTGTACTATCAGTTCAAAAAATAATGTTAAAAGATTTGTTTTAATCTCTACTGACAAAGCTGTGCGTCCCACTAATGTTATGGGTGCAACAAAAAGAATGGCAGAGCTTGTATGTCAGGGATTTGCTAAAAAGTATCCTGGAACCATATTTTCCATGGTTAGATTTGGCAATGTAATTAACTCCTCTGGATCAGTCATACCAATGTTTCGTGATCAGATTAATAACGGAGGCCCTCTAACGATTACTCACAAAGATATTACAAGATATTTTATGACAATACCCGAGGCAGCATCTCTTGTTATTAATGCTGGAATCAACGCACTTGGTGGAGAGGTATTTTTATTAGACATGGGAGAGCAAATCAGAGTTTATGACTTAGCTGAGAGAATGATAAGGCTCTCAGGAAGAAGCGTTTCTAAAAAAACTGGAGACGGTGGAATTGAAATAATTGAAATTGGGTTGCGTGCAGGCGAAAAGATGTATGAAGAATTATTGATTTCTGGGAATGAAGAAAAAACTGATCATGAGAAGATTTTCAAGTCTACAGAGTCATCTTTAAATTTTGATGAAATGGAAGACACTATCGCTGATTTGAGAGAGTCAATTAATTTGACTAATTTAAAAAGGATTCAAGATATCCTCAAGTCTGTAGTGGATGGGTATAATCATTAATATGAAATTTAAAATTTTGTTTACTGTATGCGCTTTTGCTGGCTATTTAACTGCTCTATCACCAAATGATTTAACAATCAAAAATGGTTTTGCAATAGAAACCTTTGCTGAGAATATAGAGGCTCCAAGACAAATGGCTCAAGGTGATAGGGGGTATATCTTTGTTGGCTCAAGAAAGGGAGGAGAGATAATTGTTATCAGGGACTCTGACGGAAACGGTGTTTCAGATTTTAAAAAGGTTATTGCAAAATCTCTCAATCAACCGTCTGGTGTGAGTTTCTTCAAAGGAGACATTTATTTTTCAGAAATCGATAAGATTTGGAAAATTGAAAATATTGAAGAATGGTTAGATAGCAATATCTCTGGAATGCCTGAAAAAGTTTTGGTATCAAATGCTTTACCTAGTGATGAATGGCATGGCTGGAAATGGCTGGCTCATAACTCATTGGGAGAACTTTTTACTAACGTTGGTGCTCCATGTAATGTATGCCTAACAGATGATCAACGTTACGCATCAATAGTGAAGTTCGATGGTTCAGAGTGGAAGCCAATTGCCAAAGGAGTAAGGAATTCAGTTGGGTTTGATTTTCATCCAGATTCTGGAGAATTATATTTTGGCGATAACGGCAGAGATTGGCTTGGAGATGATATGCCATCTTGTGAGCTTAATAGACTTACAAGAGATGGTTCACATTTTGGCTTTCCTTTCTTGCATGCAACAAATATCAAAGATCCAGAGTTTGGAAATATTTCTCACGGATTTGATATCCAGCTTCCAATTCTAGAGCTTGGTGCGCATGTAGCACCTACAGGACTTATCTTCTATGATGACGATGCTTTTGGGAATGAATACAAAAACAATTTATTTATCGCTTTACATGGCTCATGGAATAGATCTTCAAAGGTTGGCTACAAACTTGTGAGAGTTATTCTCAATGATTCTGGAAATGTGCAATCAATCGAAGACTTTGTTACAGGCTTTTTAGATAATCAATCCGTCTTAGGGAGGCCTTCAGCACCGATGTTAATGAAGGATGGATCTCTCTTACTTTCCGATGATAAGTCAAATACTATCTTTAGGATAAGTAAAGTCTAGAGCATATGCCTCAATCGAAAGAAATGCTCAAAATTGGCATTATCGGTTATGGAGTTGTTGGCAAAAAACGTTACTCCATCTTAAAAAAATATAAACAGCTAAAAGTGGTAGCCGCTTCTGACATAAACATTGGATCCCTTAGCGATCTTCCTAAAACGGTTGAGAAGTTTTCAGAATACAAAGAGCTCCTAAAACATTGCGCTTGCGATATAGTCTTTATCAGTGTTCCTAATCGTTTCGCAGCTGATGCAACTAAGATGGCATTGAAAAAAGGTATACACGTGTTCTGTGAAAAACCTCCTGCTAGATCTGCAAGAGAGTTAAAACCGATTCAAAATCTAGTTAACCAATCAAAGCTGAAGCTAAAATATGGATTTAATCATAGGTACCATGCCTCTATTCTCAAAGCCACAGAAATTATTCGATCCAAACGACTCGGTAAGATAGTTGCAATGAGAGGTCTGTATGGTAAATCTAAAATTATTAGTTTTGATCAGAGTGATTGGCGCTCCAAAAGATCTGAAGCTGGCGGAGGGATATTGTTAGATCAAGGCATTCATATGCTAGATCTCATGCTTTTCTTTGCAAATGAAAAATTTACAAAAATTTCCTCAATTGTTAAAAATGATTTTTGGAAACATGATGTTGAAGATAATGCTTATGCATTAATGGAAACTCCATCAGGCATTGTTGCTCAAATTCATTCTTCTGCAACGCAATGGAGGCATGCATTTAATTTAGAAATTATATTTAAGAAAGGAGCAATGGTATTCGGTGGCTTACTTACTGGCTCCAAAAGCTATGGAGCAGAAACCCTAACTGTCATTGAGGCAAGACCTGATGTAGATCAAGGATTTCCTGAAGAGGCAACCTATCAATTTAACGAGGATATTTCTTGGGGAGAAGAAATTAAAGAGTTTATTGATGCGGTGAAGCGAAACAAAAAAATTATTCATGGCACTGTTGAAGATGCTATGACTACGATGAAGCTTATAGAACAAATTTATAAGTCTGATAAGCTATGGGCAAAAAAGTATTACAATAGCTGATTATGATACCTTCTAAACAATTTTCAGATGAATATCTAAATTATATATCTACTCTGATTTCTCAACTTGATAGGACTCATATTTCTAGCTTTGTAGATCATGTTCTTTCTGTAAGAGAAAACAAACAGACAATTTTCTTTCTTGGTAATGGTGGCAGCGCATCCACGGCTAGCCACTTTGTTAATGATATATCTTTAGGTAGTAGACAATTTGAAAATCCCTTTCGAGCAGTAAGTCTCTGTGATAACCAAGCTGTTATCACTGCCATTGCAAACGATGATGGATATGAGAATATATTTTTACAACAGCTCCAAACTCAAGCTAAACCGGGTGATTCAATGGTTTGCATCTCGGCATCGGGAAACTCACAGAATCTTGTGAAAGCTGTTGAATGGTCAAAAGCTAACCAAGTTTATACTATTTCTTTGACAGCATTTGATGGGGGATATTTAAAACAAAATACTGATTTAAATATTCATGTTCCTACGAAAATTGGAGAATATGGTCCAGCTGAGGACCTTCATATGGTAGTTTGTGGCTTGATAGGCTCATATTTCAGAGCTCTTTTTTTAAAATAAATTCCTATGAATTTAAGCGAGTGTCTTGATGCTGCAAAGCAAGCTAGCATCTCAGCAGGTAAAAAACTAAAAGAAAATTTTAATCAACCACAAGAGTTGTTAGCTAATTCTGGCAGAGACATAAAGCTCGCAATTGATAAAGTCATTGAAGAAGATATTAAAAAAGAATTAAATAAGTTTGGTTTCGGATTCCTTGGAGAAGAGACCGGTATCGTTAGTAACAAGGATACAGAGTACTTTTGGGTGGTAGACCCATTAGATGGAACATCAAATTACTTTAGAAATATTCCAATTTGTGCAAACTCCATTGCTCTTATGGACTCTACTCTAAATGTCCATGTGGCTGTAGTTAATAATTTTTTAGAAGAAAAGCTTTATTTTGCCTCCAAAAACCAAGGATCTTTTTGCAATGAAAGAACTCTAACAGTCTCTGAAATTTCCACTGAATCTGAGGGAACTTTGATGACAGGAATACCAGCAAAGACTACCTATTTAGACTCTGAGTTTAATGAGATGGTTCAGCTTTTTCAGAACTGGAAGAAAGTAAGAATGATTGGCTCAGCAGCCATAGCCGGAGCATGGGTTGCAGAGGGTATTGCAGATTGTTACAAAGAGAATGGAATTTTTATTTGGGACATTGCAGCGACTATGTTGTTAGTCCAAGAAGCTGGAGGGAAAATAAGTATTACTGATCCTAATGAGGATATGAGGGTTAATGCTGAATTTACGAATGGCAAGTTTATTAAATAAAGATTCTAAGATCGCAGTAACTTCTCGTTCATTCTCTAAGAATAAAAAGCTAGTCTCTCATTTAAAAAGAGAGTTTAGGAACATTAAATTAAATTCCGAAGGACTTACACTGAAGGGCAAAACTCTAATTGAGTTTTTAGATGGTGCAGATGCAGCAATTATCGGAATTGAACCTATTACAAATCAAGTTATATCGAAATTGCCATTACTTAAGTTGATAAGTAAATATGGTGTTGGAACCAACAACTTAGATATAAATGCCATTAACAAAAAAAATATAGCTTTAGCTCTTTCACCAGGCTCAAACAGCCAAAGTGTTGCAGAGTATGCTTTGTATCTCATTTTGCTATCACTAAGACAAAATTTTAATAATCCTACAGAAATCTCTCAAAATATTTGGTCACAAGAAAAAGGTAGAGAACTATATGGCAGAAAGGTTGGAATCATTGGTTATGGGAATATTGGCAGAAAACTAACTTCAATTTTGAAACCTTTTAATGTTGAAATCATGGTATTTGATCAGCTGCAAATTAAGCTTAACAAAAGTCAGAAATCATTTATTCACCAAGTTTCACTAAAGACACTTCTTAAGGAAGCAGATATCATATCAATTCATTTGCCTCTCCTAGAAAGTACAAAAGATTTTTTAAAAAAGAAAGAATTTGCAATGATGAAAAGAGATGTTGTGATAGTGAATACTTCAAGAGGAGGCATTGTAAAAGAAAGTGACCTATACCAGTTCTTAAATAAAAACTCTGAAGCTTTTGGCGCCTTTGATGTTTTTAAAAGGGAACCAATATTTAATTCTAAGCTTTTTCAATTGCCTAACTTTTTTGGTTCTTCTCATAGAGCCAGTCTTACTAATGAGGGAATTTATAATATGGGTATGGCTGCAATAGATGGCTTGCTAAAAAAATAGGTTGTATCATAAAAATATGAGTAATTTATCAATTGGAACTTGGATGTCCTTGCCTAATGAATCCATTGCTGAGATATACGCTAAGACTGGATACGAATGGATTGTGATTGACTTGGAACACAGTGCTATTTCTATTAACCAAGCAGAAAAGTTGATTCGAATTATTGACCTTGCTGGAAGTAAGCCACTAGTTAGACTTTCCGGGCATTCAAGCTCACAAATTAAAAGAGTTTTAGATGCAGGTGCACTTGGGATCATAGCTCCTATGGTTAATAATGTTGAAGAGGGTAAAAAAATTCTTGAAGCATGCTTTTACCCGCCTGATGGCTCACGAGGGATGGGCTTAGCCAGGGCCCAAGGATATGGAATCCCAAAGTTAAGAGACAACTATCTTAAAAGTGATAACAAAGATATAGAAATTTATTTCCAAGTTGAATCCCAAGAGGCAGTTGAGGGCATAGATAAAATTTTTGAACTACCCATAGATGGTTATTTCATAGGGCCTTATGATTTATCAGCGTCTCTGGGAGATCCTGGAAATTTTAAGAGTAATAAATTTCTTGAAGCAGAAGCAAAAGTTATGGACGCTGCAGAAGCTCGTTCTCTAAAAAAGGGATTTCATTTAGTTGAACCAATTATTGCTGAACTTGAGGATCTTAAGAAGAGAGGTTATAACAAAATTGCTTTCAGCGTTGATATACGCATGTTGCAGTCTATTGCTGAACTTCCTTTTTTAAACTCCTAATGAGTTCTTTAGCTGTAATTCCTGCAAGGATGGAGTCGAGCAGGTTCTTTGGAAAGCCTTTGGCGCATATCGTTGGTATCCCAATGATAACTCATTGCTATGAGAGGGCTTTACTTTGCCAAGAAATAGATCATGTTGTCATTGCTACCCCTAATGAGGAAATAATGGATTACTGCAAGCAAAATAATATTGAATCCATTTTGACCAGCCCACACCATCACAGAGCCACTGAGAGGGCTCAGGAAGCTCTGAATATTTTGGACCCTAAAAGAGAAAGAATTAAAAAAATTATTTTAATTCAAGGAGATGAGCCACAAACCAACCCTCAGGACTGCTCAAAATTACTTACCTCTTTAAATGATCAAAACCCAGTGTGTAACTTAGTTTTTCAAATAGAAAGCCAGCAAGCAAATGATAAGAATGTAGTTAAAGCTGTGATTGCATCCAATGATGAAATTCTTTTCTTTTCAAGATCTCCAGTACCTCATAATGCAAATGAGTACTTCAGACAATTAGGACTGATTGCATTTACTGCTGAGAGTTTAGATAAATACACCTCTCTAGCACCTACTTCATTGGAGGTTGTTGAATCAATTGATATGATGAGATTTTTAGAAAATAAAGTTTCCATCACTGCAGTTTTCTCATCCACTAACATCATTGGAGTTGATTTAGCAGAACATATTTCTTTGGTCGAAAAGCAATTCGAAAATGATAAATTTATAGAACTTTATAAAGCCAAGTATGCTTAGACTAAGGAAATTCTGATGTCTGTCTCCTTAATGTGGTTTAGAAATGATTTACGTGTTGATGACAATGATGCGCTTTCACATGCAACTCAATCCGGACAGCCGGTAGTAGGTGTTTACCTCTATTGCCCAAAACAGCTAAAGCTCCATCAAGAAGGGAATGTTAAGCAAGATTTTCTTATTCAAAACTTATTTGCTCTAGAAAAAAGGCTTCAGACTCTTGCTATACCCCTTCAAGTTATTAAAGCTAACGAATTTAAAAATTGTTCAAAGGAGATCTCAATAATTGTCAATAAGTATGATGTAACACAATTATTTTTTAATAAAGAATTTGGTATCAATGAAGAAAAAAGAGACCAAGAAGTCATTGCTCTCTTAGCAAAAGAAGAGATAGAGATAAAAACATATTCTGATCAAGTCTTATTTGAGCCAGGATCCTTAAAGACACAACAAGATAAACCTTTCTCTGTATTCACTCCTTTCAAGAGAAGGTGGATTGAGCATTTTGATCCTGATTTACTAGACATTCATCCTCCAACAAAGAATAAAGAACCCTTAAATATCTCCTCAAATATAGAATCTTTTGATTTTGAGTTCTCAATCACTCATGAGGTAGATATGACGTTGTGGCCTGCTGGCGAGG
>Ga0181589_10004733_pt1 | contig 10887 bp, 13 predicted proteins | sample 071ome_25_FD_132444 | JGI IMG/M metagenome (GOLD analysis project Ga0181589, IMG submission 132444) | Coastal salt marsh microbial communities from the Groves Creek Marsh, Skidaway Island, Georgia - 071410BT metaG (megahit assembly) | ecosystem: Environmental > Aquatic > Marine > Intertidal... | reverse complement strand
AATTTTTCAATTGTATTCCAATTTTGGTAAGTATAACTAGAAGTTGGATCTGTTGCAGTTCCCAATTCAATCCATAACTTAGTAGATTTTGCATTACATTCTGCATCCGATGCAAGACTTAAAGCATTATATACGATTTTAATTTTATCTCCCACTTCTATTATTTCATTGCTATGAATTATTCGTGGGGAATTAAGTGTATGACCAAGACTTGGAAATATTGCATATGAATCTTTTAATTTTGTATAAGAAATACCATTATCTTTACTTAAATAAAAAGTCATCATTGCGGTGCAACAATCGTGTTGTATAATTGAATAAAAATTAGCTTTTGCAATCACAGAACTTGGAGTAATAGTTGGTGTTGGTGTATCATCAATCGTAGGATCTGTTCCAGTTGGTGAATTGTCGTTTGTTAAAGAAAATGAATCTGCTTTTGAATAATCAACTGAATAACCCATGTCATCCAAAAAAGCAATTGTACTACTACTTAGAGGCAAAGAAATATTTACATCAGCATCACTCCACCCCGTCATTAGTTCGTGTTCTAATCCAGGGTGATGAACTCCGTTTATAATTCTATTTTTGCTCGAAGATCCACCTACTCCTTCTTCTGGATGAGATCCTGCGGTTTCTGTTCCTCCATCGTCTTCAACAGGAACTCCGACTAATCCAGAAATTTCAGGAAAAACTGCTTTATATTCTCGTAATACATTTGCACCATTGTAATACGTTTTTACACTATTATCTGATGCTGTGTAATTTACTATTGGAACACAACAATCAAACCACGTAGCAAATGTTATTGGTCCGATTCCTATTATATGTCCGATTTCATGTAAAATTACATAAAATGCTTCGGATTTACCCGATGGAGTAATCACTCCCATCATGTGATCTAACCAATCAACACTTAAATCAAAAAAACCATCTGTTACAAAAACTTCTCCATAATTCCACCCATCACCAAGTAAACTGGCATAAGTTGGAGCAGCTGCTCCTAAAGTGTTGGGACTATCAAATTTTTTAAATCCCATTTTAACATCAAGAACCCACCCGGAATATGGAACTTGTGTTATAATTTCATCCCATCTATTAAAAGCATCTATTACGGGAGCATGATATTTTTCGTCATCAAAATCAGAATTTCCTGATGTGTTTGTTATTTCAAATGTAAACCAACCATTTGGAGATGAAATATATTTAATAATCTGTTCGGGTTCAAATAAATCTGCTTTTGTGTAATCCACTTGAAATCCTATGTCCGCAAGAAATCCAATTGTAACACGACTCATAGGAAGAAATTTACCGTCACTGGCATTCGACCACCCCGTCATTAATTCATCACGCAATCCTGGATGAAAATTACCGTTTATGAATCTATCATCATTGCTGTTACCATGTAGTTGCCCTTCCTCTGGATGATAACCTTCAGTACCAGCACCTCCATCATCCTCAATTGGAATTCCGATGATATTATCTGCGTATCTAGGAAAATAACTTTTGTATTCTCTTAAAGCATTTGCTCCATGATAATAGTATTTAGTTGCTCCGTTAAATTCATAAGATGATACAGGTTCTTCTGAGATTCTCCAAGAACCAAATGTAAGTTGACCGATTCCTATAATATGACCAATTTCATGTAATGATACAAAATATAATTCACTTTTACCACCGTCTGTTATATTATTAATCATTTCTTCAATATACAGAACATTCAATTGAAATTTTCCAGCCGTTGAAAATTTGTTTCCGAATTTATTTCCTTCAAAATGATTATCTGTTTCAGTAATCGTTGCACTTCCAAGTACACCTATTGCAAGTGAAGCAAAATCTACTTCTATTGTGAGTTTCCATCCTGGATATGGAGCAGATAAAATTACTTCATCCCAACGATTGAGTGAATCCATTATTGTATTGGCATATACTTGATCATCATACTTTGCATCACCTGATGTATTTTTTATATCAACTAAAAAATGTCCATGTGGGGATGAACGTAAAAATCCGTCAGCAACTTGTGTTTCCGTCTGTGTAATTGTTGGAGTGGGTGTGTTATTGGAATTACTATCACACGGTGTAATGTCAACATTGTCCACTGTGACGTGTATAGTTTTTTCCGCCCAATCACCTTGTGTTAAAAATACTATAAAATGAGAAATTTCAAAGTTGACACCTTCAAATGTATGTTGTATTTGTGTTTTACTATTTAAAATTGTTTCATATGTTTTAAATAACCCTCCACCCGTGGATGCAATTAATTGCAGTTTTATCTTAGATGATAAAATACTAAGATATTCTAAATTTACAATTACTGAATTATTTGTATTACAAATATTGCTAATTTTGATTGTCTCCACCAACTCAGTTGGTGATGGAGTAGAATCTGTAATAGGAGTTGGTGTTTGTCTTGGTGGTGGTGCAGTTTCGGCGGGAGGTGTAGGCTTTACGGTGGGTGGTGGACACATTGTATGTGTCGGTGTAGCAGTTTGTGTCGGTGTTAATGTAGGAGTTGGTGTAGCAGTTTGTGTCGGTGTTAATGTAGGAGTTGGTGTAGCAGTTTGTGTTGGTGTTAATGTAGGAGTTGGTGTTGAGGTTGGTGTAGGTGTTAATGTAGGAGTTGGTGTAGGTGTTATTGTAGATTCGAAACTAATTTCATGTATAATTTTGTATGTACACGAGTAATAAAATAAATTATTTTCAGATTTTACAAATGGTAAACCAAGTAATTCAGACTTAAATTCATTTTCATCCGTTTTATACTTTACGGATAAACTTACGTGTGTTCCTCTATTTTCAGAAAATACAAGAAACAAGATTCTTGCTGGTAATAAACTTGAATTATATTCTTTTAAATCCGCAGAATCTGTGGATATAATATACATTATTTTTTAACCTTATGCCTGCCATCCTGCAGTATTTCGTGTATCGAATGTTTGGATACCATAACCTAAACTGTGAGATGATTGACCCTTTGCGTATCCAGCATATCTAAAATCAATCCAATTCTCAAGATCACCTGCGTCACCAGGACTCCCATGTCTACCGTTTATACCAGGATATCCTTTGGGTCCTCTGCTTCCTCCAACTCCCCCAACACCTCTTGGTCCACGTTGTCCGTTTCGTCCATTTGCACCAGGTGCACCGGATGCACCTCTATCACCAGGTCCACCAGGAACTCCATTAACACCATTTCTACCGTTTGAACCACGAACTCCAGTTGCACCTCTATCTCCAAGAGAACCTTTTGTTCCTTTAGAACCTTTTTGTCCAGATTCTCCAGGAACACCTTTAGATCCAGAACGTCCTGTTGATCCTTTGTTACCTTTAGTTCCTTTTGAACCTTTGGCTCCTTTTTGACCTACATCTCCAATGTCACCAGTTTTTCCAGATACACCATTTGTACCATTTACCCCAGGAGCACCAAAATCACCTAATCTACCATTTTGACCACTACGACCAGTTGAACCTTTAATGCCTTTAATTCCTTTTACTCCATCGGGACCAGTTTGACCTATTTGTCCAGCAGGTCCAGCTGGTCCAGTATTACCACTTTGTCCAGATTGTCCAACAGAACCTGCATTTCCTTTTTCACCGGGTAAAACCGTACCATTTAAATCTTTAACAAATGTATCAAATGTAAGTTTTTCAGTTTTGCCAAGAGAACCAGCATTGTTTCCGGATGTAACACTTTTATCTACAATTACAAATTTATAAAACAAATTTATTGTACTGATACTTCTTAAACATGATATTTTTTTAATTTCACTCATCTTATTACTCCCAATATAAAATTGTTTACTCTGTTATCTCACCTTCTTGTAAATTTTCAATTCTTTCTGATTCATCAAGTATTTCTTGAACCGGACGATCCAGTGCACTTAGTTCTTCTTTTGAATACATAGGTTCATTGTTATTCTCGGTATTAATTTCACGTAAATAATCGTATGTATCATTTATTCCACTTACTTGAGAAACATCAATTGTATCAGCAACCGTTGGTTCTGATATTGCTTCTAAAGGTGGAACACCGAAATCTGCATCATATCCACTTACTGCGTTTCCATTTGCATCTACTATGGTATCTTGATTTTCATACATACTTGGATCTACCATATCTACACCAGGTCCTATCGGATAAGGAACACTAGAATTTAAATCACCAACTTGATTTCTTCGATGAGATGCATGAGCTGCCTGAACGAAAGCGGCATTACTAGTTTTAAAATCAGACCAAGCATTATAATTATACACCCGAAGTTGATTGACACGAATTCCGTTTCGGTTGGTCATAATATGCATGTGTCTACTTGAACTCCATGTATGTACATTTTTAGTCCAATATGTCTTAGTACCACTTGGTTGTTTTGCTTTCATATAATTGGATAAATTATAATAGCGAAAGTCCATATGCGAACCATGACTTCCACTTTGTTTAGCCGTTGTTTTCATATGTATCTTACTACCTTCTATATGCATTTCCACATAAGTCCATTGGTTTGTCGCAAGAGATCCTAAGTTAAAATATGCCCGATAGGCCGCAGCTCCCCATCCAAATGCGTCATTTCCATAATAGACAGCTAAACTTAGATCTTTTTTACCATTCCATGAGTTAAGCATTATACCCCACTTTCGAGTTGCATGTTTATCTATATGTCCTCTACGAGATAAATTGTCATTAGAAGAAAGTTCAAACCAATCATTATATGAAGTATGAGGTGCATGATACAACCAAAAACTTATTACAAACCTACCAGTACTATTTGCGGCTCCAGGTGCATGACCGTAACTTCTCAAGTTGGATAGACCAGCAAATATTGCTAAATTCTGAAGGATTGCGGAACTGGAATTCATATAATCATTATTTCTACTGTTGCAAATAGAATGTGCGCCTGAATCGTGTGATAATCCAGCACCCCCGGTCCAGTGTGAATTTGCTCTCCAAGCATTATCATGAGTATGTGAGTACCACCATTGGTTGTTTCTATAATCATGTACAATTTTAGAATACCCCTTATCACGACCGTATGCTTTACCATTATGTGGATAAGCAAAATAATAAAAACCAGGTATATTCAAACACATATCTGCTTTTCGTGTTGGAGATGTATGCTCAGACCATACTTTAGTATCATTTACATAAACGTGTTCTGCATAATTTCGGTTTCCACTTTTATCTATATGTGATACTTTATATCGGTCACCTAACCCTATTGGATAATAATGATATGATTTTCCCATAATTTTTTCTCCCGTATTACTAAACTTTTATATAAATGGTTTTATTGTTCTTATTCCATGCAGCGGTTAACTTACGATGAACACCACTTTGTCCTTTTTGTCCTTTACCACCATTTGTACCAGGTGCACCACGGTCTCCTCTTCCACCAGTTGAACCTTTATTCCCCTTCAGACCTTGTCCTCCGTTTACTCCATTGCGACCAGGTGCACCAGTTGATCCTTTAGCACCCTTTGTTCCTTTATCACCTTGTTTGCCGTTTGCTCCGTTTGATCCTGGTGTTCCTGGTGTTCCTGTAACACCTTTTTGTCCTTTTTGACCTTCTTGTCCTCTTCCACCAGAACTACCTTTTTCACCACGGCCTCCTGGAGTTCCAGGTTGACCAACAGGACCTATGTCACCATTTGCACCACGGTCACCGACTCTTCCAGTGTTTCCTTTTGCACCTTTTCCACCTGGATTGCCATCACGACCATTTCTTCCTGGTTCACCCTTTTTTCCTTTCTCTCCGGCCTTTCCAACGGTTCCATCTTCACCAGGTGCTCCTTTGTCACCGGGTTTACCTTGTAAACCGTTTGGACCAATAGGACCACGGTCTCCTTTTTCTCCTTGTTTACCATCGGCACCGTTTGCCCCAGGTTGTCCTCGGCTTCCTGGTTCACCTTTTTGTCCTTTTGGTGACAAAGTTCCAACTGCGTCTTTAATTTGTTTAAAAGTTACTTTTGAGGTTTTACCTCCAACACCCGCATCGGTTCCCGATTTAACGTTCTTATCGACTAAAATAAATTCGTCATTATCAGCAATAGATGCAGCTTTATCTAAACCTGTAATTTTTTTTACGTCCATTATATCATCTCCATTTAAAAAAAAGTTATTTGATTACGAAGATAAATATGATATACATTGGTTTATTTTTATAAAATTATAAAAAAAATGTACCCCAGACCATAAGGAAAGGGGTACAAAACTACGGCCTGACTTTTAGTCAGACATATTCGTTGACCTAATTACTTTTCTTTAGTATCAGCAACAAGAGCAAGAATAACCACTAATGTGATAAGTCCTGCAAGACTAGCACCTGTACCAACGAAACCATCAACCAATGCCTTGAGGTTTCCAATAACGTTAAGTCCAACTGCATCACCAAGTACGATTTGACCAGCAACTCCAAGACCAACTACGCCCAAGAGTACACCCGTCAATCCCTTGACGAATCCATTTACTTTTTCGAATATTGCTTTCATTTTGTTGTTTCCTTATGTTCTATGTTTTCCAAATGGAAAACTTGCCTTCTTAATTGAAGGACTTGTTATAATTATAATATATATTAGTTATTATAATAAATTTAAATACAACAGAAGTTCTTTCTATCCACACCCCGTATACAAAGAGAAGTTTCTTTGCATCTTTCGTTAGCAATGTCCGCCACAAACACTCTTAATGCACCGAGTACACTTGATTTACTGAGTTTGCTATCTTTTTTAATCATATATTGTACTAATATAAATTAAATAAAAGAAGATGTCAACCCTTTTTAAATTATCTTCCAAGTCGTTTATTATTTTCTTGAATTCTTTTTCTTTCTGCACGTTCTGCGTCTATTCTTCTATCAAGTTTTCTCATTTGAATTAGATATATTGGATATGTAATTGGCAACAAAGCATATTGCAAAATTTTTATTATTATATCAATTATTCTTTCCGACACAATTTATAAATATTAAATTGTATTGGTTTTTATAATAAATTTATACAATCAAATAATCAGAAGCAAGAAAATTATTGATTTTATGTATGCGTTTGCTTTTTTCGTTGCAGATATTGACTAATCCAGGTGTTTTAGTCGTTTTAACATACTTCAACGGACATATAGTAATTTTATTGTTTTTACCATTCTCGTTGCTTAATGCAAGTAGTATATTACCAATTATATTGATTTCTATATTGCTAAGAGAATCTTCCGACAAATAAAATCCATGACTACTACTACGATTCGTTAAATGAAACCATATAGCATTTGGATGTGACTTGCTATACAAATTTATTAAATGAGTATTATCTCGTGCATTACTTCCAAAGTAAACTATTTTATCGTTTATCTTAAACGTTTTCATGTAGTTTCAACATTCTTTCACGCAGAATTTTCTTTCTAGCAGAAGTTTGCGGAATTCTATTACGATACTTAACATTAAAGTTTTTGTATCCATTTTTAAGAATATCATACGAACATTCTCCCATAAACTTTTTAACCATTTCTAAATAAATAAAAGCAAACATTCTTCCGTGTGTAGAATAACTTTTACGCATATTAACTACAAACGATAATCTATCAACGATAATATGACTCAACTCGTGTAGAACGATAGGAACATTGCACATATGATACGGAATGCTGATGATGTCTGTTCCATAAGCATATGCCATATTTTGATTACGAGGAGCATTTTCTATTTTGAGTTCAGTATCTGAAAATAATCTTCCGAACTTTTTACGAAACCACGTATCGTTTATTACTTCCGCAATTTTTAATATTACTTCATCAAAAGGTAAATTATCTTCTGCACCACACGGAATCAAAGAATATTCTGCGTCATATAATTTCTGCATTTGTGAATCTCGCAAACCATTGTCGTATCGGTTCTTTAACATTTCCCATGTAGAAACATTTTTATTCCACTTACAATTATCATGCTTGCTTTTTGCAAAGGTAATTATTACACCCTTGTTGTATTCCTCAATTGCAGTTTTAGGAATCTTTGTTTCTCTCATTATTCTAGTATATTACCAAATATATTATAAAAAGTCAAGTTAATAAACCTTCGCATATACAGATGCCTCAAACATTTCAGATAAACCAAGAGAATGTGCATACCCGTAAATTCCTGTAACAATCATATCTTTTTCTTTGTCGTTTTTGATTGCTGATGCAATTTGTAATGCTTGTAATTTTGAAGTTAAATAGTCAAGTGCAATTGCATTGCTTTTAAACCCCTTTTTATTAAATTCTGTTTCTAATGCAAGAATTCCAGGTTTAAGTGGAAATACCTGGCCGTAGTATTTGTTGATTTCCGACAAAATTTTATCTTTTTTCATTGATTTAATTTTTGTATTATCATACAAATTACGATTAGTTAATGATTTTAATATATGACGAGTTGCTCCAAACCCACACTTGCCATTGTTTGCATATTTTCCTTTTAATTCAATTTGAACACTTTGCCCTGCACCAAATGTTCTTATTTGCATATTCAAACCAGCCTGTGTCTCTACTACAACATCTTTTGACGAAAAAGGAGATGGTTGTGGCTTGATTCTTTTGAATTTGAATGCTTGAGATTGTTTATCAATATTGTAAACAGAATAATTGACTGATGCTCCTACTTTTTTTAAAGATACCCCAACAATTTCTGCTTTCTTAAACCCCTCAAGTAAAACCTTATTCAAAGATACAATATCATTTGTTGCAGGTAACACACTTTTATTGCTAATCCAAATATCAGATGGATTCCACTTGTCGTTGCTGATTCTTATCCCCAAACGATTAACAGGTTTTAAATGCTCTTGAAATTTTTTGTATATTGAATTCATAAACACAGAATCACGATGAAAATGATGAGAAGTTGTGAGTTTGTTTCCCAATTCACTTTTTAATCGTTTGGCACACATCATCACAGAATTTAACCATTTTTCATCAGATTTTAACCAATTTAAAACTTTTTTGATTTCCATTTTAGTGTTGCTTGAACCCAAATCAAGAACCTTGTCAACTGCATTAATGGTTGTTTCTTCGTCTAAATTAAAAGTTCCGATATGAACCAATGAAGCAAGTGCTATACAAACTGCACTTTCGGATAATGCAGTAACCTCGGCACCTGCTCCTGATCCAGTGCCCTTTGAATAAGGTATTTTATCTATTTGAGTTAATCTGTAACCAATGTTTGTTTTAGAATCTACAAATACATTGTTAACATTTTCCTTTAAAAAATTTATTACTTTATTGGCATTTTTAGTCGCCAGCATTTTTTTTAAATTTTTAATGTGCTGAGAATTATGAAACAACACACTATCACCGGAATCTAATTTTATTTTCTTCTTAGATTCTATGTCACACACCAAACGGTGCAAGTAAGAAAATTCATTTTTCTCAACATCGGTATATCCAAATGACCCCATCAGTTTTCCTATGTATTATTTTTCCACTCATCACCTTCATCTATATCATCATATTCGTCTTCAAGTTCGTCAATCAAGTCCAGACTATTTTCATATGAATCAAGTATCTTGCTTTCCTCGGCAGTAAAATGATTTAAATCATGCAAATAAAGATGACCATCAAATGTTGGATATTTTTTACGGAAATCGGTTTCAAACTTTAAAAATTTTTCAAGAGTAAGTGTTTCATACGGAAAATCTACAACTGCTTCCAATTCTTCACCAAATGTTCCACCAACCGAACCACCAAACTCTTCCACAAATTTAATCATGCCATCTACACGTTCATCAATTTCTTCGTTTGTTATACCCACAAATCCATATTCATGTCCACGTATTGAGATACCATGCTTTATTTCGTCTAAATCTGCAATTTTGTCCGAATCACTCATTTGTATATATAAATATAACAAACAAGCAATAACCTACACTTTTTATGTAGTAGTGATTTAGTAAACAATTAAGTTACTTCCACGAAAAAACTTAATTAAACTATCAATTGAATGATTTTGAACAGATAATTTAACATCATTTACTCGTTTATAGTATGCTACAAATGAATAATTTTGATTCATAATAATTAGGATTAAAGATAAAAGAATCTATTCCAAGGAAGTTCTCCTATGATGCAATATAATAAATTGATCATCAACAATGCTCCGTATAAAGTCAAAGCAACATAAAAAGTGTTTTTGATAACATTGAGTATTTTATGCTTCATTTATTTTTTGTTTCATTGCTTCAATTACATCTTCACGACTACTTTCTGTAATCGTACCAAAACCTTTGGTAAAAGCAGCCCAAGGCCACATAGAGCATGAACTTTCCATATAGCAAGTTTCTATGATATGACCCTTATATGTTATATTTTGATGACTTGAAGTGGCATTGTATTCATCTAAATCAATTCCACTTTCCATCGCACATTCGTTTAAGTGTGACATAATATTATATTGTTGCGATTTCTCTTTGTAATGACCTCAAATCGTGAATGATGTCTTCAAGTGCTTCTTCTGCTGATGTAATGCAGTAACCTTCTTTTCCGGCATATGCTTTTGCTTCCCATCCATGAAATTTACTTGTATTAACATCATCTTTAGGATCAGCAAAACGAATATTTTCGTTAACGATTTCCTTGATTTTATTTCGTATTTCTGCTTGTGTCATATTTTCTCTCAATTTTAAAATGATTACTTACGGAAATTCTTGATATTCCGATTTAAATTTCTTAATTCATTCAGCAAAAATTCAGCACCATCATAATTTCCAACAGACCTCATTTCCTTGATTTCCTTGGTAACTTCCTTACGACGTGCAATTTTCTCTTCTAATATATCACTCTTTTTAACGAACTCGTTCATATTTTTAATTTGGTTATCTCTCATTCTCAATACAAGTATATTACCAAAATTATTATAAAAAGTCAAGCATTATTTT
>Ga0181589_10004729_pt1 | contig 10891 bp, 8 predicted proteins | sample 071ome_25_FD_132444 | JGI IMG/M metagenome (GOLD analysis project Ga0181589, IMG submission 132444) | Coastal salt marsh microbial communities from the Groves Creek Marsh, Skidaway Island, Georgia - 071410BT metaG (megahit assembly) | ecosystem: Environmental > Aquatic > Marine > Intertidal zone... | reverse complement strand
TCGGAGCTTCTGCCGCGCATCTTTTCAAGGTTGTAGTCGAGACCAAGCCCTGGTCCATCTGGAACCCGAATGAATCCGTCTTCAACTTCATAAGGAGTGTCGAGGATTGAATCGTTGTCGCGGATGCCAACGGTTTCAATGTTGTATTCCTGGGCGTATGGAAAATTGTTGCTCGGTGCCAGCAAATGAGCGTGTGCTGCAGTCGATCCATATGGCTGGGTGTTGTGCGTGGTCATAGTCGCACCGTGCGCGGTAAGTACAGCCTCGATGCGTAAGAATTCGGTTATTCCTCCGACCTTCACCACGTCAGGCTGGACGATGTCGGGGCGGCCTTCTCGTATCAGGGTCAGGTGCTCCCAACGAGTAAACGAGTTTTCGCCTGACGCGATTGGGATATCCAGTGTATCGGCAACTTCCGCCATTCCCTGGTAGTTGCGAATGTGAACTGGCTCTTCGAAATGGAACACTCCGAGGTCTTCGAGTTGTTTACCGATTTCGATAGCGTGATGAACTGAATACGCGCTGTTTACGTCGACCATGATGTCGACTTCGTACCCGACCTCGTCCCGGATAGCTTTCACGGTCTCGATCGTCAAATCCCGAGGGTCATCTATTTTTCCGGGAACGGCTGAGTGCATTTTGTACGCCGAGTACCCATCGTCTCGGAAACGTGCGACCCGTTTTGCCTCATCTTTAGGTGCCATGTCCCGGGCAAGCGAACTGGCATAAACCTTGATCTTGTCCCGTCGTTTGCCACCGATCAAGTTGTAGATCGGCGTGTCGAGAGCTTTCCCTTTGAGGTCCCACAATGCCAGGTCAACACCAGATGCTGCCGTGAGTAGAGCACCCTGTGGACCTGCGACGGCGCCAGCTTTGAAAATGCTGTCCCAGATTTCCTCGGAATCGAACGGGCTCTTGCCTAGAATCAGTGGGGCGAAAATCGTCTCGACTGCGGCTTTTGAAAGATAGGGTGCTCGTCGAAAACACTCACCGAATCCGGTTAATCCTTCATCGGTGTGAAGAATGACGTAGGGGTACTCCTCGTCGAGCACGAGGCATTCGACTCTAGTTATCTTCATCTGGGAGTAAATCTTCCTTTTTCGGTCGATCAATATTGCCGACCATTTCTCTGAGTGAGCGCGGGATGGCGAAGATCGTTTTCTCTTCGCCCGGACCGACACGGTAGATGTTCTCAGGTGCGAGCTCGTCTATAACGGCTGTTACCTGCTTTTCCGGGGTTGACGCGCCGGAAGTAATCCCGACCTTCTTAACGCCTGAGACCCAGCTTCGGTCGAGTTCTTCAGGACCGTTAATCAAGTAAGCCGGAACACCCTTGTTTATTGCCACGTCTTTTAAGCGGTTGCAGTTTGAACTGTTATGGGCACCGATAACCAGCACCAGGTCGGTTATGTCAGCCAATTCTTCAGCTGCCGCCTGCCGATTTGTCGTGGCGTAGCAAATATCGTTTCTAACGATGGCTTCCGGATGTTTTTCCTGAATTTTCTCGACAGCTTTTGCCGTGTCTCGCACCGACAAAGTTGTTTGAGTTAAGACAGCAACTTCTGTGTCTTGTTCCCATTCAGGTAGAACCCAGTCACGTCGCTCATCGACCAGCTCCATGTCGGCTTGCCCGGTAGTTCCAATTACTTCCTGGTGCCCAACATGGCCGACAAGGACAATTTTCTTACCCTCTTTTGAATACTTTTTGGCTTCGTTGTGGACACGAGTCACCAGCGGGCAGGTGGCATCCATGACGGTAAGATTTTTCTTCGCAGCGGTTTCGTAGTCGGACGGCGGTGATCCGTGTGCCGAGAAGACGATAACCGAGTTGTCGGGGACCTCATCAACCTGTTCGACAGTAATTGCACCTTTGGCTTCTACGTCGGCGACCACTTTCGGGTTGTGGACGATTTGGTGTTTTACGTAAACCGGGGTGCCGTACTTTTGAATCGCCAGTTCAACGATGTCGACGGCCAGGTCGACGCCAGCGCAAAAACCGCGAGGACTCGCTAAGAAAACGTCCATTAAATAATCCAGGTTGCAAATTGAAAAATGCCGGTTCGCCCCCGACTTCGCTGAGTTCCAAGTATAGCCGCCGATGATGGTTAATTAATCAGCAGCGGTGAGCGATTCAGAGGAGTCGGAACCGGAAATTGCCTTCGAAGGATTGGACGCGACACGGGACAGAAGCAGAGAGGAAATAACGAACGCTACAGATACGGAAACAAGAATGATTTGATACCCGAGGTTTTCTGACACGTCGTTTAGGACATCAATCCCTAAGCCCGAAAAACGGGCCAGGGCGGCACCAGTCAGCGTCGCAACACTTGTGTACCCGAGTTCCTTGGCGGCTGATTGCTTGCTGACGAGGTCGTTGGCGACAGCCCAAGTCAGCGTTAGGAATAATCCGACTGCCAGTCCTATCAAGACACCGATGAGAAGGACTGGACCCAAAGAATCTACAAATAAAAGCAAAGAGGACGATATTGCGCCGAGAGTTCCTGCTATGAAGAAAAGTTTGTCTCGACCGAACCTATCCGCCATCAGTCCCGCCGGTAGCACGGTAATTCCGGCGGAACCGGCAATTATGACGACCAATTGGTCTGCGCCATTTGCCGGGTTTTCCAAACCGACAACATCTTGCAAAAAGAATAGCGCGTATATCTGCATCGATGACATGGCAGCAATCGCGAAGGCCAGTGCGACGAGAAAGAACAGGTAGTTTCGGGTTATCTGCACCTTCGGAGTTGTCATTTCTGCCACAGACCTGATTGCTGCAGTCGCTGCACCATTGGCGACTCTTGGCAGGAATACCCTTGTACCTCGTTTGGGTCGGAGAGACAGGACAGTCCACAACGTGCTAATGACCAGAACGGTCACTGCCAGGATGATCGAGTACCACATCCACTCAGGTGACTCTTCGTGGTCGTAGCGTGACATGAACTGGAAGACGATAACCGTGATTATTCCAGCCCCTAGTAGTCGCCAGAGATTCAGGACGCCTGCGGCTTCACCTCTCCGACTTGGGTGGACGTGGTCGATGATCAGGGCGTTTGCTGGGCCCTGCCCGAAATTACCGAAGAACTGCATTCCGACCACAATCAAAAAAAGTGTGGCGAACGTGCCAGCGTATCCAAACAAAATCGTCACTACCGCGAGTCCCATTCCGCCTATGAACAGGTAAGGCAATCTTCTGCCTGGTCTTGGCTCCCGATCGCTCAGGTTTCCTGCCAGCAGCTGAATGAACGCAGCAATACTCAAACCCGCCAGCGAAAGAAGCCCCAATGCGCCGTTCTTGTCGAGTTGATAGCCGAGAATTTCAACATTGCTTACCTCGAGGACCTCGATGACTTTGAACGGCAAGATGGCAGTTCCTATGCCTGTCCAAACGCCCGACAATCCAAAGGCATATAGGCTCAAATTGTTGAAGCTTCGAGGACCGATTCGATAGTCAGCAGCCGCGCGCTTGACTGGTGAACCCCAACCTCGTTTGCGAGGTCCAACCTTCGAAGCGCTTGATTGATTTTTTTGACGAAAGAATCTCAACGGAGTGTTTGTCGTTTCGGGTGAAGCGTAGTCTATTGCAAGATCATTAATGAGCCTGCTGGAGGTTACGTTGACAAGTCAGTTGCGATTTTACTGCTGGGCGCGTTGAAGCACATGTCAGAAAGCCCGTCGGGCTATCGAAGATTCTGGTGCTGAATATGAATACCGTGATTTCTTCAAGGAAGAGCTGTCCGAACAGGAGATTCGTGATCTCGCGGAGCTTTCATCCGTCGACGATATGTTCGCCTGGAAAAGTCCAAGTTCAAAGCCGTATCGACACCTCCAGGGCAACGCAAGCGACGACGAATTGATCGAGCTAATGATGGAGAACCCGCGCCTAATTAGACGCCCGATACTCACAGACGGTTCTACCGTGGTTCGTGGATTCAAAAAAGGTGCGTATGACGAACTGATCTAGTAACCGTTATTCGGAGAGCAATACCCATCGGGTTCATCAATTTAGGTGTTTGCACGTAATTGTTATGGATGCAGGACTGGGTAAGCGGGATTTGGTACGAAATATGCTTCCAACACGACAGAAGAATGTCGTTTTTTTAGGGGAGACTGGAATGCTTTATCTGAAATCTTGCCCAAGATGTGCAGGTGACGTTAACGGGGACAGTGACTCACATGGCTTGTACTTGAAGTGCTTGCAGTGTGGATTCAACAAGGATCTTTCACCTGAAATGGCGGCCAAGTTGCTCGCCCGAACAATGGTGAACACGGACGTGTCATACGAAGACCGCCAAGCTGCATAACAACTTGGTCTACATCCTTCAGCTTGATCAACGCAGCATCAAGCAGAAGAACCTGCATTGATTCATATCGTTTTCGGGGTTGGGTCACATCGTGCCGATGGTAAGCTTTCGCCATGTCTGCACGGGTATCGAACAACGGCGAAAAATCAGATTCGCTCGTTTCTATTGACGCCGATCGCTCTACCGGCGTCTCCATCATCACTCTGAACAATCCTGACAGATTGAATTCTCTCGGTGCCCAGATGCTCCAAGATCTTGGAGATGCACTTGAGTCGGTCGCGAACGACGACGAAGTTAGAGCAGTAATACTTACCGGGGCCGGAAAGGCGTTTTGCTCGGGCGCTGACACCGACGAATTGATCGGTGGGTCATCAGACGGGCCCCACAAGCCGGGGCCAGAAGGTGCCGAAGGTCTAAGACGTGGGTTTAAAGCCGCACACCGCGTAATTCTTTCGGCCTACAACATGGAAAAGCCTGTCATAGCTGCCGTCAATGGTTCAGCTGTTGGCGCTGGTTTTGACCTCGCTTGTGCGTGTGACATCAGGATCGCCGCAAAGTCAGCGCGTTTCATGGCCGCCTATACCCATGTTGGTTTGTTCCCCGGATACGGCGGAACATGGCTTTATCCTCGCCTGCTAGGTTCGGCAAAAGCCGCCGAACTGATGTTCACCGGTGACTTTATGTACGTGGATGAAGCTGAAAAACTCGGCTTTCTGAACGCTGTCACCGAAGATGACGAACTATTGGAAGCGGCGATGAATATGGCGACAAAAATTGCCTCAGGCCCGCCAATTGCGACGCGCCTTGCGAAGATGATGATGCGTAGAGGAACGTCGATTGACCTTGAAACTTCCCTCGAAATGTCTGCCGCGGTTGAAGCAATCACGTTATCCTCGAAGGACCACGTCGAAGGAATGAGCGCACTTCGAGAAAAACGACGACCAGAGTTCAAGGGGAAATAATGATCGGGGTCAACGGAAAACCCGTAATTTTTGCTGGAAACTCCCACCCTCAACTTGTTGAGGATATTTGCTCGTACCTTGGTCAAGAAGTCGGCAAGATCGAAGTCTTTAAATTCAGCAACGACAATACGTTCGTTCGAATTCTTGAAAACGTCCGTCAGAAAGACGTTTTTGTTCTCCAGTCGACCAACGAACCGGTAAACGATCACATCATGGAGATGCTGATCATGATTGACGCTGCGAAGCGTGCGTCAGCCGGTCGAATCACCGCTGTGGTCCCGTTTTACAGCTACGCTCGGACCGACAAGAAAGACCAGCCGCGTGTCCCGATTACAGGTCGACTTGTAGCCGATCTATTGGAAACTGCCGGTGCCGATCGGGTGGTAATGGTCGATCTCCACGCCGGCCAGGTCCAGGGTTTCTTCCACGTTCCGGTTGACGAACTGACTGCCATGCCAAGACTCGTCGACTACTTCCTGCGTAAGGAACTCATCGATCCTGTTGTCGCTGCGACAGATATTGGTATTTCGAAAAAAGCGCGCTACTTCGGTGACGCTATTAGCGCACCATTGGCAATTGTTGAGAAGCGCCGCCTCGGAAATGAAGATCGAGTCGAAAGCCTGAACGTGATCGGACAGGTTGAAGGTCATCCGGTTGTTTTGTTCGACGACGAGATAAGTACCGGTGGAACTATGGTTGCGGCAGCTGATGCCATCATGGCAGCCGGGGCGACTGAAATTTATGCCGTCGCGACTCACGGTGTGCTTCCTGGTGACGCTGCGCAGCGATTAGCGGAAGTCTCACATATCAAAGAATTCGTAATAACTGACACGGTGCCTTTGCCTGAGCACAAAGTAAACTCAAAGATAAAGGTAATTTCAGTCGCACCATTGCTGGGTGAAGCGATTAGACGAATTCACGAAGGTCGGTCGGTTGGAGAATTGTTCAACTAATAGTTTGAGCAATCGCTGACAATTGATCAGGTGACCGCCGGGGTTACATCCAGAAGTACTCAATATGTTTAATTTGATCAGCAAGCTCGTTGGTGATTCCAACGAGAAAGCCCTCAATAAAATCCGACCACTGGTTGATGAGATCAACGATCTCGAACCAGAGTTCGAAGCCAAGAGCGATGAAGCGCTGCGAGCCGTCACGGACGACCTGCGATCTCGCTACAACGCAGGCGAGGACTTAGACGATCTGCTCCCCGAAGCCTTCGCTGCCGTAAGGGAAGCTGCGCGCCGAACTATTGGTATGCGCCACTTTGACGTGCAGATGATCGGTGGCGTTGTCCTTCACCAGGGAAAGATCGCTGAGATGCGCACTGGTGAAGGTAAAACGCTGGTTGCCACCCTACCGACTTATCTAAATGCGATAACAGGCGGTGGCGTTCACGTAATCACTGTGAACGACTACCTTGCAAAACGTGACGCCGGTTGGATGGGTAATGTTCACCATGCGCTCGGGTTGACAATAGGTTGTCTCCAAAACCAGGCATCGTGGGTTTTCAACCCTGATGCACCAATCGCCCACGACGACTCTTCTGGAATCGAAGAGGACGCCGACGCTGCGCCACCTGTTCGATTGCCGGAAGATAATTTCCAACCTGCGACCAAGCAGGAAGCCTATGCGTGTGACATCACCTACGGCACGAACAACGAATTCGGCTTCGATTACCTACGGGACAACATGGTCGATGATGCTGAACGTCGAGTTCAACGCGGCAGGGTTTATGCGATTGTCGACGAGGTCGACAACATTCTCATCGACGAAGCCCGAACACCGCTGATCATTTCTGGTCCTGCTCGTGACCAAGGCCAGGAATACCGGAAGTTCGCTCAACTGGCTCGAAAACTTCGACCTGATGAACACTTCGAAATCGAAGAGAAGCGCAAGACGATTGTTCTCCATGAAGAAGGTATCGAGAGGGTTGAGCAAGAACTCAAGATCGAGAACCTCTACAGCCCAGACAACAACGTCCTGTCTCACTTCGTCGAGAACGCCATTCGTGCGGAGCACGTGTACGAAAAGAACCGTGAGTATGTAGTCCAAAACAACGAGGTCGTGATAGTTGACGAGTTCACCGGACGACTGATGACTGGTCGAAGATTTTCGGACGGACTGCACCAGGCGTTGGAAGCGAAAGAAGGTGTCCGGGTTCAGAGAGAGTCCAACACCTACGCGACAATCACGCTTCAGAACTACTTCCGAATGTACGAAAAGCTCGCCGGGATGACCGGTACTGCTCAGACTGAAGCAGAAGAGCTGGACAAAATTTACAAACTAGAAGTGGTGGAGATCCCGACGAACAAAGAAGTTCAGCGGATCGACCACGGTGACTTCATCTTTATGACTGAAGACGCAAAGTGGAACGCCATTGCTGAAAAGATTTCAGAACTGCACCACGACGGACGGCCTGTGCTGGTTGGTACAACCACCATCGACAAATCAGAACTGCTTGCAGGCCTGTTAAAGCAACGCAATATTCCGCACAACGTTCTGAACGCCAAGCAGCACGAACGAGAAGCGAACATCGTTGCCGAGGCAGGTAAGGCCGGTGCCGTAACTGTGGCTACAAACATGGCAGGTCGTGGTACTGACATCATCCTAGGCGGAAACCCGGATGTGACCAAGGCATCGGAAGATGGTTGGCAAGTCGACCACGACACAATTTTGGGCAAGGGTGGTTTGTTCGTACTCGGAACTGAGCGTCACGAGTCCCGCAGAATCGACAACCAGTTGCGTGGTCGATGCGGACGACAGGGCGATCCTGGTGAAACACAGTTTTATCTGTCCACCGAAGATGACATTGTTCGCCGGTTCGGTGGTGATCGAATTCGCGGTGCGATGAACCTGTTCCGCTGGGAAGCTGACGTCCCGATTGAGAACAAGATGGTGTCTCGGTCTGTTGAATCTGCTCAAACAAAGGTTGAAGGGCAGAACTTCGAAATCAGAAAGTACCTCGTTGACTATGACGATGTCGTGAACACGCAACGAGACGTGATTTACAAGCTTCGAGACCGAATCATCGATGGCGAGGATCTGCGACCTACCATCAGCGAGTATGTTGAAGCCGAGGTACGGGCAATCGTTGCGGATCGGATTAATGGTGGTCCAGAGAACTACGACGTCGAGGGACTCAGGCGCGAAATGCTCAATGTGTTCCCGCTCGAAGATGGCTTCCCATCAGACGACGACATCTTTGAGATGCGCCCGGACGAAGTGGAAGACGTTTTTGTTGATCTTGTCGACACGACTTATGACAAGCGCGCCGAAGAGTTCGGAGAAGAGCTTCTTCACAAACTCGAGACGACGATCATGCTTCGCACCATTGATGAGAACTGGGTTGAACACCTGACCTCGATGGACAACATGCGACAAGGTATAGGTCTTGAAGCCGCTGGGCAGCGAGACCCGTTGGTCGCGTACAAGCGTCAAGGTTTTGAGATGTTCCAAATGCTCGATTCGACCATCAAGTCGAACGTGGCGCGGACGATATTCCGAGTCGCCATGGTGCAGCAGTCGGCACCAACGCCCGAAATGAGCGCGACTAAGGCAGACGCAGCGGCATCAGCGAAAAAAGCGAATGCGGTCGCCAACCAGCAGTCAGTAATGGCAAACGTGAACGCCGGTCATGGAGACCAGCAGTCCGCAGGTGGATCGCTTGCTCAAGTGCCAACACACGCTCCAGACGGTCGAAAGCTCACTCGCTCAGAGCGTCGAAAACTGGAACGTCTGCAACGTAAACAGGCCAAACAGTAATTCCAGCTTAGCTCGTCATTTTACGCCGTTCGAGAATTCGGACGCGGTATGGTTGTGCCAATGAACAACACCGCGATTGCAAAGGTTTTTGAGGACGTAGCAGTTCTGCTGCAAGCCAAGGGCGAGAACATTTTTAAGGTTCGTGCCCACTCCAAAGCTGCGGACGCGATTAAGAGTCTTCCCTATCAGCTCTCCGACATTGTTGATGACGAGGACAGGCTGCGTTCTATCCCCGGTTTTGGCGACGCTATAGTAGACAAGACGCGGGAGATGGTTCGAACAGGAAAACTCGAACTACTGTCGAGACTCAAGGCAGAGCTTCCTGACGGCGTACTTGAGTTGACTCAAATCCCTGGGATCGGCGCGAAGACCGCCGTGACCGCTGCATCCGAGTTGGGGATTAGCAGTTACGAGCAGTTGGCGGCATCAATTGAATCCGGCGAATTTCAACGTCTGCCCAGGATCAGCAAGAAGGGCGCCCAGCAAATCCTCCGCCACGCCGAGTATCGGGCGGCTCAGGATGGCAAGATCGGGATTGGACGAGCCAGCCAAATGGCTCAAAGCGTGGTCAACGAAATAACCGCCCGATGCCCGGCGATTGAAGCGATTGAGATAGCGGGAGATATCCGCAGAGGGATCGAGCTGATCGGAGATGTGGTTCTGGTCGCATCACATTCACAACCGGCCACCGTCACCGACGCGTTTACAACGCTGACAAACGTGCGTGACGTTTTGGAGCGCAGCGAAGAAAATGCTGCCTACCTTGATGATTCAGGCTTCCGATTTGAGCTGCTTGTTGTGACGCCCGACAGGTTTGGGAGCGCAGTGGTTTACGGAACTGGTCCACACGAACATCTTGTGAAGCTGATCGAGCGAAACACCGAGATCAAGCTTGATGCGTTCTCTGAAGCTGAGTTCAGATCAGAGATTGATCTCTATGACACCTGCGGACTTCCGTTCATCCGACCCGAAATTCGGGAGGGCGATCGAGAGTTTAACGAGCCTGCCCCTTCGCTCATTTCGCTTGCCGATATCAAAGGTGATTTGCATTCGCACACAGATTGGTCTGATGGTCGGTTCCCGATGGAGGAAATGGTTGCAAAAGCGACCGAACTGGGTAGGGAATACCTCGCAATTACTGACCACTCACCGAGCGCCACGGTCGCAAACGGACTTTCATCCGAGCGACTGGTTGATCACAACGCAGCTGTCCGTGAGTTGAATGAGAAAGTCGATATTGAACTTCTGACCGGAACCGAAATGGATATCAAGCCCGACGGTTCGCTCGACTACTCTGATGACGAATTGGCTGAGCTCGATATTGTGATCGCTTCGATCCACAGTGGGATGGATCAGGATCTACAAACGATGACGGATCGCGTAATCGCAGCGATGGAAAGTCCGCACGTGGACGTAATTTGTCACTTAACTGCCCGACTGCTGGAACGGCGGGCTCCTGTGCAAATGGATGTTGAAAAGGTTTTCGAACGAGCCGTTGAAACTGGGACGATACTCGAAATAAATGCGTCGCCCGAGCGTCTCGATCTGAACGCTGGCCATGCGCGCATAGCCGCTGAAATGGGCGTGATCTTTACGGTCAGCACCGATTCTCACCGACTGTGGCAATTCGAAAATATGAAGTACGGTGTACAAACTGCCGTCCGAGCGTGGATTGAACCGTGGCAAGTGACTAATACAATGCCATTTAAGGAATTTTCGACGTTCCTCAAGCTTCCTAAATTAGAGAGATACGAGTTCAACAAACGACGTGGTCGGTAGCGATTCAAAACTGGATAGCGCACCAGACATGCTCGACACCGACAGAGTGTTATTAAAGCTGCGCGCCGACCTTGTTTCTGATGA
>Ga0181589_10004726_pt1 | contig 10894 bp, 8 predicted proteins | sample 071ome_25_FD_132444 | JGI IMG/M metagenome (GOLD analysis project Ga0181589, IMG submission 132444) | Coastal salt marsh microbial communities from the Groves Creek Marsh, Skidaway Island, Georgia - 071410BT metaG (megahit assembly) | ecosystem: Environmental > Aquatic > Marine > Intertidal zone... | reverse complement strand
GATATGACGCATTGGTTAGATCCAAAAACTAGCTTAGTCATTCGTTCAGGGTTATCGGCAAAACAATCTGCTGTGGATGAGGCATTAGATTCCCAGGCCTCTTGGTACATTGGCTTTAATCGTTGGTTAGATGATAGTGAGTCAGCAAGGATCACTGTTGATTTGTCTCCAGTGGATGGCATGTCCTTAGGTGATGGCGGAAGGGCAAATGTATCGGTTTCTGCAGTATTCTGAGGCTGAGTAGATATTGATCTAGAGGCTGCTAGCTTCTTTAGCATTGTGTTGTGATATGCTTTCTCCATGAGATCTAGTCTATCTTGTTGTGGTTATATTCCGTGTTAGATTAAAATATGTAAGTAATTGTTTTTATAGCCCTAATGCCAATTTAGCTGAACTTTTTCGAGCTTCTCTATAATACTCAAAGGTTGATTTTATTGTCCAGATACCCCTGTTATGTAATGGATTCATTGATTCATAGATGCATTTTATTAAGACCGCTATATAGTGTACTTGGATAAAGTGGTATCTTGTCGAATTAAAGGATGATGTCATTTAAATCTAGGTTTTCCGATTGGCAGAGTGAATACTGCTTGCTCATTGTTAAACTGTTAAATATAATCGGTACGATATTGGATATACACGATCAGTAAAGAATTTTTTAAAGCCCCGCATGGGGCTTTTTTGTTGTCTGGTTAAAAACGACTGGCATTTTGAGGAGATTGGTTTTGAGGGTCGATTCGCAAACTTTAGAATCTTTATTTGATCCGATTATTACTGGTCTTGGTTATCAGCTGTGGGGACTTGAATACCGCAGTTCGCAGAGACATGCACTCATAAAAATATATATTGATCATGAGGATGGAGTCACACTGGATCATTGCTCAGAGGTCAGTCATCAAGTGAGCGCAGTGCTCGATGTGGAAGATCCAATTGCGGTGCCATACACTTTAGAGGTGTCATCACCAGGTGTTGAACGTCCATTATTGAAGTTGGCGCATTATCAGCGTTATTTGGGTTTTGAAATTAAGGTAAGACTGGCTTGGGCGTTGGAAGGACGTAAGAATTTTAAAGGAGAACTCATTGGAATTGAGTCAGATAACATCATCATGATGGTAGATGGGCTTGAGGTGAGTTTTTCCATAGATGCAGTAAAAAGAGCACATTTGATTTATCTCTAAGAATACATTCTCAGGATTAGCTAAGAGTAGGAATATGCAGGTATGAATAAAGAAATTTTAATGGTTGCTGAAACAGTCTCAAATGAAAAAGGGGTTGATCAGGAAGTAATTTTTCAAGCAATAGAGGCAGCCTTAGCCACAGCCACTCGTAAAAGATATACGCAGGATATTGAGGTTCGTGTGGAAATTGATCGTGAGTCTGGTGATTACAATACTTGCCGTCGCTGGTTGGTGGTAGATGATGAAGATCCAGAATTTGAGTCACCTGAAAAGCAAATACTTTACAGCTATGCTATTCAGAAAAAAGCGGATGCTGAAGTAGGTGACTACATAGAAGAAGACATCGAGTCGGTTTCATTTGGACGAATTGCTGCGCATACGGCTAAGCAAGTGATCGTGCAAAAAGTCCGTGAGGCTGAAAGAGCCCTTATCGTAGATGCTTATAGTAATCGTGTCGGTGAATTAGTGATGGGGGTCGCCAAGCGCACAGAGCATAATGGCATATATATTGACTTGGGAGGGAATGCTGAAGGTTTTATTCCTCGTGAGGATATGATTCCACGTGAATCTATTCGCCCTGGTGATCGAGTCCGTGCTTACTTGAAAGAAGTGCGCTCTGAAATGAAGGGTCCTCAATTATTTCTTACACGAACAGCGTCAGAATTTCTGATTGAATTATTTAAACTTGAAGTGCCTGAAGTGGGTCAGAATGTCATTGATGTACTAGGTGCTGCCCGTGATCCAGGCTTGCGCGCTAAAATTGCTGTGCGTTCATCTGATCCTCGATTAGACCCTGTTGGTGCTTGTGTGGGTATGCGTGGCTCGCGTGTTCAGTCAGTTTCAAATGAGCTGGCGGGTGAGCGTATTGATATTATTCTATGGGATGAGAACCCGGCACAGTTTGTAATTAATGCAATGTCGCCTGCTGTGACTCTGTCGATAGTCTTAGATGAAGAATCCAATAGTATGGATATTGCAGTGGAGGAGGATAAACTCTCGCAAGCGATTGGGCGTGGTGGTCAGAATGTTAAGCTGGCCAGTGAGCTGACTGGTTGGACGCTCAATGTTATGACTGAAAGTCAGGCTGAAGAGAAGAGTGAAGGTGAAATGCGAGTACTCCAAGAACTATTCATGGAGAAACTTGATGTTGATGAAGAAGTCGCCGCAATCCTTGTTCAAGAGGGTTTTTCAACGGTGGATGAAATTGCTTATGTGCCACCGAAGGAACTACTTGAAGTGGAAGAGTTTGATGAGCAAATCGTCGATGAGCTGCGTGGTCGGGCCAGAGATGCCCTGCTGACACAAGCGATTTCTGGTGAATCAGATGAGTTGGCAGAGCCGGCTGAAGATCTTCTAAATATGGAAGGTATGGATCGTGATTTAGCTTTTGAACTGGCTGCACGTAAAATTATTACTATGGAAGACCTGGCTGAACAATCTATCGATGATATTGCGGATATCGAAGGGTTGGATGATGACAGGGCAGGTGAATTGATCATGCAAGCGCGTGCTCCATGGTTTGCAGAAGAATAACTAAATAAACAGAGGATACATGGCAAAGGTCACTGTAAAACAACTTGCGGAAGTCGTTGGAACTCCTGTCGATAAACTGCTACAGCAGCTTCAAGATGCTGGCTTAAGCTTCACAGCACCCGACGATGAAATTTCTGATAGTGAGAAGCTTCAGTTGCTTGAATATCTGCGTCAAAGTAAAGGTTCTAAACTAGAAGGCTCGGGTGATGGAAAGAAAATCACCTTGCGAAGAAAAAGCACATCTCAGCTCAAAGTATCGGGTGGGCAAGGCCGTGCATCTGCTACAAAAACGGTCAATGTAGAAGTACGCAAGAAAAGAACATATGTAAAACGTAGTGAGTTGATAGAACAGGAAGAAGAAAAGAAACGACAAGAGGAAGCTGAAAAGCAAAAGCGTGCCGAACAAGAACGTGTTGAGGCAGAAAAAGAGGCTCAACGTATAGCTGAGGAAAAACAGCGAGAAGAACAAGAGCGAATTGAGAGAGAGAAACAAGCAGCTGACGAAGCTCAACGTGTAGCGGAACAACAGGCACTGCAGGAAGCTCAACAAAAAGCTGCTCAGGCTGAGCCAGTCAAAGAGTCACCCACCAAAGAAAGAAAGAGTTCTACCCGCAAGCGTGATAAATCAGAAGATCAAGGTAAGCGTGCTGAACTGCATGTGTCCACCGACAAGCGTGGTAAGCGCAAAACTAAAGCTAAGGTACGACCACAAAAAGTTGAGAGTACTTCTAAGCATGGTTTTGAAAAACCTATAGCACCTGTTGTGCATGAGGTGATGATCCCAGATAGCATCTCAGTGGCAGATCTAGCGCAAAAAATGGCGATCAAAGCGGCTGAAGTGATTAAAGTAATGATGAATATGGGTGTGATGGCCACTATCAATCAAGTGATTGATCAAGATACAGCCGTGTTAGTCGTTGAGGAGTTGGGTCATGTCGCTAAGCCATATGAAGATAATGATGTTGAAACTGACTTAATCAAGCCTGAGTACGACAGTGCAGCATCGGTAGTAAGACCGCCGATAGTGACTGTGATGGGACATGTGGATCATGGTAAGACTTCACTACTTGATTATATTCGCCACTCTCGTGTGGCGGCGGGTGAGGCCGGTGGCATCACTCAACATATTGGAGCTTATCATGTTGATACGCCAAATGGTGTGATTACATTCTTGGATACTCCCGGACACGCGGCCTTTACTGCTATGCGTGCTCGAGGTGCGCAGCTAACTGATATTGTCATTTTAGTGGTGTCAGCCGATGATGGCGTCATGCCACAGACGGCCGAGGCGGTTGAGCATTCGCGTGCTGCTGGGGTACCCATAGTCGTAGCCGTGAATAAAGTGGACAAGCCTGAAGCCGATCCAGACCGAGTCCGCAATGATCTGTCTGCATTGAATGTAATACCAGAAGATTGGGGAGGGGATGTGCAGTTTGTTAACGTCTCCGCAAAAACGGGTGAGGGTATTGACGAACTTTTGAGTGCGCTCAGTCTGCAAGCTGAAATTATGGAATTAAAAGGTGTACCCACAGGTCCTGCATCTGGCATCGTAGTTGAATCCTCATTAGATAAAGGACGTGGTCCAGTGTCGACTATTTTGGTGCAGGAAGGACAACTCAATCGCGGCGATATTTTATTATGTGGAGAGGAATATGGGCGTGTTCGCGCTATGTTTGATGAGCAGGGTGAGGCAATAGAATCTGCTGGCCCATCACTGCCTGTTGTGGTGCTGGGTATTTCCGGCACGGTCAATGCGGGTGAGGATGCTATTGTCGTTGAGAGCGATCGTAAAGCGCGTGAGGTGGCTGAATTACGTCGTGGTAAGACACGAGATTCTAAGTTGGCGGCTCAACAAGCCGCGAAGCTCGAGAATATTTTCAATCAAATGCAAGATGGCGAAGTAGTCAGTGTAAATATTCTGATTAAAGCCGATGTCCAAGGTAGTGCTGAGGCACTAAAAGATTCATTAGCAAAACTCTCAACTGAAGAGGTTAAAGTTACTATAGTGAGTTCTGGAGTGGGCGGGATTACTGAATCTGATATCAACCTCGCTGCGGCTTCTAAAGCTATTGTTATTGGCTTTAATGTGCGCGCTGATGCCAGTGCGCGGCGAGCTCTGGACGATACCGGTGTCGATTTGCGTTACTACAGTGTGATTTATGAAGCCATCGATGACGTTAAAGATGCGATGAGTGGATTATTGTCACCAGAGCTCCGTGAAGAGATTGTTGGTATTGCTGAAGTGAAAGATGTATTTAAATCATCAGCATTAGGGGCTGTGGCCGGGTGTATGGTAGTCGAGGGTGCGGTGAAAAAGGGCAATCCAATCAGAGTGCTGCGTGATAATGTCGTTGTCTATGAAGGGGAGTTAGAATCGCTACGTAGACACAAGGATGATGTTAATGAAGTTCGCTCCGGTACAGAATGCGGTATCGCAGTTAAAAACTATAATGATGTGAAGGCGGGAGATCAGATAGAGGTTTACGAGCGTACAGAAGTGGCACGGACAATTGATTGATAATGCCTAGAGATTATCCTCGTTCATTACGTATTGCTGAGCAAATACATCGTGAAATTGCTGTCATGCTGCGTGAAAATATCAATGATCCACGCGTGAGTGATTTCTCCATTACTGAAGTGGTTGTAAATAAGGATTTATCTACAGCTAAGATTTATTACACGCCGTTTTCAACTTCACAAGATACTAAAGAATTACAACAAGGTTTGGATAGTTGCGCTGCGCACTTAAGGAAAGAATTAGGAAAAATATTGCGTATAAGAGTGATTCCTAAATTAGTTTTTTATTTCGACGATACAACTGAGAGATCCACCCGTCTGGAAGAAATATTAACACAAGAAAAAATTAGCAAAACTCGTTTTTAGTTTCAGTCAACACAAAATTATAATTCGTGGCAAATAAAAAAAAGCGTGGAATTGATATGCATGGTCTGGTGGTATTGGATAAACCATTAGCGCTAAGTTCTAACCACGCTCTTCAACAAGTTAAACGCTTATTTAATGCTCGCAAAGCGGGACATACGGGTACTTTAGATCCGTTAGCAAGTGGTGCATTAGTTATATGTTTTGGTCGTGCTACCAAGATCGCAGAACATATTACTTCCATGCAAAAGTGTTATTCAGTGGTCGCTCAGTTAGGCCAAGAGACCACTACTGGTGACAGCGAAGGTGAGGTAACTCGTCAAGCTGACGTCAAACAGCATCATATTGAGGGATTTCAAGCCCTAATCCCACAATTTTTGGGTGATATTGAGCAGGTGCCACCGATGTATTCGGCACTTAAGAAAGACGGTGTGCCCCTCTATAAGCTTGCTCGGCAGGGGCAACAGGTAGAGCGTGGTTCTCGTTTGGTAAAAATCCATGACATCATGTTAGGCGAGATGACTAATGATACCGTGGAGATGACAGTGAAGTGTTCAAAAGGCACCTATATCAGAACATTGGTTGAAGATATGGGCCGGGCGCTTGGTTGTTATGCGCATGTGAAATTGTTGAGAAGATTGTCAGTTGGAGATTTCGGCACACTATATCCCATGGTCACTATGCAAGAAATGGAATCCGTATTGCAGCACCATAAGAACATTGAGTCGCTGGTTTTACCAATTGAAACCGCTTATTCAGGCTATCCAAGAAAGACATTGAATGAGGGTTTTGTACAAATGTTGCAACAGGGTATTGGTCTGCAGTTAGAGCAAACACATTCACTAAAATATCTGCGTATATTTGATACACAGGGGGTTTTAAGGGGGTTAGCTCAGCTGGAACAGGGTAAGGCCGTGAAATTTAATCAATTTTTTGGCACTCGGGGCTAAATTAAGTATTGTATGAGCTGACTCACATGGTAGAATCGCGCTTCGTTATAAACCCTTAAGATAGAAATAATAAAACATGGCACTAACAGCAGAAGACAAGTCAGGCATTATCGAACAGTATCAACAGTCAGCCAATGATACGGGCTCACCCGAAGTACAGGTGGCACTTCTGTCTGCCCGAATTAAATATCTTAGTGACCATTTTGCAGATCATATACATGATCATCATTCAAGACATGGTCTTTTAAAGTTGGTCAACCAACGTCGTAAGTTACTGGATTACATCAAACGTAAAGACCAGAGTCGTTACCAACAATTGATTTCATCTTTAGGTCTGCGTCGATAAAAGATTAATGTTCCAGCTGTTGTCGCATGTCTGGTCATCTTTGTCGAACGTACGACGCCCACATTGTGAAGTTGATGTATCAGCTTCAATCAAAAATTTTTTAGTTCATTCTCGTGAGGGCACAAGAATGAATCGTCTATGCAGAATAAGATGTGAATTACTTTACATCAGTCCTGTGTAATTTCATTTGTTATAGTCAATTCTTATAGGAAATCCTAGTGAAAAGCATAAAGAAATCTTTCCAGTTCGGCGCACATGAAGTCACTATCGAAACCGGCGAAATCGCTCGTCAAGCAGATGGTGCAGTCATTGTGAATATGGGTGGTACCACAGTACTAGTAACAGTTGTAGGCGTGAGAACCGCAAAAGAGGGCCAAAGCTTCTTTCCTCTTACCGTCAACTATCAAGAAAAAACTTATGCCGCAGGTAAGATTCCTGGGGGATTCTTCAAGCGTGAAGGTCGACCGAGTGAAAAAGAAACTCTTACTTGTCGATTGATCGATCGTCCTATTCGCCCGCTGTTCCCAAAAGGTTTCAAAAATGAAGTTCAAGTTATCGCAACAGTGATGTCTATGAATAATGATATTGATGCTGATATACCTGCTTTGATTGGTACTTCAGCAGCCTTGGCTATATCAGGTATTCCCTTTGATGGTCCAATTGGTGCTTCAAAAGTGGGTTACATTAATGGTGAATATGTCATTAACCCAACTTTTTCGCAGATAGCAGAATCAGATCTTGAACTCGTGGTTGCTGGTACTGATAACGCAGTATTGATGGTGGAGTCTGAAGCTAACTTGCTGTCAGAGGAAGTTATGTTGGGTGCGGTTATGTTTGGCCATCAACAGATGCAAGTGGTGATCAATGCTATAAGAGAGTTAGCTGCTGAAGTTGGTAAGCCACGCTGGGAATGGACTGCGCCTGAGAATAATGAAGAGTTGGCGGGTAAAGTTGCTGCACTATATACAGAAGCATTGAGTGATGCTTATAAGATTTCTGAAAAATTATCACGCCAACAAGCTATTGCAGAGATTCGTGAGCAAGCTAAGCAAGATTTGTGTGATGAAGAGGGTCCTACCGAAGCGGATGTAGTCGCTGAATTTTCAAGTTTGGAAAAAAGTTTAGTGCGCGGAAAAATTATTTCTGGCGAACCACGGATCGATGGGCGAGATACTAAAACCGTACGACCTATATTTGTCAGAACAGGCATTCTAGAGAGAACTCATGGTTCAGCATTGTTTACTCGTGGTGAAACTCAAGCGATCGTGGTCACGACTCTTGGAACTGGGCGTGATGCTCAGATTATTGATGCTATTGAAGGTGAGCGTAAAGAAACCTTCATGTTGCATTACAACTTTCCTCCTTACTCAGTCGGTGAAGCTGGCAGAACCGGCTCACCAGGTCGTCGTGAGATAGGTCACGGGAAGCTTGCCAAGCGTGGTGTGCAAGTCATTATGCCAAGTCAGGAAGAATTTCCATATGTTATCCGTGTGGTGTCAGAAATCACTGAATCGAATGGTTCCAGTTCTATGGCCTCAGTGTGTGGTACCAGTCTTGCCTTGATGGATGCGGGTGTACCTATTAAAGCACCTGTCGCAGGTATTGCCATGGGTCTAATTAAAGAAGGTGATAAGTTTGCAGTGCTATCAGATATCTTAGGTGATGAGGATCATCTCGGTGATATGGACTTTAAAGTAGCCGGTTCTGAAGAAGGTATCACAGCATTACAAATGGATATTAAGATTGACGTTATCACTGAAGAGATAATGAAAATTGCACTTGAGCAGGCGAAAGAAGGGCATATCCATATCCTGGGTAAGATGTGTGAAGTGATTAATAGTCCTGCTGAGATGTCAGAATATGCGCCGCGATTACTGTCTATGTCTATTCATCCTGACAAGATTCGTGATGTTATCGGTAAAGGTGGATCAGTTATTCGCTCTATTACAGAAGAGACCGGTGCCGTGGTTGATATCGATGATGAGGGTAATATCAAGATTGCTTCAGTCGATAGAGCGGCAGGTGAAGAGGCTAAGAAGCGAATTGAACTGATTACAGCCGATGTCGAAGTGGGTGCAACTTACGAGGGTAAAGTCGCAAAAATTATGGACTTCGGTGCATTTGTTACTATTTTGCCTGGGCGTGATGGTCTTGTTCATATTTCACAGATCTCAAATGAGCGTGTAGAAAATGTCTCTGATGTGCTGAAAGAAGGTGATATGGTGACGGTCAAAGTTTTAGAAATAGACAAACAAAATCGTATTCGATTAAGTATGAAAGAAGTCGGCAAAGAGGACGCCAAACAGTAAAGATAGGTTGTAATCAGGTAAGTGGGGTTGGATGAGTAAAAATAAATGGTCCGATAAGCTAAATTCTGAACAGTATGATGTGTGTTGGAATAAGGGGACAGAAGCTCCTTTCACAGGCCACTTACTCGATGAAGCAGGTAATGGCTTTTTTAAGTGTGTTTGCTGTGAGACAGTCTTGTTTGAGTCCACGACTAAATTTGACTCGGGGACCGGTTGGCCGAGTTTCTGGCAAGCCGCCAATCAGCAGGCGCTCGTCTATATCACTGATCAATCACATGGTATGACACGAACTGAAGTGTGTTGTAACAATTGCGGTTCACATTTGGGTCATGTGTTTGACGATGGCCCTCAGCCCACAGGTAAACGCTACTGCATTAATTCACTTTCATTAATATTTGAAGCCAAGTAAAGCCCACAGTTCGGGTTCATCCGGAGTAAAAAACCACATCGAAAGCTTATTATTTGTACAATCGTGCTGTGTACTAGATAATCCCTGGATATTGATTGATTAAGCATATTCTCACAGACGCATATTGAGTTAATATTTAGGCTGTGGTTTTACGTATTTCTGGTGCTATAATCGGGTTATTCCATTTGAAGTTTGGGTTTTTTTGCTACACAAAAAAGCCTTGGATGTATAAAAAATACTAAGACATAATTAATTAACAAGGGATTAAGATTCGTAGGAGGTTTGATGAAGAAATTTTTAATCAACGTGCGTTACTTTTTAGCGCCATTACTGATCCTAGCGTCAATGTTCGGCGTAATGACAGGCGGTCCGTGGGTATGGACGGGTCTAGTATTACTAGGCGTTGGTATCATCATAGATACATTAACTAAAGCACAAACACCAGGTGCTGGTTTTGATGAGAATGGAGATACCTATGGTATTCCAGCACTGCACAATGGTGTGATGTACGGCATGCTAGGTGTGTTTGCATTATTGCAAATCACATTAGCTTGGCGCATTTTCCAATACATGAACGGTGTACCCATCGGTACCACTGAAATCCTTGGTTTGACGGTGCAAGACGGCATCACAGGATCACAGTTAATCGGTGCTACAATTTCAACAGGTATCTTTGCCGGTATCGGTATCATCTATGGTCACGAGCTAGCCCATACTAAAGGCTTCAGCTTCGTTATCGCTCGTTGGATGATGGCATTATCAGGCAAGGCACACTTTTGCTATGCGCATGTCTATAACCACCACTTAGAGCTTGGTCATCAAGACGATCCAGCGACATCACCACGTGGTCGTAGCTTGTTCAAGCACTACCCATTATCAGGTATCGGTCAGAGCAAGTTCTTGTTTTTGATGGAGAAGCAGCGTCTAGAGCGTCTAGGTGTCCCGTTCCTATCATGGCAGAACCGTTGGATCCGTGGTTACTTCATGGCATTACCAACTGTGTTGTTATTCTGGTCAGTCGGTGGCTGGGTAGGCATGGGTTGCTTAGCAATCGTATGGTTGATTTCAAACTTCGAGTTAGAAGCGTTGAACTACCTAGAGCACTATGGATTGATTCGTGAGAAGGGTCAGCCAATTGACTATCGTCACAGCTGGGACAACAGCACTGCATTCACAAGCTGGTTCTTCATTGAGATTGGCCGTCAAGGCGATCACCATGACCGCGGTGAGACCCACTTTTGGGAGTTGGACGAAGTCGGTTCACCAAACTGTGGTCGCGGATACTTCAG
>Ga0181589_10004719_pt1 | contig 10896 bp, 8 predicted proteins | sample 071ome_25_FD_132444 | JGI IMG/M metagenome (GOLD analysis project Ga0181589, IMG submission 132444) | Coastal salt marsh microbial communities from the Groves Creek Marsh, Skidaway Island, Georgia - 071410BT metaG (megahit assembly) | ecosystem: Environmental > Aquatic > Marine > Intertidal zone... | reverse complement strand
TTCGGCGTCGTCGCCGCAAAGCGGCTCGTCGCCTCGAGACGCGAGGGCGGCGCGTACGAGCGCGTGCCCGAGCCCGAGCTCAATCTGTAAAAACAACAACGCGACGACGATAACGACGACGTACTAGTGTAGCGAGATGACGAAGACACATTTTAATCCAACGATAAACACCGTTTCGGTCCGAGCGCCCGCCTCCAAGTCGGGCGCGCTCGAGGATGCGACGAGGACGCGCGCTGGATGACGATTCCGCACACCCGGACGCGCGCGGAGACGGACACCGGAGATTCATGTCGACCGTGGTGAAGAAAGGGATCGATAAAGTCCGCCTGATGTGCGTGCGCGACGACGACGAGGACGGGCGACGACGCGCGAGGACGCGACGACGCGCGAATGAAGATGACGATGAAGACTGACGCGTGTGCGCTCGATGATGTCGCGTGTGCGCGTAGGGCGGGCATGGAACCGAGCCAACCGGAGACGCCGGTGGAAGTACTCGATGAGTACACGTCGTGCGCGAGCATGTCGTACGAACAGCGCATGTATGGATTCGCGTTTTGCGCGCTCTTCGGCGTCATGTGTTCGGCGCTCTCGAGCGTGTTTTGGACGCGACCGACGAAATTCGCGACTCTGTACTCGATGGGGAACATATTATCGCTGGCGAGCACGGGATTTTTGACGGGATTCGGAAGACAGTTGAAGAATATGTTTCACGGCACGCGATTCGTGGCGACGTGCGTGTATCTCGGATCGTTGATCATGACGTTGGTGTGCGCGGTGGAATTGAAGAGTTTTCCGTTGACGATGTTGTTTCTAGCGATACAATGGTGCGCGTTGATGTGGTACTGCATGAGTTACATTCCGGGTGGGCGTACGATGTTAAAGTCATTAGTCAAGGCGTGCTGCGGTGGATCGGGCGGGGGTGATGACTTTTTTTAGCGACGAGACGAGACGAAGCGCGCGCGCCGACACTACTATGTAAATAAAATTTAAACGAAGCAGCATCTGCGCGCGCGAGCGCGCGCGAGGAAGAGCGCGATAAACATGACGCGCAAACTATTACTATTCGATCGGATTCGATTCGATTCGATTCTTATTAAACCGTCCGTCTGTCTGTCTGTCTGTTGATACACGGGGCGACGACTCCTCGACTATTTAGACTACTCCGCCGTCTCAAGAAAAAATCCTCCACTCGCGACATCCGTCCGAGCGCGTTCGCGTTCGCGCGTCGCGTCTACCCTAACGACCCCAACGTTCCCATCGCCCCACCATCGTTCGCCTCCCCCCCGCCGTCGCCGCCGCCCGCGCCCGCCATGCGCGCCGCCGCCCGCGCGAACAATTCCTGTTGCATCGCGATCGCATCCTCCTCGCTCATCTGCGTCGTCTTCCGCTTCTTCTTCAACTCACGCTTCTCCGTCTCCTCCTCTTTCGCCTCGTCTCTCGCCATCTCACACTCCCCCTCGTACGCGTCGAAACCCAGTCGTCGCAACGCCGCGAGGACGTGTTCGGCGGTGATCGTGCTCTTCCCCTCCCTCGTCGACACCTCGTTCGCCTCCGCGCTCACCGCGTGGACAAACTCTTGACAACACTCCACCACCATGTCTCGACACTCGGGAGCCATGCGAAGCGATCCGGATCCACCCGTCGACGCGTGCAGCGCCTCGGCGATCATTTTCGCGATCGTCGCCTTGGGAAGGCCCAATTCATCATCCACGCCGAGATCCATCGCGTCCTCGCGCGTTCGGCGCGCGCGCGACGAACGTCTTTTATCGTTCTGCGCGTCCGCGTCGCGCACCGTCGCGCGCGCGCGCACGTTTCGCTCGATTGTGACGACGTCAGACGTCAGACGACGACGCGTCTCGGGACGAATTTCATCGATTCACCCACCCATGTCTCGCGCGCCGCCTCGCGAGCGATGGTCCTCGGCGGACGTCGACGGGGAGGCGACGCACAACGCCCCTCGCGCGCGTCGTCTCGCCCGCGTGCGCGCGGGCGACGGCGTGGACGACGGGAGAGGAAACGACGTCGAAGGAGAAGATGTCGACGCGTCGTCGTCGTCGCCCCGTCGACGACGGAGCGACGACGCGAACGACGACGGGACGACGGGATCGAGGAGTCGACGCGCGAGCGAGTCGGTGGGGTCTCGCGCGAGCGTCTCGTTGCGCGCGCTGTCGTTGCGCGCGGAGACGATCGACCCAGCCGTGCCGAGCGTGTTGCAAAAATTGCAAAAGTGGGGCGATTACGCGTCGTGCGGCGACGTCGTCGAGGGAACGCGATTGGTGCCCATGAAGACGCCTCTCTCGAGGGTGTACGTGGGCGAAGGGTGCGTGAACGCGTTGACGGTGTCGGCGTTGATGGTGGAGCAGCGGAAGCGTGGACGGGAGATTCGAATGATTATCGATTTGACGAATCACGACTGTCTGTACAAGGATGACATTCCGAGCGGGGTGACGCGGGTGCACGTGAGGAATGTGGCGAAATCGACGCCGAGCGCGAACGATGTGCGACGGGTGTCGGAGGCGGTGAAAACGTTCATGGCGACGGCGAAAGAGAACGAGTACATCGCGATACACTGTGCGTACGGGTTTAATCGTACGGGGTTCGTCATTTGTTGTTTTCTCGTGGAGACGTGCGGGACGACGCCAGAGGAGGCGATGCGACGGTTTGCGGCGGCGAGACCGCCCGGAATGAAGCACGCGCACTTTCAAGATGAGTTATTGGAGAGATATTCGCGACGAAGTGGGCTGTCCAAGGATGGAGACGACGAGGAATTGGAGGAGGACGCGTTTAAACCGTCGCTCGCCGCGCGCGCGTGCATGCGGCGCTCCTTCGACAGCGAACCCGATTTCCGAAACTGCGTCGATCACGAGGACGATAATCAGACGCTCGACATAGAACTCAGTCGAAAACACTGGCGGAGCGGTCGCGGCACCACCAAGGATGATTCCGAGTGACGGACGCGTCGCGTCGCGCTCGCGTCTTCTTCGCCCGTGGTCGATTCGATTCGTCGCCGACGCCGTTTTCTTCGCCGCCGACGCCACACGCACGCACACACTCCCTCTCACACAGCCTACACGCACTATATATTGTAGCATCACACCTCACGCATCTAGTCATCATGTCATCTCTCCGCCCGCCGCGCGCGACGTCGTCGTCTCGTCCAAACCCCTCGAGCCCGCCGAGTGGGGCGTCACTCCTCGACGACCGATCGACGATCATGGTGCGACCACGACCGGTGACCCGCGCGCGCGAACTCTGTCCTCGACGCCTCGCCCCTCGATCGTGTCTCGATCGCGTCTCGTCGACGACGTCGTCGGCCCCGCGCGACAACCTTCGTCCCCGCAGGGTCAAAAACGAACGAATTCATAAATCACCTCGAGACTGACGACGACGACGACGACGACGCGCGCAGCCGGTGGAATCCATCCCCCCGTTCGCCATCATCGTCGGTGCCATCACCGCCATGGGCGGTCTGCAGTACCTCGTCCACGGCGCCGCGTACGATAAACCGCGCGCCATCGGGCTCGACGCGTTCGATCGACTCGTCAAGGCGCGAGACGAGCGCGCGAGACGAGAGGCGACGGGTGCGGGCGGATCGCAGCGCACGTGACGAAAGAGAGGTGGGGCGCAGTAGACGTAGAAACGAACGAACGAACGCGATGCGATGCGTCGCGGGAGTGTAATTGAACATGTAAACGGTAGACGGCTCTTTGAGCTCGAGCGCGAGAGAGACATCACCATCGTCATCCACGCGTCATCTCGCGACGGGGGACGCGCGACAGACATGCGCGCGTCGGTGCGAACGATCGAGGGTAGTGCGCACGCGCGATCGGTGGTGGGATCGGGCGCGACGAGGCGTCGCGTCGCGCGTGGGACGGTTTCGAAGAGACGCGCGCTGGGGGACGACGATGTCGAATTCATGGTGCGCGAGTTTCAACCGTGGGTGAAGGATGCGGAGGGGGCGGCGAAGTGTTACGAATACATGAAGGTGAATCACGAGTGTGAATTTTCGTTGAGTAAAGCGCGGGTGGTGATGGCGTCGCTCAGGGCGGAGCACGCTAAATTACCCGAGGCCGCTGGGCCGTTTGCGCTTCCGAAGACGTGGCCGGGTTTTCTTCACGTCCTGGAACGGTGCAGCGAGCGAGTGTAACGCAGCGAGCGAGTGTAATGAGTAACTATCGGCGTATGTTGTACTACTCCCTAGAGACGCCGCTATGATCTATCTCCTGTACGTCTAATGAATGAATGAATGAATGAATACGAACGCGTCGGTCGGCGGCGGTCACGCCGCCGAGAGACGACTCGCTGGAACGAATTCAGCCGCGCCGTGATCGAGCGTCGACGCCACCGCGCTCTTCGTGTCCTTCTCTTTCGCCTGTTGTTGAGCTTTCACGTAGAGCGCGCGACCTTCTGCCGCGAGTCGCACCGTCCGCTTAAACTCTTCGTCGGCGCCGTTGTAATCCAACACGCTCACGACGGAGACGGCTTGAATGTTGAGCGCCTTGCCTATGCGTCTCTTCGTGAGCGCGACGACGATCGGCACGTCGTTCTCTCTCGCCAGGTCGATGATTTGATTGATTCGATCGTCTAACCCACCCTCGCTCTCGATTCTCTCGATGTTCGGCGCGAGAACGATGGCTTTACTCGTCCCGGCGTCGACGCTCTTCGCCACCTCGCGCAAGCCGTACAATAATCGTCGACGTTGTTTCGCCTTGATCTTATCCGTGTGATAGAGACGATCTTGAAACCGCTTGAGCGTCGACAGCAAGGTTTTCGTCGATTCGTTGAGCTCATCGGTGATGATTTGTCGGGCGTATCGAACGCTCTCGGCGCCCTTTTCGCCGACGTACGTCGTCGGCGTCGCGCGCCGCGCGGCGGCGGCTTTTTTCGCCGCGTCGGGATCGTCTCGAAGCGCGAGTTTTTTCGCGTGCGCCTTACCCTTGACGTGTTCTTCCCACGCGCGTTCACCGAAACACTGCACGTCGCAAACCTCACACGCGCGGGGCGTTTGTTTCGCCTTGACCCTATCCGTCTTGTCCGTCTTGTTCGCGTCGTCGGCGCTCGAATCCTTCGTCTTCAAGACGTCGAGAAGACTGCGCACGCCCCACGCACCGGCGGGCGCTCTCTCGTCGAGCGTCGCGAGTTTTTCGCGCGCGTCTGGATCAGACGACGCGGGTGGCTCCTTGTCGTCCTCGTCGTCGTTCTCGTTCTCGTTCTCGTCGTCGTCGTCGTCCTCGTCGTCTTCCATGCACATCAGGCGCACGCGACACGCGTCGTCCTCGTACGCCACGCGCACGTACACCCAATTCACGCGCACCTCGACCTCGACCTCGACCTCTTCCTCGACGACATTTTTCGACTCATCCTCCCGACGCATCGTGCGTTCGCGTAGGATGATCTTCTTCAGCGTCGATCGTCGCTTTTTTTTACCGTCTTGCCGTTCCACGCCTCGACGAAGCACCAAACCCGTCGACGTCGCGGCGTTTGAGCTTCGCACCATTTGGCCTCCGCGCACTCTTCCCTCCTTCTTTTCGATGATTTCGTGTCTCGTTTTCTCCGTCTTAAAGTACGCGGCGAGAGAATTCACCATACTGTTCGACGTCTTGCTCTCGCTCGACACTAAATCGCCGAGTTTCAGCGACACGCGATGGGTCGCATCTTTCCCGCTCGGCGCGAGTCCGGCGGCGATGCGCGCCGACTCTAAAACCTTGGCGTACGAATTATTTAAGCCAAAGTGCGACGCCCCGATGTGTTGCTCGAGGGCGTCGTACGCCTTGAACGAACGTCCGCACACGCGACATCGCACTTTTCCAAACTTATCCATCGGTGACAGACGAGATTCGCTTCGAAGAAGTTCGGCGGTGATTATTGGAAATTTCGGCATGGCGGCGACGTGGACGCCGCCGGACGCCGCCGCGTCGACGCGTCTCGACGTCGGACGCCCGACGTCGGTCGAACGCCCGGCTTCGGACGCCATGATATCTCTCAACGTCGTTCCCGCGGTCGCCGTCGTTCCGTTCGTCCACGCGGGCGTCGTCGGCGCCGGCGCCGGCGCGACGACGCGCGCGGCGGTTTCGCCGCCGCCACCGTCTCCCGATCGCGTCTTTGCCGCTCGCGTCGCGCGCGCGCGATTCGAATCACCGTTCTTTTTCGCGGCGTCGTCGTCATCCAGCGCCAATACCGCGCGGGACAGACGCGCGCGTCGCCACGCCGTCGCCGCCGCCGTCTCGACTTCGCTCAGTCCCCGCGCGAATTTCGAACACCGAATCCGTCCATCACTCTCGTGCGCCGTGCGTTCAAACGCGCGCAACACGAACGGACACTCTCGAACGTACGCGCGTATCGTCTCCGCGTCCCGCTCGTCGTACGACGCCTCGTCGCCGTCGTCGTCGTCACCATCGTGGATGAGGTTGAGTCCCACGACGACGTCCCACGGGGACGCTCTCGCGCGCACGCGCGTCAACGCGTCGATCGCCGCCGCGAGGACATCGACGCGATCGTCCTCGTCGTCACTCGCGAGCGCGCTCGCGAGATGACGCGACGTCACGCGCATGGATGGGACCGAGGCGAGTCGTCGAGTGATGCGTCACTCTGGGCCCATCGTCGGCATCATCATGCGGGACGCCCTCGATCTCGCGGGGGCGGTGGCGACGCGCGTCGCGCGCGCGGCGGTGGGCGCGCACGCGTCCGCCAGTGACGTCGACGCCCTCGTCGCGCTGGAGTGCGCCGCGTTCGCGACGTGGTGCCTCGTGGGAAGTTGGGTGAAGGGGACGTACAGTTTCGTCGACCAATTGTGGAGCGTCACGCCCGTCGTGTACGTCGGCACGTACGCGTTCGCGAGCGAGGGCGTCGCGAGGACGCGATTGATGGTGATGTTCGCGTGCGCGTGTCTGTGGGGGGGGCGGTTGACGCACAATTTCGCGAGAAAGGGTGGGTACTCGGGCGAGGAGGATTATCGGTGGGGCGAATTGCGAAAACACCGACTGTTGAGACATCGCGTGGCGTGGGAAATCTTCAACGTGACGTTCATCGCTTGGTATCAAAACGTGTTGTTGCTCTTGATCGCGTTACCGGCGGCGGTGGCGCATCGATCGACGGAGCCTTTTGAACTCGCGGGAATCGACGGCGTCGCGTTGGCGGCGTGGGCGACGTGTTTTTGCGTCGAAGTCGCGGCGGATGAACAGCAGTGGAGGTTTCAGCGCTCCAAGCGAGGATTCGCGAGAAAAGTCAAGGGTTGGCGAGACGATTACGAGCGCGGGTTCTTGACGCACGGATTGTTTTCGTTGTCCCGACATCCGAATTTTTGGGCTGAGCAGGGCATGTGGACGTGTTTCGCCGGTTTCGCGGCGGCGAGTTTGGAATCGAAGCGGTTCTTCACGCCCGTCTTGACGGGAGCGGTGTTGTTGATTTTGTTGTTTCAGGGATCGACCGCGTTCACCGAGAGCATCACCGCGCGAAAGTATCCGGATTACGAGGCGTATCAGAAGACGACGAGTCGCTTAATGCCGTTTCCTCGTCTTCGAGCGTTGCCGCCGCCCGCGACCAAGAAGGCGTGAATACTTTGTTTCATCATCTCTGCACATATCCTCGTTCGTTTTTAATCACACCTCGGCTAGTTTGTTTTTTGTCTCTACGTTTCTAATGCGAGAGCTTTTCCAGAAACTTCTCCTCTCCTTGTCTCGACAGGTGCACGAGCGCGTCGAGTCGGCGCTCCTTGGCCATCGCCGTCGTGCTCACCTCGGTGTGCACGTCCTGAAACCGCGCGCCACCGCGCACGTCGCGACCGCCGCTCTCGATGAGATTGTACTGGTCGTAAGTCGCGTACCCTTTAATGGTGCCCTGCTTCGCGAACCGCCCTCTCTTCTCGTTTTCTCTCGCCTTGGCCATGGCGGCGGTTTTCACGTTGAGCAGACGTCTCTTGGCACCGTACTCGCGTCTTCGCGTGACATCCCTCATGTACCGACCGGTGCCGTAATACGCGCACGTCTTGTAGATGGTGTACAGTAGGACGGCGCCGATGAACGAGTACGTGCCGGCGAACAACGTCATCAATAAAGCTTGATCTCGTTCGACGCGTTTGCTCGGCGGCGGAGGCGGCGCGGGCGGAGGCGGAGGCGGCGCTATCAACGTTTGGACCGGTGACGTGCGCGAGACGGTTCGCGCGTAGTTGCCCTGGCCGTCCACGAACACGAGCGACGTGACGAACGTTCGTCCGTACCCGACGCGCACGATGGACGTCGTCGGCTCGTCTGTTTGATTGACTTTGAAGGAGCCGTACCGAAACGGTCGAGGTGTCATCGTTCTCGGATTCATCACCTCTTCCGGGGTCGGTACGTCGCTCACATTGGTCGAACAGATGTAAAATACCTCCGAACGCTCCGAAGTTAATACAGTGATGTTCAGCTCGACGCCCGTCATGCGCACGGACCACGACGCAAAGGGTGGAACGTCGTCCAACAGCGAGACGTCCAACGCGACGGGCGTCGACATCATGTTGCCCAAATCATCCTCGCCGACGATGTAGACGACGAACGAGCCACCCGCGCGTAAGTTTGTGATCGAGCGCGTCGTAATATCGTTCGCGGAGGCGTAAAACACGCCCGCTTCGCGAAACGTCTGTGTGGTGCCGATGAGAGAGGACTGCGCCTTTATCTGTTGTCCCGTCGGCGTCGGCGCCGTCGCACGCGTCCCCTCGTACACGACGTAATATGCGTACCCTCTCTCGTTCAATCCGACGTTGATGTCGAACGACACGTTTTTTACGTTCGTCGCGATCGGGTACCCGGTCAAGAATCTCGGCGCGTCTTGTTCCGGCGTCGGCGGCGGCGCCGGCGGAGGCGACGGCGGAGGCGGACTCGCGAGCGTCGGCGGCGGCGACGGCGGAGGCGGTGAGGGCGGCGACGGCGGAGGCGGCGGAAATGGCGGCGCGGGGGACGTGCTCACATCCATCGACGACACCGCGGTCGGTCTGTTCCCGATGGTATCCACGGCGACGTAAAACGCCGTGTACTCGCCGCCGAGCACCAATCCCACCGAACCCGTCGTGTCGATGGTGCGCGGCGCTCCCTTGATCAATTGCATGCTCCCGCTCGACATCGCGAGCGATCCCGTGACGTTAAGTCCGGAGATTACCTGCGCCACGCTCGGCGCCGGCGTATTCCTCGGCTGCAACACGTAATACAGCGTCCCGTCCTCGTCTCGAAGCGACGCCGTGAGCGAAATCTCGTCGCCGTTGGGCGAATACGTAAACGACGCCACGATCGGTGCCGTCTCGTCCAACGTCGTGAACGTCTGCGTCTGCACCGTGCTCTGTAACGTCGGCGTCGCGCCCGCACTCTCCGCCACCGACGACACGAAATACTCCGTCTTCTCTCGCAATCCCGTGACGACGACGCTCGCCTCGACGTTCGCCGCCGTCGTCGAAAACGAACCCGCGCGCGTCACCGCTCCACCCCCGGGTTCCACCCCCGCTCGCACGTCCGTCGCGCTCATGTACGACGTCAGTGGTCCCTCTCGAACGACGTAATACACCGTTCCCACCGCGTCCATGGCGTGCGCCAACTCAAACGACGTCGCGCCCACCGCGCGCGTCTTCGGATAGCCGCTCGCGTCTCTCGGCGCCCCGTTCGCGCCCGTCTGCGTCAACCGACGCGCGGGAGCTCGCGGCGCGGTTCGAAACAAACCGTCCCGGTGCGCCGTTCGTGACGTCGACGGAGCGCTCGCGTCGTCCGCGTCGTCGCTCGACGCGCGCGTCCCGAACGCACCAACCGTCACACGACTCGCGCGCGCGAATCCACACGCCCACGCACCCACCGCGCACGTCGCGAGGACGCGCGCGAGGGAAACGAACGATGACGACGTTGTCGACGCGCGCCGCGCGCGCGCGCGCGAGCGAGGCATCGCGTCGTCGTCGGGCGCGGTGTCCCGAGCGCGCGTCCCCGCGGCTCAAACGTCTGGTTAGGCTAAAGATAAATTTTTGAGATCGGACACACGAAACGTATTGCAAATATCTATATACAAGAGATATTTTAGCCGCCGGAGACCGCGACGACGCGGCACACGTCGACGCGCGCCGACGCGCGCGCATGTCGACGACGCGAAACGACGCCGCGCGTCGCGCGCAACCACGTCGCGCGCGCGCTCGAGGACTTCAAGCGCACGGCGCGCGACGAGACGCGCCCGGAAACGGTGACGAGGGAAAGGCACCACGTGCTGAGAATCGACGTCGACGCGATTCGACCGGCCGGGACGCGCGCGATGGACGCGATGTCGACCGATCGCGGGCGAGACGCGCGTGGTCGCGTTTTTCGTCGCGCGCGATGGCGTGTTCGGTCGCGCTCGCGGTCGTTTTTGGATGGACGGTGGACGCGAGCGACGACGCGGGACAACGCATGAACGCCGCGACGAGACTCGTCGTCGGAGGCGCCGCGGTTCGACAAACGGTGGAGGTTCGAGACGAGAAAGAGTTTTATTTCGACGTGCAGATATCCGGTGCGGATGTGGTGGTGGAGCTGTGGCGAGACACGGGGATACCGATCGTGTATTTAGAGAAGGAGGACGCGCAGTGGTCGCGACTGGTGGACGCGTTTCCGGTGGCGGGCAAATCGGACACGTGGTCGGATTTCCCGCTACCGGGTGCGGCGCCGTACGGAACGTACGGGTCGTACGGGTACCTGAGCGATCACAGGACGATGAAGATCGTCGGCGCGGACGCGGGACGGTATTGGTTGAAGATTACCAACGTGCAAGAGGTGTCCCGAGCGACGGGCACGGTGACGTACTCGAAGCCCGCGAGGTTCGATCTCAAGGTTCGATCGACGGATGACGGCGTGACGAGCGCGCCGTTGTGTGCGTGGAATTGTTCTGGTCTCGGGACGTGCGAACTGAGCGGGTCATCGT